>Ga0326761_1000002_pt1 | contig 162290 bp, 173 predicted proteins | sample GCREP_P_FD_207739 | JGI IMG/M metagenome (GOLD analysis project Ga0326761, IMG submission 207739) | Hot spring water microbial communities from Geyser Creek Basin, Yellowstone National Park, WY, United States - GCR.EP_P | ecosystem: Environmental > Aquatic > Thermal springs > Unclassified... | reverse complement strand
AAGCTTTTCAACCGAGTAAGCAGGTGGAGGAAATGGATTACCTTACTTGCTTACCTTTATGGCTACGCTATAGGCTACAGCTTTTTCAGGAAGTCTCAAATATGGGGGTAATTTTTCACCCGACGTACTCTAAGGTGTTATAATTATAGATAGATAGATGGGTGCGTAGCTCAATGGCAGAGCGGGCGGCTCATAACCGCCCGGTTGGGGGTTCGAGTCCTCCCGCACCCATTCTTAGCTTAAAAACCTCTTCAGCACATCTCCAAAAAATACAAAGATGCCTATCCTTACCCCACGGGCTATCATACTCGCTATAAGAAAGGTAAGCAGGGGCATGTTGAAGATGCCCGCAAGCCAACAAACTAACTTGTAAGGTTCTCCTATAAGCACCGCAAAGAAGCCATACCTATTGAAAAGGGCTTCCCCCTTTGTGTATAGCCTCTCTCCAAAGATCTTTCTTACAAAGCTTTCCCCCAAAAGCTTTGCCAAAAAGAAGGCTACAAGGGCACCCAATAAGTTGCCAATAAAAGCCACAAAACCGGCGGTATATGGGTTCAACTTAAAAAGTGGCGCGGCGGTTATGAAGGGATAAGGAGGTATGGGCTGGATTATAGACTCAGTAAAGGAAAGAACAAAGAGGGCAGTGTATCCGTGTTCCATGACGAAATCCTCTGCCCACTTTTTCAGCCCAGGAAAAAACTGCTCTATCAGAGTTCTACCTCCATACCGTCATAGGCACAGAGGGTTTTTACTCCTGTTTCCTTTTCCACCTCCAAGGCTATGTCTTGAAGGTGATGGTTCATAAGAATTTCGTAGCCAAAGTGGGTGAGTATGGCAAGCTTTGGTTTTAGGTGAGCCAACAGCTTTTTTGCGTCTTGAACTGTAAGGTGCTCTATATACTTGGTTTTTTTGTAAAGGGTGGTGTTTATGATCATTAGATCCAGCCCTTTGGGATAAACCTCAAGCATGCGGTCCTCATAAAGGGCACAGGAAACATAAAGTATTCTCTCATTGTAGAGTATGGCGTAGGTCTCTGTGTGGTGGTGTTTGTGCCTCATAACCGCCTTTATGCGGAGACCCTTGTAGTTGTACTCTTTGCCCTCCTCTAATATAAACTCTCCCGCAAGCCTCTCTTTTCTTATAAAGGGAAGGACCACTCTGTTTTCTCCTTCAAGGGCAGACCTTGGTGCAAACAGAACTACCTCCCTCTTCTTTCCACCGTCGGTGGCAGACTCAATGACAGAGTTTATATCCGCAGAGTGGTCCAAATGTACGTGGGATAGAACAACGCAGTTTATTTTCCTTGGGTCAAAGCCCATCTGGTGAAGATAAACAAAGGCACCCGGTCCAGGGTCTGTATGAACCCAGAGGTTCGAAAGCCTCAGCAAAAATCCACCAGAACGACGTAGATACCTAAAAACGCTAGCCCTTCCGCCTGCGGTACCGAGGAATATAAGCCTATCGCTCAAGTATTATAGACCCGCTGGGGCAGTCCTGGGCTACCTTCTGTAGCCTCTGGAGGGTGTCCTCTTTGAAAAACTTGATATAGACTATAGGCAAGCCATCCCCTCTGTTTGTAAAGACCTCCGGCACCTCTTCGTAGCAAAGACCGCAAGCGGTACAGGTATCTATATCAACTATTATGCTTCCTCTGTAATTATGGAGCCACTGGGACATTCGTCTGTAACCTCTTTTACCTCAGCCTCAAGCTCAGGGGGCACTACCATATATCCATCGGGTCCAGGAGAAACTACCTGCGCAATGCCATCACCCCTGTTTTTGTAAATTTCTGGAATTCTGTCGTAGCAAAGCTCACAGGCGGTGCAAGTGTCTGGGTCCACCTTTGTCTTTATAGCCATACCTTAACCTCCTAAAAGTTTTGAAGTGGATAAATTATAGCACATTTAGAAAATAAACATGCTTTTAATCATCTTTTGCCCAAAACCTCTGCTATAGTTCTTCCTATAAAGGCGGGATTTTCTATTACATGAACTCCTGCGTCCCTGAGGGCCGATATCTTAGCCTGGGCGGTACCCTTTCCACCGGTGATTATAGCACCAGCATGTCCCATTCTTCTACCCGGTGGTGCGGTTATACCGGCAATGTATGCAAAAACAGGCTTCTTTACAAACTGCTTTATATACTCTGCCGCCTCCTCCTCCGCAGTCCCACCTATCTCACCTATCATAAGTATAGCCTCCGTCTCTGGGTCCTCGTTGAACATAGCAATCACATCCTTGTGGGATAGCCCATGTACAGGGTCTCCACCTATACCCACCGCGGTAGATTGCCCAAGCCCATAGCGGGTAAGCTGATAAGATGCCTCATAGGTCAGCGTTCCACTTCTTGAAACGATCCCTATGGTACCCCTCTTGAATATGTGCCCAGGCATTATACCCACCTTTGCCTCTCCTGGGGTTATAACCCCGGGACAGTTGGGACCTATAAGCTTTGCCTTTGGATAGTTCCTTAGCATGTAATGCTTTACTTTAAGCATGTCTCTTACAGGGATACCCTCAGTTATGCAGACTATCAATTCTATGCCCGCATCTAAGGCTTCTACTATAGCATCCGCTGCAAAGGCCGGAGGTACAAAGATCAAAGAGCAATTGGCAGAGGTTTCTTTTACTGCGGACTCTACCGTATTGAATACTGGGATGTCCTCCACCTTTTGCCCACCCTTACCGGGGGTAACGCCCGCCACCACCTGAGTGCCATAAGCCTTACACTGGAGGGCATGGAAAGAACCCTCCTTCCCTGTGATACCTTGCACCACTACCCTGGTGTTTTTATCCACCAAAATTGCCATAGGCCTCCTCCAAAGGTTTATGATAGAGGGTTATATAATTCTAACACTTTTCCGTAAAAAGGCATTTTAAAAGCTTTAGGTGATAATTTTTCTCTCTATTTTAGAGTATGCGATAATTAATTTTTTATATCACCAAAGGAGGTTGTGCTATGGAAGCCTCAAGGAGAGACCTTTTAGGCTTTGCAGTGGGAGGCTTGGGTATCCTGGGGGCAATAGGCATGTTATATCCTATAGTTAAGGTACTTTCTCCCAGCCAAGCTTCCCTGGCAGGAGCCAGAGTAGAGGTGGACGTTTCCCAAATTCCAGACCTTCAGGTCAGGGTCGTTTCTTGGAAGGGCAAACCTGTCTTTGTAGTCAAGCTACCGCAGGGCTTTCAGTGGAATGGCAAGAGGTTAAACGACCAAAATGCGAAGCTCCTGCAAGGACAAGACGCCTACGCCCTTGTGGCGGTATGCACCCATCTTGGTTGTGTACCCCTCTGGAAACCACAGGGAGAAGGAGAGTTTAACTATCCTCTGTTCCACTGCCCCTGTCATGGAGGGTTCTACTCACCATGGGGCGACAACATTGCAGGTCCTCCACCAAGACCACTGTACGTGCCCCCTCAAAAGAGGGAAGGCAACAAGCTTATCATTGGAGAAGAAGGATTTGTAAAGGAATTAACTTAAGGAGGTTTGGCCATGATCGGAAGGATCGGAAGATGGTTTAACGAAAGGTCAAAGCTATCAGAACTATGGCAGTCCCAAATGGTAGATTACAAAGTTCCAAAAAATCTAACATTTCCTTACGCCTTTGGCGTAATGGCTTTGGTGGCTTTCCTAATTCAGATAATCTCTGGCATATTCTTGGTGATGTACTACCAACCCGACATCCACACTGCCTTCGATAGCGTTAACTACACCATAATGAAGGAAGTTCCCTTTATGTGGCTAATTAGGCATGTCCATGCAGCAGGTGCTAACTTCTTCCTTGCGGTAGTCTATCTTCACATGTTCACTGGAATATACTACAACGCATACAAAAAACCTAGGGAACTAACCTGGATTGTGGGCTTTTTCATATACTTTGTCCTTCTTATGACCGCCCTATCCGGTTATCTTCTACCTTGGGGACAGCTCTCCTACTGGGGAATGGTGGTTACCACTGAGATACCCACCTCCATAGACAGCGCTCCCATCATAGGCAAGCTAAAGATCGGAGAAACCATATCTATATGGATGAAGGGTGGTTATGAACTGGGGCAGATAACCCTTGGAAGGTTCTATGGACTTCACATATGGCTATTGCCTCTAATTCTTTTGGGTCTTGTGGCCTTTCACTTCTACCTTATCAGGGCACATGGTATAACCTCGCCAGATGGCAGGGAGATAGATAAGAAGAAGGAGGGTGTTCCTTTCCATCCTTACATAACCCTTAAGGAAGGTGCCTACTTGATGGGATACTTGGCGGTCTTCTTCTTCTTTGTGTTCTTCTACATGAAACACTTCTTGCCTGCAGATAACTACGACCCAGCGGATCCTTTCAAGACACCCGCCCACATAGCACCCGAATGGTATCTTTTGGCTTTTTACACCATGTTTAGGTCTATTCCAGACAAGTTCTTGGGTTTTGTGGTGTTCAGCTTAGCCCTTCTCCTTCTGTTGATCCTACCCTTCTTGGACTTTTCGCCTCTAAGGAGTGCAAGAAATAGACCTCTATTCTTTGTAATGTTTGTGGTGCTCGTAATATCCTCTATGGCTCTGACCATACTGGGAACCATGCCTCCAACCCCAACCAACGCACTGCTTGGACTCATATTTACCATAGCCTTTCTATCTTTCTTTATCTCCTTGCCTATAATATCCATCTTGGAATGGGGTTGGTACAAAGCCAAAGGAGGTAGCAAAAATGATTAAGACAATATTCTTCACAGTGCTTACCGTAGCCTTTTTCTACATAGTATGGATCAACAACATCTTTGCTTCCCACGAAAAGTATGAAATGCCCCCAGAACACAGAAAGATCGCCATGGACTATAAGTATGCAAAGGAAGGGAGAGAACTATTCATTCAAAACTGTGCAGCTTGCCACTCGGTAAGGTACGATGCCCTCTACTTGACACAGGTGCAGGCTAACCCTATGCTGGCATCCCTCCAAGAAAAGTACGGTAAGGTCCTTCCAAGAGATGTTTATGAATCTGTCTTTATGAACGACCTAAACGCCCTGAAGGAAGCCTTCGGAAAGGTTCCCCCAGACCTCTCTACCATATACTTGGTAAAAGGTCCCGAGTATCTTTACAACTTTATCCTTGAACCTCAAAAAGTTCTCCCCGGGACTACGATGCCCCCTGTTATGACCGGAAGACCAGAGGAGACCGCCAAGATCGTTGCCTATTTGAGGTCTGTATCTGAACCACCCCCTCAGGAAAAGGCAAAGAGAAACATTATGGGCGTAGTAACCATAGGTTATCTTATAGTTATGGGCATTCTAATATGGCTTTGGAGAGCTAGAATTCTCAAGAAGATGGGACTGCACTAAGACAGAAGTTCTTCAAAAAACATCCCCCACACCGGGGGGTGCTTTTACAATATTTCTTTGCATGTTCATCAATCAAAGCGTGAAACTCTTTGTAGATGGTCAGGTCTTTTGGAATGTTCTCCTCCACGTAGGCTTTTAGGTCTTCGTAGCTACCATCCAGACCATACAGCCTTTTGAAAAGCCTTTTTGTGTAGGCGTCTATTACAAAGCTCAGGCGACCTCCTGCATACAAAAGAATTGCGTCCGCAGTTTCTTTGCCAATACCTTTTACCTTCAAGAGCTCTTCTCTGCTTACTTTTTCCACCACATCCGTTGGATTAAAAAACTCCGCAACATGCTTTAACCTCTGGGCCTTTAGCCTGTAAAAGCCGGAGGGTCTTATTAATTCCTCAAGCTCTTTGGTGGATACCTGCCGAATAAACTCAAGGGAAAGCTCCCCATATTTTTTGAGGTTTTCTAAAGCTTTTTCTACGTTCCTCCATGCGGTGTTTTGCGTCAGCACTGCCCCTATTATTATCTCATCCCTTGGGTCTGTGCCTCTGGTTGCATGATAGCCTTCATCCACAGGCCACCAACCTTGATAGCCGTAAAAATCAAGTAGCAATTGATAAAGCTGAACTAAGGATAGCATGAACTTTTTCCTTTACCAACTTTGGCTCTTTTTTGTATTCCTTTCCCAGCTCAAGGGCTTGCGTTGTGGATATTATTCCTTCCTTCCTCAAAAACTGCAAAAATTGGGTAAAGTTGTGTGGTTTTTTGACATCCAAGGCACCCCTCTCAAAGTCAAGGAGGTAAAGCCTTCCGTCTTTCCCTACCAGTAGATTCTTGTCAAGCCTCGCAAACTCATCCCTGTTGATCCTAAGACTGTCTAAGAGATAGGCGATCTCCAGAACCTGCATGTATAAACTCAGCTTCTCCTCAGGGCTAAGGGAAAGCTTTTCTATGGGCACACCATCAATAAACTCATACATGATAAAATCTTCTCCACTGAGAATAAGCTTTGGAAAGTAAGGGTAGTCCTTTAGCCTTTCTAAAATCCTTGCCTCCTTCCTTATGGCGTACTCCTTCTCTTGGGCTTTTGCCACCTTTATGGCAACTTCCTTCCCTTCAAAAAAACCCCTGTATACAATCCCCCTCCAGCCCTCATCCAGATAGGTCAGACCTTGTATCTTGGGTTTTAGCTCCTCAAACCTCATCTACCACTTTGTATCCCCAGCTTTCCACTGCGGACTTTAAGCTTTCAAAAGACACATGATCTTCCGTCTTTACTCTTGCACGCTGTTCATGAAGGGAGATGTCCACCTCGGAGACACCCCCCACGCTGTGTAGGGCATTCTTTACTGTCCTAACGCAATGCTCACAGGTCATACCTAAAATCTTTAGCTCTATCTCTTTCATAATATTTCTAATTTCTAGTATAACCCTTGCATCCTCTTTGGTGTTCATGTTGATAAAGGCATAAGAAAAAGGTTCCACATCCTCCACCACTTCGTAGCCTACCTTCTCCACAAATTCCATAACCCTCAGCCCACCACCTTTCAAATACTCCTCAAGGGCGGATTTTACTCCCTTGGGATATACCCCAAAGAGTGGGAAGATTTTACCCTTAACCTTAAAAAGCGTTATTTTGTCTTTTGACCTTTCCCAGATCAGAGAAATTAGTTCTCCTTTAATAAGTGGCATGTCTGCGCTTAAAACAACCACTTTATCTTGGTTGGTATGAGACAGGGCTGTATATAGACCGGCTAAGGCGAACTGCTCCTGCAGTATGTCCTTCAAAAGTTCTACTCCTTTCATAAAGCTATACTTTTGTGGCTCCTTTGCCACTATAAAAACTCTGTCGCATACCCTCTGGGCTTGTTCAACCACCCAAGAATCAAAAGGCTCACCAAAAGCAAGAGGGTATGACAGCAGGGAAAGAGCTTTCTGTAGGGCTTGTATAGAGGCTCGGTAAACTGGTAGAAGAACCTGTAAAAAAAGTTGTTAAGGTCCCTTGTAAAAAATTCAAGGGCGGCCCGCCCGAGGACGAGCCACATAAAAAAGGCAAGGGTGTAATTCAAAAACTGCTCTATTATCATTCCTCTGCACCGGCTTTGACCGCACCCTTGGGATACCTAATGTGTTCCACAAACTCTTGAATTTCCTTGGGTGGTGGAGGAGTAAGACGGGAGACCACAAAAGTAACTATGAAGTTAAGGGGCATGCCAAAGATTCCCGCGGCGGTGGTCTTTATTCCAAAGAGCTCAAAGCCGTAGAACCTGCTGGCTATTAGGTAAGCAAGGGTTACACTAAGACCCACCAGTATGCCAGCCACAGCACCGTATTTATTGGTTCTCTTATCCCATATACCCAACACTAGGGCAGGAAAGAGAGAAGAAGCAGCTAAGGAGAATGCCCAAGCCACCAGCTCAACTATTATGGCGAGCCTGTAGGATGCTACATAGGCACCGAGCAGAGCGACCACTAAGAGCAGAGCCTTTCCGATCTTAACCCTTGTGGATGGAGAAAGGTTTGGATTAATGATCTTGTAGTAAAGGTCGTGGGATATGGCGTTGGATATGGTGATCAAAAGACCGTCTGCGGTGGACAGCGCCGCTGCAAGACCACCCGCAGCCACAAAGCCTGCTATAACATAGGGAAGACCGGCGATTTCAGGAGTTGCCAACACTATCATGTCTGGGTGGATCTTTATCTCCGCAAACTGTATTATTCCGTCGCCGTTGAGGTCCTTTATGGTAATAAGTCCAACCTTTGCCCACTTTTCAACCCAAGAGGGCATCTCGGAGAAGGCTTTGCCTACCAGGTTTAGCATCTCATACCTGCCAAAGGCGGCGTAAGCGGGTGCGGTTATATAAAAGAGAAGTATGAAAAACAGTGCCCATGCGGCGGAGGTTCTTGCCTCCCTAACGGTGGGTGTGGTGTAGAACCTCATTATGACGTGGGGCAATCCTGCAGTTCCGAGCATTAGCATCAGGGTTAGTGCTAAGAAATTAACCATGTCCTTTGCGTCAGAGGGGGGTGCTATGTAAGATTTTGGAGGCTTTGATGCAGCCTCTGCCTCCTTCATAGCCTGTGTCCATTTTTCCTTAGCCTCTTCGGGAGACTTTGGATATTCTTTTAACTGCTTTTCAAGTTCGGCCCTCTGGGGGTCGTCGGGTGGCAAAGAGGCGAGCTTTTCTTATAGCTGTTTCTTTCCTTCTTCCCAGCTTTAAGGCAGTGCGGCGATCTTGGCTTTTAGCTCCTCTGCCTTTTTCTTGTGAATTTCCCTAACTTCCTGCTCTTTGGGGTCATCCCTCAGCTGGGCGAACTTTTGTTCTATTCCTTGCAAAGCAAAGCCATAGGATATTTGAGATATGGGATTTCCTGTGTATTTAAAGGATAGAACGGTAACGGGTATAAGGTAGGCAATTATCAGCACTATATACTGGGCAACCTGCGTCCATGTAACTGCCTTCATTCCACCCAGGAGGGAGCAGACCAATATTCCCACCAGACCCAAGAAAACACCCACCTCAAAGGGCAGACCCAAAAGCCTGCTGGCTATGATACCCACACCGGTGATCTGGGCGACTAAGTAAGTAAAGGAAGTTATGAGGGTTGCTATTGTTCCCACAAGACGGGGGATCTTTCCACCATATCTTGCGTCCAAAAAGTCGGGTATTGTGTATGCACCAAACTTTCTGAGGTATGGTGCGATCAGAACACCAAGGAGCACATAACCGCCAGTCCATCCCATTATGAAGGCAAGTCCGTTGTGAGGCTGTTCTAAAAATACAACTCTATTGACACACAAGAGTTTTAAAGTTAAAATCTAAGCTTGATGTTTGTTAGCCTACAGTTTAAGCTTGAACTAAGAAAGGAAGACAGAGAAAAACTCATAAAGCTTATGCGTAAGCAATCCTCCGCTATCCGTGTGGCATACAATATGCTAAAGGAGTTGGAAAAAGAGAAAGCAAAAAACCCACACGCCCAAATATACCAAAGACTGAGACAGCTATTTCCTGAATTACCAACTAAATACATTGACTCAGCCATTTACAAGGCTAAGCAGTATCCTACCGATAGACCAGTGGTATTTGGAGGCAAAAGACTTTTTGAAAAGCTTTGTAAAAATCATCTTTCAGGAAAGGCAAGAGAAAAACTTAAAAAGCAGTGGAGAGAACTAAGACAAGGAACTCTTATAAGCATCGGGTCAAAGGCAGACAAAGGAAACAGACTAATGAGATTTGAAGACCTAAACGGACAACTCTGCCTTAGAATTACCACAGGAAACAGAGAGTTTGTCTACGCCAAAGTGTTAAGAGAGCCAAGCAACAGCAAAGACAAGTGGCTCACCTTTATGGCTATGCTTTTAGAAAGTTGGCAAACAAAAAACTATTTTGCCTACACAGTGGAGTTAAAACTAAGAGATGGAGAAGTTTATGGGAGTGTGTCCTTTGAACTTCCAACGCCTGAAGTTAAATACACCAAAGAGAACGGAGTAATAGCCATAGACACAAACGCATCACCCATACACTTAGCCATAGCGGGAGTCTCAAAAACTGGAGAACTACTAAGCTATAAGACCATCAGCTTACACCACCTTTTAGGACTTTCCCAAAACAGCAAAGACCACCAAGAGTGGATATTGGCACATCAGATAGTGGATTTGGCCATTCAGAAAGGTAAAGCTATAGCAGTGGAGAATCTTAAAAAACTCAAAAAAGGAGTGCGTAGGGATGGAAAAGCTACACTAAGAAAAAGACTTCATCAGTGGAACGTCAAAAAGTTTTTGCAAAAGCTAAAAAGGGTAGCACTGTTAAAGGGGGTGGAAGTAATAGAGGTAAATCCCGCCTACACATCAGTTATAGGCATGCTAAAGTATGCACCGCAGTTAAGCATAGACAAGGACATAGCTGGTGCTTATGTGATAGGAAGAAGGGCACTGGGATTTAAGGAGGATGTGCCTGAGAATTACGAAAGACTGCTAAAAAACAAAGCATATTTGGAGTTTGCCCTAAAGAGGTATGAGGAGAGGGAAAAAGAACTTAGAGAACTTATAGAGAAGGAAAGCAACGAATATAAGAGGAATGCATTAGAAAGCGAACTAAAGGTCGTAGAGAATTCAAAGAAGCTTTTAGTCAATCTTATACAAAGCCTTCAGAGCGAGTCAAGCGGATGTGAGGGAGCCAACGGAAGTAATCCCGAGCAGGGGAGGGTAGCAAAAACTACCCTTCAAAGTGTTTGGCAAGTTCTGAGGGTAGCCCTCCTCTTCCCTATCCTTGGAAGGGTCTTACCGAGAGACCTTTCCCCTCTGAAGCCCGTGTTGGTGGAAGGGGTGTGGGGTAGGGTGAGGAGTAGGTTAGTTCCCTTTGAGGCTGGGGGGACGGTCCCAATAAGGGATTTTTAGAACAGCCTCTAAGGATGTTCATGAGATTTGGAGAGGAGTGGCCTGCCAAGTATGACCTGTCTTCTTTAAGGATACTTGGTTCTGTGGGTGAGCCCATAAACCCAGAGGCTTGGGAGTGGTATTACAAACACATAGGAGGGGAAAGGTGCGTAATAGTGGATACTTGGTGGCAGACAGAAACGGGAGCCCACATGATCACCACTATACCCTCCTATCCAGCCAAACCCAGTAAGGCAGGAAAGCCCTTCTTTACCATAGAGCCCGCAGTGGTGGATAGCCAAGGTAATCCCCTTCCTCCTAACACCGTTGGAAACCTGGTTATAAAGTCCCCTTGGCCCTCCATGCTAAGAACGTGCTGGGGAGATCCCGAAAGGTATGAAAAGTATTGGACCGCCATACCCGGTCAGGTCTACTTCACCGGAGACTTGGCTACTTACGATGAGGAGGGCTACATAATGATCCTCGGAAGGGCTGACGATGTGCTGAATGTGGCAGGGCATAGGATAGGAACCATGGAGGTGGAATCTGCTTTGGTGGACCATCCAGCGGTGGCTGAAGCGGTGGTTATAGGAAAGCCTCACGAGATAAAGGGAGAATCTATAAAGGCTTTCGTGATCCTAAAGAAAGGCGTGGAACCCTCCGACAGGCTAAAGGAGGACATAAAACAGCATGTCAGACAGGTGCTTGGTGCCATTGCGGTGCCAGATGAAATAGAATTTGTGGAAAAACTACCAAAGACCAGAAGCGGTAAGATCATGAGGAGGGTTCTGAAGGCTCAGGAGCTTGGACTGCCAGTGGGAGATGTTTCTACCTTGGAGGACTAAAATCCCGGGGGCTTTGCCCCCTTAGGCTTTTAAAAAGATTATAGTTAGGAACACGGTCTGTTGGACAATCCCTTTTAAGGGAATAAATTTTGAAAATAATATGATTTTTGACAACAGAGAGACCGCCGGGCGCTTACTGGGTGAATGGTTGAAAGAAAAGCTCGGAAAGGAAGGGAATTACATAGTTCTGGGTATTCCAAGGGGAGGAGTTGTGGTAGCAAAGAAAACCGCAGAAATTCTTGGGGTACCTTTGGGAGTGTTGATCGTGAGAAAATTGGGCGTTCCAGAAAATCCAGAGCTTGCCTTTGGTGCCATAGACCCAGATGGCAATATATATTTGGATAAAAGCACCGTTGAGTACTTTGGGCTTACTCCACAAATCATTCAGAAAGTAGCCCAGGAAGAGCTCAAAAAGATAAGGGAAAGGGAAAAGAAGTTTGAAAGGGGGCTTATAAAGGATTTTAAAGATAAAGACGTTATAGTGGTTGACGATGGGGTGGCCACTGGCATGACCGTGGAGGCGGGCGTAGAGTATCTAAAAAGAAAAGGGGCAAAAAGGGTAATAGTGGCAGTGCCCGTATGTCCCAAAGAGACGGAAGAGAAGTTAAAAAGATACGCAAACGAGGTCTATTGCTATTGCTCCACTACCACCTCTCCCTTTGCGGTGGGTATGTTTTACAGGGACTTTAGACAGGTAGAGGATGAAGAGGTCCAAAATCTGTTGCAATAAATCCACGCAGGACCTATATTATAAACCTTTGAATAGGAGGTAGAGTATGATTGACAGAAAGCTTGTTAAAAGGCTCCTAAGCTTAGGAGAAAAGGGGTACATAACCTACGACGAGCTAAATGAGGCCTTGGGAGACAGCCTTGTAGACACCGAACTTTACGAGGAAATTATAGACTTTCTCCAAGAGAGGGGGATAAAGCTGGTGGATACGGAGGAAATCCAAGAGGAAGAAAGAGAGGAGGAATTTTTAGTATCCACCGACCACCTCTTGCAGAGCACAAAGGATGGAGACCCGGTAAGGCTCTATCTTAGGGAGATGGGCAAGATTCCTCTTTTGACTAGGGAAGAGGAGATAAAGTACGCCAAGCAGATAGAGATGGGCAGAAAGATCATGAGAAGGGGACTGTTGAGAACCTCCTTCTTGGTGGAAAGGGTGTTGAGGGAATGGGGGAATGTATGCAACGGAAAGATAAGGGTCCAGGATATTGTGGATACTTTTGATGATAGCAAAACGGTGGAGGAGTACGAGGAATCCCATGAGCAGTTGGAAAGGCAGTTTATAGAAAAGGGTTTAGAGCTTGCTAAGGCATACAAAGACGCCATTTACTGGCGTGACCTATACCTTTCCTACAAACTGCCCGAGTATAAAAAGGAGTATCTCAAAAGGCATGCTAAGATGAACCGTATACTCAAAGGGCTAAGATTAAAACACTCCAAGTTTGAAAGGATAGCGGACGAGCTCTTGAACCTCTATCAAAAGTACACAAAGAAACTTAAGGAATATGAACAAAGAAAGTTAAAGCTTGAACAGATACATCCTGATGTGGAGGAGCTTATAAGGGAATGCGACTACAACACGGAGCTTCAGGCAAAGGCAGAAAGGGCAGGGTATAACTTTGCCAAGTTGCAAGTCCTAAAGAGCGAGTTTTTGGCAATTCAAAAGGAGCTAAAGGAGCTTGAAAGGGAGCTTGGCATACTCCCAGAGGAGATCAAAAGGGTAATGAACATCATAAGGGAAGGAAGAACGAAGGTAATTCAGGCAAAGCAGGTGATGGTGAAGTGCAACCTAAGGCTTGTGGTTTCTATAGCCAAAAAGTATGTGAATAGAGGATTACCCTTCCTGGACCTAATTCAGGAGGGCAACATCGGCCTTATGAAGGCGGTGGATAAGTACGACTACAGGAAGGGCTATAAGTTTTCCACCTATGCTACCTGGTGGATTAGGCAGGCGATAACCAGAGCAATAGCGGACCAGGCAAGAACCATAAGAATACCCGTCCATATGATAGAGACCATAAACGATATTACCAAGGCACACAAAAAGCTCTCTCAGGAGCTTGGTAGAGAACCCTTGGCAGAGGAGGTGGCAAAGTATCTGGGCATTCCTGTAGAAAAGGCAAGGAAGGTGCTAAGGATAGTCCAGGAGCCCATCTCCTTAGAAACACCCATAGGGGATGATGAGGATGCACACCTAAAGGACTTTATAGAAGACAAGAGCGTTCCATCTCCCGAAGAGGAGGTTACAAGGAAGATTCTCAGGGAAAAGCTAATAAAGGTCCTCCAAACCCTTGGAGAAAAGGAAAGGGAAATACTCATGTACAGGTACGGACTGGTGGATGGCACCGAATATACTTTGGAGCAAATTGGCAAGATGTTCAACGTAACGCGGGAGAGGATAAGACAGATAGAAACAAAAGCCATAAGAAAGCTAAGGCATCCTGCCAGGGCTAAATATCTGAAGGACTTTGAGATCCTATGAGCTTTTAGCCCTCGGCGGTCCCACCGCCAGTGGAAAATCTCAACTTGCCTGCCTCTTGGCAGAGAGGATAGGTGGGGAGATCATCAGCGTAGATTCTATGGCGGTCTACAGGCATATGGACATTGGGACCGCCAAGCCCAAAGACTGCCCAATAAAACATCACCTTGTGGATGTGGTTGAGCCGGGTGATTACTTTGATGCCAAACTCTTTGAGGAGTTAGCCCAGAAGGCAATACAGGAAATAAAGTCCAAGGGAAAGCTACCCATCCTCTGCGGTGGCACTTACCTTTACTTTCAAGTTCTGCTTTATGGACTTGCACCAACTCCAGAGCCTGACTGGTCTCTGAGAGAAAAGCTTTACGATGTAGTAAGGAAAAAGGGTAGTGAGTTTTTACACAGAAAGCTCAGGGCTATAGACCCTATCTATGCCCAAAAGGTGCATCCAAGGGATGCAAGGAGGATTGTGAGGGCTTTGGAGGTTTTTTTGCAAACGGGCAAACCCTTTTCTTCCTTTCATAGGTGGCAGGATGCAAGGTATAAATTTCTCGGCTTTTACATTACGCGCCCTTGGGAGAGCCTCTCCAAAAGGATAGAGGAGAGAGTAGAAAAAATGTTCCAAGAGGGGCTTGTGCAAGAAGTGGAAAAGCTGATGAACATGGGCTTTGAAAGATTTTTAACCTCCGCCCAAGCCATAGGATACAAGGAGCTTGTGCCATACCTTAAGGGTGAGGTAAACTTGGAGGAGGCAAAGGCTCAGGTCATAAAAAACACCAAGGAGTATGCCAAAAGGCAGATAAGGTGGTTCAGAAGGCAAGGTTGGGTGGAGATAGATTTAGACCGTCTTAACCTTGAGTCTGCGGTGGAGCTGATCCTTTCAAAACTTTTTGCCGGAGATGAGCCTGAGCAGGTCGTTGAGAATTACAAACAGGGACAAGGCTACTATTAATGCAAAGCCAAGCCTCTGCCATGCTTCCTTGAACTTCAAAGGAAGAGGTTTCCTTCTGATACTTTCAATCAGGAAAAGGAGTATTAACCCTCCGTCTAACATAGGGAGTGGAAGTAGGTTAAAGATGGCCAACTGAACGGATATGAAAGCCATAAGACCGAGGTAGGGAATCAGTCCTTGCTGGACGGACTGTCCTGCCATCTGGGCTATTGCAATGGGACCTCCCAAGTTTGTAGGAGAAAGGGAACCTGTGATCATGCCCCAAAGGGCTTTTAGAGTAAGTGAGGTGAGGATGGCGATCCTCTCAAAGCTTCCTTTAAAGGCTTCAAAGGGACCCTGCTTTACCTTGACCGTTTCCACCTTGGGTGCAATGCCTATCATAGAAATGCCTGTCCGTGGATCCTTCATGGGAATTAAAGTGATCTCCCTCATCTGTCCTTGCCTCTCTATCTTTAAGTCTATCCTTTCTGCAGACCTTATGAGCTTAACCGCCTCTTGCCAGCTTTTTATTTCCACTCCGTTTATGCTCAGGATCCTGTCTCCCTCTTGCAATCCCACCTGTTTGGCTGGGCTATTTTCCAAAACAGTGCCCACCACGGGCTCAATAAATGGCTCTGCACCAAAGCCCCTTGGGTTCCTTAAGTCCATCTTCCCCTGGAGGGTTAAAACCTTACCATCCCTCAGAACTTCCAGCTTTAGTTCCTGCTCAAAGATGTCCTTTAGTAGCTTCTCCTCTAAATCCTTCCAGTTATTCACTTTTTTGCGGTTTACCGAGAGGATCAGGTCGCCCCTTTGAAGACCCATCTTCTGGGCTGGGCTGTTTTCCTGCACATAGCCCACCACTGGCTTTTCTAAGGCATACTTGGGAACATCTCTGCCAAGCATTCCAATTAACCAAAAGATAAGAACCGCCAAGATGAGGTTAAAAAAGGAACCCGCAAAGGCTATCAGGATCTTTTGCCAGTTTGGTTTGGAAGAAAAAGCCCTCGGGTCCGAGATGCCGTCCTCCTCTCCGTAGAGCTTTACAAAGCCACCAAGAGGAATTGCGGAGAGCCTGTATTCGGTCTCTCCCCACTGTTTTTTAAACAAAACAGGACCAAAGCCAACGGAGAAGACCTCCACCTTAACTCCAAAGAGCTTAGCAAACAAAAAGTGCCCCAACTCATGAAACCAAATAAGAATGCCTACCAAAACCAAAAAGGCTAAAACTGTCTCCATCTCAGTCCTTCCACTCCTTTAAAAGCTCTTCTGGGACTTTAAAGTTATCCCTAACCTGTCCGTTGCCAAAGATGATAAACTTCTGGATGGTTAGTTCCTCCAGAGCCATGGGACCCCTTGCGTGGATTTTATCGGTAGATATGCCCATCTCCGCACCAAGCCCAAACTCGTTGCCGTCGGTAAACCTTGTGGATGCGTTCACATAAACCGCTGCAGAATCAACCTCTGTAAGAAACTTCATCGCCTTGGTGTAGTTTTCGGTAATTATGGCATCCGAGTGCTTGGAACCGTAGGTTTCTATAAAGTCTACAGCCTCCTCCAAGCTATCCACCACCTTTACCGCAAGTATTAGGTCCAAAAATTCCTCGTAGTAGTCCTCCTCTGTGGCGGGCACTGCCTTTACAAAGGAGAGCCTTGGGTCAGACTTTATAACCTTTAAACTATCCTCGTCGCATCTGAGCTCCACCCCAGCCTTTCCTAAGATGTATGCCATCTTTGGGAAGAAGGTGTTTAGGATCTTTCGGTGTATTATCAGATTTTCCACTGCGTTGCAAACGGAAGGTCTTTGAACCTTTGCGTTGTAGACTATGTGGTAAGCCTTTTCTAAGTCTGCTTCCTCATCCACGTATATGTTGCAAACCCCCTTGTAATGCTTTATGACGGGTACCTTTGCCTTTTCTGCCACAGCCCTTATCAAGCTTTCCCCACCCCTCGGAATGGCAACATCCACTTTGCCTTCCATCTGCAAAATTTCCCAGACAATCTCTCTTTCGGGTCTGTCTATAAACTGGATGGCTTCTTCTGGAAAGCCCTCCATGGCAGATGCTTCCCTGAGGATTTCCACCAAAGCCCTGTTGGAGTTTATGGCTTCCTTTCCACCCCTTAGGATTACCGCATTGGAGGATTTTATGCACAGAGAGCCCGCCTCTATGGTTACGTTTGGTCTTGCCTCGTAAACGATGAATATCACTCCCAAGGGCACCCTCATCCTTCCTACCTTTAGCCCGTTGGGAAGTTGCCACATGCGGGTGATCTCTCCCACTGGGTCCGGCAGGCTTGCCACATCCCTTAGAACCTTTATCATACCGTCAATCCTCTTGTCGTTCAGAAGCAGTCGGTCCAGCAAAGCGGGAGATAGCCCCTGAGATTCTGCAAAGGCTATATCCTTTTTGTTCTCTTCCTTTATGTATTCTCGCCTCTTGTCCAAAAGCTCCGCCGCCCTCAGAAGGGTGCGGTTTTTCACCTCGGTGGGAATGGAACTCAAAATCCTAAGGACCTTCCTTGCCTTTTCTACCTTCTCCTCTGCGTAGCTTTTCAACTCCTGCATGAAAAATATAATAAGCCAAGATGCTTGGATTTTCTATTTATGTTATGCATGCAAAACCCTTTTAAAAAACTTCTCAGCCCAATACTGATCCTCTAAAAATAGTATATTTTTCTCCTCGTATTCCTCTTGGGATTTAGATTTCTCGCTTGCTTGACCTCTCCGCAATTCTTCGTAAGGAGTGGTAGAAAGAACAAAACCCTTTACCTCCACTTGCCAGTTTTCGTATTGCTTTCTAAGGGTTTCCCTCAATCCCTCCGAAAGGAAAATAATCTTCTCATTATTAAGCAAATCTCCCAGCATCTTTAGTCCCTTTGGCTCCACGAAGACTATGTAAATTATGTTTCCATTCTTTTCTCTTATCCAAAGGATAAAGTCAGGATAAAACTCTCCCCAGTCAAGCATAAAGCCCACCCCTTCCCTTGCCTCGTTCCTCAGTAAAACTATGTGGTATTTATCCAAAATTTCTGGGTGTTTATCTAAATAATCCCTCAAACCTTCCAAAAACCTCTTCTCTCCCCTGTTCAATGCGGGTGGAGAAATGTTTATACCTTCCTTTTCCAAAAGCAGTGGAACAAAGACAGAATTATCTATAACAATCCTTGGCAATATATCTTTTTCCTTGTGTTCATCCAAAAGGGCATCCATATTTTCAACGATTTCTTTTATCTTTTCAATCAATTTTTGTTCTTTCGCAGGCACTGTCAGCGTATAGTATTCCACCTTATCAGAAGCCAATCTAAACAGGCTTAATTGCTTTCCCGCAGGCTTGTAAGTTATAATGTCCTTTTCAAACCTACCCTTCTCCCTCTTGTAAAACTTATCTATGTAGCTTTTCAGAAGGGAAATGGCCATGTTTTCCAAATTCTTCAAATCTTCCAAGTCCTTTACTTTAAAGTCGTTTGGCACAATAACTTTGCATCTTTCTTTTAGGATTTCCTTTAAAGTTTCCAAATCAAAGCTAAGGTTTAAGTAACCCCTCTCTTTCTTGAACTCCAAAAGCTCCGTATAGATCCTCGTCCAATCAAACAGCTCTATATTCACAAGGTCTGCGATGCTTTTTGACGCAGTCTCAGTTTCAACTTCAGAAGATTGGACATCTTCCCTTCGCTCCTGTGCCATATAGACCGCTATGCTTGGCACCAGGTTCATAGAAGCAGAAATTGTATCTAACCTTAAGCACAAAACCCTCTCCCTTTCAAATTTTTTGCTTTCATCTTTGGTAGGATAAGGAAAGTCCTTCCAAATCTCTCTGTTTAACACACGCACAGGCACCTTTATTTCTTCAAACTCCACCTCTTCTTTCTTTATGGCGGACAAAAACTTACCTATGTAGTCTGCGGATATGCCGTATATCTTTAAAGTTTCAAGGGTTGAGATTTCAGGATTGCCAGACCTTTTGAGGGAAAGGTTTTTGCCCTTTAGCCTTACGCCCCTTCCAAAAAGCTGGATGATCTGCGGACCTTCGCCCTTTCCGATGTTCAAAAGTCCCATACAGGAGACCCTCCAAGTATCCCAACCCTCTATGAACTTTTTGGAACCGATGAGTATGTTAATGGTGGAGTTTTCCCTTTTTATGCTATCAAAGAGAGAATCACTTATTGCGTCCTGCTCTATCTCAAAGCCCTTCTCTTTTAGTAGCTTTTTAAAGGCAGACACATCCCCAATATTTACCACGCCAAAGTATGCGTTCTCTCCAAGCCTTAGCCCAAACTCTCCCTCCGCCCTCTTTATCTCAAGAACCCTCAGCTTCCCCCTACCGTTGAAAACCTTTTCGTAAAGGTCCTCCAAATCAAAGCCCCTTCTTAACCTTTCAAACTTATGCCTAAAAATATCCTCTCCCTTTTCGTTTTTAAACTCTCCGTTTAGGATTTTGTCAATCCTCTCCTTCAGCCAATCCCTGTTTAAGCTATTTCTTACAAGGTCCAAAACCTTTACTATGTCTGAGTCTATGTTTTTGCCCGACACGGTGGAACCTACGAATATCCAAAGTGGTTTTTCTATGTTATGCTCTCTGGCAATCCTTCTTTTTTCTTCATAAACCAAAAGCTGTTGGTAAAAGTCCAAAAGGTTTGCACAAAAAGCCATTTCTGTAAAGTCATCAATCTTTGAGTTTTTGATGTTTAGCACCCAAAAGTCCTTTCCGTAGCCATCAAGGTAAAAGTATTTGTAAGAGTAATCAAAGATTATAGCCTTTGCGTACTCCTTTAGGATATCCTCCTTGTCTAATATCTGCCCAAAGGTGGCACTGTATTCAAAGGCAAAACCCTTTTCAATAAGCTTGTCCCTAAGCTTTGCCCACTTCTTCTCTTCAGACCTTTTGCCCTTATGCCCCTCATCCACAAAGATAAGATTTTTCCCCTCGAAGGCGGAAATGTGTATAGACCTTCCCCTTCCCCTTGTGTTTTCCGCCAACTTTGTGATCTCTATTATCAAAACTTCGTGTTCCCTTCGTCCGCTTGAACTCCCGCTTTCGCTGTAAAGCCTGCATGGAATACCGCTTTTCTGCATTTCCTCGTAATGCTGTTTGGAAAGCCCCTCGTTGGGAGTGATTAACAAAATGTTATCCGGTTCAAAGGGTTTATACCTCAAAAACTGCAAATAGTTTATGTGCATTATGAGGGTTTTGCCAGACCCTGTTGCCATCCAAAAGGCAAGCTTTTTAAGGTCCTCTTCCGAAAATTCGCCGACGGTCTCTCTTACCTTTTTCTCCAAACTATTACTAATAACAAAATCGTTTAACTCCGCCAAAAACTCCCACTTTCGGTTTTTTAACCTGTCTAAGAATATCTCCGTGAACAAAACCGCCAGGTATTGAAAGTATTTAAGCCTTATCCTTTCCGGTCTGCTTTGGTTTATTTTCCGTAGGTATTCCTGTATGTTTTGGTCGTATCTTTTTAGCTCATCCTTTGGAAGTCTTACTCCCTCCTTTGTCATAAGATTTATGGCAAAGTTCGTTAGACCATCCCTTTCGCCCTCTTCCACACTTTTTAGATATCTCAAAAGCCCTCTGTTATCCTCTTCACCAAAAAGCCGTAAAAAATACTTGTTTAAGACCAAATACTTTTCAATGTTCATGGCTAAACATAAGCCTTTTGAATTCAGGTTCTACGTTTCGGACATCAGGCTTAAAGCTTTCAAAGGCTAAGGCATGCTGTCCGTTTATGTATATAATCTCCGGGTTAAACTCCTTCAAAACCTCCTCTATAAAATCCCTGTCCTTTTTGTAATCCTCCTCCGTCCATTCCTCCGAATAAACCCTCCAAACCACCGCCACACTTTTGCCCTCCCTTTCTCCCAATACAAACGTGTATGTGTTCCCTTCCTTTTCTTTACGCATTAATTTGTTTACCTTTAGCCCAAGCAAGTAGTTAAAAGTCTCTATCACATCCACCGCCATTTCTTTTGGCTCTCCCACTTCGGAAAGATTAACCTTTAGTTTGTAGTTGTATGGGTCTTTTAACATTGAGATGTTCAAAAGGTGTGGGTCATCCCTTGTTTCAAGCTCAAGGAAGTATTTAATAAGGTAGTCATCTTTGAAAAAGTCTTTGTGTGGTTTGCTTTCCTTTAGCTCAAGGTTATCAAGGGTGTCTTCGTATTGTTCAAGAATGATGTATTTAAAAAATCCCCCCGCAGTCCGCTCGTTGTATTTTTCTTTAACATCCTTTTCTTTGGAAATGCCAGATTTATCGTAGGCTAAAACCTTTTTCATCCTCGGCATAACCACAGTCCAAAAATGCTCCCCCATCTCCACACCAATCCATTTTCTTTTAAGCTTATGGGCTACCGCGGTTGTTGTCCCACTTCCCAAAAAGAAGTCCATAACCAAGTCGCCTTCTTCGGATGTGGATTCTATAACACGCTTGAGAAGGATTTCGGAGTTTTCGGTTGGGAAATCCCAGCCAAAGGAATAACCAGGAATGTCTGTCCAATCATTATCAATAGGTTCTCTTCCATCAGTAATAACTAAATAATCAACCCTTTCTTTTTCCTCTCCACATTTTGGACATTTGTCCCATTTACCACTATAATGTGTGTATCCGCATACACCACACCTAATTCTGATTCTACCCTCTTTTTCCATCTGTTCTATTTTCTCTTGGCTAAAGGTCCAAGCTCTCCCTGGAGGTGGATATAGTTTTTTACCAAATATAATTCTCGGTTCTCCTCCTCTTCTACCAGCAGTCATAGAAGTCATATCATGCCACCAAGGTTCTTTTGGTTTATCCAAAAGTTTTCTATATCCCTTGAAGAGAAACTTATCTGACTTCACAAAATAAAAAAGTGAATCTATAGCTGTCGGGAATCTATCAGCTCCAAAACCTTTTTTAACAATTCTATTAACCACAATCTCATTCCTAAAATTCTCCTCTCCAAAAATCTCATTCATCAAAAGCCTAACATACATATTCCCGTTGTAATCACACCTAACAAAAATGCTCCCCCTTTCGTTTAAAAGCTCCTTTGCAAGCCTTAGTCTATTTTCAAGCATTGCAATCCAAGTGGAGTCCTTATACTTCACATTGTATAAATAGTCTGCGTCTTGCTCCTTGTTAAAGGGTGGGTCAATGTATATGGTTTGGACTTTTTCTTTATACTTATTCAAAATCGTATTCAAAGCCTGCCAGTTTTCGCTCTTTATCAAAAGCCCATCCAGTGCATCATCCAGATTAACCTTTTCGCTTATCCTCTCCAAAAGCTCCCACTTAAACCTCTCATCAAAGTATCCCGTGTCAATGGGTAGCTTTTTGCCCTCTAAATCCTCTTCCCTTTCAAACCTTCCAAAGCCAAGCCTTTCCCACTCCTCAAGCTGTGCTTTGTTTTGTAAAACCCTTTTTAAAACTTCCCTGTAAAACTCCTCGCCCGCCCATTCCTTAATCCTGTCTAAGGTAATCACATAATGGGTTTGTATAACAAACTTTTTCTTTTCCCAAAGTTTTTTCTGAAAATCCTCAATCTGTGCCAAAAAGTCTATAATCTTTTCTCCCACTTCCTTAACAACCTTAGCCCTTGTTATGTGCTTGTCTAAATACTTTTCTTCCGAAAGGGTTTCGTAGTTCAAAACCTCAGACTTTATAAAGTAATCAAGCTGTCCCATTAAAAACTTCTTTAGGTTTTTGTGGATAAAGTAGTCCCTTGTGTTCTTTGCGGTAAATCGGTTTATGTGATAAAGGAGTAAGGGTTGTTGGTTTCTTTGTTCCTTTAGTAAGCTTTCAATTGCATACTGAAGCTCCTTTATCTTAGAGAACAGTTCCCTTAAATCTTTTTCTAATTTCTCAAAAATCTTCTCGTTTATCTTCTCCTGTTTTATACCTCTTCCCCTTCCTCCGTTTTCCTCCTCTTGTTCTATTTCCTGACCATTTCCGTTATCCTTGTAAAGCCTTATCTCCTCTTCACCCAGTTCTCTGTATTGAAATCTAATTATTATGCCTTCTTGGTCTATTTGGATTGGCTCTTCATCCAAGACAAAATACCTTTGCTTTGTTGCCTTGTTGCTGTTTATTTCCTCCCGTGCGGACACGGTCCTAAAGATTACCTTTTTGTCCCCTGCCCTAAAGGTATAGTCCCTAAAGAGTATGCCCGTTTTTATGTAATATTGGTCTGCGTTTGCCCAGTAAAGCTTTACCTCTTCTCCGTTGTAGGGTATGCTGTATTTTGGCTCCTTTGAATACCTGTACTGTGGGATAAAATCTCCATCTTCGTAAAACCTTGAGAAGAAAGAGTAAAGGTCGTTATAAACTTGTTCTTTTATCTCCTCCAGCTTTTCTAAAAGCTCTTTTTGTTCTTTTATTCGCAAATATTCCTGTCCTATGTTAGTATTTGCAAAGACAGGGTTTAACTCTCCGGTTGGTGTAAAGGCATCTTCTCCGAGGGTTCTTACTATCTCCCTCCTTACCCTTTCATACTCTTCGTGTATGTCCTCAGATAAGTTTTTCTTGTGCTTTTGAAAGGCATTCTCTATTATCTGTGGCAGTTTTTGGTTTATAAACTTTTCTACTTCATCCCGTTTGTAGTTGAGAATTCTGTATATGCCAAAGTCAAGGTCTGAACTTTCAAACTGGAAAATGTCCCTCAATAGCTCTTGGAATTTTTTTAGGGCATTCATAGGCTATATTATACCCACATACCTTATAATTAGCCTTGCTATGAAGGTGCCAAACGAGAGAGGATACTTTGGAAACTTTGGTGGAAGGTTTGTGCCGGAGACTTTGATGTACGCTTTAGAGGAACTTGAAGAAGAATACCAGAAGGTTAAAGAGGACCCAAGCTTTTGGCAAGAGTTTGAGTATTACCTTAGAGAGTTTGCGGGCAGACCTACGCCCCTTTACTTTGCCAAGAACCTGACCGAGTATGCGGGAGGGGCAAAGATATACATAAAGAGGGAGGACCTTTTGCATACGGGTGCCCACAAGATCAACAACACCCTCGGACAGGCTCTGCTTGCCAAGAGGATGGGAAAAAACAGAATAATCGCAGAAACTGGTGCAGGTCAGCATGGGGTGGCTACTGCCACTGCCTGTGCTTTGCTTGGTTTGAAATGTGTGGTTTATATGGGAGAGGAGGATGCCCAAAGGCAGAGGCTGAATGTGTTTAGGATGAAGCTCTTGGGTGCGGAGGTGAGGGTAGTCAAAAGTGGAAGCAGGACGCTAAAGGATGCCATAAACGAAGCCCTGAGGGATTGGGTTGCCAACGTGGAGACTACCCATTACATAATAGGCTCTGTGGTGGGACCCCATCCCTTTCCCATGATGGTCAGAGACTTTCAGAGCGTGATAGGTAAAGAGGCGAAGGAGCAGATTTTGGAAAAGGAGGGCAAACTGCCCAAGGCGGTGGTTGCATGTGTGGGCGGTGGTTCCAATGCGATGGGAATTTTTTATCCCTTTGTGGAGGATGAGGGGGTTAGGCTTGTGGGCGTGGAGGCGGGTGGTCTTGGGCTTGAGACGGGCAAGCATTCTGCATCCATTAACGCAGGGCAGGTGGGAATTTTGCACGGAATGAAGTCCTTCTTTTTGCAAGACGAAGAGGGGCAGATTTTGACCACCCACTCCATCTCTGCGGGGCTTGACTATCCGGGGGTAGGTCCAGAGCATGCGTACCTTTTTGAGATCGGAAGGGCAGAGTATGTTTATGCTACAGACCAAGAAGCCCTGGAGGGCTTTAAGCTCCTCTCAAGGCTTGAGGGGATCATCCCTGCCCTGGAGCCAGCCCACGCAGTCCTGAAGGTGGTGGAAATAGCCAGTAAGCTAAGCAAGGATGACGTAGTGATCTTCAACCTCTCCGGCAGGGGAGACAAGGATATGGAAACGGTTATGAAGCATTTAGGCGGTGAGGTTTGAGCTTTTATTTCCTATACTTTTCTTTTTGCTGTCTTTGATCCTTGCGGTTCCTCGCTCCTATGACCCATACCTTTATGAGGAAGACTTGGGAGAGGGTAGGCTAATTCTTAGGGTGGAGGGTGTGGGAGAGGTTTCAGATAAGGGCTTTTCTGCCCGGGTAAAGGTCTTGGGTGGGGACTTCCCAGAAATTTACGAGAAGACTGCGTTTTTGAGGGTCTATGGGGCGGAGGATGTGCCATCTAAATACTTGGAGGTTTATGGAAAGGTCAGAGTGAGGGAAGGAAGGATTTTTATTAGTGCTACATACAAAGATGTAGCCTTTGCAAATGTTTCACCTTCCCTGAGGGATCGCCTTGCCAAGCGTTTGGAAGATAAGATAAAGGACCAGGATGTCAGGGCTTTAGCCTTGGCATACTTTTTGGGAGAAGATCAGAGTATTGTTCCCATGAGGGTTCAATCTGCCTTTTTGACTACGGGGCTTGTGCATCTTTTGGTGGTCTCTGGTGGGCATCTTAGCCTTTTGGCACTTATGCTCAGATTTTTGGCCCCCTACCGGCTTGGGCTTTGGCTTGCCCTTTTGGGCGTTAGCTTTTATGCCCTCCTTTTGGTTCCCTCCGAGCCTCCCGTCCTCAGGGCTTACCTTATGATCCTTGCGTCCATCCTATTGCTTTTGTATGGAGAAAGACCAAACCTTTTGGGTATTCTGTTTGTATCTGGTGGCGTAATACTTCTTTTATTTCCCGAGTATGTAAGTTCATACTCCTTTTGGCTCTCCTTTTGTGCAACCCTTTATATTTTGCTCTCGCTCCGGGACCCTCCCAGAAAGGACGTGGTCTTTCTCTCCTTTTGGGTGTCATTCTTTGCCTTTTTGGGAACCATGCCCATCCTTTCCCTCTTTTCCTTTTCTGCACCTTTTAGCATTCTGCTAACTCCACTGCTTTCTGTTCCCTTCTTAGCCTTTACCTTTTATGGCTTTTTGGATATGCTAACCTTCTTTTCTCTGCCAGCCTTCCCTTTGGAGATGATGGGAAGGTTTATAAACGCCTCCGTGATGTTTTTCTCGGATTTTGCACCCATGCTATTTTTCAACTTCAGCCTTTGGGAGGCTGTCCTTAGCCTAAGTTTGGGGGCGGTTCTGTTATATTTCCTCAAAGGATGGGAAAAGTTGTTGGTGGGTTTGGTATTCGTCCCATTCCTGTTTTAGCCTGAGGTAGTAGCTTCCGTTTCGGGTGATGAGGCCTTCCAGTTCATAAAAGCCAAGCTTTTGGTGGAGCTCCCTTTCGTCTATGCCCAAAAGTTGGGAAAGTTCGCTAAGGGTCTTTGGGGTGTTTAAAGCTAAAAGCACTGGGTCTTCCTCTCGGACTTCCTGCTTTAAGCCAAACTTTTCAACCCTCCCCACCAGCTTGGCAACGCCCTCATTGACCAGCTTTATGCAACCCTCCCACCTTTCGCTTATGCCATAGCCTACGTGCACATAAACGGGTCTGTTTTGCTCTTTGGCGTAGTAAGCTGTTATGAGGGCGCCCGAGTTCTCTCCCGCTTCTACCACAAAAACACCCTCAGAGATGCCACTTATGAGCCTGTTCCTCCTTGGAAAGGTATGCTTGTCCGCCTTTTCCCAGGGTAGGAGCTCCGAGAGGAGAACACCGCTCCTGAGGATAAAGTCCTGCATCCTTTGGGGTACCTCAAGGATGCCCATTCCCAAAAGGCAGAGGGTATAGCCGCCCGCCTCTATGCAAAACTTGTGGGCGTAGGCATCTATGCCCTTGGCTCCCCCTGAAACTATAGCGTAGCCCTTGCCCACCAAAAACCCCACCAATTCCTTTGTGTATCTTATGCTGTAGCTGTCTGGGTTGCGCGTGCCAACCACTCCAAAACAGCTTACCGTTTTTAGCTCTCCCCTGTAAAATAACACGGGCGGTGGGTCCTCAATTTCCTTTAGCCTTACGGGGTATTGAGGGTCCGAAAGGCACACCCAGTTTATTCCCTCTCTCTCCAAAAGCTTTATAACCTCTTCCGGTTCAAAGCTGAACCTCTTTTCCTTTATCGCCTGTGCCTTTGCATCGCCCACGAGGGCTTTAAGTTCCAACCGGTCCGCCTCAAAAACAAGCCTTGGGTCTTTGAAAGCCTGATAGAGCTTTTTTATACTCCTTTCTCCAAGCCCTGCCACAGACTTTAGGGCAAGCCACCAGTATAGGCTTTCCTTCACTGTTTATCCTTCTCTATGAGCTCTTTAACATAAAGGAGGGCATCCTCCACCGCAAGGTCTATTCTCTCGCCAGTGTGTCTTTTCCACAGCTCCACCTTTCCATCCTTTGCCTTTTTCCCTACTACCAAAATGTAAGGAAATCCGCAGAGTTCTGCATCTGCAAACTTAAAGCCTGGGCTCTCGTCCCTATCGTCATAGATAACATCCAAGCCCATCTCCATAGCCTTGATATAAAGTCCTTCCGCCACAGACCTTTGGGTCTCGTCGGAGGTGTTGACGCAGACGATGTTTAGTTCAAAGGGTGCCACCACCGTAGGAAACTTTATCCCCTTCTCGTCGTGATACTGCTCCACTATGGCAGAAAGGCATCGGGATATACCAATGCCATAACATCCCATGACCACCGGCTTTTCCTGACCAAAGCGGTCTTTTATCAAGGCTTTCATAGGTTCTGAGTATCTTGTTCCCAAAAGGAATATGTGTCCAAGCTCAAGGGCCTTCCCTACTCTAAGAGGCCCACCGCACTTGGGACATGGGTCTCCTTCTTCCACCTCGCAAACATCCACAAACTCTCCGTATTGGATGTCCCTTCCGGGATTTACGTTTATGTAATGGTAATCTGGCTCGTTTAGGGCTACCACCATGTTTTTTACGCCATAGGTGGAGTTGTCCCAAAGGACCTTTATATCCTCTGGCAGGTTGAAGGGACCCACAAAGCCCTTTGTGGTGCCAAGCCACTGCTTTATCTCTTCCTCGGAAGCTAAGCGAAAATCCTCCGTGCCAAAGAGAGCTTCAAGCTTTTTCTCATCCACCTCCCTGTCTCCCCTTATGAGAACCATTACCCTTTCTCCGTTCCCTTTTACGTAAAGGAGTGCCTTCAGAATCTTGTAAGCGGGCACCTTTAGATAATCGGAAAGCATGGCAATGGTGGTGGTGTTGGGCGTATAGACCTTTTCCATGGGCTTTTCTTCCCCTGTCTCTTCTTTGTGCTTTGGGAGGGGCACAATCTCTGCGTTGGCGGAGTATCCACAGTTTTCACAAAAGGCTACCTTTGCCTCTCCGTAATCGGTAAGGATCACAAACTCGTGGGACATCTTCCCTCCAATGGCACCCACGCTTGCTTCTACCAAGAGGGTGTTTAGCCTGAGCTTTTTGAAGATCCTCTCGTAAGCAAACTTCATAGATTCATAGGAGATCATGGCAGAGAACTCATCTTCGTCAAAAGAATAAGCGTCCTTCATCAAAAACTCCCTTGACCTAATCAAGCCAAAGCGTGGTCTTTTCTCGTCCCTGAACTTTACCTGTATTTGATACAAGATCAGGGGCAGGGCTTTGTAGGAGTTTATGAACCTCCTAAAGAGGTCTGTGATCTCCTCCTCGTGGGTAGGTCCAAGGCAGTATTCCCTTCCGTGTCTGTCCTGCAGTTTAAAAAGTTCCCTGCCGTACAAATCCCATCTTCCAGTTTCCTTCCAAAGTTCAGAGGGGTTCAAGACGCTCAAAAGGACCTCTTGGGCTCCGCTCCTGTCCATCTCCTTTCTAACTATGTTTTCTATCTTCCTTAGAACCTTGAGGGCGGGTGGTGTGTATTCGTAAATGCCGGAGGCAACCTGAGCCAAAAATCCACCCTTTAGCAGTAGTTTGTGGGAAACTGCCTCCGCATCTGCTGGCTCTTCCTTTAGTGTATACCAAAAATATTTACTCCATCGCATAGGGAAGTTATTTTAAAATATCCATCCCATGCTAAGCGGAATACTAAAACTTTTTGGTCTGTTTTCTAACAACGTAGGCGTAGACCTTGGCACCGCCAACACGGTTATCTACGTGGAGGGTAAAGGGGTTGTTCTCTCTGAACCCTCCATAGTGGCAGTGGACGTGAAAACTGGAAGAGTCATAGCAGTTGGAAAGGAAGCTAAAGAAATGCTCGGGAAAACTCCCGAGACAATACAAACAATAAGGCCCCTCAGGGACGGAGTGATAACGGACTTTGAGGCAACAAGAATAATGCTCTCTTACTTTATTAACAAAGTGGTAGGCGGTGGCATACTTAGACCAAAGCCGAGGGTGGTGATAGGTGTACCCTCGGGCGTCACACAGGTGGAAAAGAGGGCAGTTATAGATGCTGCAAAGAGCGCGGGCGCAAGGGAGGTATATTTGATAGCGGAACCCATGGCAGCGGCCATAGGTGCCGGTCTTCCCATAGAAGAGCCCGTTGGAAATATGATCGTGGATATTGGAGGGGGTACCACAGAGATAGCGGTAATATCCCTGGCAGGCATAGTGACATCCACCTCCATCCGGGTGGCTGGGGACGAGATGACGGAAGCGATAGCCAACTACATTAAGAAAAAGCACCACATATTTATTGGGGAACAAACCGCAGAGAGGATAAAAATAGAACTTGGAAGTGCAGTGGAGGAAGAAGAAGAGAGGACTATGGAAATAAAGGGTAGAGACATAACTGGGCTTCCAAAGACCATAACCATAACGAACAGGGAGATTACGCAAGCTTTGGAAGATGTGGTTAGTGCCATAATAAACGCCATAAAGGCTACCCTTGAAAGAACACCACCAGAGCTTGCCTCAGATATTGCAGAAAGAGGCATTACCTTGGCAGGAGGTGGCTCCCTCCTCAGAAATTTGGACGTAAGGATACACAGAGAGACGGGAATAATAACCAGATACTGCGAGGACCCCATAACCGCAGTGGCCAGGGGTGTGGGTTCTATACTTGATAAGATGCACCTAATAAGGCGAGTATCTATGGAATGAAAGAGAGGTTGTTTTATTTTTCTCTCTTCCTACTCAGCGTGTTTGCCTACTTATCCGATTTGTCTTCTTATCCTTTGCTTTCTCCTCTTGTAAGTTTTATAAACAGACTTTTAGTGCCTGTGATGGAATTCAAGGCTCAGACCACAAGAAGAGTTCAAGACCTTGTCAATACTTATGTGTTTTTAGTGGATACGCAAAAAAGAAACAGAAAGCTGGTGGAAGAGGTCAACGCACTCAGTCTAAAGGTCAGCGAGCTTGAGGGTTGTAAACGTGAGCTTTTGCAGTTGAAAGGATTAATGGAAGAACCTCCCACTGTTGAATATACCCTTGCGGGAGTGGTAGCCTACGACCCCTCAGGAAGGGATGAGTTTATGCTACTTGATAAGGGAAAGAGGGATGGGCTTGAAGAGGGTTTTGTGGTAGCCCACAGAAACGTGTTTTTGGGCATTGTGGATCAGGTTTATGCGGGCACTTCAAGGGTCAGGACTGTTTGGTCTGATAAGCTCCACGTGAGTGCTACCGCGGGTGGAAAAAACTACATATACAGGGGTGGGTTTCCAAAGGGTAACCTGTTGCATGTAGCCCAAGAGGATGAACTAAAAAAAGGGGAAAAAGTTTTTCTGAGAAGCCTTATACTTCCTCCCCTTGAGATAGGGGAGGTTTATGAAGTCTATCCTTCAGGAGAGCAGTTTTTCAAAAGGGTTGAAGTAAAACCTTATGGAGATATTAGAAGGGTTGATTTTGTGCTGGTGTTGAGGAGAAGGCTTTGATGTTTTATTTGCTTTTGGCTTTGGTTCTTTTTCTTCAGAGCTCGGTATTGGTTGGAATTTTTGGAAGTTATCTGTTTGTCCCAGACCTCCTTTTAGCTCTTCTCTTCCTTTCAAGCGTCAGAGGTCGTACAAATTACGCAAGGGGCTTTATAGGAGGATTTCTCCTGGATGTGCTATTGGACACTCTGGGGTGGCATGCATCGGGTAAGCTCTTAGCCTTGTTTGTGCTTAGTTCTATAAAGAGAAAGTTCTTTATAGAAACCCTTCCCTCCCTCATGGTTGCCTACTTAATAGTAGCCCTTTTGGAACACTCCTACAGACTTTTGCTCTTTAGGTCCAAATTCTACTACCCTTTGGAGCCCATCCCTCTTTTGATTGGGTTCCTTGTGGAGTTGGCGGTGGTTTATTATTTTGGAAGGAAATTGCTGAAAAATGAGACGTAGGAACTTCTTACTGGTGCTATTACTCTCTGTTTTCCTTTACTTGGCGTTGGTCTTTAGGCTTTTTTACTTACAGATCTTTAAAGGAGAGTATTACAAAAACTTGGCAAAGAGAAACTACATAAGGCGAAGGGTGGTCTACGCCCAAAGGGGAGACATCCTTGACAGAAACGGCGTAAAGTTAGCCTACGACATACCCGAATACGCCCTATTTTTGGACCCACAGTTAATAGAGGAGAAAAGCACTTTAGAGGAAACCCTTAAAAACCTTGATGAGCTTTTTGGTATAAAGCTATCTTATGAGTTTTTGCAGAGCAAAAAAAGAAGCGTTGAACCTATACTCTTAAGAAAGTTAGAAGGTCAGGAAGAGCTGGACAAGTTTTATAACAACAGCTACCGCCTGCCGGGTGTTTTCATAAACATGCTTCCAAAAAGGTTTTATCCCTTTGGAGAAGAGTGTGCCCACCTTTTGGGGTATGTGGGTTATCCAACACAGGAACACATGGAGAAATACAAGGAAAGAATATCCTTTCAGAGTTTGGTGGGAAGGCATGGCCTGGAGAGGGTTTTTGATGAACAGCTTCTTGGCTGGGTTGGCACGGAAGAGCTAATCGTCAACGCGGTAGGAAAGATTATAGGAACTTACAAGGAAACTGCACCCAAGAAAGGCAACAGTTTGGTTCTTACAATAGACAGCCGAATTCAGAAGATCGCTTTTGATGTTTTTAAAGCCTCTGGGCACAAGGCGGGTGCCATAATAGTTTTAAGGGCAGACACGGGAGAGGTCTTAGCTTTGATGAGCTATCCTTCCTACAACCCAAACCTAATATACGATAAGTGGGAAGATTATCAAAAGGACCTTATGAACCCTCTTTTTAACAGGGCACTGAGCGCTTTCTATCCACCGGGTTCTGTTATAAAGGTTGGTTTGGCAATTGGACTTTTGCAGGAGGGAGTAAGCCCAAAGGAGGGCGTCTTTTGCAGAGGAAAGTTTTCCCTTGGCAATAGGGATTTTCACTGCTGGCTAAGAAGCGGACACGGCTGGGAGAACATGCGCACCGCCATACGGGACTCTTGCGACGTATATTTTTATAGCTTTTGCTACAACAGGCTTGGACCAAGGAAGATGGAAGCCATCCTTAGGAACTTTTCCTTCGGAGAAAGCGTGCCCTTTGAACTGCCAAATGCACGGGGTATAGTGCCCAATCCCGAGTGGAAAAGAAGGGTCAAAAAGGAACCATGGTATGGGGGAGATACGGTCAATATGTCCATAGGTCAAGGGTACCTAAAGGCAACCCTCCTTCAACAGTGCCTTATGGTGATGGGTATAGCAAACGATGGAGTTATTTACAAACCTTTCTTGGTCAAAGAAATTAGGGACCCAGAGGGGCGAATAGTTTGGAAGAATAAAAAGACTGTTTATAAGGTTATAAAAGCACCCCTTGAATACTTTGCCCTTGTTAAGGAAGCCATGAGGGATGTGGTTAGGTCAGGAACGGGTATTATGGCAAATTCTCCCATTGCGGAAATTGCAGGAAAGACAGGCACTGCCCAGGTAGCTTCTATAAGCGCAAGGAGGAAGAACCTTCCCTACAAACTCAGGGACCACGCCTGGTTTGTTTGCTTTGCTCCATACAGAAATCCCCTCTTTGTGGTAGGCGTTTTGGTGGAGCATGGAGGATCTGGGGGATCTGTAGCTGCGCCCATAGCAAGAAAGGTGATAGAGAGAATATACATAGAAGGCATACACAGGGAACTGGTGTAAGGTTATATTTTTGTTCCATTATGGCGGAGACCCTTTTAGACCACAAGAGCGTGCAGTTTGAATTTGCAAAGAAGAGCTTTCTTTCTTTCATTGAAGGCAAGGACTACCTCCTACCTTACCTAAAGCCCCCAAAAACTCCTCTTCTGCTTATGGACCTGGAGGGAATAAAGGGCAGATACATAAAGCTTAAGTATCACTTTCCCAACTTCAACGTGTATTACGCGGTAAAGGCAAACGACCATGAAAGGATCATAAGGGCTCTTGCTGAGCTTGGGGCGGGGTTTGAAGTGGCTTCCACAGAAGAGCTAAACAAGGTGCTTAGTGTGGGTGTAGGCCCAAACAGGATTATATCAAGCAATCCGGTTAAACCTCCCGAGTTTATAGAGTACGCCTACAAAAAGGGAGTAGACCGGTTTGCAGTGGATTCCTTTACAGAGGTGGATAAAGTATCAGCCTTAGCAAGCAGGGCAAAGGTGTATGTTAGAATTGTTGTACCCAACGAAGGAAGCGACTGGCCTCTTTCCAAAAAGTTTGGCGTGGACTTAGATACCGCCTTGGACATCTTGGAATACGCAAGAGAAAAAAGGCTAATACCTTACGGCATAACCTTCCATGTGGGTTCTCAGTGCAACAACTTTAGAAACTGGTTTATAGGCATAAAAACCGCAGCAGAGCTTTGGGAAAAGGCAAAGGAGAGAGGTCTAAAGCTCCAAATGTTAAACATTGGTGGGGGCATACCAGTCAGATACAGCTACGAAGCCTTAAGCATAGAGGATATAGCATACTATGTAAAGGGGCTTCTTCAGAAGTTCTTCCCTATACTGCCCTACGAGCTCCAAATGGAACCGGGCAGGGGCATAGTAGGAGACCAGGGTATTATGGTGTGTAGGGTAATAGGGAAGGCAAAGAGAGGAGAGGACCTATGGCTTTACATAGACACGGGCGTGTTCAATGGTCTTGCAGAAGCTTTGGGAGGTATAAGGTATGCCTTTTACCTGGACAGAGAAGGTGAGCTAAAAGAATGGACAATCGGCGGTGTATCCTGCGATAGTATGGATGTGGTGGCAAGGAATGTAGCCCTTCCGGAGCCAGAGGTGGGAGATTTCTTATACATCCTCTCCGCTGGGGCATACACAACCGTATACGCAGCACCCTTCAACGGTTTTCCCACTCCTGAAGTTGTATTTCCCTAAAGGAAACCTTTTTTATAATTTTCTCATGCTCTTTGTCCTTTCTGCACCCTCGGGAACAGGGAAAACTACGGTGGCAAACTTCATCATAAAGAATGTGGAAAACATAAGGCGTGTGATTACCGCAACCACCAGACCGAAAAGAGAGGGCGAAGTGGAGGGTGTCGATTACATCTTCCTTACAGTGGAAGAATTTGAACGGGGTATAAGGGAGGGCATGTTTTTGGAATACGCAAAGGTGTATGGCAACTATTACGGAACGCCAAAGGATCAGGTTTTAAAAAACGAAGAGGAAGGTTATGACTCCCTTTTGGTTATTGACGTGCAGGGTGCCATGACCATAAAGAGAAACTTCCCAGACAGCGTGCTTGTGTTCTTGCTTCCTCCATCCCTTGAGGAGCTCAGAAGGAGGCTTTTAACCAGGGGCTACGGGCATGAAAACCTTCAAGAGCGCTTACGCACTGCGGAGTGGGAAATCTCCTGTGCAAAACACTTTGACTACATAGTGGTAAATGAATTTTTGGACGAAACGGTAGAAACCCTTAAAAATATCATTCTGTCTTCAAGATATACTTCCAAGAACTTTTTGGCGAATGTCTCAAAGTTCCTCAAAGATGATAAAATAATAAAGTTCTTGGAAAAAGAATGTACGGAGGTAACCCATGAGCAGAAGACCTAACATAGAGGGTGCCCTAAAGCAGGTAAGCAGTAGGTATGAACTGGTGCATGCTGCAGCAAAAAGGGTTGAACAGCTACTCAAAGAGGAAGACGATATATTTATCAGGGACAAAGTAAAGAAGGAACTCATAAAGAAGACCTTTTACGCTATAGAGGAACTAGCAGAAGGTAAGGTTCAAGTAAAGAAGGTTAATTTAGAGCCATGATAAAGAGCCTTCTCTTTTTGCATCTATTTTTTGCCACCCTTTGGGTGGGTGGGATGGCATACACATTGCTCTTTCTTAGACCATCCCTTAAAAGCTTGCCAGAGGGTCCAAAGCAGAGCCTTGTCCAAAATCTATACGGAAGGTTCTTTTTGGGTGTGTGGCTGTCTATACTCGTTCTTTTCATCACGGGTTTTGGACTTTGGCATGGCTACAGGAAGGACTTTTCCTCCAACTTCCTATTCCACCTAAAGCTCTTTCTCTTTGCCCTTATGGTACTGAACTTTGCGTACATCTACTTTTTCCAATACAGAAAAGGTAAGTTCAGTGCAATCCCAAGCCTCATTGCCATAAACTTTGTCTTTGCTATATTTATATACCTGATAATCTCGTGGATCGCCTAACACTTTTTCTGATTTTTGTGCTGTTCTCCTTTGCCTTTTCCCAACTTCCTCGGGAGTATGCCCTTTTATCTGAGTTTTTACAAAAACGGGACTTAGTCCTGGGTGAAAGGCTTTTGAGGGACTATCCCAACGCAGTTTTTGTGGATGATCTGAAGCTTTTGCTGGCTGAAGAATACTACCGGAGGGGAGAGTTAAGGAGGGCTGAGGAACTTTTGAAGAAGATCAATCCCAGGGCTTTGAAGTTTGACTATGTGAAAAGATACGCTTACCTGTGGAGGGCTATGAACTTAGATAAAAAAACTGCCCTGTTGAACCTTCCTCATCTCTTCAAGGATTACATACCGGAGGTTTTTCTAACTGAGGAGGAAAGGTTAAAGATTGGACAAGAGCTTATAAGAAGAGGACAATACAGAGAAGCAATAAACCTATTGCAAGGCATACCCAAGGCTTGCGCCCTTCTGGGGGAGGCTTATGAAAAATTGAGACTATACAAAGAAGCAATGGAAGTGCTCAAAGACTGCAACAACAGGGAGGGAGCTTTAAGATACGCAAGGGTGGTTTTTAATGTGTCCGAGGAAGAGTTTAAAAGGGCACTTCTTAAGCTTAAAGGCTATGAAGAATACAATCAAGCCTTATTTTACGCAGGTCGGATCTCTTTGTACAGGGAAAATTACCAAAGGGCTTTGGAGTGGTTTTCTATGATGGAAGAGGGCTATCAAAAGCACTTTCAATCAGGGCTGGTTCTTTTCATACTGGAGGACTACCAAAGGGCAGTTGATGCCTTTCAAAAGGCTTTGAACCTGTCTTCTTCGGAGGAAGAAAAGGCGCAGGCGCACTTTTGGCTTTACAAAAGCTACGAAAGGTTGGGAGATTTTCAAAAAGCTGGGGAACATCTTTTGAAGGCGTCAAAGGGTACAGGCTTTTATTCAACGATGGCAAAGGTGCAACTGGGAGAACCGTTGGCCATCAGAGGGTTAAAGGCATTTTTTGCTAGCGCAGAGGAAACCTCCATGGCAAGCATCATAAGAAGCATAACGGAAGCGGGTTTTTTGCATTATGCCCGTTTGGAGGCTTTTAGGAACATAGACAAATTTACCGTATCGGACATTGTTGCCATTCAAAGATTTGACCCTTTTTTAGCCATAAGGTTGGCGGTTAGGAGGTTTGGCATTAGGTCTGATATATACCAGTACGTAGCCTACCCTACACCTTACAGGGAGTTTGTGGAGGAAGCTTACAAAACCTTTGGTGTGGATAAAAACCTTATATGGGCAGTTATGAGGCAGGAGAGCTTATTTGACCCATTGGCTATATCTCCCAGTGGTGCAAAGGGGCTTATGCAACTGATGGACTCTACCGCAAGGGAAGTTTCCCAAAGGTACAGAATTCCCAACAACGTCTTTTCTCCAGGGGAGAACATACTCTTGGGCACCGCATACCTAAAGGAGATGATAGAGCTCTGGAATGGGGACTGGGTTAGGGCAATAGCCAGCTACAACGCAGGACCAAACCGAGTTAAAGGCTTTATCCAGCACGCAGACCCATATGTGTTCATAGAGGCCATTCCCATAAGCGAAACAAGGAATTATGTAAAGCGTGTGTTGGAAAACTATTACATATACAGAGCCCTAAATTGAGCTAACAGCCCTCTCTATGCGGTTTAGGGCTTCTTCTATGTCTTCCTTTGTGTGGGCGGTGCTCAAAAACCATGCCTCAAACTGGGAGGGTGGAATGAGAACACCCTCTTTTAGCAATGCCCTAAAGAACTTGGCAAATAATCCAAGGTCTGAGCTTTTTGCGGTCTTGTAGTCATACACCTCTTGGTCTGTGAAAAAGACCGTCAGCATAGAAGCCACCCTGTTTATGGTGTGGGGTATTCCCTTGTCCTTTAAGATTTTGCTAATACCTTCGCAGAGGGTTTGGGTGATTTCATCTAAATAGTCATAAGGGTTCTTCTCAAAGAGTTCAGAAAGGGTAGCTATGCCCGCCACCATAGCCATAGGATTGCCCGACAAGGTCCCAGCCTGATAAACAGGACCCTCCGGTGCCACCTTCTCCATTATCTCCCTTCTTCCCCCGTACGCACCCAAGGGCATACCTCCACCAAGGACCTTTCCCATGCATGTGAGGTCTGGTTCTATTGAATAGAGTTCTTGGGCTCCACCCTTGGAAACTCTAAAGTTGGTTATAACCTCATCAAAGATAAGAAGGGAGGAGTATTGTCTTGTAATCTCTCTCAAAGCTTGCAAAAAGCCATCCTTTGGAAGGACAGTGCCCATGTTGCCCGCTACTGGTTCTACGATCACACAAGCTATATCCTGTCCGTATCTCTCAAAGGTTTCCTTTAAGGCATCCACATCGTTGTAGGGTAAAACTATGGTAAGGCTTGCGATCTCTTCCGGTACTCCAGGTGTACCTGGAATTCCCAAGGTGGCAACTCCAGAACCTGCGCTTACCAACAATCCATCGTAATGTCCATGATAGCAACCCTCAAACTTGACTATGTACTTTCTGCCCGTGTAGCCCCTTGCCAACCTTATGGCAGACATGGTAGCCTCGGTGCCCGAGGACACAAACCTAACCATCTCCACTGAAGGCATAGCAGAGATCACAAGCTCCGCTAAGGTGATCTCATGGGGGTTTGTGATGCCGTAAGACAGTCCTTTCTTTGCCTGCTCCTCAAGGGCCTTAACTACCCTCGGATGGGAGTGTCCCAAGATGAGGGGACCCCAAGACATTAAAAAGTCTATGTATTCCTTACCCTCCACATCCCATATCCTACTTCCCTCTCCTTTGCTAACTATTATGGGCTCTCCGCCCACCGCCTTAAAAGCCCTAACGGGAGAGCTAACACCCCCGGGCATGAGCTTCTTTGCGCGTTCAAAAAGCTCCCTATTGGTCATGGCAAAAGCTCCTCCATCAATGTTTTAAAGGTTCTACTAAGTCTATGATCATCATCCACCTCTTTGTAGTCCTTTACTTTCACTTTACTGACAAAAATTCTTGAATGTTCAACGGGCACCACCTCATCCTTTGTGCCATGAACAATTACCAAATCCACCGGTGGCTTTGTAGGGAAATTAACCCTATCCCCTTCCAAAATCTCGTAGCCCTTTTCTAAAATATCCCGAGCAAATTCTCTGTGGATGGTCAGTTCAAGCCCTGTCTCACACTCGGTAAAGGAAAGCTCTTCTTTACCCTCCAGCCAAGCCTTTGCTAACTCCTGTCCCACCTCTTCCAGGGTTAGTTTCAGAGTAGAGTAAGAGGGAGCGAACAAAAGAGCTCTGTTAACGCACTGAGAAGGATAGAACCTAAGATAGTTCAAAATCACGTATGCACCGTGAGAACTTCCGGAGAGCACCAAGCTTTTGAACTTTTGGCAAAAGCCCCTTATTAGAGCATCCAAAACCTCCAATGTCCTAGTAGTGGTGGTATGCTGGTAGTCCATATCCATAGCAAAGAGGGAAAACCTACCGTTCTTCAAAGCAAAATCCCTCAGGGCCAGGACCTTTGAACTTTTCGCATTGCTGGCAAAACCATGAAGATGTATGAGGAGCACATCAGGATGCGCCCTTTCGTAGATGAACATGAAAAAATAGTTTAATGCATGTGGGCTTAGAACCTATGAAATTTTTTGCTCACTGGGACAGTGATACCTTTGGTGGATGATTATTAAACCGTACCCATCAGGCTTTTTTGGCTTAGAATATATAAGGCTATGGAGAAAGTTAGACTGCAAGACTTAGCCAAAAAGCTTGGTGTAAGGGTAAAGGATGTGCAAGAAGTACTAAAGGAGTGGGGCATAGAAAAGAGCAACTTTGCCTACCTTGAGGAAGAGGAGATCCAAATAGTCCTGGACCACTTTGGCAAAGAAACAACGCAAGAAATAAAAGAAGAAAAGAAAGAAGAAAAGGTTGAAAGTGTTCAAGAGAAAGAACCTACAAAAGAAGAGAAACCTCCGCAGAAGGTAAAGGAGGGGGAAAGAAAGAAAGAAACCTTAAAAAGGGAAGAAATACCTGCACCCAAAAAAGAAGAAAAACCTGTGCATAAACCAAAGCCTGTGCCTCAGGCGGTAGCCCAGCCAGCACCAAAGCCACCAAGCCCACCTCCAACACAAAAGGTGGAAGCCAGGGAAGAAAAGAAAGCCCAAAAAGAGGAAGAGCAGATTCTGAAAAAGTTAGAAAAGCAGATTGAAAAGAAGCAAAAGAAGGAGGAGCAGGAAGAGGAAATAAAGATCGTCCAAATACCCGAAATTGTTACGGTTAGGGAACTGGCAGAGCTTTTGAGAGTCCCACCTAATGTGGTTATGGCGGAGCTTTTGAAGAGGGGTGTTCTTGCCACCATAAATCAGACGGTGCCCTCGGAGGTTGCCCTCCAGGTGGCAGAATCTTTGGGCTTTTTGGCGGAGGTCAAAAAAGAAGAAGAAGAAACCTTAGAGGAAGAAATTCCAGACCATTGGGAAAAACTGCCAAGACCTCCCATAGTGGTGGTAATGGGGCATGTGGACCATGGAAAAACCACCCTTCTGGACACTATAAGAAAGACCAACGTAGCAGGGAGGGAAAAGGGTGGAATAACCCAGCATATAGGTGCCTCTGTGGTCCAGTTGCCAGATGGTAGGAAGATCACCTTCTTGGATACTCCCGGACACGAAGCCTTTACATCCCTTAGGGCAAGGGGTGCACAGATAACGGACATTGCAGTTTTGGTGGTGGCTGCTGACGATGGAGTTATGCCCCAAACGGTGGAGGCGATAAACCACGCAAGGGCTTTCAATGTTCCCATCATAGTGGCGGTCAATAAGATAGACAAGCCCGGTGCGGACCCGCAGAGGGTCAGAAGGGAGCTATCAGAGCTGGGGCTTATCCCAGAGGAGTGGGGTGGAGACACCATCTTTGTGGATGTGTCTGCCAAAACAGGACAGAACGTGGAAAGCCTGTTGGAGTATATCCTCCTCTTGGCAGAGATTTTGGAACTCAAGGCAAGGGTAGAAGGTCCTGCCAAGGGAACAGTTATAGAAGTAAAGTTGGACAAGCAAAGGGGCCCTGTCGCTACCCTTATCGTGCAGGAGGGAACCTTAAAGGTTGGAGACCCTGTGGTAGCTGGCACCACCTACGGCAAAATAAGGGCTATGTTTGACGACAAGGGTAGAAAGTTAAACTCCGCTGGACCTTCTACACCAGTGGAGGTTCTTGGCTTTGAGGAACTGCCCATGGCGGGAGACACCTTCATGGTGGTAGAAGACGAGAAAAAGGCAAGGCAAATCGCAGAGATTAGGAAGCAGAAGAAAGAACAGCAAGAGAAGCTTTCAAGGGGTCTAATGTTAGAGGATGTGTTTAAGAAAATAGAGGAGGGAGAACTAAATGAACTCAGGCTTATTTTGAAAACCGACACGATAGGCTCCTTGGAAGCCCTAAAGAAGGCCCTGACAGAGCTCTCTAGGCCGGAGGTGTCCGTAAGGATCCTTCACGGTGCGGTGGGTGGTATTACAGAAAACGATGTAATGCTTGCCAAGGCAAGCCAAGCCATCATAATAGGCTTCAACACACGCCCAGACCTAAAGGCAAAGGAAACCGCAGAGAGGGAAAAGGTAGATATAAGACTGTACAGCATCATATACGAAGCCATAGAGGATGTTAAGAACGCCCTCAGGGGTCTGCTAAAACCAGTCCAAAAGGAAGTGGTGTTGGGCTCTGCAGAGGTTAGGGCTACCTTCAAGATCAAAGGTGTGGGCACAGTGGCTGGATGCTATGTGTTGGATGGTAAGATTGTACGCAACGCCAACGCCAGGCTAATAAGAGACGGCGTGGTAATATACACGGGTAAGATAGAGAGCCTAAAGAGGTTCAAGGAGGATGTGCAAGAGGTAGCAAGGGGATTTGAATGCGGTGTAAAGCTCAAAGATTACAACGACGTAAAGGTGGGTGATATAATAGAATGCTACGAGGTCAAGTTAGAGAAACCATCGCTCTGAAGGTAAACGAAATATATCCCTCCATACAGGGAGAGGGTTTGCTGATAGGACTGCCCGCTGTTTTCATCAGACTTCAAGGTTGCAATCTTAGATGTCCTTGGTGCGACCAACCTTCGGCACTCTCCTTCTCTGAGGGTGGTACAAGCCTTGAAGTGGAACAAATTCTGGACAAGGTCTCCGAGTATAAGATAAGGCATGTGGTCATCACGGGCGGTGAGCCCTTTGCCCAGGAAGGGATGGCTACGCTGGTTAAGGAGCTTGTGCAAAGAGGTTACTCTGTGCAGATTGAGACCAACGGCACCCTTTGGCAAGAAGGTTTGGAAAATGTGGAAAACCTTCATATAACCTGCTCTCCCAAGTGGTCTGCCCACTGGTTTGTCCATCCCCAAATCTTGCAAAATGCCAAAGAGCTAAAGTTTGTAGTGGATGACGTATTAAGCATAGAAGTTCTGCTGAAGACTCAGTTTAGGAATTTCCTTGAGGAAGGTAAGGTTGTCCTTCAGCCGGAAGGAAACAAGGCTGTCTTTTTTAAGAAGGCCCTTGAACTTCAAAAGGAACTCTCTGAGCTTGGTTTTACTGTGAGAGTTTTGCCTCAGCTTCATAAGCTCTTCGGGCTTCCTTGACGCTACTAGGGAAGAAGTACTCTACGATGGCGGAGTATAGAGCTTTTGCGAAGTTATATTGGAAATCCTCCTGCGCCATCAAAAGGGCTTCTTGGGGGTTTGTTATAAAGCCCACCTCCACTAAAAGGGAGGGTATGCCGGGGGTTTTTAAGACCGCAAAGCCAGCCCTCTGAATACCTTTAAACTCCACATGCCTGTCTAAGTATTTTTTTAGATTTCTAGCAACCAAATTGCCAAACTGGACGCTGTCATACAGAGTTACATCCATCGCCAAATCAGCCATCACCCTCCTCACGTTGTGAGGAATATCTGTGGTGCCAAGGGCTAGCTTAGCATACTGATCGTTATTGACTATTGCGTGCTTTTTCCTTTGGGCAGCCTCGGAGGATATGGCAAACAGATAAGTGCCCCTAGCGTGCTCTGAGATGCCCCTTGGTGAGGCGTTGGCGTGAATGCTAATAAAAAGGTCTGCCCTGTTGCGAAGGGCTATGTTTGCCCTCTCCTGAAGGGGCACAAAGCTGTCATCCCCTCTGGTAAGGACTACCTTGAACCTTCCATCCTCCTCAAGGAGCCTTGCCAATTTAAGCACTATGGCAAGGTTTATATCTTTTTCCTTTATCCCTCTATAACCTATTGCTCCAGGGTCGTGGCCGCCGTGTCCCGCATCCAAAACTATTACCCGTTTTTGAGTGATTACCTGTCTTTTACTCCTTTCGGATATCACTCTCTCCCTTTCCCCTTTAACCTCCTGATAGCCTATAATCCTTAGGACGGTGGGGTCGAGTATAGCAAGAAGGGGGTCCTCCTGGGGTGCGCTCGCAGTTGCCTTATAAACATCCAGCACTATCCTAAAGGGTGCTTCCAAAGAAAAGGCTCTTACCTCAGAATAATCCATATCAAAAACGAAACGAGTGCCCCAGGGATGATATCCTACCCTTGCCTTTATGTTTTTGGGAACCTCTACCCTTTCCATGACATCTACCACAATGCGCTTTGGATTGTCCAAAAGCAGAACTCTGTATTCTACACCTCTTTCAAACTGCAAAACTATGCGTTGCTTGTCTGGGTAGTTTCCTTCTCTGTAGGCTACTTGCACGCCGAAGGAGAACCAAACTAAGAGGCTAAAAGTTATTAAAATCCTCAGGAACATGAATTTCCTCCTCAACCTCCTGCCTTCTGGTTGCCCAGGGAGGCTTGGGAAATTTCAACATCAACGGAGAGGGTATGTCAGGCTGATAGAGTATCATGGTGCCCTTTTTTAGCATAAGGGCCCTCTGGCGAAAGTTTCCTACCAGAAATTCATACTCTTTGCTGAGTAGCTCGCTACTGTCCATCCGCCCCACCACCTTGATGGCGGAGTTTGCCAGTATTCTCTTTTCTATTTCGCTGGCGGTCTGTTGGGCACCGATCAGTATCACCCCCAAACTTCTCCCCCTTTCTGCAATGTCTAAAATCACATCCTTTATGGGGCTCCATCCATCCTTCGGTGCGTATTTGTTAAGTTCGTCCAGAAGAACGAAAACTTTAGGGTATGGGTTTGACCTCTTTTCCTTTTCTTCAAAGAGCCTTTTTAACACTGCACCCACTACAAACATCTGGGCTATGTGATGTAGCCCGCTTATGTCTATTACAGAGAGCCTGTTTTCCTCCCAGTTTATAGGGCTTGACATGTTTGGTTGGATAAACCTTTTTATGTGCCTGCTCGCCCTTGAGAACCTACGTAAGAAGGCTCTTGCAGTTTGCAAGGATGCGTCTCCGAACCATTCCCTGAACAGACTCCTTTCCTTTCCTTCTGCCTGCTCTACAGCTTCGCTAAACCTCTTCTCCAGGTCCTCAAGGGATTCTATGTCCTGTGCGTGATCATCAAGAAGCCTACCCTCCGGGCTGTTCTTTGCCAGATAGTACAGCTTGTTGGCAACCCTCTCCACAAGGTAGGGCACCTGAGACTTTGATTCGTCCTCTTCCACAAACATGAACCTAATAAGCCCCTCCTCCGCAAATTCCCTTATACTCCAAAAGAAGGGAACAACTTTTTCATCCTGACGCTCTGCATCTGGGACCATTGGATTTTCTTCATAGGGTGGCACGTAGAACCTTACTTCTTTGAAGGGCTCCGCCTTCAAACCCAACTTTTTTAGGGCTTTTTCGTCCTCGGGGGAAAGGTTTTTGTTTTTCTTGTCCAACCAAAGAAGGTCTTTGCCCTTCACGTTGAAGATAAGCCCCCTTATCCTTTGGTCTTGCACCTTGTTGAATATGGAGTAGAGTAAAAAGAGGGCATAAGAGGTTTTTGTGGCTACGCCAGACATACCAGATATAGATACATGGGCACCCTCTGTGCCGTCCAAAAAGTGATAGTTGATATAAACCACCTGTCCAGAGCGGGTGAGTCCTGCGGGGATTTTTACCTTCATCTGGTCGTAGTACAGCGCCTTTTCAAGCTCCTCACCCTCCGCAAAATAAACGGGGTCTCCCGGAGAGGGTGGCACAAAGAACTCCGGCTCAACCCTCGTGATAGCTACCTTTGCTATGTATGCCACATTTACTGGTATCACTCCCTGTATAGCTAAGTGGGCGTCATAAACCCACTGGGCACCCTCTAAAAACTTTTGAACCTCCTGCACCACTCCGTAGAATTTGACCTTTTGCCCGTTGGCAAGCTGAGTTTCCGCATAGAGCACATCGTCCAGCTGGACCAAATGATCTTTTTCTACCCCCACCCAAAATTCTAAGGGAGTTATGGGTGTAGTGCCAAGAACTATCCCTACCCTCATCCCATTAAATATAACACGGCTCCAAGCTAAAAAGGTCCACCCCGGGCTCTCCAGCCTTTAACCTTTCGTAGGAAAGTAGCCCACCGTAGGCGGAAAAAGGGAAAAAATCAAGCTGTAGGTCCGCAAAGTCTATAGAGTGGCTTCTGAGGGCAATGGTGGTGCCCTCCAAAGGTTCCCCTTTCCAACGCCTTATGGGACCTATGCCCTCCTGATTTTGAACCCTGTAGATGATATGACTGCTCACCCTCAAAAGGGCAGTCTTTGGTGGTTGCACAGGCACATACCTGAGCATCAGCTCTAAATTCTCGTAGGTGTATAAAGGCTTTTGGGTCAAAAAGGCTACGGTCTTTAAAAAGGTTATGCCTATCCTTAAGGGGGTAGTATAGCCAACACCCACCGAGAGGGCAAAGGCGTCAAAGTCCTCGGGTTTTATGCCGAGTTTGTTTAAGAGGGTGGGCAAAAGTTCCAAGCTCTTCTTTTTGCTATCCTCGTAGTATAGCATTGATAGGTTGTCATCTTCTATCACAGATAGATTGAAAAAGGAAAAGGAAGTGTCTATGGAGAGAAGCCTCATAGAGGGATTTCTTGGTAGTGTTTATAGTGTTGCTCCCAGAGGTAAGAAAGCCTTAAGAGGGTGGATTCGTCAAAGGGTCTGCCTATGAGCTGTCCGCCTACCGGCAGGTTATTTACCTTTCCTATTGGCACTGAGATGGCTGGCAGTCCCGCCAGATTGACGCTTACTGTAAAGATGTCTGCCAAATACATCTTTATGGGGTCCTGAGTTCTCTCTCCAAACTTAAAGGCGGTGCTTGGAGAAGTGGGGCATGCGATCACATCCACTTTCTTGAAAGCCTCCTCAAAATCCCTCTTTATAAGTGCCCTAACCTTCATGGCTTTCAGGTAGTAGGCTTCATAGTATCCGGTGGAGAGGGCAAAGGTGCCCAAAAGAATTCTCCTTTTGACCTCTGGTCCAAAGCCCTCGTCCCGGGTTTTTGCATACATCTCGTTTATATCCTTTGCCCTTGCCCTATAACCATATCGCACCCCATCGTAACGAGCCAAGTTGGAACTTGCTTCGCAAGGCGCTATTATGTAGTAGGTAGGTATGGCATACTTGCTGTGAGGCAAAGAGATCTCCTCTACTTCAAAGCCAAGTCCTTCAAAGAATCTTACAAAGTTATCAAAACACTCTTTAACGCCTTCCTCCATCTCAAACTCAAAGAACTCTTTAGGAATGCCGATCTTTAGACCTTTAACCTCCCTTTCTAATTCCTCGCTGAACTTGGGTACCTCCACCTTGGCACTGGTGGAGTCCTTTGGGTCATACCCGCTAATGATTTCCATCAGAAGGGCTACATCCTTTGTTCTCCTTCCGAAGGGACCTATCTGGTCCAAGGAGGAGGCAAAGGCTACAAGTCCATACCGAGAGACCCTTCCGTAGGTGGGCTTTAGTCCGATCACACCGCAAAAGCTGGCGGGCTGTCTGATGGAACCTCCCGTGTCTGAGCCAAGGGACAGTGGGGCAGACTGAACTGCCACAGCTACTGCAGAGCCACCGGAGGAACCTCCGGGAACCCTTTCCAAATCCCAAGGGTTTTTGGTGGGAAAGAAGGCAGAGTATTCAGTGGAGGAGCCCATGGCAAACTCGTCCATGTTGGTCTTTCCCACAATAAGGGCACCCGCTTTTTTTAGCCTTTCTATCACAGTGGCATCGTAGGGAGAGATGTAGTTCTCCAAAATCTTTGACGCACAGGTGGTAGGATAGCCCTCCACGTTTATGTTGTCCTTTATAGCTATGGGGATGCCGTAAAGGGGATAGTCTTCTGGGTTTTTCCCTTCTAACTCTTTGGCTTGCTGTAGGGCTTGCTCGTAGGTGGGTGTGATGTACGCCCTGACTTTTTCTTCTGTCTGAGAGAACCTCTCATAAAAGGCTTGAACTACCTCGGAGGGTTTTAACTCTTTTCTTTTCAAAAGTTCAAGCAGTTCAAAAACAGATTTTTGCCAAAGCATTTACATGTATTTTACCACAGCCAGCCTTCTACCCGCCGAGAAGGTTAAGGGTCCTCGCGTTTTTTACAACTTGACAATGATAAAAATCATGTTAAATTTACTGTTATATTCACGATAATTTAACAGGAGGTGCGTAGCATGGATGTGTTGGGCTTTTACCCTATGTGGTATGTGCCCGTAGTGGGTAGTGGCTTTGTCATAGCTATAATAGCTGCCATTCACGTAATGGCATCCCACACCTCCGTGGGTGCCTCCATTCTTCTGGCATACTTGGCTACAAAAGCCTACAGGGAAAACCAGCCGCAGATCTACGACTACATCAAAAAGTACCTTTTAGGACTGCTTGTCTTTTCTTACGTGTCAGGTTCTATAACTGGTCCAGGCATATGGTTTTCTGCAACCGTTGTTAACCCACGGGGTATTTCTGCACTCATTCACAACTTTGTGTGGGTGTGGGCTGCAGAGTGGGTCTGGTTCATCGCAGAGGTAACCCTTGTGTATATCCTCTTTTATACCTTGGGAAAGATTGATCAGAAAAGCTGGCTTAGACTTGCATGGACTTTTGCTATAAGTTCCTGGGCAACCATGTACATAATAGTGGGAATCCTGTCCTTTATGCTCTCCCCAGGGCACGAAAAATGGTTCACCACGGGTAGCATACTTGACGCCTTTTACAACAAGAACTATTTCCCTCACCTATTGGAAAGAACGTCTTATATGTTTGCTATAGCCGGTACTGTAGGCCTTGCCATAGCAGCGCTTATGAAGAAGGACCTTCCGGAGAAAGTCTACAAGGATATAGTCAAAACTCTCTCTTACTGGGGCATTGGTGGTATAGTCTTTGGACTTATGTTCTTTGCGTGGTATGTGTCCACCCTTCCCGAAAGAAGCCATGTAATACTCGAAAAAGTTATACCCCTCTATTTGAAGCTACCTATAATGCTAATTATTCTTGTTGTGCTTGCTCACTTTGTCCTGGCAGCGGTTAGACCGCAGGCTGTAAGGTTCTGGATGGCCTATCCTATATATGCCCTCATATTCTTCATGGGTGTTTATCCTGAGGAGAAGATCAGAGAGACCATAAGAAAACCTTACGTAGCCGGTGAGTTTGTGTGGGTTAACCAGATAATCTCCAGGGATGTGCCTGCCAAGGGTATAAAGTCTGAAGTTCCCGTTATAGACCAAAAAGGGCTATTGACAGTAAATCCTTTTGTTCCAGAAGGTCTTAAGAAAATAAATTCTCAGAACGAGATAATGGCTGGAAAGGCAATCGCAATCCTCCAATGTTCTGGTTGTCATAATGTAACGGGTTCTACGGGGTTAAGACCTTTTGGACAGAAATTTGCAGGAATGACAGACCCTAACGCTGTTTATGGCTTTTTGACAAGCTACCTTAGAGACAATCACCCACCTTACATGCCAAAACTTGTAGGCACGGATGAAGAGATAAAAGCTCTCTCTGCTTACATAGCCCATATGATCTCTAAGGGTGGTTCTGTTTCTGCAAAGATTGAAGTTCCCAATACATCTGCAGAAGCCAAAAAGGAGGTTCAGCCATGAAAGACATGATAAGGTGGTTTTTACTGTTCATCCTTTCCTTTATGTTAATAGGCGGAAAATGGGCGTTTGCCGGTGATGTGGGGGCTATGCTAAAGGCTATGGCTGACCCTGCGGGGGCCCCATTCTACCCTGTTGTCATGCAGGTGCTTCAGGTGCTCACATGGATGCTTCATATGATCTTTGTCTACACCTCTATTGGCGGTCTCTTCTTTACTATCTACGGCTTTACAAAAAAGGAAGAGAGGTGGCAAAGGCTTGCTAAGGCAACCCTTGAACTCTCAAAGGTTTCCGTCTCTTTGGCTATAGTCCTTGGGGTCGCTCCACTGCTCTTTTATCAGGTAATCTATGACCCCCTTTGGTACACATCCGCCAACCTTTCCGCCTGGTGGTATGTACTCTTTATTGTCTTCCTCCTTATAGGCTATTACTTTATATGGGGAGCTTACTTTACAAAGGATAAACCTTCAATGTCCATGCTTATGTCGGTTCTCGGCGTTCTGTTCTTGCTCCTTGTAGGGTTTATCATCCACGTGGTGAACTACCAAGCCCTTTATCCAGAAAAATGGGTAGAGTGGTACACGGATGGTGGGAGGACTATGAACATAAGCGGATGGAACATATACGCCTTTAATGTGTTCAGATATTTATCGTTCCTAGTATTCCCTTCAATCGCTGTAACGGGTGTATTTCTCATGCTGTACAACTGGTACTTCAGAAGCAGGGAGGACATGGATAAAGATTACCTTGACTGGGCTGGAAAGCTGGGAGCACGGTCTGCTATGTACGCAGGTATAGGCTGGCTTGTATCTCACATCCTTTACATATTCACCATACCTGCAGACTGGGGTGCAAAAGGAAGCATCTTTACATGGCTTTCAGTTTTGGGACTTGTTCTTTGTGCAGGCGTGGTATTCTCTTCCCAAAAGAACCCAGCCAAGATGGCAATACCTTCTCTCTTAGCTGGGTCTGTAGCCCTATTGCTAATAGCAGTATTCAGGGAGTACCTTAGAGTTGCCTCAACCGCGAGGTTTGGGTATTCCATATACAGCTACAAACTGAACTTGGAATTTTTGAGCCCACTGCTCTTTTTGGGAACCCTCCTAACAGGGCTCGTTTTGTATGCCTATGCATGGTGGATGGCTTACCAAGCAGGGAAAACACCCAAAGGTAAAGTTTATGAAGCTTCCGAAACAGAGCACCATCTTGGAGACCTCTCTGTTTTTGTAGTCATTCTGTGGGCTATTGTATTCATAGGTGTAGGACTCATAGTTGTAGTGAGAAACTACGGTTAAAGCTTGCCGGGCTTTTGCCCGGCTTAATTTTTTATAGGGCTTTTTTCACCTTCTCCAAATCCTCCACCTTTTCCACGTTAAAAACCCTCACTCCGCTTACGGTCTGCTGGACCAACTTTGAAAGCACGTTTTTGGGACCTATCTCCACGAAGGTATCCACTCCCAAGACTTCCACCATGTATTGGACGCTTTGAAACCATTTGACGGGAGAAAAGAGCTGACGGTACAGGTTCTCCCTAACTTCATGTGCCATTGTGTGTTCCCTTGCGGTGTAGTTTTGCACCAGTGGAATTGAAAGATTCTTTATGGGCGTTTGGGCAAGCTTTAGTCTAAAGGCATCCGCGGGGCCCTTCATCAGGGAGCAGTGGGAGGGTACAGAGACCTTCAAGAGAACAGCCTTTCCTCCCATCTCTTTGCATATCTCCATAGCCTTTTCAACTGCGGTTTTTTCACCGGAGATAACTGTTTGCTCGGGAGAATTGTAGTTGGCAGGTTCTACTACACCGAACTGACGGGCCTGCTCGCAGGCACTTTCTACCTTCTCCGGTGGTAGCTTTAGAATTGCCGCCATTGCACCCTTTCCCTCGGGCACCCCTTCCTGCATGAGCTTGCCCCTTATGTGTGCCAAACGGACCGCCTCAAAGAGCTCTACGCCCCCCGCCACCACCAAAGCGGAATACTCACCCAAGGAGTGCCCCGCCACCACATCGGGCTCAGGAAAGCCGAGCTCCCTCATAACCCTGTATATGGCAATGGAGGTGGTAAGAATAGCGGGCTGTGTGTTTATGGTTTTGTTTAGCTCTTCCTCCGGTCCCTTAAAGATAAGGGTAGGAAGGTCGTAGCGTAGCGCCTTCTCCGCAGAGTGAAAGACATCTGTAGCTGTGGGAAACTCCTTGTAAAAATCGTAGCCCATGCCCACATACTGAGAACCCTGTCCGGGAAAGATGTATGCAAGTTTTCCCATGGCTTTGAGATTTTAACCCTTTTCCCTTGGCGTTTGCCCTTTTGAAGAACTCAACAAGCCTTTTCTTTACCAACCTGTGAAACTTTTCGGCCTTTAAACCCGTCATAAGTTCAATGGCATCATCTATGGTATCCATCAGATAAAGGTGGAACTCTCCTTTTTGTACGCTTTCAATAACCTCGTCCGAAAGAACAAGGTTTTCAAAATTTCGCGAGGGCAAAAGAACCCCCTGCGTCCCAGTAAAGCCCATTGCCTTACAGACCCTGTAAAATCCTTCCACCTTTTCTTTTATGCCTCCCACTGGCTGCACATTTCCAAACTGATCCACGGAGCCTGTAACCGCAATATCTTGCCTTATCTCCACCACAGAGAGGGCAGAAAGGATCGCCAAAAGCTCAGCTACCGAGGCACTATCCCCTTCCACCTCTTCGTAAGATTGCTCAAAGGTAATAGTGCAAGAAGGATGCAAGGGCATATCCTTTCCGTATTTGCCGTTCAAGTATCCACTCAGGGTTAGAACCGCCTTTGAATGGATAGGACCGCTTAGGGCAACCTCCCTTTCTATGCTTACTACACCTTTGTCTCCAAGATAAACAGATGCAGTGATCCTCGTAGGCTTACCAAAGCTTATATCTCCAAGCTCGTAGACGCTGAGACCATTTACCTGTCCTACCCTTTTACCATCCACAGTACACAGAATCTTTCCTTCCACGATGGCTTTCCTTATCTTTTCCTCCAAAAGGTTAGAACGGTAGAGCTTCTATTCTATTGCCCTTTTAATATGCTCTCCCCTTATTATCCTTTCCCCTTCAGAAAAGACGTTTGCCTCCCTGATAACATCCACGATATCCCCCATAACCACGCTTATCTTCTTTTTACTACCCGAGAGCATGACCGCGTACTTAAAGAGCTCAGACAGGGCAGAACCATCCAGGTCTTTAATTCCCTCCTCCTGAAGGATCTTCTTCACAAGCTTGGGAAATTTTTCGTAGACTTCTTCATCCAAGTCTACAACAGGGTCAAACTCCGCCTTGACCTTAAAAAGTCTGTTAAACTCAGGGTCATAAAAGGAAAGAAGCTGGTACGTCAGATAGTCCCCTATCAAAACAACCTTTACGTTAAGTGGCACAGGTTCAGGGCTTACGCCCACATAGGGTAGCAGAAAATTCTCCACCGTATAGCCAGGGATACGCACTTTGGAGTGCATTATCGCCTTTTTGAAGGCATCCCAAAGCATGTAATTTTTCAAAAGGTCAGAAGCCCTTATCACAAGGTATCCACCCCTTGCCCTATGGAGACTTCCTGCTTTTATGCTGGTATGGTCCGCATAGAGCACCCCCATCTCCATGGTGTAAGATATGGTTCCAAAGAGGCTCTGAAAGGAAGGAACTTCCTCGTATATCACCGGCGCACCATTTAGGGAGGAATTATCCACGATCAAGTTAAGCTTGAACCTTTTGGCGAGCATCTGGGTATTCCCTTCAGCGCTCTTCCACATAAGAAACAGGTCTACATTCTTTACTATCTCTTTTTTCAACCTGTTTAAAAACTCAACCGCCTGTGGCTCGTGGCAGTATCGCTCATCGTACCTTGAAAACTTCCACCACAAAGGTAGCCACCTTCTCCTTCAGCTCGTTTAACTTTTCCGCCAGCTTATGGTCCTCCTCCCTTAGGGCCCTTATATAATCCCTGAAGCGTTCTTCAAACTCAGAAAGATCCCTCTGGTAAGTCTCCTGAAGCCTTGGATTGGCAAAAAGCTCATGCTCCTCCACGATCCTCCTTCCCACCAAGGGCAACAGCTTTATACCCATAGGGGTAACCACAACCCCTAAGTTCTTCGCCTCCGCATCTTTAGCCAAGTTCTCCAGTATTTCCTCCTTTCTCTTTTCCGCCTCCTTGGTTATCTTGGCAACCTCCTCCTCATACTCTTTGCCTTCAAAAGCCTTCGGCAGTTCAGTTTTTAAAGACTCTATAGCTCTATCCACCTCCTCCACAAAACCTTTGCCAACGCCAGCGGGCAGTAGAAGATACTTTGGACGTAGTGGATTGTCAAAGTTATAGAAGTAGCATATATCCTCGGGCACCGGCTCCTTTTGGGCCTTTTCCTTCAGACGACGTAGGGCATAAGTGGTCCTTCCTATACTCTCTGGGCCAGAAACGAATATGTTATAGCCTTCCTGTTTAGTGTTCAAAGCTAAATCAAAAACCCTTTCTACCCTGTCCTGTTTTAGAAAGACCTCCTCTGGAAAAACATCCTCCGTAGAAAAATCGTATCTGTAGCCATACTCTAAATCTTCCTTGCTCAGCTTTTTTATGCTCACAACTTCTTTACTTCCCTTCCCAGCTTTTCCTCCACCGATTTGACCTTGGATACGAGTCTGTTAGATTTGCCCTCTCTGTAGTCTATCTTCATGGTTATGGAGATCCTTGGGCAGTCCTTTTTTAGCTCTTCAAAGCCTTTTTTGAGGACATCCATCACCTCATCCCAGCTTTCACCCTCAATGATGGTGCCCATGGGTGTGAGCACGTAGGGTAGCCCAGATTTGTCCACCACATCCACCACCCTTGCCACATACTGGCTTACGCTTTCACCTTTGCCCAAAGGCGTCATGCTTACAAAGACAAGGACGCTCATGAAAAAGATTATAAACCAAGCTCCTTTATGATTTCCTCCTTCTTCATCCTCAGAACATCCACTCCAAAGTGCAAAAAGCCATACATTAAGAGTATCCTATCGTCTATAAGCCTGCCCTTTGCGTTGTTTTCAAGGATTTTAAAGAGTCTTTTGACCTCCTCCAGTGCCCTTGGTTTTTCCACTTTTCTCTCTGTTATAAGGATTTCCACCATTAGTTCTTTTAAGGGCTTTAGCTTTTCCAAAAGATGGGCGGTTTCTTCAAATAGGGCGGGAGGTTTCAAACCTTCCCGCTTTAGTGTGCGCTTTAGTAGGTTTGCCCTGAGATGTCCTATGCCTTTCACTCCCGCCAAACTGGCCCAATCTTCGCTCAGCCCAAACTTTACCGAGTGGGCAATCGAAAGAAGTTTTTGATCATCCCCATGCAAAAAGCCGCTTTTTCTGAGCTCCCACAGAAGCTTTAGAAGGTGCAGTGCATCTGTGCCAAGATAAGAAAATTCCCCCGGTGGATGGCGCAGGTTGGGATACTTAAAGGTCAGACCCTCCGTATAAAAGAGAAACTGATGGGTGTTGTCCTCAAAGCAGTTTTGACCACAGCTTACCAGCATGCCCCTAACGTAGTGATCATCCTCTTCAAAGCTCTCTCCCTTTTCCACAAAGTCGTAGAGTGTATCAAAGCGTTTGGTGTAAAGTAAAGGTCTGATAACCGCCAGAGTGGGCAGGCTAATATATTGCCTACGCAGGAACTCCTCCAGTTTGGTGGGAGGTAGCCCGCTTCTTACACACAATAGCCCTTTGGGTGTCAGGGAATTTCTCTCAAGGTATGCCCTTTGCCTGAGAAATCTTTCTACATTCTCTATTGTCCTCTTTGACACTTGACTGAAGGAGTAGAACTTTTCCAAAAACCTTTGGTAGTTAAAGCCTTCATAAAGATAGCCAAGTAGGATAAAAAAGCTTAGCACATCTATGTTTTTTTCTTCCTGAATGGCTGTCTTAAAACCCTGGGAGAAGGTCTTTGCTATGAGGTCCTCCACAAGGCTTGAACTGCCCCCGTGAATGATCAGATGGGAATAGCCCTTCTCCTTTAGTCCTAGCCTTCCTGCCCTGCCTTCCATCTGTAGAATGTCCAGCTCATCGGGTATGCACATCCACTTTCTGTTTTTAAAGACCCTTACCATTATGAGCACCCTGTCTGCGGGCAGGTTTACCCCATAGGCCAAGGTCTGCGTGGCTATGAGAAGTCGGAGGTTTCCTTCTCTGAACTCCTTCTCAATGGCTTCCCTCTCTTCCTTTGGCACATCCGCGTTGTGGAAGGCAATCTCTGGAGGTCTTTCTTCATCCACCTCAAAGGGCAGTGTTTGGTTAAAGATGCCCACCTTTTCCTTGGCGGCAATTTCTAAGAGCTTCCAGCCCAGCTTCTTTTGGGGCACAAAGAGTATGGTCTTCTCGTCGGGCTTGCTAAGCTTCCAAAGGGCGTCCCAAAGTTTGCAGGCTACTTTGTCCTCCTCGCAGACTTCCATAAATTCTCGCAATGAGTGATAGAACCTCTCAAGGGGCACCGGTCTCCACTGGCTTTTTATTAAAAGCTGTGAAGAGGTCCAAAGGGCGAGCTCTTCCACACCCGGTATGGTGGCAGAAAGCCCAAGAATAGAAATGCCCTCCTTTAGGCAGTATGCTAAAAGCTCCTCCACCACCCAACGCTTTTTTATTTGATGCACCTCATCCACAACCACCGCGGAAAGCTCCTTTACCCACCGGGCGGAGTTCCTGAAGGCTTGAACCAAGCTCTCGTAGGTGCATACCACCAGCTCACCGGATACTTCCTTGAAGTTCTCCACCACCCGATCCCCTGTCCTAACATCCACCCTTTTGTAGAACCTCCTTAACTCCACCGCCTTTTCATAGACCAGTGCCTTTGTGGGTGCGGTGTACGCCTTTCTTCCTTTGAACTTTTTAAAGAACAGGTAAGAGAGTAAGCTCTTGCCCGCGGAGGTAGGCGCAGAGACTATGGCATTACCCTTTTCGTAGGTGTGATAAAAAAGGGTCTGAAGGGGGTTCAAAAGGGGATAGGGAATGTTTGGGTCTATCTCCCGCGATGGGATAAGCTCAAGACTCCGCCTTTGGTTTTCCCCTTCCCTTCGGAAAACTGCCTTGCCGGAAGGTGGGTTTATGCTAAACTGACTTTCTGGCAGGAGGTATATGATTTGCATTAAGAATATTTAAAACCTTTTTGGAGAGAAACTTTCAAAGTAAATGGATTTTTCGTTATCCTTCAAAAGACTTTTCATTAGATGGGCGGTGAGAGGGGCAAATAGTATGCCGTTTCTGTAATGACCTGAAAGCAGGACGTAGTTCTCTCCCAACAAGAACACGGGCTTTCCGTCGGGAGTTGCGGGTCTAAAGCCGTATAGAGTGGCTAAGACCTCTCCCTTTGCAAGGGATGGGGCTATTTTGGTGGCGTTCAGGCACAGGCTTGCCAGACCCTCTACCGTGTTTCCACCCAAAAAGCTCACATCCTCAGAGGTAGCCCCTATGTACATGTACCTGCTCCTTGGGATCAGGTAAGAAATGGTGGAGTAATGAACTACCTCAAAGGGCTTGGCTTTTACCTTTAGGGCTTGTCCCTTTATAGGATATACGGGCACATCAAAGAGCTCCTTAGCCCACGCCCCCGTGCAAAAGATGTAATAGTCTGCGGTGTAGGTGCTCTTAAGACCCTTTAAAGCTTCCGCTTTATCTCCCTTCTGCTGAATTCCAACCACCTCGTCAATCTCTATAGGCACGCCCAAAAGCTCCATAGCCCTCAAAAGGGCATCCATCAAATTCTCCACATCCACCCACCCCTCTTCCAAGTAATGCACCAAAAGGGAAACCCTTTGGGAAAGGTATGGCGGTCTTTCCAAGAGCTCCACTTTGTAGCCTTTGCTTTTATAATCTTCTGCTTTTTTTACAAGCTCCTCCTCTCCCTCAAGGACTACCCTGTATATGCCATTGGTCCAAAAGTCAATCTTGAGCTTGGAAACATTCTCCACAAGCTTAACATAGTCCGGATACATCTTTAGGCTTTTGTAAGAAAAATCTAAGAGCTCTCCCTCTAAACCCTCCGAAAAGGGTGCCAGCATACCACCCGCCACCCAAGAGGTGGCTTCCTCTGGGTTTCTTGTGATCACCTTAACCTCAAAGCCCTCCAGGGCAAGGTATAGGGCTGTGCTGAGCCCAATGACGCCACTGCCTACCACCAAGACCTTCATGTGCGTTTAGGAAACAGTATAAGCTTTTCCTTTACAGAATAAGAGCCAAAGGTGTAGGGTTTGACTTCTTTGGGTAGCACTTCAATGTGCATATTTTCAAAAACCAGCTTTGTTTTGAAGGGCATAAAGGGATGAAGAAGATAGGCAATCACAAAGAGCCCGTCCGTTAGGGTGTACAGCACATCCGCCAGTTCCTTTCCTGCCAGACTCCAAGGTGCCTTGCGATCCACATACTTGTTCAAGAAAGAAGAGAGCCTAAAAACCTCCTCCAAGGCATGGTAGAAATCTACCCCCCTCATAAACTTTTCGTATTTTTCTATAACCTCCGCACAAAAGTTGATGTACTCTTGGTCTTTGTCTCCCTCCACTTTGCCCCCCAAGTACTTTAGGTCCATGGCAAGGACCCGGCTAAAGAGGTTTCCGAACTCGTTGGAAAGCTCTCCCACGATGCGGTTTTTTAGTGCAGACTTGGATATATCTCCATCCTGTCCAAAGGGCACCTCCCTGAGGAGAAAATACCTTATCTCATCCAGCCCATACTCTTTCACAAGCTCGTAAGGACTTATTACATTTCCCAAGGACTTGGACATCTTCTGCCCTTCCACCTTCCACCAGCCGTGGGCAAAAATGCTTCTGGGCAGTGCATAATCCAAAGACATCAAAAAGGCAGGCCAATAGATGGCGTGGAACCTGAGGATGTCCTTTCCCACCAGGTGCAGGTCGGGAGGCCAAAGTTCCATCTTGTCATAAACCGCGGACAAATAGTTAAAGAGGGCGTCAAACCACACATAGATGGTGTGGTCTGGGTCAAAGGGCACCGGTATGCCCCACTGAACCCTGTGACGGGGTCTTGTAATGGAAAGGTCTCTCAGACCCTGTTTTACAAAGGATAGGACCTCGTTCTTTCTGTATGAGGGGAGGACAAAGGTGGGATTGTTCTCAATCAGCTCTTCTATGGCGCTTTGGTATTTGCTGAGCCTGAAAAAGTAAGAGGGCTCCTTTATATACTCGCAAGGTTTGAGATGGATGGGACACTTGTTTCCCTCAATTAATTCACTTTCGGGTTTGAACTCCTCGCAACCCACACAGTACCAACCTTCGTACTCGCCAAGGTATATGTCTCCCTTCTCGTAGCACTTTGTGAAAACCTCCTGAACGAGCTTTCTGTGCCCTTCGTCGGTGGTTCTTATAAAGTGGTCGTAGCTTATGCCCAAAAACTCCCAGAGCTTTTTGAAGTTTTCCGAGTTTTGATCCACAAGCTCCTGTGGAAACATGCCCCGCTCTTCCGCAGAACGCTGGATCTTTAGTCCATGCTCGTCCGTGCCCGTAAGGAAAAAGACCCTATAACCTCTTAGCCTGTAAAAGCGCGCCAGGGTGTCTGCGGAGATGTTGGTGTATGCGTGTCCCACGTGTGGTAAATCATTCACATAGTATATTGGAGTTGTAATGTAGAACTTCATGGACTTATAATTATACTACCCTCGCAACGGGACAGGGTGAACCCCGCCAGGCCCGAAAGGGAGCAACGGTAAGCCCGCCGTCCCGGGTGCGAGGGCTTTTCAAAATGAAAAAGCTCATCTTTCTCGTAAGGCACGCCCAAAGCGAAGCTAACGAAAAGGGAATATTCCAGGGAAGGCTTGACAGTGACTTAACCCCCTTAGGCTTTGTTCAAGCGCGCCTTTGCGCAGAAGCACTCAAAGACAAAGGCATAGAGCTTGTGATCACATCGCCCCAAAGGAGGGCATACAAAACCGCCCAGACCATAAGCGATGTTTTGGAAGTTCCCCTACAGGTAGATGAAAGGATCAGGGAGATGTCCTTTGGAGACTTTGAAGGCAAACACTTTTGGAGTTTGCTGGAAGAGCACAGGGAAACCTTTACCAACTGGTTGAGGGACCCAGTCAGCCACCCCTTACCTACCCAAGAGGATATGGGAGAGTTTGAAAGGAGGGTGAGCAGTTTTTTGGAGGACTTAAAGAAACTGCCACACCAAAGGGTATGCGTAGTAGCCCATGGGGGCACACTGCACGCCATCGTGTGTTTGACAACCGGGATAACCTTGAACAACCTATGGAACATTCACATGGACAACACGGGCATAAGCCTGTTGGAGTTTGACGGTAAAGGCTTTCATCTTAGGCTCTTAAACAGCCTTTGCCATCTATGAATATTTGTATATGATCTTGCTCCTTTCAACCACCTCCGGCACCAAAGTAACCTTTCGGTTGCTCATAAAGGAAACAAAACCCTCTATCAAACCCTCAAAAAAGTGTATAATCGGCGAGTCTGATAGGTTTTCCCCCATTATAGCGTTCGTGAATATGCCCTCTTCTATAACAATATTCCCACCCTCTTTTTTTATACTTTTTGCAAATCCCAAGTCTTCAAGTATTATGCACGTCCTTCTAAGGGCTTCCTCCTTATCCAGAACCCCAGGAAAGTGTCCTATCAGGCTTTCCAAAAGCTTTGGTCCCGATTGCCTCCCCGCATCTCTAAGAACCACCTTGGCACCCTTGTCTCCAATAAAGGCTTTAACACCCTCTGATATATTCACTATGGCTAGAAGAAGTATATCTGGGTTTACCATGGCTTCTCTCCTTCTACCTATTTTAATGCTTTAAAGAGGAATTATAATTTGTGTTTGCGGGAGGTTTTTCATGAAAGCGTTGTTGCCTTTACTTGTGCTCTTGGGTTTTCTCTTTGCCCAAGACCTCTATCAAGAGTTTGTGAAAGAACAGGTAAGGCAGATTCCACTTAAAAAAGCCATAGTCTTCGGTAGAGGAAAGGCGGAGCTCATCACCTTTATGAACCCAGACTGTGGGCATTGCAGGAAAGAATGGCAGGAGCTAAAGAAGGTACCAGACAAGGTAAAGGTTTATATATTTCTAATACCCTTCAGAGGGCACGAAGAGAGCAGGGCAAAGGCAGACTACATAGCCTGCTCAAAGGAACCCATAAAAGCCTTAGATGAAGTGTTCTCCGGTAAGTTTGATGAAAAACCACCCAAGGTGCCAAGGTGTCCCCTTGTGGATGAGCACATAAGGCTGGCAGAGTCTCTCAATGTAGGCGGGACGCCTTACAACATAATACTGAAAGATTACAAAGCTATTGAGGGCTACAATCCGGAGCTTTTAAAGATCATGGGTGTTAAAAAGTGATCGTGGTTCTCATTGGTCTATCGGGCAGTGGTAAATCCTTTGTGGCAAACATCCTCCATAGGGAGTTTGGCTTTGAGTGGATCAGAAGCGACCAAATAAGAAAGGAAATGGCAGGTATTGAACCTACCCAAAAAGTAAAGGTGGGCTTTTCGGAAGGCATATACTCCGAAGAATGGACAAAGAGGGTCTATGAGAGGATGCTTGACTTGGCGGAAGAAAAGCTAAAGGAGGGCAAAAACGTAGTTTTGGACGCAACTTTTTTGAGGGCTTGGCAGAGAGAGAAGGTAAAGGAACGATTCCCTTCTGCAGTTTTCATCTGGGTGATTGCCAAAGAGGAAGAGATCATAAAAAGGCTCTCCTCAAGGCAGGATATATCGGACGCAGGAGTAGAAACTTACCTACGCCAGAAGGAGGTTTTTGAACAACCGGAGGGAGTTCCCACCTTAGACACCTCAGAGGACGAACATAAGGTTAAGGAGAAGCTGAAAGAACTCCTAAATTTATAGCACTCTTAAAGCACTCCAGAGCTTTTTCCAAATTGCCACCCTCTGCAGGACAGTCTGGTTCCATACCTTTTTCTCCAACTACCAAAGTGCCATCGGGGAACTTCATAGCAAAAGTAACGAGCCTGAGGACTAAACCACAGTCGTTCAAGGGGTACATATTGCTACCCACATACTTGCCCACAGTTCTCTCGCCAGCTACGATTGCCTTTGCGTATCTTTTTAGAAGGCTTGCCAAAAGCTCCGCAGCGGAGGCTGTATTTTTGTTCACTATTACAAATATGGGCTTTTTAAAGGTTTTTTCTGACTTGAATTCATAAACACTGAGACCCCCTGAGGATGTCTCCAGGTAAAACATCACTCCCTCCCCGCTCAAAAACATATCCGCAACCGCCTTTGCAACGCTTATTAAGCCCCCGCTGTTGTTGCTAAGGTCAATGATCAGCCCATCTATTCCTTCCCTTTCAAATTCTTCCATAGTCCGTCTAAATTCCCTTATCGTCGGGTTTGTAAAATTCACAAGATGAACGTAGCCTATTTTTTTGTCTCTTAAGTTTATAATCCTTTTTTCTTCAATAGGATTTATGGTAAAGTATCCTTTTTGCACCTCAAGGCTTTCAAAGAATCCGTTGCGTATGATCTCAAGCTTTACCGGTGTGTTGGCAGGTGTGTTTCTTATTGTAAAGCTCCACTTATTTTTGTCCGTCTCCCCGTTTATTGAGTAGATGATGTCTCCTTTTCTCAGTCCTGCCTTTTCTGCGGGCGAACCTTCAAAGACCTTTACGATTACCCCCTCGTCGTTCCACCTAATACCCAATCCAAAGAGCTTTGCTTCTGAATACCAAGTTCTGTCCTCCTCAAGCCTTGTTATGGTAGTCCATCTGTCTCCCTTTGAGCGCAAGAAGGCTATGGCTTCCGATTCATCCTTCCACTGTGGAAGTTCCGAAAACTTATTCTTCCAGAGGTGATACCGCACGATATACTCCCTTAGCTTGTTTAAGGTTTCCTCCTTTGAGCACTGTTCCTGGGCATAAGAAAGGTAAGCCAGCAGGATAAGCAGTAAGAAAGGAATGCCCATTGTGAATGGAAATATTATACCCTTTGGGCGGAATTTCCAGAGGGTTTATACTTAGAAGGTAAGGATATGAGCCTTTATAAAGAAGAAGATATCTTGCTGGGAATGTACAGGGTCATAGACTTGATCGGCGTAGGAAACTTTGGAGAGGTCTATAAGGTGGAGGTGCTAAAGGGAAGGTATGCAGGGCAAATTGTGGCCCTATAGGTGGCAAGGGATAAAACTGTGCTACCCTACCTTTGGAAAGAAGCCCAAACCCACATACTCTATAACCATCCCCATATCCTAACCATGCAGAGCTACCTTTATAAAAAGGACAGAGGAGAGCTCTTTTTGATCTACGAGTTTATGGACGTTGGAAATCTCAAGCATTACGTTGCAAAGCATGGTCCCCTTGAGGAAGGAGAAGCCCTTAAGGTAATATTCCAAGTTGCCAAAGGCTTAGAGTTTTTACACAACAGGGGCTACATACACGGAGACATAAAGCCCGACAACATCTTTGGCAAAAGGGTCATGAAGAGCATCCTTTGGAAGCTTGGAGATTTCAGCCTACCTTAGGGTAAGGGGATACTCGGGCATAATAAACATAAAGGGAACGGTGGGATACATTGCACCGGAGGTTTTCAAGAATCAAATTCACAGGAGCAGTGATATATTCTCCCTGGGATGCGTCCTTTACTTTACCCTTACGGGCAAATCTCCCTTTGACGCAGAGGATGAGCAAGAGAAATTGAGAAGGAACAAGCTGGTTATATACACTATGCCGGAGGGAATATCCCCAAAAGTCCAGACGTTGTTAGGGCTTATGCTTGAAAGGGACCATGAAAAAAGGTTCAAAACCGCCAAAGAGCTCATAAACTATATGCTTGCACAGAGGCTATTATGAAAGTCCTTATGTTTCACAATGTGGGAGAACCACCGAAGAATGCCCGGCTGAAATCCCTCTACGTTAAACCAGAAAAGTTCAAGCGTTGGCTAAATCTCTTAAACAGACTTAACTTCAGGTTTGTTAAGCCCCAAGAGCTTGAACCTACGGGCAAAGGTGTGCTACTTACCTTTGACGACGCTTACAGGGACTTTTTGGAAAACGCCTTCCCGGTTATCAAAGCCCTAAAGGCTCATGCCATAGTCTTTGTGCCCGCCAAGTTGGTAGGGCAGTTTAACCGTTGGGACTACCGAAAGGTGAACGTGATAAAACCCATAATGAACTGGGAGGAGCTTTCCTTCCTTGTAAAGGAGGGTGTAGAGATTGGTTCGCACACCCTCACCCATCCCTTCCTGACAAAAATCCCTCCCCCAGAGGCACGCAGAGAAATAGAGGACTCAAAGAAGCTTTTGGAAGACAAGCTCGGCGTTGAGGTAAAGGGCTTTTGCTATCCATACGGAGACCACAACAGGGAAGTAGTAGAAATGGTAAAGAAGGCAGGTTATCAATATGCCTTTACTACCATAAAGGGAACCTATGCCCAAAGCCCGAGTAAATGGGAAATCAGAAGAATTTATGCATCCGGCTATTGGACAACGCTTAGATTTTTGTGGGAATGTTTAAAATAGTAGTACCATGCGAGTTTTGAGCGGTATGAGACCGACGGGAAAGCTCCATCTGGGACATTACTTTGGCGTAATAAAAAACTGGATAGAACTCCAAAAGGACCACGAAACCTATTACATGATCGCAGACTGGCACGCATTGACCACCGGCTACAAAAACACAGAGCAGATAAAGGAAAACATTGAGCAGGTGATGATAGACTGGCTCGCCTTGGGCTTAGACCCAAACAAAAGCGTGCTCTTTATCCAATCCCATGTAAAGGAGGAGCTGGAGCTCTTTCTGATTTTTTCTATGATCACACCAAAAAGTTGGCTTGAGTGGAATCCTACCTACAAGGATATGAAGTACAACCTTTTAAAGATCGCCGACTTAGAACTCAGCTTTAAAGGAGGGATAAGGGACCTGGTAAAGGAGTTTTTGGCTAAGCTACCCTACAAGGTGGAGGACTTTGAAGCCTTGGAGGAGAACCTTTTGGACACTATTTCAGAAGCCTTTGTGAGGGCTGTCTTTGATGGCATACTTGAACCGGAGATCCTAAGTAAGCTAAATGTGTCAAAGAGGGACTTTTACGATACAGACACCTACGGCTTTCTGGGCTATCCTGTTTTGCAGGCGGTGGATATACTAATCTACAAGGCGGAGGCGGTGCCTGTGGGAGAGGACCAATTGCCTCACATAGAGCTTACCCGGGAGATAGCCAGAAGGTTCAACCAGCTCTACGGAGAGGTCTTTCCAGAACCCAAGGCACTGCTAACGGAAACGCCCCGGCTTTTGGGAACGGATGGCAGAAAGATGAGCAAGTCATACAACAACGCCATATACTTTGCGGACAGCAAAGAGGAAGTCCAACAAAAGGTGATGAAGTTCTTCACAGACCCCCAAAAGCTCAGAAAAGGAGACCCCGGCAGACCCCACCTTTGCCCCGTCTTCTCCTACCATAAGATCTTCACCAATCCAGAGCAGACAAAACAGATAGAGGCGGACTGCAAAAGCGGTGCCCTTGGATGCGTAGATTGTAAAAGGCTCATGTTTGAGGGCTTGAATGCCTTTCTGGAGCCCATAAGGGAAAAAAGGGCACAGGTGGAGGGTTCCCTAAAGGAGCTCAAAGACATATTCTTGGAAGGCTCCGAAAAAGCAAGGCAGACCGCAAGGCAAACCTTGGAGGAAGTTAGGGAGAAGATGAAATTGTGATAGAGTTCGGGCTCTTTGTCCTGACTTTATCTTTTGCATACTTTGTCCTTCTCTTTACCCTGCCCTTAAGGTGGGTAAAAGCCACACCCGCCGACCAACTGCCTCAAAAACTGCCAAAGCTTTATGTGTATTCTTACCAGGTTCATATCCACACCCAGTTTTCTTACGACTCTTTGGGAAAGCCAGAGGATATATACAGTGCCATGGAGGCGGAGGGCATAGACTTTGCCCTGATAACAGACCACGACAACGACCACTTTAAAAATTTTTGCAACCAAAGGTGCCTTGCGGGTGTGGAAAGAAAAATTGAAGGAGAGAAAGGCTTGCTTGGAGACCTCCTTGAGATAGGTAGCCTAAAGGTAATAGCCCACCCCTTTAAAGAGAAATACAGATGGAAATTGGAAAGGGATGGATACTTTTTAGAGCTCATAGACCTGAAGGATGCCCTTTTGGAGGATAAAGGCAAGTTCTTTTTCTTTCTCTTTGGCACTGTGCTACTTTATCCCTTTCTAAAGAAGAGAGCCCTTGAGCTTTTAAAAAAGGTTTTGCCGGTGGAAAAGTATGTCCAAAGGTATATGCAAGAGGAATGGAAAAACCCAGTTTTGGGCGGGCTGGACCATCACACCAAAGTGTATATACGGGAGGTAGGAATAAGGTTTTTATTCCCTTCCTACGAACACTCCTTCTATTTAATGAGAAACCTCTTAATATCACCAAAGCCGGTTAACTCTGCGGAGGAGCTGACCCATGCACTAAGGTCGGGCTTAAGCTTGATATCCTTCCAAAGAAAACCTTTTTTGGCTTACGTGGAGGAGGGAAAGTTAAGGCTTTTGGCTCCGCACGGACCCCTTCTGGTGGCACATTTTACAGAAAAGGGCAGAGACTTCTATTTGGGCGAGAACTTGATTTTGCCCCTTGTAGAGGGTAGGAATGTGTATGTATGCTATAGCTACGCTTTCAAACTCGGAAGGCTTTACTTGGGATTAAAGCCTGCAGTGGTGGTGGTGCTACCTTCCCCACTTGAGTTTTTCCCTGAGGATGTAGAAAAAGCTTCTCTGAGGATGGGTGTATAGGGTGCAGTAAAAGGGCGACTTTTCCACCCAAACCTCCTGCCTTGGGCTAACCTCTATACCTTCCTGCCCATCAAGGGTTAAAAAGGTGGGCATGTTGGAAATTAGCCTGATGCGAAAATCGGGAGGTATAAGCATAGGTCTGTTGGAAAGGGTGTGTGGGCATATGGGAACAAACAGAAGGGCTTCCATGGTTGGGTGTATGATGGGACCTCCCGCAGAGAGGGCGTAGGCGGTAGAGCCAGTGGGTGTGGAGATTATCACCCCATCCCCATAGACCCTGACCATGAACTCATCCTGCGCAAAGACCTCCACCTCCACCATCCTTGCCAAGTTTAGTTTAGAAAGCACCACATCGTTAAGGTAATGTCCCACGAGCTTTCCATCCACAAAGGCACAGATTAGCATTCTTTTTTGAGGTTTTAGCTTTCCATCCAAAGCCTTTTCTACATACTCAAAGGCTTCATCCCTGTCTATCTCCGTCAAAAAACCAAACTTTCCCTCATTTACTCCCATTATTGGGATGTTTCTGACTGCAGAAAAGCGGGCCCCAGCCAAAAAGGTGCCGTCCCCACCCACCACCAAAGTTAACGTGTAATTTCCCTCCCTTGGTTTTTTACCGGGTTCGTTCACAAAAAATTCCACCTGTATTTTTTTATTCTCTAAGAATTTCTCAAGGGCTTCTGCGGTGCTTATGGCGTTGGGTGAGTTTTTTACAAAAAGTAAAACCTTCATAAATAATGGTCTATGATCTCACAGAGCACATGTCCTATCGTGATGTGGCACTCTTGTATTCTTGCGGTATCGTAAGAGGGAACCACAAAGCAGTAATGGGCTATATCAATCAACCTTCCTCCCTTCTTTCCCGTAAGGGCTACCGTGGTTGCACCAAGGTCGTGGGCTTTTTTGAGCCCTCTTATTACATTCTCAGACTCGCCGGAGGTGGATATACCTATGGCTATATCCCCGGGCATACACAGGGCTTCCACCTGTCTTTCAAAGATCGCTTCAAATCCGTAATCGTTACCCACTGCAGTTAGGATGGATGTGTCCGTGGTCAGGGCTATGGCGGGCAGGGCTCTCCTTTCCTTTTTGAACCTTCCCACGATCTCTGCGGCGATGTGTTGGGCATCTGCTGCGGATCCTCCATTTCCAAAGAGCAGAACCTTATTCCCCTCCTTCAGGGCGTTTGCTATGATCTTTCCCACCTCCAAAAGCCTCTCCGCGTACATCTCCACAAAGGCAAGCTTTACGTCCGCACTTTCCCTGAATGAGTTTATCACTAGGTCAATCATTCTTTCTTCCTCAGGTCTCCCACCGTTAGCCTTCTCATCCTTTTGAACAGCTCCATTAGCATGTGTTTGTGATATTCCTCTTGGCTCTCTATGAACTCAAAAAGCTTTTTCACTCCCTCATCCTCTATGTGCCCAAGTTCCTTTTTGTAATCTCCGTCCGCTTCCTGTTCAAACTTTATGTCTTCCGCAAGGCTCTCTTGCATAGTTTTTCTGTCCTTCCTGCTCAGGTCTGCCCTTATGTCCGGCATACCACCCAACTCACCAATGGCTTCTCCCAACTTACCCATATGTACCATGCTCTCTATTGCTATATCAAGCATTGCGTCCCTGTGGTTTAGGTCCTTTGAGTGGAAGAACTGATAAAGATAGTTTATTATGCTCTGGTACTCCTCCTGGAGGAACTTGTTTAGGACTTCTATAACCTTCGGGTCTGCCTTCCTCTGTTCCTCCTGCATGCATAAAATACCTTCCTTCACCTTTTCCTTCAGCTCACTGAACTCTATTCTGTGAAAGTTTTCGTCCCTTATGACCCTTTCAAGCAGTCTTTTTACCGAATCGTCCTTTACCATGTCCAACTGCTTTGTGTATATTTCAATAGCCATCTCTTCCGCTTTTACGTCTTCTGAAAGCATACTCGCCCAATCGGGACCACCTATAACGATCATATCCTCCAATCTGTTCAGAACCACCTCACCCCCCAACTGGACCACTTTCTGGGCAAACCACTTTAAATGCCTCATCTCCTGCCTTGCAATTTCCTCTATCTCAGCGGTAATGTTTGCATCGGTTATTAAGAAAATGTGATAAAGATACTGCACTATGGCGGAGTGCTCCAAAGCCACATCATAAAGCAAAAGATTTATAAGTTCCCTTTTGTTCATGGCTATCACCTCAAGCCAATTTGATAGATTTTACCTAAATATTCGTTTACCATCCTATATGTATTGAAGTAAGGACCAACGGTCGCGATGCTATTTTTCATCATCCTGACCCACTCGTCCTTTCTATTATAAAAAGTAGGTGATTATTATGTGGGAAAGCTTTCCGTAAATGTCTTCTAAATCCTCTTTGTCGTCTGACTCGGTTAGGTCATCCCATTTGGTCCTTGGTCCTATTCCCCACCCGTTTATTCCCTCAAGGCCACCCTCCAACCACCACCCATCCCAAGTGCTAAAGTTCAAAACTCCGTTCATACCCGCCTTCATACCGCTGGTACCACAGGCTTCGTAAGGTCTCCTTGGAACGTTTGACCACATATCACACCCTGCTATGATTAACTTTGCCATCTCTATGCTATAGTTTTCCAAAAAGGCTATCTTTACGCTTTTTGTCATCTCTTTAAGTTTTTTTGCCCTGTTTATTATGTCTGCGATCATCTCTTTACCAACATTATCCTTTGGATGGGCTTTTCCCGCAAAAAGAATCTGTATCTCTCCCTTATGCTCTGCTATATACTTTAGCCTTTCTAAATCTTGGAGTATCAGATTGTTCCTCTTGTATGCTGTTACCCTCCTTGCAATGCCTATGGTTAGCACATCATCCGAAAAACTGGCATCTGTAAGTTTGTTTACCAAATTTACAAGCTCACTCTTCACCTTCATGTGAGCCTTAAGTAGAAGCTCAGAAGGCACATTGTACACCTGTCCAAGCAGTATGGGATTTTCGTCCCAACCGGGCAGGTATTCGTTCAAAAGCGCCTGTATCTCCTCGTGAATCCACCTTTTATGATAGACGCCATTGGTTACATAATCTATTTTGCAGGTGCTCTGAGAGGTTTTTGAACATTCCGGGAAAAGGTTTGCAGACACAAACATGTGTTTGTAAGAAACTGCGTTAATTCTTTCGCTGTATTTTATGGCAAGCTTTGAGAGGTTTATAAAGCCATCCTCTGCCTCTTCGTCCCAATCTATGTGGTCGTATTTTTTTAACTCCTGCTTTACTATATATACTGGAAACCTCTCGTGTCCAACCGCTACAGGCGTGTGGGTCGTAAAGACACACTTCCTACGAACCTCCTCTTTGCTACCAAGCTCCTTAAGTAGCTCCACCAACAAAAAGGCAGAGTGGCTTTCGTTGATATGATAAACGCTGACGTTATAGCCTAGAGCTTTCAAAAGTCTGTATCCAACAATACCCAAAAGGATCTCCTGCCTAAGTCTGTAGATTCCATCATCGCCGTACAGCCTGTCGTTTAGCTTTTTGATCTCTGGGTCGTTCTCCGGAAGGTTTGCATCCAAAAAGAACACCTTTACCTCTTCCCTTCCCCACAGGGAATACTCCCAAGCGGTGAATTTTTGATCAAGGTCTCCAAAGCTTATGTCCAAGTATAGCCTTGTGGGCTTTAGGATTTTTTTATAATCCCAGACGGTATCAAAATCCAGTTGCATTCCACCCGGAGTTAGCTTTTGTGAAACATAGCCCTTTCTGTATAGAAGGGTTACACCCACCGCAGGAATGCCCAAGTCCGCAAAGGCATAAAGCGTATCACCCGCCAAAGTCCCCAACCCTCCGCTGTAGGTGGGAATTCTGTCCTCAATACCCACTTCCATTGCAAAATATGCAATCATAACACTTCTATTATATTCATACTAACATCCACCCATCTGGCGGAGTGTGTAATGGCACCGGTGGAGATGTAATCCACACCCTCCAAGGCGTAATCTCTGACATTCTCAAGGGTTATGTTGCCGGAGACCTCCACCTTCACCCTTCCCTTTATGAGCTTCAACGCCTGTCTCACCTCCTCCAAGCCAAAGTTGTCCAGCATCACCATATCCACCTCGCAGGCAAGGGCTTCCTCCAACTCCTGCAAGCTTTCCACCTCCACCTCTACTTTATATGCAGGTCCAAGCCTTTCCCTTACCCTTTTCACCGCCTCGGAGAGGGAACCCGCCACCCTTTTGTGATTGTCCTTTATGAGGACCATATCGTAAAGGGCGAAGCGATGGTTGGTGGCACCACCCACCCTCACTGCATACTTTTCAAAGAATCTAAGCCCTGGCGTTGTCTTTCTTGTGTCCAAGAGCTTGGTCTTTGTACCTTCAAGCCTTTTCACAAACTCCCCCGTTAGGGTTGCTATACCACTCAGTCTTTGAAGTAGGTTGAGGGCAACCCTTTCCCCCTTCAAAAGCACATCCGCAGGACCCTCCAGCTCCAAAATCACATCCCCCCTTTTAAAACGTTCCCCCTCCGCCATAGATTTTAGAACCTTCACACCACCCAAAAGTTCAAAGACCCTAACGGAAAAAGGTAGCCCCGCACAGATTCCCCCTTCCTTTGCCACCATTACCGCCCGAGCCCTTTCTCCCCTGAAAACGCCCTCAGTGGTTATATCCCCGTGGCCTATGTCCTCCTCAAGGAATTGCAAAAGAATTCTGTCAATTTTCCAAAAGTCCATCCCTGATCCTCAAAACCCTGTCAAAATACCTTGTCATTTCTTGGTTGTGGGTTGCAATCAAGAAGGTGATACCCTCCTTATCTCTGAGTTCCAAAAAGAGCTCAAAAATTCTTTTACCTTCTTCTAAATCCAAGTTGCCAGTTGGCTCGTCCGCCAGTATGAGCTTAGGCTTTAGCATCAATGCTCTACCTATGGCCGTCCTCTGCTGTTCTCCCCCCGATAGCTGATAGGGTTTGTGGTTAGCCCTGTGGGAAAGCCTCAGAAAGTTCAAAAGCTCCAAGGCCCTCTTTTTGGGTTCCCTTTGCCCAGCCAACTGTCCTATTAATACGAGGTTTTCTAAGACGGTAAAGTCCTCCAAAAGGTAGTAAAACTGAAAAATAAGGGCTATATTGTTCTTTCTGAACTCTGCCAGTTGGTCCTCGTTCATACGGGTGATGTCTTTTCCATCCACCAGTACCCTTCCCTCTGTGGGCTTGTCCAAGCCAGCTATGATGTGCAATAGGGTGCTTTTGCCTGAGCCAGAAGGTCCCATCAAGCCCACAAATTCCCCCTTTTCTATCCTAAAGCTCACACCCTTTAATGCCCTTGTGCCGTCGGGATAAACCTTGTGAACGTTTTCAACCAAAATCACAGGCTTATATTTTAATAAAGAGGAGGAGCAAAAATGTTAGAGATGGTGGTTCACGGCATCACCCTGGACCCAGTGTCTCAGATGCCCATAGTGGTACTAAAGGCAAAGGACGATGACGAAACATTTCTTCCCATATGGATAGGAATTTTTGAGGCGGACAGCATCCTCAGACAGCTTCAGAATGTGGAACCACCAAGACCCATGACCTACGAGCTGATGAAAAACGTTATCACTCAAATGGGCGGAGTGGTAGATAGGGTGGTAATCAACGACCTGAGAGACAGCACCTATTATGCGGAGGTACACATACTCCAAGGAAACAACCGTTTGATCATTGACTCAAGACCCAGCGATGCCATCAACATAGCATTGCGTTTTTCTGCACCAATATTCGTAGAAGAGAGTGTTTTGGAAAAGTCCAGGGTGCCAAAACCCGAAGAAGACGAAGAAAAGAAAAAGCTCAGAGAATGGTTGGAGAATATAAAGCCCGAGGATTTTGGAAAAGGGTTAAGCTAAGGCAGACCTCAAACACTCCGTCATAACTTCCATAGGTGGGGTGCCAACATCCACTACAGGCTCTATTTTTACTACCTTCCCCCTCTTTTTGAGTAAGTTAAGTATGAGCTCATAAGCTTTCGTCAAGCCCTCCTTAAAACCCACTCCTTCTTGGAAGATGTAAAGGTCCATGTCTTCCCTATAGCCCTGTAGGTGGTAGCTTTGTAAGTCTTGGATCTGTGCGTCTGTGCCCAAGGCGTAAGCCTGTGCCACTCTTAATACCGTCTGAAAGGGTATATAGGAAACCGCGTAGCACTCCATTTCCACTTCCTTTAAAAGCGTTGGGTCTGAAGGAAGCGACACCACGTAAAGCACCCCTTCCTCCTCCACCCTTCCATCCTCAAACTGTGCCCTAACCTGTATTAAATAACTCCACGACCTCATATTCCTAAAAATAAACTGTAAAGAAAAAGTATGGGAGGCGCAATGATCTTTTGCAGGATGCCAGTAAAGAGAAGGAGAGTTATCACCAAAAAGCCATACGTTTCAAACCTGTAAAAAAGCTCCCAGTATCTGAAGGAAAAAAAGCTCATAACAGCCCTGCTACCGTCCAAGGGAGGAATGGGCACCATGTTGAAAACTGCCAAGACGGTGTTGATCATCACTGATTTCACAAAGAAAATCTCAAGAGGTTCAAGGACAGCAGAACCCAGAAAGTCCAAATATCCCCCATGGGACAATCTGAAGAGAAGCCCAAAGAGAAAGGCTAAAGCCAAGTTCATGGAAACGCCCGCAATGGACACAAAAAAGGTGCCAATCCTAAGGTCCCTAAACCTGAAGGGATTTATGGGAACGGGCTTTGCCCAACCAAAGAGTATAGGTGAGCCCAGCAAAAGAAGTATTGCTGGAAAAATAATAGTCCCCAGAGGGTCTATGTGAGGTATAGGATTTATAGTAAGCCTGCCATACTCTTTGGCGGTGCTGTCTCCCATCTTGTAGGCAACCCATCCATGGGCGTATTCATGAAATATAACTGCCACCATAATGGCAGGGATGGCTATAATTATCTCCTGAAGGTTCATGGCTTTTTAATTTTATGCTCAATCTTCATCAAGAATGACACCTTCCTGTAGGTGGTAATAGGGTCTTTCGTAAGTGGAGTAGTAGTAGGGCGTGTAGGCAAAGAACTCTCCTGCACACGTATCCACTCCCTTAAAGGCGGGAACTATTCCATAGGTCTCCCTTAGCTGTCTTATTTGATCCTCTGTAGTCCCCACAAGCCTTGCGATCTCTATATCCGAATAACCAAGCTCCTTTGCCTGTCTTAAAAGTTCCTCGTCCAACGCTTCTTCCACTAGTCTTTTTTCAAAATCTACCACCTGTTTTATGTTATACAGGAACCACCTGTCTATGTGGGAAAGCTCGTAAAGCTCTTCCACACTCCAGCCCCTTCTGAAGGCTTCCGCCAAATGCCAAAGTCTGTCTGGGTTGGGTGTTCTTATCATCTTCCTTAACTCCTCATCCGACAGTTTTTGCATCTGAGGTAAATATAGCCCATACCTGTCCATCTCCAAGCTTCTTATCGCCTTTAAAAGGGCTTCTTTGAAGGTCCTACCTATAGCCATTACCTCACCTACCGACTTCATCATGGTTGTTAAAGTTCTGTCCGTCTCTGGGAATTTAGCAAAGTCAAAGCGTGGAATTTTGACTACCACATAGTCTATGGAAGGCTCAAAGCTGGCAGGTGTATGCTTTGTGATTTCGTTTTTAAGCTCATCAAGGGTATAGCCCACCGCCAACTTTGCTGCCACCTTGGCTATAGGAAAGCCCGTAGCCTTTGATGCTAAGGCGGAAGACCTTGATACCCTTGGGTTCATTTCTATAACATAGAAATCTCCGTTTTCTGGATTCACCGCAAACTGGATGTTGGAACCACCTGTGTCCACTCCGATCTCCCTCATGATCTCTATGCACGCATCCCTGAGAATCTGATACTCCTTGTCTGTAAGGGTTTGGGCGGGTGCAACAGTTATAGAGTCTCCCGTATGCACGCCCATTGGGTCAAAGTTTTCAATGGAGCAAACTATGATCACATTGTCCTTTTTGTCCCTTACCACCTCAAACTCATACTCCTTCCAACCGATCAGAGACTTGTCCAAAAGCACCTGATGAATGGGCGAGGTCTTTAGGGCTATTTCCACCTTTTCTTTGAACTCCTCTATGTTGTATGCAATGGAACCACCGGTTCCACCAAGGGTAAAGGCGGGTCTGAGAATTACCGGAAAGCCTATATCTTTTACAGCTTTGAGTGCCTCCTCCACAGATGATACTACCGCGTTTTCTGGAACCTTCAATCCTATCTTTCTCATAGACTGGGCAAAGAGCTTTCTGTCTTCCCCCTTCTTTATAGCTTGGTAGTTTGCCCCTATTAGCCTCACGCCGTAGCGATCAAGAATACCTTCCTCGTAGAGCTTTACTGCCAAGTTTAGGGCAGTCTGTCCCCCAAGGGTAGGCAGGAGGGCGTCCGGTCTTTCCTTTTTTATGATGGTCTCTAATATATCTAAGGTCAAAGGTTCTATGTAGGTTCTGTCTGCCATGCTTGGGTCTGTCATTATGGTGGCTGGGTTTGAGTTAACCAAAATAACCCTGTAGCCCTCTTCCTTTAGGGCTTTGCAAGCTTGTGTGCCCGAATAATCAAACTCCGCCGCCTGCCCTATAACTATGGGTCCTGAGCCTATTATAAGTATGCTTTTTATGGATGTATCCTTTGGCATAGCTTCTATTTCTCGCTTTCGTCTGTGAACACAGAGATAAAATCCCTTTGTGTGCTATTTGAAGGGTTGTCTTGAGAAGGAGCTTTTAACCTTTGAGCGAGCATCGTTAAAAAATTATATCATTTGCAGTAAAGGTCCAAAATCCTTTCAACAACCTTGCTGGTGGATATATCAAAGGAGAAGGGTATCCTTTCCACCCTTCCGCCGTAGGAAAGCACAAAGTCAGCCCCTACTATGCGTTCTAAATCCCAGTCTGCACCCTTCACCAAAACATCCGGCTTTATGGCTTTTATCAGTTCCAAAGGTGTGTCTTCCTCGAAGACCACCACATAATCCACCGGCTTTAGATTGTCCAAAAGATAGGCACGCATCTGCTGTGGCAGTATGGGTCTTTTTTCACCCTTTATTCTTCTCACGGAGGCATCCGAGTTGATGCCCACCACCAGAATATCCCCCAGGGATTTTGCCTTGTTCAAATAATCCGCATGCCCCGCATGGAGTATATCAAAACAACCGTTGGTGAAAACTATTTTCTTTTTTCCCCGGACCTTTTCCAAAAGCTCCAAAAGTTCTTTGAGCTCAACTATCATAGAACCTCAGCACCCTTGCGGTGGTGTAGGCGGACTCGTATTCTCTGGCACTCCTTTCCCAAGAAAAGTCCTGCCTCATACACCGCTTTACAATTTCAGACCACACCTTCTCCGAGTTGCAAAACTCCATATCATAAAATACCCTTGCCCGAAGCAGGGCAGACATCATGTCCTTTGGCTCAAAGTTTTCAAAGGTAAAGCCCGTGCCGTTTTCTGGGTCCTTCAAGAAGTCCTTGACAGTGTCCTTCAGCCCACCCACCCACCTAACCACCGGCACAGTTCCATACCGCATGGCGATCATCTGAGATATCCCGCAAGGTTCAAAGAGGGATGGCATCAAGAACATATCTGCACCCGCGTATATCTTGTGGGCAAGCTCTTCGCTGTACTTGATGCGAGCTTTGATGTTATTCGGAAACTTTTTACTCAACTCTACGAGCATCTCTTGGTATTTTTCCTCGCCAGAACCCAAAACCAACATATCAAAGCCCTCTTTCACAATCTTCTCTGCGGAGGAAAATATTAGGTCGAAGCCCTTCTGGGCGGTAAGTCTTGCCACTATGCCTATGAGAGGTCTGTAGTTTTCAGTTTTCAATCCAAAGGTCTCCTTAAGGCGGGTCTTGTTCTTCAACTTACCCTTTTTAAAGCTCTTAATGTTATATCTGGCAAAGATAAGTTCGTCCTTTTCCGGGTTCCACACATCGTAATCTATGCCATTGAGAATACCAAAAAAGTATTTCTTTTCTCTTATAACACCCTCCAAACCATAACAGTAAGCTTTCAATTCCTCCGCATAGGATGGGCTAACTGCGGTCAGAACATCACAGAACAGTATCCCCGCCTTCATAGAGTTTATCTTTCCGTAAAACTTTATGCCCCCGTAAGGGTGGAATACCTCCCATGGTAGGTTCAAAGCGGGTAGAAAATGGGCATCAAAAATGCCCTGATGCATGGCATTGTGGATGGTAAATACAACGAGAACTCTCTCCAAGTTTGGGTAATACAAGGACTTATACAAGGGCAAAATTCCCGTGTGCCAGTCGTGGGTATGGATAACCTCTGGCTTTAGCTCCAACTCCCTTATAACCTGAAGACTTGCCATAGACAAAAATCCAAACCTCAGGGCATTGTCGTAGTAATCTCCCTTTGGAGGTGCGTAGGCATATTCCCTCCCGTAGTAAGGCTTGTAGTCTATGAAAAAATACCTAACATGGTCCAGAATGTCTTCATAAAGGTCAAACTCTCTCCACTGATGGTCAATGTATATTTTTATGCCCTCTTTTACCTTTCTCTCTAAGCTCCTTCTTAGCTTGGCGTACTTTGGCATTATTACATAAACTGTATGCCCAAGCTTTGTAAGGGCTTTGGAAAGGGAGTGGATCACATCTCCCAACCCTCCCGTCTTCAAATACGGGGCGCTTTCACTGGCGACTATAACCACCCGCATGGTTTAGCATATTATTTTACAATACCTTAAGCCTTTCCAAGGTTATGGCTTTTATTTCTTCAAAAACCTCCTCCTCTGACCTGCTGGCGTCTATCAACCTTATGTCCCTTTCCTTTTCAGAATAGAAAATCTGAAGATATCCGTCCCTAACCCTCTTTAAGTAGTTTGGTTCTTCAAATTTGGTCTTTTGCTCTTCCAACCTCTGCAGAGCCAACTCCAAAGGTAGGTTAAGTATAAAGGTAAGGTCTGGTTTTCTTCCCCTTGTGGCTATGTGATTTAAAATGCTAACAGTTCCTAAGTTTATCTCCCTTCCGTAGCCCTGATAAGCGGTCGTAGAGTCTATAAACCGGTCTACTATTACGATTTTTCCACAGGTCAGGTCTGGGAATATTTTCTCCCATACTAAGCTAGACCTTGCACTTTCAAAGAGCAAAAGCTCTGTAATTGGGTCCATAGCGTAGTTTATTATCAGCTCCCTTATCTGTTCTGCCAAGGGAGTAGAACCAGGGTCTCTATAGAGGGAAACCTCGTAGCCTTCTTCTTTTAAAAACTTATACAGCTTACGGGCTTGAGTGCTTTTGCCAGAACCATCTATTCCCTCAAAGCTTATAAGAAAGCCTTTCACTCAGCCTTTTCCTCTTTTGCCTTCCTTTCCAATATATGCTGATGCTTTATTAGCTCTCCCTCAGACCAATAAATGGCCATTTCTGCAATGTTTTCTGCATGGTCTGCCATTCTCTCAAAGTGTCTTGCCACAAAGGAAAGGCTTATAACCCTTTTTATGTTCCTTGGGTCCTCCATAACATAGGTTATCAGCTCCCTTTCCAACTGATGGTATAGCTCATCCACCATATCGTCTCTCTCTATGACCTTCTTTGCAAGCTCCACATCCCTGTGGAAAAAGCTAATTACCGCATCCTCAATCATGGTTTTCACGGTGTTCGCCATCAAAGTCAAATTTACGTAGGGCTTCAATGGAGGCTCCTGCGCCAATAAAATTGACCTCTCTGCTATATTTCTCGCTTCATCCCCTATCCTTTCTAAATCAGAAACCACCTTGTACATACCCATTATTAGCCTAAGGTCCACCGCCTCCGGCTGATAGAGGGCAATCATCCTTATACAACGTCTTTCTATCTCCACTTCCAACTGGTCTATGGCATCATCCCCCTTTATGATCTCCTCCGCTAAGTTGACATCCTGCTTATTCAAAGAGTCTATAGCCTTCTCCACCGCAGTCTGTACAAGCTCTGCCATTTTTAGAACAAGCTGTTTTGTCTCTTCTATCTCCGCATGTAGCTTCATGCCAAACCTCCCAAGGTAGAATTATAACGTCAGCACTGTTAAAAATCTGTTAAGAAATTACTTTAGCAAGATTGGTATTAGAGGCTGTTCTAAAAATCCCTCATCGAGACCGTCCCCCCAGCCTCAAAGGGAACTAACCCTTTCCTCACCCTGTCCCACGCTCCCTCACGGGAGGAGAGGAGTATTCTCCTCTCAAGAACAGGGAAGAGGAGGGCTACCTTCAGAACCTGCTGGACAATGGTAAGGATTTTAAAATCCTTCCCGTCTTCAGGGTTCCTTCCATTGGTCCCACAACGGGCATCCAGCAAGCTCTGAAAGCTTTGCATAGAAAAAAATTATACCACTTCCCAGAAACTTTTCAATAGGTTTGTATTTTTAGAACAACTTCAGATTGGTATTATGACGGAAAACCTGCTTCCCTCTCCGGGTTTAGAATGAACCATTATCTCTCCCCCGTGCAGAAAAACAATGTGCTTTACTATGGAAAGTCCCAAACCTGTGCCACCCATCTCCCTGGACCTTCCTTTATCCACCCTGTAAAACCTCTCAAATATAAAGGGAACATGCTCCGGTGGAATGCCTATGCCCGTGTCTTCAACCTCTAAAATCTGTTTGTTTCCCTCCTTTTTTGCCCGCACCCACACCTTCCCCCCTCTTTTGTTATACTTTACCGCGTTGTCTATAAGATTTCTCAAAAGTAAAAAGAGCTTCTGCCTGTCTGCAAACATTTTAAAGTCCTCGCTTACCAAGTTTTCAAAGCTAACCTCCCTCTTTACAAATTCCTGCTCAAGGCTGTCGTAGACCTCTTCCACCAGTTCCCTCAGTTTGAACTCCGAAAGGTTTAACCTCTCCCTGCCCGATTCAAGCTTGGTTAATGTTAGCAGGTCTTCTACTAAGTTTTGCATCTGTTCTATTCTTCTTAGAGCCTTCTCTAAGAACCGTCTTTTTCTTTGGTCCTCTTCCTCCTCCAGAAGGGTTTCCACTATGCCCCTTAAAACCGATATGGGTGTTTTTAGCTCGTGAGAGGCGTTATCCACAAACTCCCTCTTTGACTGCTCGTATTTCTTCACAGAGCTAACATCGGAAACCTCAAAGACAAATAGCTCTTCTATCCTCCTTGAAACTACTCTGTAGAATCTTTCAAGATATTGAAATTCCTCAGAAAGAGAGTCTTTACCAAGGGCTCTTCCTACGATTGATATAAAGGGTAGGCTTTTTATTGCCTCGTAGTAGTGTTTTCCTTTCCAGTCTTCCCTAACAAGCTGGTTTTCTACCAAAAAGCGGTTGGCAAAGGTTACCTCTGAGCCTTTTAAAACCAAAACCCCCTCTCCAAGGGCGTTGAGGACCTCTTCCCAGTTCACAGATATTTAAGATAATCCTTTATGCCCTCTTCTAAGCTATATTGAGGCTCGTAGCCCAAGAGCTCCCTTGCCTTGGTTATGTCCGCCTGGGTGTAGTTCTGATAAAAGTCGTAGGGGCAATCAAAGTAATCGGGTTCTAAGTTGGTGCCCAAAAGCTGGTTTAGGATGGAAACGATCTCGTTAAAGCTTCTTGCAACGCCAGTAGCTATGTTGAAAATACCAGAAACATCCCTCTCCATTGCCAGTAGGTTTGCCCTTACCACATCCTTTACATAAACAAAATCCCTCTTCTGCTCTCCCCACTTGAAAAGTCTTGGTCTTTTTCCTTCCTTCATTTGTTTGTATAGTTGATAGACCATGCTGGCGGTCTTTCCCTTGTAGCTTTCCCCCGGTCCATAAACGTTGAAGTATCTCAGGCCCACAACTTTTATATGTGGATTATCTTCCATGAAGTTCAGGGCTATTCGGTCCATCATCAACTTAGAAAAGCCGTAAGGGTTTTCGGGCACTTCTCCTTCTCCTTCTCTCATGGGTGATGGGCTGTTTCCGTAGACGCCGGCGGAGGAAGCATATATGAGCTTTGCCTTCCATGCAAGGACCGCATCCAGTATAAACCTCATGCTGTCTGCATTAACTCTTAGCATCTTGAACTGGTCCATTACAGTAGTGTCTGTTATGGCACCCTGATGGAAGACCACATCAAAGTGGAAGTTTCTTTTTAGCCATTCCCAGAGGGATGGCTCCGATAGGTCTGCGGTGATCACCTCCCCTTTAAAGCCCAACAGGTTTTTAAAGTGCCCAGAGGAAAAGTTATCCAAAACCCAAATCTTCGCCTTGGGATAGGCGCTTTGCAGTTCCTTTGCCAGGTTTGAGCCAATAAAACCCGCACCACCGGTGATAAGAACCCTCATTTTTTCTTGCCTTTTTTCCTTTCCCTTGCCTCTGGCTTTGTGATTAGCTTCTTTATAAGGTAGCTCTGAGCCAAGCTTATGATGTTGTTAAAGGTCCAGTATAGCACCAAACCGGAGGGGAAATTGGCAAAGAGGAAGGTGAAAACAATTGCGGATATATACATCATAACGTTTTGAGATTTTTCGGGGGATGGGCTTATGAACTGTTGGGCGATCATGGTTATTCCCATGAGCACAGGCAAGATATAAAAGGGATCCCTTTCTGCCAAGCTATTTATCCACAAAAACTTAGCGAGCTGGAGGTCTGCGGTTATGGTTATAACCTTATAGAGGGCAAAGAAAACGGGTATTTGTAGGAGTATAGGCAGACAACCCGAGGCAGGGTTAAAGCCCACCTCCGAGTAGAGCTTGATCATTTCCTCCTGAAACTTTGCAGGGTCGTCTTTGTATTTTTCTTTAAGCTGTTGCATCTTGGGGGCAAGCTCCGAAAGCTTCATCATAGAAATAGTGCTCTTGTAGGTAAGGGGGAACATCAAAAGTCTGACGATAAGGGTAAGGGCAAGGATGGAAAAGACCCAGGAGTTAAGATGTTCATAGATCCAATACATAAACACGAAGAGGGGTTTTACCAAAAGCTTGAGGCTACCGTAGTCTATAACATCCGAAAGACCCAAGGGCTTTAGTCGGCTGTATTCCTTGGCACCCATGTAGAGGTTTAGAGGCCTTTCTGCCCTAACAAGAACTAGGCTGTCTTTTTCGCCCACTCTGTACACTGCAGAAGCGGATATATCCCCCTGAAAACCCTTAAAGTAGTATCTACTCTCCACACCCGCAAACTTTATGTCTCCAAAGAGAAGCTCTTTAGATTGAATGTCCTTTATCTCCAACCTTAAAACCCTCTCTCCCACCTTTAGTACAGGACCCGAGTGGGTGTAGAAGTCCTCCTCCTTTACCTGAAGACCAGAGGATACAAACACTGGTGGGAGGTTTTTGCCAACCACAGAGAGCGCGAAGTAATTGCCCTTGTCCTCCAAAATCTTTTCTATGCTCCAGTTTTCTTTTTTAAGGCTCAGCCTTATTCTGTTGCCCTCTACCTTTATCTCATAGCCCTCTGAGTTCAGCGCAAGGTCAATGTTTGGGTCTCCGGTGAATACTTCAAGGGGGAACAGGTTTAGCTTTTTTTCCTCCTCTGTGATAAGCTCTCTGTTGTATTTTAGGTCCTTGAATCCAACCAGTCTTCCACCTTCTTGGGCAAAGACAAGCTCAAAGTTCTCAGATTTGTAGCTCACAAGGTTTGTGGGCTTTGCCTTTTCCCTTGTAGTCCCCAGCAAAAGCTGAGGCACCTCTTGGGGCGCCTTCTCTTCTTTTATGGTCTGGTTTCCTTGACTTTGGGTGCTCTGCGGAGGGAAAAGGATAAGGTAAGCCTGATAAGCAAATATAAAAAGGGTTGCCAGAACAACGATCACAAACAGCTTTTTAGGGTCAATATCCTGCCCTTGCATCAGGGATAATCAACGCCTCCTTTGGAAAAGGGATTGCACCTTACTATGCGCCATAGGGCTTTAAGGATTCCTTTTATCACACCGTATTTCTCCACCGCCATTATAGCATATTCAGAACATGTGGGGTAATACCGACAAGAGGGTGGATAAAGAGGAGAGATAAACCTCTGCCAAAGCTTTATAAGAAGGATAGCAAGCCTCTTCACCTAGGTGCAAGCACCTTTCTGCCTTTCTTGCGCCTTCTTGCTATGATCTTTCTCCCGCTTTTGGATGACATCCGTGCCAAAAATCCACTTTTACGCCTCCTCTTCCTGTTTGAAAGATGGGTAATATTCCTTTTAGTCGCCATGTTCTTTTACCTCCAAAAGGGGGGAGCAAGCCCCCGCCTTTTATTTCACAAAGAGGATTATTATAGCCACCAACAGACCATAAAGGGCGAGAGTTTCCAAGAAAGCCAACCCTATAAACATTGTGGTCTGAATCCTACCACCTGCTGTGGGGTTTCTTGCTATACCTTCTTGAGTGGCCTTAAGCAAATAACCCATACCTATTCCAGCTCCAAAAGCTGCTAAGCCTATTGCAAGGCTTGCTCCCAAATACGTGATCCCTTGCTTTGACACCTCTCCCTCAGCGGCCAACGCTAGGGCAGGGATTAGCATACTCGTAAGAAGTGCCTTTCTCATAGCATTACCTCCTTACTATGAAATTTTTAATGTTCTTCATGGGCTACCGCACCAGCCAAATAAATGGTGGAAAGGATCATAAATATGTATGCCTGTATGAAAACCGCCAAAAACTTTATAGCGATTATAAACATCAGAAATACAGGAGAGACAGCCATTATAAGGTAGTTTTGCACCACAAGGCTTACCAAAACCGCCAAAACCATAGCCCCTCCCTTCATGTTGGCAAAAAGCCTGAGCGTTAGGGTTATGGGTCTTGCCAAATGGGAAATAACCTCTATGGGAAAGAAAGCGGGAGCCAAGTAGGGACTGGGCCCCATAAAGTGCTTTAGGTATCCAATACCGTGTAGCCTAAAGCCTTCTATGTTGTAGAAGAGAAACACAATTAGGGCAAGGGCTAAGTTGGTGTTTACGTTAGCGGTGGGTGCCTCCAGTCCAGGCACCATTCCCAAAAGGTTGGAAAAAAACACAAAAAGACCAATAGCGGATATTAGAGGCACATACCTTAAACCTTCATGTCCCATGTTTTCTATAACCATCCCCCTAACAAACCTTATGTATCCCTCCCAAAGGGCTTGGAATTTGGTAGGTCTTATGGAGGGTTTGCCTGCCAGTAAAACTAAAACCACACAAACCACCATCGCCAAAAGTCCCGTATATACATGACTTAAGCTCAAACCTTCCATGTTGATAATCATTATAACACAAACTGGGTTGGTATATACTTAATTCCCTAATGAAAGAGACCCGTATAGTTAAGTATATAAAGGGGCTAATAAGGAACCATAAATACCTGACCACCGAAGACATTATGCTACTTCTAGAAAAGTACTACAAGCTACCCATCAAAGAGCCCTCTGTGTATTACAAATACAGAACCATAATAAGGCAATGCAGGCAGGCAGTTTATAAGGAAAGAAGGAGGAACAAAAAGGATGTAGTTTGACTTAGTTATAGTGGGTGCAGGTAGTGGTGGTTACGAGGCGGGACTTTACACCTACCGCCGTGGCATGAAGGTTGCCTTTGTGGAACTTTCTCCAGAGACAGTAGGAGGCTCTTGTCTAAACAGAGAGACACGGCGCTTACCTATTGGAAAAGTTATCAAAGGCACAGAACTATGGCATAAAGGTAGAAGGGATTAGCTTTGACCTTCGGATGTTGGCAGAGGGCAGAGACCAAGTGGTGCTAACCATAAGAGAGAACCTCAAAAAGTTTGCCCAAAAGCTGGGCATTCCCATATTCTACGGAAGGGGCATTCTCAAGGACAAAAACACTGTCTACGTGGAAGGTTCAGACATTACCTTAAAGACCCGCTACATTCTTTTGGCTACCGGTTCATCCTGTGCAGACTTGAAGGATTTACCCGCAGACGGCAAAAAGATTTTCAACACGGACCAAATTTGGAGCTTAAGAGAATTTCCAAGACGTATGCTGATAGTGGGGGGTGGTGCGGTGGGTGTGGAGTTTGCCTACATATTCAGAATGTACGGTGTGGATGTGGTTATAGTGGAGCTTTTAGACAGACTCTTACCCTCTCCAGACATACCCGAGGAATCCTCCAGATATCTTGCAAGGAAGCTAAAAAGGCTTGGAGTGGATGTTAGGCTGAAAGCTAAGGTAACCGGGTACTCCGAAGAAAACGGTAGATTAAAGGTTAATATCTCGGATGGTTCTGTTGTAGAGGTAGATTGTATCTTGGTGGGAGTTGGCAAAAAGCCAAATACGGAGGGCATAGGTTTGGAGGAAGTTGGTGTGGAAAAGGACAGCAGGGGCTTTGTAAAGGTCAATGAATACTGCCGGGGATATTACATCACCCTTGATGCTTGCCCACAAGTCTATGTATGAGGGTAAAGTAGCGGTTAGCCACATGCTCGGAGAGAGGGAGAATGTCAGAAACGACAAACTCATGCCCAAGATCATATACAGCGCCTACGAGGTTGCCTCTGTAGGGCTCACAGAGGATCAGGCAGAAGACGAAGGCTATGACTGTGCGGTGGGTGTAGTTTCCTTTATGTCTAACCCAAAGGCTATGGATGATGGAGAGGATGAGGGCTTTGTCAGGCTTGTTGCAGACAGACGGACAGGAAATATACTCGGGTGCCACATAGTTGGTCCCCACGCAGGAGAGTTGATCCACCAAGTGGTGCATCTTATGAAGGCAAATATTAGGACAGACTTCCTTGCCAGCTCAACATTTTCCCATCCTTCCCTTTCTGAGTCTATAGTCCAATGCGCCATGGAAGTCCATTACGGACCAATAGGCTGGGTAAAAAGGGGTTGAACGGTTTATACTTAAATAACAATTGGAGGTGTATTATGAAGGTGGAGACGATCCCACTGATTGAACTTCTAAAAGAAGAAAAAGGTTCTATACTCATAGCAAGCCACGAAAGCCCTGATGCGGACACCCTTGGCTCAGCCCTTGCCCTGTATCTATTTTTGAAAAAGAAGGGCAAAAGGGTCAGCGTGGGTTGTAAAGACAAGGTGCCCCACTTTCTCGACTTCCTTCCCCATGTGGAAGAGGTGATAAAGCTTCCCACCCAAGAGGTTTATGACCTTGCTATAGTGGTGGACGCTTCCGGTTTTTACCGGATAGGTGCGGAAGTAAAGGCTATTAAAAGGGCACGCATAGACCACCACATAGGTGGTGAATTTTACGGGGAGTGGGATTACATAGATTACTCTGAACCGGCAACCGCAAGCATAGTATACAGGCTCTTAAAGAGTTGGGACAGAGATTGCATAGACCAAGAGATAGCCCAATGCTTGTATTCCGGTCTGGCGACGGATACGGGCTTTTTCAGATACTCCAACACCACCGCGGAAGTCTTTGAGATGGCAAAGGAATTGGTTCAGCTTGGGGCTGACCCTTACAAAACTTATGTGATGTCTAGCGAAAGGGAATCTCTGAATAAAATGAAGCTCATTTCCAAGGTTCTTGAAACTCTAACTTGCTACGAAGATGGTCTTATTGCCGGTGTGGTCATCCTTGATAGGTTCTTTAAGGAAACAGGTACAGAATACTCAGACAGCGAGGGTTTGGTAAATTATCCGAGGTCCATAGAGGGCGTAGAAGTTGCCTTTGCTCTAATAGAAAAACCCGATGAAGGGGTTTTTAAAGTTTCCCTTAGATCTAAAGGAAAGGTAGACGTAGCAAAAATTGCAGAAAGGCTCGGTGGAGGCGGACACAAGTATGCAAGCGGTTGCAAAATAAAAGCCCAAGATTATCGATATGCCCTTGAGATGGTTTTATCCGCCATAAAGGAGGAGTTGTATTCCACACCTGGGTTGGAAAGAACTGCTAAAGTATGATATTTGTTATTGAAGATAAGCTTTGGGTTGATTATATTTTTTTAAGGAGGTTAAACATGGCTATGCCAACAAGGGAAGAGATAGAGGCAGTTTTGGATGAGATCAGGCCAGCCCTCAGGTTTGATGGTGGAGATGTAGAGCTTGTGGATGTGCAGGAAGATGGCGTAGTTTTGGTTAGAATGATAGGGGCGTGTTCAGGCTGTGGAATGTCTGTGCTTACCCTAAAGGCAGGCATTGAAAGGGCTCTAAAGAGTAGATTCCCCGAGATAAAAGAAGTAAGAGACGTCAACTTGGACATACCAACCACCTTTGGCTTTTAAAGGCTTGAATGCTTGAATTCTTTGTGGGGGGCTGGTCTGGGTGTCCTCTATGTGGAGGTACTTTATAGACTTTTTAAAAAAGGTATATCTTTAGCACTTTTTACTTATCCGTTGAGGGTTTTCATTTTCGCTATAATAATGGCTGTGTTCCTTATGGAAGGAAGTTTGATCAAAACTATCCCTTTAATGGGTGACTTTCTTCTTGGCTTTTTACTGAATACCTTCCTGAGGGGGTTTGGAAAGCTTGGAGCTATTAAACTTTCTTGAGCCTCTTTTTCGCAATCCACTTTTTCAGTTTTTTGTTTATATGGCACTAATTCAAATCCTCGTTCAGGTATTTTTGGACAGAAAACCCGCCTTTTGGATAGCGTCCATAGCTACCACATACTTTTGGGTCAAAAGTTTTGAACCGATTACTCCCTTAAAAGGTTGGACTATAATCTTCGGCTTTTTAGTAGCTTACTTCCTGATAAAGCAAATTTTTCATATAAATCTGTTTTTGTTTTTAAAAGGCAAAAAGAGATGTTCAGTGTGCTATTCAAAAGTGCATAGAAAGGCTCTGGTGTGTCCATTTTGCCATCATAGATTTGCAGAAAAAGAGTCAGAGGAAGCTACTTAGCCTTTTTAACATACAGGGTAAGCCCCTTCACTTGTTCCACGATCACAGTATCATCCTTCTTAATATCATCCTCACTTACTGCGTTCCATATTTCTCCCTTTATAAAAACCTTACCTTTACCTTTTTCAAAATCCACCATGGCTACCCCCTCTTCTCCTATCAGTTCCTCATAACCGGTCATCTTCTTTCTCTTTTGGGCTTTTAGACCAAGCCTGCCTGCCACTAAGAAGAATAAAACAGTGGTAAGCACCATAGTGGCTATTACGGATATGGGTATATCTCCGTAAGGAGAGTCTGGGCTTATGAGCACCAAGGAGCCTATGGCTAAGGCAATAGCACCCGCTATTGCCGATCCACCAAAGGTTGGCGTAACCAGCTCCAAAGCCAAGAGCAAGATACCCGCCAAGATCAGTAAAAGTCCCAACCAGTTTATACCTATGATTCCAAGACCGTAGAGACCCAGCAGTAAGCTAACAACACCCACCGCCCCGGGTACCACCGCACCCGGATTGTAAAGCTCAAAGAATATGCCATAAAAACCTATAAGCAGTAGCATGTAGGCTACGGTAGGATTGGTGATAACCTTCAGAAAGGATTCTCTCAAGCTCTCCTCCACCTCAACCACAGGCACACCCAGAGTTTTTATGGTTATTTCTTTTCCGTGTTTCTTTACCTTTCTACCGTTTAGCTTTTCTAAAAGTTCTTGTCTATTACTTGCGATAAGGTCTATTACGCCCTCTTTCAGGGCTTCGTCGGGTGTTAAGGATATGCTTTCCCTTACCATCTTTTCAAGAACGCTTGGATTTCTACCCTTCTCCCTTGCTATTGACCTAACAAAGGCGAGCATATCTTGCACAACCTTCTCTTTCATAGTCTCATCCATCCTCTCCCCGGTGGCTGGAACTGGGTGCGCCGCACCTATGTTGGTGCCTGGAGCCATCACCGCAATGTCCGCGGACGCAGTGATTATAGCACCCGCAGAGGCTGCCCTTCCTCCGGGCGGATACACATAGACCACAATGGGAGTAGGAGTTCTTTGAAATTCCTGAACTACCTGCCTCATGGAGGTTTCCAAACCGCCAGGTGTGTTCAGTTCAAGGATAAAAACACCAGCTCCTTCCTTTTCCGCCTTTGCTAAGCTCCTCTTTATGTATTCCACCATTATAGGGCTTACCGCATCCTCCCACCTGGCATAGTAGACTTTGGCAAGGGAAAGGTTAAGAAAAGTAAGCAAAATAAGCAGTACAACCATAGCAACGAAATTTTAACCTCTAACGGAGTCCTTTAGGTAGAAGGGCATTACCACACATATGCTTAAGGCAAAGAGTCCCAAAATTCTTATAAAGGTTTGATTAAACTGAAGAAGGTAAAAAGCGATCAAAGGTAAGCTAAAGAGGACCACCGCGTAAATATGATCCTTTTCAATCTTCAAACCAAAGAACTTACCTACTGGTGTGGTCCCTCTGGCAAAAATAAATCCCAAATAATAAACTAAGATAGCCAAAAAGCTAACCAAACCCTTCACAAAAGCCACCAGTTTGTTTGAGCCAAAGATTTGGCTTAAAAAGTAGTTGAAATCTTCAGAGAGAAAAGAAAGCTTTAAGAAAACATAAAGAAGGACGCTGTCTAGCCAAAGAGTTCCAAGCAAAAGGAACGGAATCCATTTGTTCTCTTGCACCTCATAAACAACTTCAAATTGGCAGAACTCCTTTATAGCAGTGCTTACCGCTTGAACCTTGTCTTTTTCTACGTAGAACTCTATATTCTTTTCTTTCCCCTCCGCAAGCTGGCGGTATATATCAGCCACGCTTACACCGACCTCAGAAAGCTTGTAGATTAGCTTCTCTATATCCTTAACATCTAAAAGTCTGAACTTAGCCCTCATTGCCTCACAATCAATGGAGTTATGAATATGAGCAGTTCGCTGTTCCGAGTATTTACCCTCTCTTGTCCGAAGAGATATTTAAGAAGGGGCACTCTAACCAAGCCGGGAATTCCCTCGTTGGTCGTGTTGCTCTGGTCATCTATAACTCCACCTATAACGATAGTTTGCCCGTCTTCCACGATAACTTTAGTTTTAACCTCCTTTGTGTTTATGGCGGGTCCAACAGGAGTTTGTATGCCAATGGTGTCTCTCTTTAGCTCAATTTCCATCATAATCCTTCCATCTGGAGAGACTATAGGAGTTACATCAAGCTGTAATACTACGTCTTTAAATTGAATGTTTGGAACAGCAGTTCCACCCGCACCCACCGCTGCAGTTTGATAAGGCACCTGGATGCCTTGCTTTATAGTAGCCTTCTGTCCGTTAATGGTTAAAACGGAGGGCTTTGCGATGTTTTTTACAGAACCTATTCTCTCTAAGGCGGATATCCTTAAATTTAAGGCGTTTAGCACACCTTTTTGGTAAGTAAATATGGCTATTCCGCCCGGCGTAGGAGAAAGACCGGGATTAGATAGTGGTGGAGAGAACGGGTTCAATGTTGGGTCTAATCCTAAGTTTGAACCGACCCCACCAGACCAAGCTTGTGGAACCCGTGCATTAGAAAACAAAGCACTCCAATTTATTCCTAGCTCCCTAAGGGCTTCCTCGCTTACTTCTGTTATCCTCGCCTCAATTCTAATTCTTACAGGCTCCTCACTTATGTATTCTTTGAACCTATCCATTATGTTTTCTATTACCTCTGGGTAATCTGTGATCATTACTGCGTTAAATTCTTTTAAGATTGGGGTGGGTGCTGTTTGCACCTGAGTTTGTGTCTGTTGTCCTGCCGTTGGTTGGGACTGCTGGGGTGTAGTCTCCACTTTAAACCCTCCCCCACTCAATATTACACCAGCTTCAGACCTGAGAGGCTCTATCATCTTTATAAACTCTTCGGGAGATATGTATTTAAGGTAGAAGATTTTAGTTATTGGCCTTCTTTCCCTTGGAGTTTCAGCTAGGAAACTTTGAAGTGTTTTAGTGTATTCTTCAATCTGAGAAGATGTATCGGTTATCACCAAGGCGTTAAAGGTTGGCACCTTGTTTATAACTGTGTCCTTTTTAGTTTTCGGCAAAATCAACCCGTACGCTTCTTCCACGTCTATATTTTTCAGATAAAAGACCCTTGTTATTCTCTCTTCTGTGGGGGCTATCTTTCCGACCACTTTTTGAAAATCCTTTAGAGCTGGCTCCAACCTTTTAATCCTTGCCTCCTCGTCTCTTATGTAAATAGTCCCAAGGGTCCTATCTATTACGATCTCCGCAGATGGACTTACCCTCTCCTTTAGAAAACCTACTATTTTTCTAACCTGGTCCTCTCCAAGGGCTCCCACATTGATGGTCAGTTCTCCAGCCTTTGTGATCCTATAAACCTTAGTATCCACAGGAACCGCTATAAGGCCATACTCTTTGAGAATAAGGTTAATGGCTTCCCTAATAGGCATAGGCTTATAAACAGATACGCTAACAGGTTTTTGTAGGTCTGCGCTTACATTAGGGTCAAAGATCACATTTAACTCTGCCACCTGAGACAGAGCTTTAAGAACAGTCTCAAGCTTAGTGTTTTCAAACTTCATCTCTCGAAGTGTAGTGGCATAGGCAAGATTTACAAGCGCACATAAAATAATTAACAACAATTTTTTCATTTCAACCCCTCCTGTTTAATATTATAGGAATTTCCAAAAAATTGCAACAGAGAGCACCGAATCAAACCTATCTACTAAACCGCCATGTTCTCCCAGTAGATTAGAAAAGTCCTTAATTCCCACTTGTCTTTTAATAAAGCTTTTGAAGAGGTCCCCCACTAAGGCGATCAGAACAAAAGGCACTGCCAGAAGGATGGGTTTATTAATAAGGTAAAAAAAGAGCGCACCACCAAGCATACCCCCCGCCAAGCCCTCCCAGGTCTTTTTAGGAGATAACCTAACCGCCAAAGGTCTTTTACCGAAAAGCTTGCCCGCATAATAAGAGGCAGTATCCACCGTGTATGCAAAAAAGACCAACTTAATAAGCTCCCATGAACCTTGGCTCTTGACCATATACAAATATATCGGTAAAAAACCAGCGTAAATAAGTACAAACACCGCCTTCAAAAGACAGTCTAAGGACCACCGAAGGTATGCAAATAAAAAAGCAAGCATCAAAACTCCAGCAATTCCAAGCTCAACGCCCAAGACAGCTAACACAAGAACTAAGGGAGCAAGATAGGAAATCTCGGAAACTCCCAAAGCCTTTCCCAATTCCCTTGCCATACCGAAAGACAGAAGGCACAGCAGGAGTAAAAACATAGAATTTGGAAGAAAAGCAGACAAAAGAGTTGCTACACCTATGAGAAGACCTACACCTTCTCTCCCCTTAGAGAACCGCACCGAATTTTCTCTCCCTGCAGGAAAAGTCTTCTAAGGCTTTTATGAGTTCTTCCTTTGTAAAATCGGGCCAATAAACCGGTGAAAAGTAAAATTCAGTATAGGCTATATGCCAAAGTAGAAAGTTAGAGACTCTCTCTTCTCCGGCGGTTCTGATAAGCAAATCAGGTTCTGGGATGCCCACAAGGTCTAGAAATTGGGCAAATTGTTCTTCAGTTATATTCTTTATGCCAGAGTTTAACAGTTTGTTTATTGCCCTAATTATCTCATCCCTACCTCCGTAATCTACCGCCAAGATAACCGTAAGGGATGTACGGTCCTTTGTCTCCTCTTCCGCATAATTCATAACCTTTAGGGTGCTTTTAGGAAGCCTGTCTCTCCTTCCTATAAACTTCAGCCTTATGCCTCTCTTCTTTAAATCTGGAACTTTTTTGGTTAAATAGTTCTCAAAGAGCTCAAAGAGGGCTTTTATTTCCTCCTTAGGTCTTTTCCAGTTTTCTGTGGAAAAGGTGTATAGTGTCAAAAACTCCACGCCTAACTCCTGACACGCGTAGACCACCTCTTCTGCCCTTTTTACTCCCTCATAATGCCCTGCTATCCTTGGTAGACCTCTTTCCTTTGCCCACCTCCCATTACCGTCCATTATGATCGCTATGTGCTTAGGTATTCTCAACATTGTTCATAATTATAAACAAACTGTTCTTTTTCAGACAGCGGGATACACCACTGACAAGGGACCGCGGTATGTGAGTGTGGTCAAAGAGTTTACGATGAAATGGATACATGAGACTTTTGGGAAGAGGGATGAGGCTTCCTTGGAATGCTAAGCATGAAACCGTCTATAGATGGTTAGCCTCCTTTATCGTCATTTATACGATTATTAACCTAAAGAGTTGACATCCTCGGCGGAAGTATACCTCTCTGAGTTAAAATAGTCTAAGGTGGAGCTTTCCAAGATAAAGGGCATCACCCAAAATTCAAAGGAAGTTCAGGAAGGTTGGGTCTTTGTAGCCATAAAGGGTTCCTCCACAGATGGGCACAACTTTGTTCAAGAAGCCCTAAGTAGAGGTGCCAGTTTGGTATTTGTGGAGAGGGATGTAGGAATAAAAGACAAAAGGATCATCAAGGTTGAAGATACCAGAAAACTTCTTGGAGAGTTGGCCAATGAGTTCTTTGGCAGACCCTCCGAAAGGCTAAAGGTAGTGGGTATAACGGGCACCAACGGAAAGACCACAAGTAGCCATATAGTGGAAGCTGTTCTCAACGCAGGAGGTATTCCCACCGGTCTTATAGGCACCATATACTACCGCTTCAAAGACAAAATATACGAGTACGAAGGAAGAACGACGCCGGACCCTATCCAGTGGCACCGGACCTTAAAGCAGATGCTGGAGGATGGGGCAGAGGCGGTAGCCTGTGAGGTTTCTTCCCATGCCTTAGACCAAAGGCGTGTCTGGGGCACAAAGTTTTTTATAACCGCCTTTACAAATCTCTCTCAGGATCATCTGGACTATCATGGCTCTATGGAAAACTACTTTCGGGCAAAGTTGAGGCTCTTTGTGGAGTATCCGCAGGAGTATTCTTTAATAAACATAGACGATGAATACGGTAGGCGAATCTTGGAGGAGCTTAAAGGAAAAGCTATAACTTACGGAAGGGAAGGAAACCTCAAAATAATAAACTTTGAGACATCTATTGAGGGTAGCAAGCTTACTCTTGAGTGGAAAGGCAGGACTTACAAATTTTTCTCCAACCTAAGGGGTGAATTTCAGGCTTACAACCTCAGTTTGGGCATCCTTGTGGGCTTTCTCTTTGGTTTGGATGCGGAGACAATACAACAGGGTGTAGAAAGGGTAATCGTTCCCGGTAGGTTTGAGACCTTTTTCAAGGAAGGAAAGTTGGCAATAGTAGATTATGCCCACACGCCAGATGCCTTGGAGAAGGTTTTGATCACCGCCAGGAGACTGACAAAGGGCAAGTTGTGGGTGGTCTTTGGTGCCGGTGGCAACAGGGACAAGACCAAAAGACCCTTAATGGGAAGGGTTGCGGAAAAGTGGGCAGACTTTGTGGTTATAACCTCCGACAACCCCAGGTGGGAAGAACCCGAAGCTATAATAGAGGACATTTTGAAAGGTATAGGGCAGAAGCAAAAGGTCTTTGTGCAAAAGGACAGAAAGGAAGCAATAAAGTTCGCCTTGCAGAACGCCAAAGAGGGAGATGTAATCCTTATAGCAGGAAAAGGACATGAAGACTACCAAGAAATAAAAGGAGTAAAATATCCCTTTAAAGACCAAGATGTTGTAAAGGAGGTATTGGATGTGTGATTTGGAAAACCTGTATTACCATCTGAGGGATGAACTTTTGAGGATTTACAAGGAGGCAGAAACGCCCTTTCCAAAGGTAAAGCTCACAAATCTTCAGTCCGCCAGGCTTTGCGGTCTTGCCAACTTAGCCAAGCTGATCCTCTATCTGGAAAGGGATGGGTACCTGCAAATAAGCAATAAAGATCAAAGCTTTCAGGACTGGGAAGTGCAGATAGAGGCGTCCATCTTAGATTTTATGCTGGGTTCCTGATGTATCCAAAGAAGTCCATAAGGGAACTACCCAAGGACCTGCGCCCTCGGGAAAAGCTTTCCAAGTTTGGTGCGTCCGCCTTATCGGATGAGGAGCTTTTGGCAGTTATCTTTGGCTCTGGCACCAAGGAAGAGGATGTTATAAGCTTGGCAAGCAAGGTAGTTAGCTTAGGATGGGAAACACTGATGTCTATGAATGTGGAGGAACTAACTAAGAAGATCAAAGGTTTGGGCTTTGCTAAAGCCTGCCAACTCAAAGCAGTTATAGAACTTGCTAAAAGGATAAACGACCCTTATGGAGACTTTAAAATCTCCAACCCGCAAGACGCCTACGATTTTGTTAGAAAAAAGGTACTCTTTGACGAAAGGAGAGAACATCTCATTGCCCTTTATCTTACACCAACCAATAAGGTGATAGATTACGAAGTGGTTGCCATAGGTAAAATGAACTCCCTTTACGCAGAACCAAAGGACATACTCTACACCGCGGTAAAAAAGGCATGCAGTTCCCTGATCGTTTTACACAACCATCCCAAGGGAGACGCAAGACCATCAAAGGAAGACATAGAATTCACCAAAAGATTAAAGCAAGCCTGCGAGCTGTTGGGTTTTGAACTTTTAGACCACATTATCATTAACCAAAAGGACTTTTTCTCACTCAGAAGCAACGGACTTCTTTAGACCTCCGCCCCTTCCAAAGATTCTTCACATTTGCATAATCTCTCCTCTGGGAGATTTGCTACAAATAACCTTAACACCTCCTTTATCTCCTCCTCTTTGTTTTTCATCATTAAAATAACCTCCTCGCTGGTTAGACGATAGCCCGCAATGCCCGCCGCTGGATTTGCCACTACACAAAGGCTTGCATAGCACATACCAAGCTCCCTCGCCAAGACAACCTCCGGATAGCCGGTCATACCTACCACATCCCCACCCAATAGCTTTATAGCCCTTATTTCTGCGGGTGTTTCAAACCTTGGACCTTCCGTGCAGGCATAAACACCCGCAGGGTGATAGCTGAGCTTTAACTCTTCCAGGGTTTCAATCAAAACCTTTCTCATATGAGGGCAGTAAGCCTGCGTCATATCCACATGAACTACCTTTTTTTCCCTCAGGAGCTTGGAGGGTTTGTCCTCTCCTTGTACTTCCACCGAATAAAAACCCTTATAAAAAGTGTCTTCCCGCCTTTTGGTTAAATCTATGAGGTCATCCACCACCACAAAGTCCCCCGGCTTAAACCTCTCATTGATAGCCCCCACCGCAGAAATGGCCAAGACCCTTTTTACTCCAAGTTCTTTAAAAGCCCAAAGGTTTGCCCTGTATGGCACAAGGGAGGGAGGATACTGATGGTTTAGCCCATGCCTTGATATGAAGGCCACTTGCTTTCCACTTAGCTCACCTAAGATCACAGGAGAGGAGGGCTCTCCAAAGGGTGTGTTTAGGGACACCTCCCTGAGATTTTTTAGCCCATCCATTCTATAAAGTCCGCTTCCACCTATAATACCGAGCATGATAAAATCTTAGCATGCACAAGTTTGACCCAGAAAAACTGAAAAAGTTAGACGACCCAGAAAGGCTTAGCCTTTTTGACCCGGAGGCGGTTCTCAAATCCTTTGGGTTAAAGCCCGGCATGACAGTCCTTGATGTGGGCACAGGTGCAGGCTTTTATTTACCTTACCTTTCCAAGATGGTTTCAGATAGCGGAAAGGTCTATGCCATAGACATAAGCCCAAAGGCGGTGGAGTATGCAAAGAACAAAGTTAGCCAGCTTGGGCTAAAAAACGTGGAGGTTCTGCTGTCCCAAGAGAACCAAATTCCACTTCCGGACAACACGGTAGATTTCACATACATGGCTTTTGTCTTTCATGAGCTGGAGGACCCAGTGAAGTTTTTAAAAGAGCTTGAAAGGGTAAGCAAACCCATTGGCTACCTTGCCCTCATAGACTGGAAGAAGGAGGAAAGGGACAAAGGACCACCACCCGAGGAGGTTTATTCTGAGTGTGAGGTGGGTATGATCCTAGAAGAGGCGGGTTTAAGGGTAGGAAGGGTGGTGGAAGTGGGACCCTACGCCTACGGCTTTTATGCGATGTTTGTAAAGCAATGAAAAGAAGCGAAAAGTATCTAAAGTATGGAGTAAAGCTTGAGGATAGGTATCTAATCTACGAGGAGGAAGACCGCAGGGTAGCTGTGCCATACGCCCACATAGCTTTTTTGAGTGTGTCAAAAAATAACTTAGTGATCCAAACGAACAGTATGGAAAAGGTTGTAATAAAGCTTGACACAGAGGATACCGCCAATGAGCTCTTTGAGGATATCCTAGTTTTCATAGAAAGGCTATACATTATTCTCATAGAAAGACTATACATTCATTAAAAGTTCATCTTAAAATTCTTCTTTCGTAAATCACAAAAAGGCTAAATAGCGTAGTAAAGATTATAGGTCCCAGGAATATTCCCACAAAGCCAAAGGCAATGAGTCCCCCCAAAATGGAAAAGAACAGCACAATGTATGGTATCTGCACGCCAATTTTCATAATAAGAGGGCGGATGATGTTGTCAACGGTGGAAATTATGAACGTCCCCCAGATCAGTAAAAAAATGGCAGACTTTATGCTCTGGGTGATAAACAGATAAGCCACCAAGGGTGCCCAGACCGCACCTGCACCAAAGGGTGGGACAAAGGAGGCAAAAAAGGTGGCAAGACCAAAAAGAGGATAGTATTTAATGCCCGCTATGGCATAACCAATAGCGCCAAGCAATCCCTGGGCAAAGCCCACAACCACTGAACCGTAGGCAGTAGCCAAAACAGTTTTATACACAGTACCAAAAATTTCCCTAACATCCTCTTCGTGCATGGGTATAAATCTTTGAATATAGCTTGCAAACTTTTCGCCATCCCTCAAAATAAAAAAGAGGGTAAGCAAGAAGATAAAGCTTTTAAAGATAAAGGAGAGGGCAAAGGTGAATAGGTTTGTGGAAAGTTGAAGTAGCTGTTGGCTCGTGCCCTTGAGCATTCCTACCACCAAAGACCTAAACTCTTCGGATTTTATATAATTCAAAAAGACATCCACCTGCTCTTGGCGGAAAAACTTTTTCAACAGGGCTTCCAAATCGCTCAGATACTGCTGGTAGGTATGATTTTGAGTAAAGTTCAAAAGATGGACAGAGAGCTCTACAGCTTGGTTTAGGATTATGGCGCCCAAAACTCCGAAGGGTATCACTATAACGAGCAAGGTAAGCAAAGTAAGAATTAAAGCGGAGAGAGTTGCCCATGGGAGGAGCTTTTTTAGTCTTTGATGCACTGGATAGAGCACCAAGGAGAAAATCAGAGCCCAAAGGATGGGTTTAATAAAAGGCAAGAGTATATACAAAACTACCATCAAAAGCCCAATGGTGCTCGTTAGAACAGAGTATTTAAAAAACCTCTCCCTTTCCATCCAGCCTGTATAATATTAACACCTTGAAAAAGACTGAAGAATTTACAGTAGCTTTCAACAAAGAGGCAAAGGCAGAGTATGAGATCATTGAAACGCACGAGGCGGGCATAGTGCTTGAGGGCTCTGAAGTCAAAGCCCTCAGAAACAAACAAACCGTTTCTTTCAAGGACAGCTTTGTGCGTATAGAAAACGGAGAAGCTTGGCTCTGTAACCTCTACATAGCCCCATACAGGTATGCCACACTAAAGCCCCCCGACCCCCTTAGAAAGAGAAAATTGCTCTTGCACAAAAGGGAGATTCTGAGGCTTTTAGGCAAGGTCCAGCAGAAAGGATTTACCATAATCCCCCTCAGGGTCTATTTCAAAAACGGAAAGGTAAAGGTGGAAATTGCCTTGGCAAAAGGTAAGAAGACTTACGATCGCCGGGAGGAGCTCAGGGAAAGGGACATAAAGAGGCAGATGGAGAGGGACTTGAAAAACTTGTGGTAAACATTAGAATATATTTAAAAATCCTCCACGGAGGCATTCCCATGGGATACATGATTAGAAGCGTACTTTTGCTTGGTGTTTTGACGGGTCTTTTCCTTTTTGTAGGGAATTTGGTAGGTGGTAAAATGGGTATGACCATTGCCCTCATAATGGCAGGTATCATGAACTTTATAGCTTACTGGTTCTCAGACAAGATTGTGCTGGCAATGTATGGCGCGCGGGAAATAACGGAAGAAGAAGCCCCTTGGCTACATCGGATGGTGGAAGAGCTTGCCCAAAGGGCAAACATACCAAAGCCCAGAATATATCTTGTTCCCATGGAACAGCCTAACGCCTTTGCCACCGGTAGGGGTCCCGGTCACTCTGCGGTGGCAGTTACTGCGGGCATCCTCCAGCTCCTTGATAGGGATGAACTAAGAGGAGTTTTGGCACACGAGTTAGCGCACATAAAAAACCGTGATGTGCTGGTGGCAACCATGGCGGCAACCATTGCGGGAGCCATATCCTACCTTGTTAATATGCTTCAGTGGGCGCTTCTCTTTGGACACTCAAGAAATGAAGAGGAAGGGAACAACAATCCCCTTTCCATAATAGGAAGCATAGCCCTCATCATAATCACACCCATAATAGCCATGATCATTCAGTTGGCGATCTCTCGTGCAAGGGAGTATTTGGCGGATGAAACCGGCGCTAAAATCAGTGGAGACCCATTAGCATTGGCTAGGGCTTTGGAAAAAATACACAACTATGTGTATCAAATTCCCGCAGAAGTCAATCAAGGCACTGCCCATCTCTTTATTGAAAACCCCCTCAAGGGCGAGGGAATTTGGGAGCTCTTTTCTACCCACCCATCCACCGAAAAAAGGATAGAGAGATTGAAGGAGCTTGCAAGAAAAATGGGTAGGCTCTACTAATGGGAGATAAGTTCAGCGCAGTAATCATAGGCTCCGCCCTTGGGGATGCCATAGGTAAGTGCGTGGAGGACCTAACGGAGGAGGAAGTTCATAGCTTTTATGGGGGTCCGGTGAAGGGCTTTGTGGAGCCACATCCCAAAAGCCCCGCCGTTGGCTTTGAACCATGGGAAGTCTCCGACGAGACCACCATAAGCATCCTTTTGCTCGAGAGCATTTTGGAAAGAAAGGCTATAGACCCCTATCACTTTTTTGAGAAACTCCTCAAGTGGCGTAAAGACGAAAAGAGCCATCGCTACCCAGACCCTAACCTTTTAACCGCTATAGACCTTTTATCCTCCGGTATTAGCTTAGAGTCTGCTGGCTTTTACTCCTCCTCCATAGAGGGTGCCCTAAGGAGTGTGGTAGTGGGGCTATTTCACTTTTACAATCCTTACCTTTCTGCAGAGGGTGGAAGGCTTGTGAGCCTGATAACCCACAGAAGTAAAGAGATTTACGATGTCTCTGGTATGCTTTCTGCCCTTATTTCTCATCTGGTGAGTGGAGACTGGAACTTAGAAGATCATTCAGAAAGACTTGAACTCTTATCTCACTTGCAGGAATTTGCAAAGTATGAGGCAAACAGAAGGGCTATAAAAAAGGTCCAAGAGCTCTTGGAAAAAGGAAGCGGTTTAGAGGAAGCAATATTCCAGCTCGGAAACTCTTCCTATGCCCTGGAAGCTTTCCCTTTGTCCCTTTTTATTTTCCTTAGGAATATAGAAAATCCTCAGAGGGCGTTCTTTGAGGCGGTGAATTCTTATGGTAAGTTTGGTGGAGATACGGACGCTATAGGTTATCTGGTGGGCGCCTACTTAGGTGCTTACTTTGGAATGTCTGCCTTTGATGCGGAGCTTGTTGAAAAATTGGAAAAGGTAGATTATTATATTTCTCTATCCGAAAGGCTTTGGGAAATAACGATGGAAAACATCCCTGGAGGACACTGTTATGGCATATAGGCTACAAGAAGCTTTTTTGAACACTGCAAGAAAAAGAAGGGTAAAGGTAACGATATTTCTAATCAACGGAGTGCGGATTCAAGGCAAGATCAGGTCCTTTGACACCTTTACCATTCTTGTAGAAGATGGAAGACAACAAACTTTAGTCTATAAACACGCCATAAGCACCATAGTGCCCGCAGAAAAGCTCCAGATTGAGTTTGAAGAGGAAGGGGTGCCCGGTGCGGGCTAAAGCCCCTTCATTTAGAACATACCAGGTGGTTTTCCCTTAGATACTACCAACCTCTCCACAACCTCTCCTCCCTTTAGGTGTTTTTCCACGATCTCATCCACATCCTCCGGTCTAACTCCTCCATACCAAACTCCCTCCGGATAGACCACTACCACCGGACCCACTCCGCAGGCGTTCAAACATCCGGTGGGTGTGATCATACAGCCCATAAAGAGCTCTGGGTCCATCTGCTGTTTTTCCATAAACCTTTGCAGGACTTCCCTGCTCTGCCTGTCTGAGCAAGAACCCATAGGGTGCCCTGGTGGTCTTTGCTGAACGCAAACAAAAACATGCCTAAAGTTCATGTTGTACCTCCTTTTTTAGGTTTTGACTATATTTGGCTATATATTGTAAGCGGTAGGTCTTAGACCCTACTATGATTAACATCAAGCTCAAAAATTTTTTCCTTATAAACCTTAGAAAGTTCAAAGGAGCCTGAACTCAAGCTCGTACAGCTCTCCTTTGTTTTGAACTGGTATGGTACCCACCCTCCCTGTGATCACAAAAACCCTTCCGTCCCTTGTGCTTACCACCGCTTGGATAGCCTCCACAAATTCACTTCCCCTCACCGTTTTGGAAAAGATCAGGCTCTTCTTCTGTTCTCCCAACATCACCAGCTCACCACGGGAAAACTTAAGCACGTCAAGGAACTTGAGTATGGACCCCGCAGTGTTTTTGGGCACCAGGGCAAAGTTAAAGTTCAACACGTTTACTACGCTCGCCTTTGGATAAAAGACGAAGTTTCCTCTTCCTTCTATCGTCAACTCTACACTGGCGTAAGAACCATCAAAGCCCACCTCTGAAGAATAAACCTCTGAGTCTCCCTCAAAGACTTTTAGCCTACCAGAGCCGTCCACAAAGACCAGATAGTTTTTGTAATAGAAGGCGGAATCAATACGGAATCCCCTGGGTGCCAAAAAGGCGCCCGTCTCTCTTAGCCTATCTCCCTCCAAGCTAAGCCTTACCACGTTGCCAAAACCTTTGCCAGTTTCAAACCTCTGCCCCAAAAAGGTCTCCTTCGGTCTTGACTTGTCCAAGACACCAAAAAGATAGGGAACATCCTTTACCACGGGCACAAAGACGCCACCCACCACCTTTAAAATCACCGAACTTGCCTTACCACCGGAGACCATGCTCACAAGTATGTAATCCCTATTGTCATCGTCCACCTTTGCGGTCGTGAGAGACACCGCCACACCGGCGGGCAGAGGATAGGAAGCTTTTAAGATTATGTCCCTAGTTAAGATTTCATAGACCTCCACCCTGTTGGAGTAAAGGACTACCAAGTATTCCTTTCCATCCCCAAAAACATCTCCCACATCTGCAGAGATGGGCAGTCCAGAAAGTTGCTTAACAAACTTGCCTCTAACCAGTAGGTTAAGGTCATCCAAGCTCGCCCTTGGCGCACCAAAGGTCTGTTTTTCAAAGAAGGCTACTGCAGAACCGTTAAACTCAACGCCGTAGCCCCTTTCAAACTCTTTTACTACATACTGGCAGTTTTTCCCTTTTTCCACCTTGGGAAGGACTGAGCTAACCAAAAAGAAACCCTCCTCGGAACCTTCAAAGCATACGCTCTTTATATCCACCCTTGCCCTGTCTCCCGCCTTGATGTCCTTACCCTCTACCAGTCTTGCCACCGAGAAGTTCTGTCCTACCTCCTCCACCACCGCCTTTCCGACCTTCTCTAACTCTTTACCTAGAGACTGCTTGGTTATTGGGTGGATAACCTCCTTGCCCTCCCTAAAAAGCACAAGCTCCTCTCCCTTCTTAAGGTCCTTCACATCCACCAAAATCCTGTTTCCCTCTACCTTTAGCACATAGCCTTCCCTTTCAAAGAATGCTTTTAAACTTTCCCTTAAGTCTTGGGAGAGGGCAACGGCGGAAAAAAGCAGAAAAAGAACTATAAGCCTTCCCATATCTCCTCCAGTGAGTTTATTATAGCATCTGTTATCTGCTCAGTTCCCACCTTTATGCAACCCTCTGAGTGTATGTCGGGAGTTCGGTAGCCCTTCTGTAGGGTAAGCTCCACAGCCTTTTCTATGGCGCTTGCCAGCTTTTCCAAGTTAAAAGAATATCTCAGCATCATGGCGGTGGAGAGGATGGTTGCTATTGGGTTGGCTATGCCTTTGCCCGCAATGTCTGGGGCGGAGCCGTGCACTGGCTCATAAAGGGCGTATTTTTCCCCAAGGCTTGCGGAAGGTAGCATACCCAAACTGCCCGTTATAACTGCCGCTTCGTCGGAGAGGATATCCCCAAAAATGTTGCCCGTAACGATCACATCAAAGGAGGATGGTCTTCTGACGATCTGCATGGCACAGTTATCCACGTAAAGGTGCTCCACCTCCACATCCGGGTAGTTCTTTTTCTCCTCCTCCACAATATCCCTCCAGAGACCGCTAACCTCAAGCACGTTGGATTTATCCACGCTGGTTAGCTTTTTCCTTCTCTTTAGGGCAACCTCAAAAGCCTTTTTAACCACTCTTCTTATTTCGTCTTCTGTATATCTCATGGTGTTTATTCCCACCCTCTTTCCGTTCTCAATAAAGATGCCCCTTGGCTCTCCGTAATACACATCCCCCGTTAGTTCCCTTATTACTATGAAGTCTGTGCCTCTGGCTACCTCTTCTTTCAACGGTGATGCGGAAATGAGCGGTTCATAAACCTTGGCTGGTCTGAGGTTTGCATAAAGGTCCAAAGCCTTTCTTATTTGCAAAAGTCCCTTCTCGGGTCTTTTGGATGTGGGGAGGTTATCCCACTTGGGTCCGCCCACCGCACCCAAAAGGACTGCGTCTGCCTTCAGGCAAAGTTCCAAGGTCTCCTGAGGTAATGGCTCGCCCTTTTGGTCTATGGCTATGCCACCGATCAAGCCCTCCTCAAACTCAAAGCTAACACCGGAGAGCTCTCCCAACCTTTTCAGAACCCTGAGGGCTGAATTTACAATCTCCGGACCTATTCCATCTCCCTTTAAAACCGCTATCTTGTAGACTGCCATTTAAAGAATTTTAGCATCTAAAAACTGAGGTTTGCAAGCAGTGAAAGGTACCCAGTGGTCAAAAGCACACCCAGAATTATCAAGCCTAAGCCACCTACAAGCTCCACCGCACCAGAGAACCTTCCAAAGCTCCTCACAAATCCCAAAAACAAGGAGAGTAAACCTCCCGCCACCACAAAGGGAATACCCAAGCCCATGGAGTAGGCAAACAAGAGTATGGCACCCTGCATAGCAGTCTCCTGTTGGGATGCATAAAGTAGAATGCTTCCAAGGACTGGGCCAATGCAAGGAGACCAACCAAAGGCGAAGAAAGTGCCCACCAAAAAGGCACCAAAGATGGGAATACCTCCGGCTTTCACCTCAAGCCTTTTTTGGGCGTATAGCTTCTCGTGAACACCAAAGGCATACAAAAACAAAACTATCAGTACTATGCCAAGTAGGTTAAAGAGCAGTTTTTGGCTTATGGCGGAGAAAAGGTAAAGGGCTACTAAAAAGGCAGAAAAGCCGAGAATTTCCCTTAAAAAGTTCGGTCTCAAAAAGGCTCCCGCAAAGTGAAGACCAAAGAAAACCACCACACCGCCACCCACCTTGGCTATGATGTCCTGGTAGCTTCTAAGGAACTGCCCCACAGTGGTGGCGGACGCCCCAAGGAGTGTAAAGACCAAGGAAAAACCAAGAACAAAAAGGATAGAAGCAAGAAATACCTTGAAGTTAAAGCCCTTGGGTTGTGCCTGCGCACCCGCCACCCCAGAAAGATAAGAAAGATAACCCGGGACAATGGGCAAAACGCAGGGAGACAAAAAAGACAAGATGCCCGCAGTAAAGGCTATAAATAAAGAAACTTCACCCATGGATGTTAAATATAACCATCTTGATTTCCGTATAGTCCTCTATAGCGTACTTTGGACCTTCCCTTCCTACACCCGAGAACTTGACGCCACCGTAGGGCATGTGGTCTGCCCGGAAGTTGGGACCTTCGTTTATGAGCACTCCGCCCGCCTTTATGCCCTTTATAAAAGCCCAAGCGGTGTCTATACTTTGAGTAAACACACCAACCTGCAAGCCGTAATCGGAGTTATTGACCAAGTTGATGGCTTCCTCCACATCTTTGTAAGGATTGACTACCACCACCGGTGCAAAGGCTTCCTCTCTAAAGAGCTTGGCACTTGGTGGAACAAGGCTAACTACAGTAGGTGTTAGGACACTAGAAACCTTATCACCGCAAGAAACACCCCCAGTTATGAGCTTTGAGCCCATCTGCAACGCCTCGTCTATCCAGCTTTGAATTCTTTCCACTTCAGCGGGAGAGATCATGGGACCCACATCGGTCCTCTCGTCCATTGGGTCTCCCACCTGGAGCTTTTCCACCTCGGAGGAGAGCCTTTGCAGAAACTCTTCAAACAGGTCCTCATGGACAAAGACCCTTTGAACGGAGATGCAAACCTGCCCCGCTATGGCGTATCCACCGAGGATGGTTTTCTGGACAGCCTTTTGGAGGTCTCCGTCCTTGTGCAAAACTATGGCGGAGTTGGAGCCAAGCTCAAGGACAAGCTTTTTTATTCCGCACTGTCTGGCTATTATTTCACCAACCTTTCTGCTACCCGTAAAGGAAACAACCCTTACATCCGGATGGGTGGTTATAACCTTGCCTACCTCTCCAAAGCCCGGTAGCACAGAAATGGCGGAGGGCGGAAAGCCCGCCTCAAGGAGTATTTCTCCCAGCATCAAAGGAGTCAAAGGTGTCCTCTCGGATGGCTTTAGGATAACCGCATTGCCCGCCGCCAGGGCAGGAGCAACCTTGTGCATGGAAAGGTTCAACGGAAAGTTAAAGGGTGTGATGGCGCTTACTATGCCCACTGGCTCCCTTACATAGAAACCAAACTTTCCTCTTCCGTTGGGATGGGCATCTATGGGAATGACCTCGCCACCTATTCTTCTGGCTTCCTCCGCAGAAAAGAGGAGGGTCTGGATAGCCCTCTGAACTTCCGTCCTTGCCTCTCTTATGGTCTTTCCCACTTCCAAGACCAAGGTTCTTGCAAACTCTTCAGCCCTCTCCTCCAATAGCTTGGCAGCTTTCATAAGTAAGTTGTACCTTTCGTAGGGTGTAAGCTTTGCCATCTCTTTTGCACCCTCTTTGGCAACTTCCACCGCCTTGAGGGCTTCCTCCTCCGTAGCAAAGCACACCTTGGCAACAGTCTCCTGAGTGTAGGGATACTTTACTTCTACTAGGTTATCTGTTTTTACAAACTCTCCACCCAAAATAAGCCTTTTCTCAATCATAGTGCTAAATTTTAATCTACAGGAGGGTAGAAAAGTAGCTATAATTCTTAAATGCCCTCTATAAAGCTTCCCAAGGAGTATCTACAAAAAGCGATGGAGCTTTTACTCAAAAAGGGCTTTCAAAAAAGGGATGTCCCAAACGCCTACGCCAGCTTTACCGATGGCAAAGCCTACGTTACCCTTTATCCTTCGGGCAGTGTGCTACTTCAGGGGGATTATCCCGAAAGCTTGAAGGATGAGATTTTGGCTTTGGTGCAAGCGGAGGATGTTCTGGTGGGTTGCGACGAGGCGGGCAAAGGGGATGTTTTTGGTCCCTTGGTGGTCTGCTGTGCCCTAATTAGACCGGAAAACTTTCGCAAAGTCCTTGAGCTGGCACCAAAGGACTCAAAAAAGGTCCAAGACGGGGAGCTTTTCAAAAAACTTCCCATGTTAGAAAGGTCTGTGGAGTTTTACTGCAAGATTTTGGAACCTCTGGAGCTAAACCTCCTCCACAGGGAGGGAAAAAACCTAAACAGGATTTTAGATTGGGCATACAGGGAGCTGATAAAAGAAATACTCTCCAAGGAGCCTTCAGCCAAGATCACGGTGGATGCCTATTCCCACCGAAACCCCTTTGGCAGTTTGGTATCCTTTGAACACAGAGCGGAGGAAAAGGTGGAGGTTGCCTGTGCCAGCATGAAGGCAAGGGCTGAGTTTTTAAGATGGCTGGAAAAACACAATCTACCAAAGGGGGCGAGCAAAGAGGTAATGGAGCTCGCAAGGAAAATGAAGGATAAGGAAAGGTATCTAAAGGCTTTCTTTCTTTCTTAGCTTGATTCTGTCAAAGGTCTCGTAAAGAACGGGCAGTAGGAACAAGCTAAGTGGAAGACCGGTAAAGATGCCACCTATAACCACCAAAGCTAAGGGCTTTCTTAACTCTGCACCGGCGGTAAGCCCCAGGGCTACGGGCAACAGTGCAGAAACTATGGTTATGGTGGTCATCAAAATAGGTCTTAGCCTTTCCCTTCTTGCCTGAAGGATGGCTTCCCTTGTTTGGAGTCCCTCCTTCCTAAGCTGGATTATTCTCTCAATGAACAGCACCGCGTCCCTGACTATGATCCCAACCAACAGTATCACGCCAAAGTAGGAGGGAACGCTCAGAGAGGTGTTGGTAAGTATCAAAAGACCAAAGGCGCCCATAACCGCCAAGGGCACCATCACAAGCACCGTAAAGGGATGCCTGTAGCTCTCAAAGAGGGACGCCAAAACCATATAAACGCCCACCAGAGCAAAGATGAGGGCAAAGCCTAGCCCTTGGAAGGAACGGGCAAACTCCTTTGCCTGACCTGTTGCCTCAAAGGTATAGCCTGGGGGAAGGTTAGCCCTGAGCCATCCTTCAAGCTCCGCCACCGCATCCGCCAAAGACTTTTCGCCAGAGAGGTTGGCAAAGAAGGAAAAAGAATACTGCCTGTTGTACCTGTTTAGCACTTGATAGCCGGTGGTTTCTTGAATCTCCACCACCTCCGTTAAGGGCACCAGCTCACCTCTGAAGTTCTTCAAATAGACCTTTTTTAGGTTTTCTAGGTTTTGCACAAACTCGGGAACTGCCTTTACATAAAGGTTGTAGCTCTCGGAACCCAGCTCGTAGGTGCCAAGCTGGAATTTACCAAAGAGGACGTTAAGGGTGTTGGAAACCTGCTCCACGCTCAGCCCAAGGTCTGCCAGTTTTTCCCTGTTTACTTTTACATGCAGTTGGGGTTCGTTTAGCCTCAGGTCCGTGTCTACGTCCCTGTAGCCTGGCTTTCCTCTGAACTCTGCTACTAATCTCTCAGAAATCCTCTGGAGTTCTTCTATGTCCGGACCCTTTATTACATACTGCAGGTCCACCTGCCTACCGCCCGCCGGACCCACAATGCCCGCAGACTCCACGCTTACCCTGATGTCCTTTATCTTTGCCAACTCCCTCCTCATCATCTCCATCACTTCCCTCTGGTGGGGTCTTTTACTCCTATCCACCAGATAGACAAAGGCTAAACCACCATTGACGGTGGGCCTGCCAGCCACACCTTGTCCCATAGCCAAGCCAAAACGATCCACATAAGGATTTTTCCTGATGACTTCTTCTACTTCCTTGGTTTTTTGCTCCGTATATTCAAAGGAGGAACCCACGGGCGTTTCAAACCTTACCAAAAACCTCCCCTCATCCACCAGAGGGAAGAATTCCTTTTTTACAATCCTCAAAAACTGAAAACCAATCAGGACGCTTACGAGAGAGAGACCCACCACCACCAGCTTGTGCTCCAAGGACCACCCTAAAAGCTTGTCAAAGAAAGCCTCAAAGCGGGCGTAAGCCCTCGTAAATGGGTTTTCCTCCCCTACCTTGTCCACCAGACGGGCAACAGCCATAGGCGTAAAGCTTATGGCCACCAAATAAGAGAGGGCTATAGCTACGATCAAGGTTAAAGCAAAGCTCCCAAAGAGTTTGCCCACCACACCCTTCAGAAACACTATGGGAATGAACACGATCACCAAAGAGGCGGTGGATGCAAGTAGGGCAAACACCACCACACGGGTCCCTTTTATTGCGGACTCCATGGGAGATAGCCCTTCTTCCTTCCTCCTTCTGTATATGCTCTCTAACACCACTATGGCGTCGTCTATGACTATACCCACAGCCACCGCAAGGGCAAGCAACGTAAAGGTGTTCAAAGATTGTCCCGTTTGGTACAGGAAAAAGACAGTTCCCAGAAGGGTTACTGGTATGGCAAATATGGGCACAAGGGTTAGCCTTAGGCTTCCGAGGAAGAAATAGACGACCACTGCAGTTAAAAGGCTTCCTATGATGATCTCCTCTATGGCCGCTCTGACGCTGTCCTTGACGAAGACGCTTGAATCAAAGGTGATGTCCATACGCATGCCGGGGGGAAGTTGCCTGTTCCAATACTCCATTCTTTGCTTGACCTTTTCTGCGGTCGCCACCGTGTTGGTTTTTGACTGCTTGTATATGATAAGGGCGACCGCCTGCTCTCCCATGAACCTTGCCATTCCCCTCTTTTCATCCTCTCCAAACTCCGCATAGCCCACATCCCTGAGCTTCAAGTTTGGAGTGATGGCGACTTCTTCCAGCTCCTTTGCATCCTTTGCCTTGCCGTAAAACCTTATTATGTATTCCCTTTCTTTGCCGTAGATGGCGCCCGCGGGCGCGTCCAGATGGTTTTTGGCGATGGCTTCTAGGACCTCCTGGATGGAGAGATTCCTTGAGTATAGTTTCTGTGGGTCTATCCTAACCCACATTACATTGTCCCTAAAGCCTCCCAAATCTACCTGTCCTACGCCATCTATCCGTTCAAAATCCCTTTTTATGACCTTGTCCGCCCAGTAGGCTAAGGTCTGATAGTCTGCAGTTTTTGAATGAAGCAGAATAGCCAATATTGGTGCTAAGGATGTATCCACCTTTCTGACCACGGGCGGGTCCACACCCTTCGGGAGATTTATCATAGCCCTTTGAACCGCATCCCTAACTTCTTGTGCTGCCACGTCTATGTCCTTCTCAAGGGAAAAGGAGATAGTTATCCGAGATATACCGGAAAAACTCTGAGAAGTTATGGCTTCTATACCGCTTATGGTGGATATTTGGTCCTCTATTACCCTTGTTACGTTCACATCCACCACGCTTGGGTCTGCCCCTGGGTAGGTGGTTACTATTGAAACAGTAGGAAAATCCACATCGGGTAGTCTGTCTATGGGAATGTTCCGCAATGAATACAGACCCAAGAGGATAAAAGAGAGCATAAACATCCAGGAGGTGACGGGTCTGGCTATGAAAAATTTATACATAGGGTTATTATAACTGACCGACCAGTCGGTATATTAGAGTTCTATGAGCTTTAACACCTCCTCTAAAACCGGTGGCATACTTATGGGCTGTTGGCATACCTTCATGGCGGTGTCTGGGTCCTTTAGTCCATTGCCCGTCAGGGTGCATACCACCACCTCACCACCTTTAAAGAACCCTTCCCTGCAGAGCTTTATCAACCCTGCCACCGATGCGGCAGAAGCAGGTTCGCAGAAGATTCCCTCCTTTGAAGCCACCAACTTGTAGGCGTAGAGTATTTCGTCGTCGCTAACCGCATCAATGAGCCCTCCCGATTCCCTTGCAGCCTGCAGGGCGGATTGCCAACTGTAGGGATTTCCGATCTTTATGGCGGTGGCTATGGTTTGTGGGTTTTTTATTGGATAGCCCTTCACTATGGGCGCAGCACCCTCCGCTTGCCATCCCATCATCTTGGGCAGTTTTTCAATCTTTCCCCTTTGGTAATACTCCTTGTAGCCCTTCCAGTAGGCGGTGATGTTGCCCGCGTTGCCAACAGGTATAAAGTGATAATCGGGTGCAAAGCCGAGGGCATCGCAGACCTCAAAGGCTCCCGTCTTTTGCCCTTCAATACGGTAGGGATTTACAGAATTTACCACCTCCACCGGCAAAATCTCCCCAAGCTTCCGGACAATCTCCAAAGCGTCGTCAAAGGTCCCCTGAATAGCAATCACCTGTGCCCCATAGATCACCGCCTGGGAGAGCTTTCCCAATGCTACCGCACCCTTCGGCAAAAGCACATAAGCCTTAAGACCAGCCTTTGCAGCGTACGCAGCGGCAGAAGCGGAGGTGTTCCCCGTAGATGCGCATATAACTGCCTTCTTTCCAGCCTCCACCGCCTTGGAAATAGCCAAGGTCATGCCCCTGTCCTTAAAGGAACCCGTAGGATTCAGCCCCTCGTACTTTAAAAATATCTCACCCTTAAAGCCAATCTCCCTTGCCAAGTTTTGGGCGTGCACCAGAGGAGTGTTTCCCTCATAGAGGGTGATGATGGGAGTATTTTCATTCACCGGCAGGTATTCTCTGTAATGGTGTATGATACCTTTCCAATAATCCATGAGCAGGCTACACAATAATTATAACCCGTGATAATATTGTCCCAATGGCTAAGCCCCTCTTGGTTTTGAGCAAAACCCACCAACTGAAGGCGCTTTTAAGAAAGGCAAGCCTACATACCGTCTGCGAAGAATCCCGATGTCCCAACATTTCTCAATGCTTCGGCTCCGGCACCGCCACCTTTATGATCCTTGGAAATCAATGCACAAGGGCTTGCAGTTTTTGCAACTTAAAGAGGGGAAATCCGGAGCCCTTGGACCCAGAGGAGCCATACCGCCTTTTGGAGGCGGTTAAGACTTTAAACCTCAGGTATGTGGTGATCACCTCTCCCACCAGGGATGACCTGGAAGACGGTGGAGCGGGACAGTTTGCCAAATGCATAAGGGTCTTAAAGGAAAACGTCCAAAACATCAAGGTAGAGGTCCTTGTGCCCGATTTTGGTGGCTCTCACCAAGCCCTAAAAACTGTCCTCTTGGCAGAGCCCGATGTGTTGGCCCACAACGTGGAAACGGTACCAAGGCTATATCGTAGGGTCAGAAAGGGTGCGGATTATCAAAGAAGCTTAGAACTTTTAAAAAGGGCGAAGGAATTCAACCCAAACATCATAACTAAGTCTGCCCTCATACTGGGCTTTGGAGAAAGGGAGGAAGAGATCGTGGAAGTTATGAAAGATCTAAGAAGGGTGGGGTGTGATGTACTAACCATTGGGCAGTATTACCAACCTTCCAAAAGGCATCACCCCGTGGTTAAGCTTTACACCCAAGAGGAGTTTGAAAGGTTAAAAGAGATTGCCCTCAGCCTGGGCTTCAGCCATGTCTTCAGTGGTCCTAATGTTAGAAGCTCCTACATGGCAGAGAGAGTGTTTTATAATTATCCCTAATGGAGGACCTAAAGAGCAAGCCCAAGTATCTTTCCTTCCTATGGAAGAGATAGAAAGGCTCAGGGCTGAAATTGATGTTATAGATGAGGAAATTTTAAAGCTACTCAATAGAAGGGCTAAGCTCGCCAAGTCCATTGGAGAAATAAAAAAACAGCTCAACTTGGAGATCCATTCGCCAGAAAGGGAGAGGGAGGTTATAGATAGACTGGTGAAACTGAACAAGGAACTCTATGGAGAAGAGTTTCCTTCAGAAGCGGTAAAGCATGTCTTTAGGGAGATTATGTCCGCGTGCCTCTCTTTGGAAAAAGAGCTAAGGGTGGCATACCTTGGACCAAAGGCAACCTTTACCCATCAAGCGAGCTTGGAGCACTTTGGACTTTCTGCCTATTATATACCCGTTCCCACCATAAGGGATGTCTTTGTGGAGGTTGAAACGGAAAGAGTAGATTACGGCGTTGTTCCGGTGGAAAACACCACAGAAGGAGTAGTCAATTACACTCTGGACATGTTCTTAGAATTTAGCGTCAAGATCGTGGGGGAGGTGGTAATACCCATAAAACTGCACCTTCTTTCAACGGGTAGAAGCTTGGAGGAGATAAAGGAGGTCTATTCCCACAGGCAAGCACTTGCCCAGTGCAGAAACTGGCTTGAAAAGAACTTACCTCATGCCAAGCTAATAGAGACCGACAGCACTGCAAGGGCTTGCGAGATCGTTTTGGAAAGGGAAGGAAGCGCTGCAATAGCCAGCGAGGTTGCCTCCTACACCTATCATCTAAACATACTGGCGGAGAACATCCAAGATAACCTCAGCAACTACACGCGCTTTTTGGTGCTTGGCAAAAGGGATATGAAAAGAACGGGCAAAGATAAAACCAGCATTCTCTTTGCGGTCAGGGATGAGGTAGGAGCCCTTTATAAAGCCTTGGAGAGTTTTTACAAATACGGAGTAAATCTTACAAAGATTGAATCAAGACCATCAAAGAGAAAGGCTTGGGATTATGTCTTTTTCGCAGACCTGGAGGGACACATTGAGGACGAGAATGTGAGATTGGCCCTTGAGATGCTAAAAGAGAGAACCCAGATGGTAAAGGTATTAGGCTCTTACCCTCGGGCTATCACCGAAGAGGGCTAACTCTCTGAGCATCCTTCTTTTGTGCTCTTCACCCAAGGCAGGCTCAAGGTAAACACCATCCAGCCTTAAGCCCACTGGCGTAGCCTTTTTTGAATACTCCAAAACCAGATAGGTTAACTTTGAAAGCCTATCCTCTAATGTGCCATCCACCATGTCCAAGCTCAAAACCACCGGAGGGCTCTCCTCCGCCGAAAAGTCCTTAACGTAGAACTTTCCAACCTTTGCGGACAACTTCCAGTGGATAAGCTTTACGGGCTCTCCCATATACTCCCTGACGGAATGAAGATGCTCGTAGCCCCTCCTTCTTCCAACGCTTAGCCATTCTCCCCTCTGCAAACCCTCCACCCTTATATTCTTTGAAACAGCCATGGGATAAGGATAGACCACCAAGTTTATGGGAACATCCATGTGGAAGAACCTCTCAAAGAGCCCAACGGGAAAGGAGGAGGAAACCCTAACGGATATTTTGTCATAATAGCCCCTTCTTGGAAACTTTAAGGTTATAAAGCCCACCTCCTCCTTTTTCAGAATGGGAAAGAAAGCCCTTGAGCCTTGTGCCTCCACCAGAAGGCTAAAGGAGGGAAACTTCTTTTGATTTTTTATGATGAGTTTAAAGTTCTCAGGCCTTTGGGCAAAGACCTCTTTGGGTGGTATGAGCTCAAGGCTCAAACCCTTCAGATTGTAAAGGGAGAGCATACCCGAGAGTAGCATAAAGGAGAGCAAAAAGGAGACCACCAAATAGAGTAGATTGTTGGAGGTATTTACCGCAGATACGCCAAGGAATATGGTCACTCCCGTGAAAAAGACGCCCGCCCTATTGACCTTGACCCTGTACCTTTGAACCATCCTTAGCAAAATAGGAGAGCATCTCTATGGGCAACGGTATAAGAACCGTGTTTCCTGGCTTTGAGACCACGTTCTGTATGGTTTCTAAGTATCTTAGCTGGAGGGCTAAGGGCTGAGATGCAAGGATCTGGGCTGCGTCTGCCAATTTCTGCGCCGCTTGGTATTCTGCCTCTGCGGTTATGATCTTTGCCCTCCTTTCCCTTTCCGCCTCTGCCTGCCTTGCCATAGCACGCCTTAGCTCCTCCGGAAGGTCAATCCTTTTGAGCTCCACCGCTACAACCTTTACACCCCAAGGGTCCGTTTGCCTGTCTATGATCTCTTGAAGCTGTAAGTTTAGCTTTTCCCTCTCCGAGAGAAGTTCATCCAGCTCAACCGCACCGCAGACGCTCCTGAGGGTAGTTTGGGCTATCTGGGAGGTGGCATAAAAATAATCTTTCACCTCCACGATTGCCCTTACCGGGTCCACTACCCTAAAATAAACCACCGCATCCACGCTAACAGACACGTTGTCCTTTGTGATGATATCCTGGGTGGGCACATCCAAAGTGACAGTCCGGAGGTCCACCCTTACCATTTTGTCTATTATGGGAATCAGTATAAAGAGACCCGGTCCCTTGGCACCTATGACCCTTCCCAAACGGAATATAACAGCCCTCTCGTACTCTGGTACTATCCTTAGGGAAGCAGCCAAAAAGATAACTACAAATATGGCTATTACTATGAGGGGTGAAAAATCCATGACTAAACCTCCCAAAATTTTTAAAGCCTCTCCCCCAAAGATGGAAAGGAGGACAATGCCTATAAAAATTATAAAAGGTATAAGATCAAGGATGCCCTTCATTTCAAACCTCCGTTCCGCCTAAGGTTAAGGACTTGACCCTTATGGTAGGTTGGGCGTCTGATACGGGTACCCCCTGTCCGTCTTTACCACAGGTGCCAATGCTCCAACCCAAGTCCCATCCTACTCCGTCCACATCCTGAAGAACCTTTGGACCGTTGCCGATCAACGTGGCAGACCTTATGGGATAGGTGATTTCCCCGTTCTCTATCATGTACCCCTCCATGATCTCAAAGACAAAGTCTCCGGTCACCGTATTCACCTCCCCTCCACCCATCTTAACCACATAAACACCCTTTTTTGTATCCCTTATTATATCCTCCGGGTTGTCCTTACCGGCAGCTATGTAGGTGTTGGTCATACGCACCATGGGTATGTGGGCGTAGCTTTGCCTTCTACCGTTTCCTGTAGAGCTTCTACCCTCCCTCATAGCGCTTAGCCGATCGTACATATATCCCACCAAGTAGCCTTTATCTATAAGAACTGTCCTTTGGGAAGGAACTCCTTCGTCATCCACCACAAAGTGTCCGTTTTTTCCTACAATAGAGCCATCGTCTATAACTGTGATCAGCTCGCTGGCAACCTTCTGCCCCAGCTTTCCCTTATACACAGAGAGCCCCTTTTGTACAAGGTCTGCCTCCAAGCCATGTCCAACCGCCTCGTGGATCATGGTTCCGCCCGCCTCTCCCGAAAGCACCACAGTAAATTGCCCCGCAGGGGCAGGCTTTGCGGAGAGCATCAAAAGGGCCCTCTTGGCGGACTTTTCCGCCACCAGCTCTGGGGGTGTTTCCTCAAAAATTTCAAAGCCCTTTGTGCCACCTACAGACTCATAACCCCTCTGTAGAGTGCTTCCGTCGCTTGCCACCACCTCCACAAAGAAAACCACCCTCTTTTGTAGGTCCTCCGCCCATTCACCAAAAGAGTTTATTATCATTATGTCACGGGTTTTGTCCATAAGGACTGCAAGCACTTGCTTTATCTTATCTCCGTAGCTCCTTGCCTTTTGGTTAGCCCTGTGCAAAAGCTCTGCCCTGTAGCTCAGGCTCATCTCATCCGGGTCTATCAAAGTTGAAGTCCAGCCCTTTATGTGCCTCTTGCCTATGGCTACGGGTCCATGCCCTTGCCCCCTTGCCAAGGTCCTTGCGATCTCCAAAAGGTTTTCGTAGGTAATCTCCGTGGTGTAGCCATAATAAGTTTTCCCTCCCTTTATTAGCCTTATGCCAACACCCTCCTCTTCTCCCCACTGAACCTTATCAATCTTGTTGTCTTCTAACTGCATCCGACAAACGCGAGACCGCTCATAGAAGATCTCCCCATACTCTCCACCCTGGGAAAGTAGGTTAGAAAGTATATAGCCTGCCTTTTCCTTTATAAGCTCCTTTGCGCTCACGACCAATACCTCCCAAAGGTTTCTAAGGGTATGTTGGGCTCTGGGTTTATGTCCTCTGGTGCGGTAATACCCCTTTTGAACCTTTCAATGCCCGCATAGGCGATCATCACCGCGTTATCGGTGGATAGCCTTGGATGTGGTATGTATGCAGAGATTATACCCTTTTCTGTGAGCTTTTGAAATCTTTCTCTGAGCTCACTGTTAGCAGAGACTCCCCCTACCACAGCAACCCTCTTTACGCCTGTAAGTTCTACCGCCTTTAAAAGCTTTGCCTCCAAAACGTCCAAGACCGCCCGCTGAAAGGATGCAGAAAGGTCCTCTTTGGAATAGTTCCCACCCTCTACGATCCTTCGGACTGCTGTCTTTAGCCCACTGAAGGACATGTTCAGGCTTGGATCATCAATCATCGGCCTGGGCAGTGGATACTTGGGCTCTCCCTGCCTTGCCAGGCGGTCAATTATGGGACCTCCCGGGTATCCAAGTCCCATGAGCCTTGCAACCTTGTCATAACTTTCACCCACTGCGTCGTCCAAGGTACCACCCAAGAACCTGTATTTACCAAACCCTTCCACCAAGTAAAGGTCCGTGTGCCCTCCAGAAACCACCAAAGCCAAAAAGGGTTCTTCAATGGGTCTTTCCACGAAGACAGAGTATATATGCCCCTCCAGGTGATGAACAGGCACTAAGGGCTTTTTTAGGGTGTATGCCAAAGACTTGGCAAAGGATACACCCACCACCAAAGACAGGATCAGCCCAGGGGTAAGGGTAAAGGATATGAAATCTACCTTCTTTAGGTCAAAGCCCGTCCTGTCTAAAAGAACCTTAAGCAAGGGTAAGAGGTTCTTGGTGTGCTCTCTTGCGGAGAGCTCCGGGACCACTCCCCCGAACTGTTCGTGCACCTTTGCCTGAGATAGTAGGACCTCCCCTATAACACCCTCCTTATCTGAGTATATGGCCAGCGCAGTCTCGTCGCAGGAGGTTTCCACCGCAAAGGTAATCATAGGTTAGCCACCTTTTTGAGGGCTTGCCCGGACCTTATAAGTTCTATTGCCTTGCTCAGTTGGGGATCCTTCTCGGGAAGAAGTATCAACCCACTCTTGCCCTCCAATTTTTTCTGCCTTATGGCTTCTTGTAGTGCCTCTTCCTGCTTTTCGTCCATCGCTACCTGAACGTCTGGAACTATGCCCTTGTTGTGGATGAGCCTACCCAAAGGCGTGTAGTAGTAGGCTACTGTTAACTTCAAGGCAGAGCCATCCTCCAAGGGTATTATGTTTTGAACAGAAGCCTTACCAAAGGATTTTTCACCCAGTATGATCGCCCTTTTGTAGTCTTGGAGAGCACCCGCTACTATCTCGGAGGCACTGGCAGAACCCTTGTTTATGAGAACTATTACCAGAAGATCGTCGGGCACCACAGGCTTCCTTCTGGCAAAATATTTTTGAGTTTCTCCGTTCCTGCCTCTTGTATAAACCACCAACTTACCCTCAGGAAGGAAAAGATCTGCCACATTGACCGCCTCGCTGAGAAGCCCACCCGGATCGTTCCTCAGGTCAAGGATAATACCTTTAACCCTTTGGGAGGTCAGCTCTTTAAGGGCCTTTTCCACCTGAACGCTAACATTCTCGTTAAACTGGGATAGCTTTATGTACCCCACATCTCCCAAGGTGGTCCATTTCACGCTCTCTATCTTTATAAGAGCCCTCTCAAGCTCTATCTTCATAGGCTTTTCCATTCCCTTCCTGTATATGGTTAGCTGAACCTTTGTGCCCACCTTTCCCCTTATCCTTTGCACCACATCTATAAGGCTCATGTTGGAAGTGTCCTCACCATCTATCTCAAGGATCACATCCCCAGGCTTTATGCCTGCTTTGAAGGCGGGCGTTCCCTCAATGGGCGATATTACAACAGGCCTTCCCTTTTCCATGCTGATCTCAATGCCCACACCACCAAACTCACCCTCCGTTTCTTGCCTGAAGCTCTCGTACTGCTTGGGGGTGAAAAAGCTGGAGAAGGGGTCCAAGGATTTAGTCATTCCGTTCAAAGCACCGTATATGAGGTCCTTGGTATTTACCGGTTCCACATAGTTTTCCTTTATGATTCGGAGGACATCGGTGAACATTCTTAGGTATTTGTATTCGTCCTCCGACTGCTTACCCTGGGAGGCAAAACCCACTATAAAGCCAAGAGCAAAGGTAATTAAAGCTATACCAAAGACCTTAAATTTGTTCAAAGTACCCATGATTTTATAAATATAAATATAACACTTACACTACACCTCGGGTGAGAAATTCAAAGAAGCTGTAAATCTCTTAGGAAAAAAGTCTTGGCAAGGAGGGGGCTTATAATACCCCCAAACCCCACCAAGGAGGTACTAACATGAAAAATCACATCTATAGTTTATACCAAACGGTCTTAAAGTCCCTAACTTTCTACCTTGGAGTTGATCAGGAAAAGAAAAAGGCAGGCAGACCTCCAAAAGTCTCTGACCTCCAACTCTGTGCCTCGTTTATCCTATCCTATATCACAAACACTCCCGTCTTCACACTGGCTAAATCCTTGATTGACCCCAAAAGTGTATAGGCTTTTGAAAGAATACAGAAACAGAAGAATTCTTAGCATTCTGTTTGTTAAGCTGTTGCTTGGAAAAAAGGTAAAGCTTATAGTAGATGGAACTGTTCTTAAGGATAAAGCGGTTTTCTGGTAAAGCCTTTTGGGGCAAGAAAAAGAGAAACCTTTATAGTGAGCATTACAAAGGGAAGGTAAGATTTGAGGAGATGTACTATGGCGTTTTGGTTATGGTAGTTTGCGATAGCGAAGGGGTTGTATATGACCTGTGGTTTCATCCTGCGAGCTATCATAGAGTAAGTGGCTTAGGTTTTTAGTGGATAGTTTTGGGCTTATGGGAGATAGGGGATACAGGGGTTGTGAGTATGTAGAGGTTTGCGAGAGCAAGGAACAAAAGGGTATAAGGCAGGTGGAGGAAAGGGATTACCTTACTTGCTTACCTTTATGGCTATGCTATAGGCTACAGCTTTTTCAGGAAGTCTCAAATATGGGGGTAATTTCTCACCCGACGTATGATTTTATAAATATAACACTTACACTACTCCTCGCAGAATATACTGAAGCTGTTCTAAAAAATCCCCTGTAGGGACACACCTTATATTACTTTTTCACCGCCTCCGTCTCTTCAAGGTATCCCCTCAGCACCACATAGCCCACCAACCAATTGCCATACCTAGGGAATATCAAATTCCTCTTTTCAAAGTTAAGGGTCCTGCTGATGCCGTCCAAAAGCATGCCACCCGCATAAAGATTATCCATACTGAAAACATCCTTCACTTTTTCTACCTACTTTTTAGCCTTGTCTCTGAGCTCAGGCTTTAGCTTTGAAAGGTCAGGGTTTAAAACTCTGTCTGGATTTTACCAGACCGCCAGCGTGAAGTTTCTAATATCCGAACTTCTAAGCCTGACATAAGCCTCTTCAACCTGCCCCGGTTTTTGAAGAGTGGTTATAGCCCAAACTATGCTACCCACCAAGAAAACATTCTGCCTGTTTAGATAAGCAGGGTTCTTTTGGGCTTCCCTCTTGAGCACAGGCTTCACCTCTTTGTTCAAAACCCCCACCAACTCCGTTCTGAAATCTTTACCCTTGCTTGCCCTCTCCGTCAGGCTCACAGTCCCATAAGGAATCTCAAAGCTCATCACGTTTATGGAGCCCCCTACCTTTTCAAGGTATCCTATCTTGGTGTTTCCACTGCCTACATCCACAAAGATGGAACTATAAAAATACTTGGGCGGAACAGCCCCAGCAATACCAAAAAAGCACCTCATCTTTAACCGTCAAAAACTCCAACTTATAACCCGTGAGTTCCTCCACCCTTTTTGCCAACTCATCCCTGTTTTTCACAGAGGATATAGCACTGCTTGCCACCACAAAAATGTTATCCCCGGGCACACCCTTTTCCTTTAGCTTTTCTATCAAAGCCTTAACCGCCTGCGCAGTCTCCTTTATACCATCCTAAAGCTCCCGTCTCTTTGACCCCAGCTATTATGGTGGTGTTTATGCTTTCCCTAAAGACCTCCTGCAGGTCATAAAACTCATCCCCCTTAAGATCAATTCTGTAAGCCTGAGCCTTCACACCCTTTGACCCAATCTCCACCCCGCCATATACAGCCACCCTCTGTTTTTCAAGCTCTTGTATATCAGAGAGGGCTTCCTTAGCGCCTCCTTCCGCACCCATGGATTTAAACAGATCATAGGCACGAGTGAAGATGTCAACTTTTGGCATCCATAGACTGGGGTGGTTGATGGTTAGGACCTGAAGCAGTTCTGATAAGCTTAGAAATATAAAGGCAAGACAAGTAATAGAAGAAATACTAAGCAGAGTTTTTAAGTGGCACAGGTTTCCTGTAAGCCTAAAAGCAGAAGCTGTGCTCCTCTACTTTAAGGGACTTTCCCCAAGAGCAGTAAGGGAGTTCCTACTTCACAAGGGTTATTAGGGAAAGCTCTTCAGGCAATATATACGATTGCTATTTGGGTCTATAAGGTTTGCCTGTGTTTGTGCATCTTTCAAGAAGAAGGGACTCTTGGACAGCTAAGTTGGTTCTTTACAACACAAAGGCAAAGGGATGCACCACTGACAAGGGACCTTGGTATGTGAGTGCGGTCAAAGGGCTTGCAATGGAATGGCTACATGAGACTTTTGGGAAGAGGAATGAGGTTTCCTTGGAATGCTAAGTATGAAACCGTCTATAGATGGTTAGCCTCCTTTATTGTCATTTATACGATCATGAACCTAAAAAGTTGACATCCTCCCTTTAGCTTATCTCTTAACTCTTCAAAGGCAAAAGAGACATATCTTAGAAATATAAGACCAAGGACTATGTACTTATACTCGTGCACTTCGACTTTTTTTCTTAACTTATCCGCCGCCTTCCAAAGTTTGTCCTCAAAGGTTATGTCCTTCATTTTGGCTCCACCTCCTCCAGTTTATATCCCACACCCCTAACCGTCTTTATCCACTCACCCTCCTTTCCTAACTTTTCCCTAAGGTTTTTTACATGAACATCTATAGTTCTATCATAGACCTCCTTTTTTATAACATGTTCCACTAAATATTCCCTGCTTACGGGCTTTCCGTAGTTTTCCAAAAGGGTTTTCAAAATGGCAAACTCCGTTTTTGTTAGGTTTATGGGTTCTTTGTCCCTTCTTACTTCCATCCTTTCCATATCCACCGTCAAACTGCCAAGCTTTACAATCCCACCCTCCCTTAAGGCGCCATACCTTCTCATAACCGCCCTTATTCGTGCCAAAAGCTCTTTTATGGAAAAGGGTTTGGTAATGTAGTCATCTGCCCCGAGCTCAAAGCCCTTTAGCTTGTCCTCCTCTGCAGTTTTGGCGGTCAAAAAAATTATTGGAACATCCTTGGTTTCTGGAGAGGACTTGAGTATGTTTGCCACTTTAAAGCCATCCAAGGAGGGCACCATCACGTCCAAAATGAAAAGGCTCGGCTTTTCCTCCTTCACCCTTTCCAAGAGTTCAACACCCTTGCTAAAAGAAACAACCTCAAGGCCTTCCTTTTGTAGATGGTAGGTTAAGAGCTCCAAAAGGTCTGTGTCATCTTCCAAAAGGAAAACCTTCATGTTTTTGGCTTGATCCTAACAACCACCTCATCCGGATTGACCGTCTCGCCCACCTGTGCCAGAACCTCCTGCACAACTCCACTTATTGGTGAACGCACTTCGTTCTCCATCTTCATAGCCTCAACCATAAAGAGCACGTCTCCCTCTTTTACCTCATCCCCCGGCTTGACCCTTATACTGACTATTTTGCCTGATATAGGAGATGCCACATCTCCCAAGGCTACCGGCTTGGACCTCTTGGGCTTTACCTCTGTGCCAAGGCTTGAAAGGTCTCCGCTAACTACCTCCGTTGGACTGAGCTCCCTGACGGGTTTAAGTAGCACTTCCTCCAATCTACCGTCCAGCCTTATAAAGAAGGTCCTTCCATCTTGGGTGGGCTCACCCCTTCCCGCTATCTGCACATGATACTGCTCTCCATGGACGGTGATCACAAACTCTACCGGGATGTTTTCCCTTTTTTCTTCCTTCTCCTCCAGTTCGGGCACATATGGCTCGCCCTTTTCTCTCCACTCAAAGAACTCCTTTGCCACCAATGGGAAGAGGGCATAAGAGAGCACGTCCTCTTCGCTTTTTGCTCCCGCCTTTATGGCCTCTTCTCTGATCCTTTCCAGCTCGGGCTCCAAAAGGTCTGCGGGTCTTATGTGATAAATAGGCTCCTCATTACCCAAAACCTTCCTTAGAACCTCCTCCTTTATGGGTGCGGGCGGTCTGCCATAAAGACCTCTTACATAGTCTTTGACTTCCTTAGTAACAACCTTGTATCTCTCTCCATGGAGCACATTCAAGAAGGCCTGAGAGCCCACGATCTGACTGGTGGGCGTTACCAAAGGTGGATAGCCAAGGTCCTCCCGAACGCGGACCACCTCTTCCAAAACTTCTGGGAGTTTTTTTTCCATTCCCTGTTCTCTAAGCTGGCTTATGAAATTGGTGATCATACCACCCGGAATTTGATGCAAAAGAACACCCACATCGGGATACGGTGGCAAAACATCAAACTTTTTGTATTTCTTCCTCACTTGAACGAATAGGTCTCCCGCCTTTTGATACAGCTTTTCATCCACATCCACCTGGTAGCCGAGCTCCCTTAGCACGTATATCATGATCTCTCCCGCAGGGTGGGAGGTCTGCGAAGAGAGGGAGTAAAAGGCAGTGTCTATCATGTCTGCGCCAGCCTCTATGCCCTTCAGCTGTGCCATTTCTGCCAAGTTGGCGGTGGTTTGGGTATGAAGGTGAACCGGATATTTGGGAAATTCAGATTTCAGGGCTTTCACAAGTTCATAAGACATCTTTGGAGATAAAATCCCCGCTTGATCCTTTATGGATATTATGTCTATGCCCATATCCACCAACTGCCGGGCTATCTCCACATAGTATTCCACCGTATGCACAGGGCTTATGGTATAAGAGAGAACCCCTTTAACAATGGCACCTAACTTTTTGGCAGTTTCTATTGCCTTCCTTAGGTTTCTGGTGTCGTTAAGGGCATCAAAAATTCTAAAAACTTCTATACCGTTATCGTAAGCTTTCTTCACAAAGGCTTCCACCACGTCATCCGGATAGTGTCTGTAGCCTACCAAATTTTGACCTCTCAAAAGCATTTCCAGTTTAGTGTTTTTAGCCCTATCTTTGAACTTTCTGAGCCTTTCCCAAGGGTCTTCCTTTAGAAACCTCAAGCACACATCAAAGGTAGCCCCACCCCAAACCTCCAAGGAGTAAAAACCACACTTATCAAGGATTTCAACAATATCCAGCATATCCTCCGTCCTTACCCTTGTGGCAAGGAGGGACTGAATGCCATCCCTCAGGGATACATCGGTGATTTCTATCTTCCTCATGTGGTAAAATTATAAAGCCATGGGAGTTAAGATAGACATAAACAGCATACAGAGGGATATGTTTATTGAACATAACGGACAACCCCACAGAGTTTTGGACTATGAACACGTGAAACCAGGCAAAGGACAAGCCTTTGTGCGGGTAAAGGCAAAGAACATGAGCACGGGCAACGTGATTGAAATAACCTACAAGGCCTCCGACAGCATAGAACTGGCGGACTTTGAGCAGGTGTTTGCGGAATACTCATACAACGACGGTGATCACTACTACTTTGTAAGCAAGACCACCTACGAGATGCTTGCGGTTCCCGCCAAGAACATAGAAAACGAAGTAAAGTTCCTGAAAGAGGGCATGGAGGTTGTGGTTTTTGTCTATAAGGGTCAGCCCATAGGTATAGAGTTGCCAAGACATGTGGAGCTAAAGGTGGTGGAAACGGAGCCTGCCTTTAAGGGAGATACCGCTGCGGGTGGTTCTAAGCCCGCCAAGTTGGAAACCGGTGCGGTGGTGCAAGTACCATTCTTTGTGGAAGAGGGGGACATAATAAAGGTGGATACAAGGACGGGCGCTTACATAGAAAGGGTCAAGTGATGGACAAAGATTTTATAAAGGAGCTTATAAACCTTATAAAAAATAGCAATATAAAACTGTTTGAGATAGAGCATCAAGATTTTAGGCTTAGGATAGAGACCCATCAGAGGGAGTTAGTGCAGAAAGTAGAAACACCGAGGGAGGTAAAACATATTGAGGTGGTTCCTCCCGCCGAAGATTTGGAGGAGAGCAAGCTATATGTGATTAGGAGCCCTCTGGTGGGAACCTTCTACAGGGCACCTTCCCCTGGGGCACCCCCCTTCGTGGAGGTAGGCGACATTGTATCCCCCGGTCAAGTGCTGTGCATAATAGAAGCCCTAAAGGTGATGAACGAGATAGAAAGCGATGTTAGGGGCAAGGTGGTAAAGATCCTTGTGGAAAACGGAGAGACGGTAGAATACAACCAACCTCTCTTCCTGATAGACACAAACGTTTGAGAAGTTGTTCTAAAAATACAAACCTATTGAAAAGTTTCTGGGAAGTGATATAATTTTACCTGTGCAAAGCTTTCAGAGCTTGCTGGATGCCCGTTGTGGGACCAATGGAAGGAACCCTGAAGACGGAAAGGATTTTAAAATCCTTGCCATTGTCCAGCAGGTTCTGAAGGTAGCCCTCCTCTTCCCTGTTCTTGAGAGGAGAATACTCCTCTCCTCCCGTGAGGGAGTGTGGGACAGGATGAGGAAAGGGTTAGTTCCCTTTGAGGCTGGGGGGACGGTCCCGATGAGGGATTTTTAGAACAGCCTCCAAACGTTTGAAGAAGCTTTTACTCTACAGAAGGGGTGGACTTGGGGATACATTGCTCACTTTTCCCCTCTTAGAGATCTTCAAAGGGCAAGGCTTTCACATAACCACAGTAGGAAATACCGATTACTTTGAGATAGCCAAGGAAGTTGGCTGGGCGGACAGAGTTTTATCGGAAATGCCCAAGGAGGACTTTGACAAAAGGATAATAATCGGAACTGACGGAATAGACCCTTTTCCAAAGGAGAGGGTGTGGATTTTGGAATACTATCTAAAACTCTTAGGTCTTTCTTCTCACTATTCCCAAACACTGCCCCTTGGTGCAGACCAAAACTCACCCTTTAAGGGAAAGGTGGTTTTGCATCCATCCAGCAGTTCTCCAAAGAAAAACCCACCCATTGGGCTGTTTTTTGAGATTGAAAACTTTCTCACAGGGCTTGGTTACCAATGTGTGTATTTAGTTGGAGAGGCGGACCAGTGGTTAAAGGCGCATGTAAAGAACTTTGTGGAGATGTACCAGCCTTTGCAAATCGCCAAAGCTTTGAAGTCTGCCCTGTTTTTTGTGGGTAATGATAGCGGACTTTCGCACCTCTCTGCTTATCTTGGTTTGCCAACCTATATCTTCTATGGTCCTACGGACCCAGTAGTATGGAAACCTATAGGAAAGAGTGTTTTTCAGATAAGTTTAAACCTCAGTTGTAGCCCATGCTTTCCAAACACTTGCCAAGAAAGGGTCTGTTTTAATGTTAATGCACTTTTTGAGAGGTTTTTGAACTACTTTAAAGGCATGAGCCTGTAGGGCTTTAAAAAACCGCCCTCCAATAGACCTACTCCAAGAAACTCCTCATCCCAAAAGACTCTAACATAGCCATAGTGCTTTGCCTCTGCCCTTATCTTTGCACCGTTCCTAAAAAGCCTGGCTTCTTTTGTCCGCAAGCTAACCGCCGGCAAAAAGCTCATGGCTTCCCATATGGGAATTATTACGCCCCAGAGGTCTTCAAGGCTGTTTAGCCTCTCATAAGAGAGGGCCATACTGACGCTAAAGTCCCCTATCTTCGTCCTTCTCAACTCCGACACGTAGGCCCCGCATCCAAGGGCTAAACCTATATCGTGCGCCAAGCTTCTTATGTAAGTTCCTCCGGAAACTTCAAATTCAAGGACCACCTGTGGAAGGTTGCACTCCAAAAGCTTGGCACTGCAAACCTCCACCTCCACAGGCTTTAGAGGTACTTCTAAACCTTTTCTTGCCAACTCGTAAGCCCTAACTCCCCCTACTTTTTTTGCGGAGTAGGGTGGGGGCTTTTGAAGAATTCTGCCAGTAAAATTGGGCAGGACTTTTGCCACGTCCTCACAGGATACGTTCACATCCCTCCTTTCTAAGATGTTTCCCTCCGCGTCGTAGGTGTCCGTTATGGCACCGAGGACTATTTTTGTGATGTAAGTTTTTGGAAGCCTAACAAAAAACTCCGCAAAACGTGTTGCTTCCTCAAGTAAGAGGATCAAAAGTCCAGTGGCAATGGGGTCTAAGGTGCCCGTATGTCCTACCTTGTTCAACTTAAACTTCTTTTTAACCGTATCCACCAACTGAAAGGAGGTGAGCCCCCTGGGCTTATCCAAAAGCAAGATAGAGGGGATCATCCGCTCAGAAAATCTTTTAGATGTTTTTTTATTGCCATGTTTCTTAGCTTTCTTAGAGCCCTTGTTTCCAACTGCCTGACCCTTTCCCTTGAAATGTTTAATATTTCTCCTATCTCCCGCAATGTTTTTGGCTCTTCTCCCCTCAATCCAAACCTGAGCTCTATCACTCGCCTTTCCTTTTCCGGCAGTTTATCCAGCATTTCCTCTATTTCTTTGCTCAGAATTTCGTTCATTACCTTTTCTTCCACGTCGGCAGTGCCATGCTTGCTGAGAAAATCCACAAAGAAGGTGTCTTCTTCCTCTCCAACGGGCGCATCAAGGGACAAGGGCATTTTGGATATTTGCAGAATCCTCTCCACCTCCGCCGGGTCAATCTTGTAGCCCTCTTTTTCTATTCTCCTTTGGATTTCCTCTTCTGTGGGTCTCCTTCCCAGTTCCCTTTCCATTTCCTTTTGCAAGACCTCCTTGGTGTATTCCTCTGCTACCTCCTCCGCTGTTGGCTCCCTTTCGTATTCCTTGTATAGCTTGCTGTATATACTGTTGATCTTATTGATCAGATGGGATTGCTTTAGGGGTATGCGCACCGCACCAGTCTGTTGAGATAGAGCTTGCATTATAGCTTGCCTGATCCACCAAACTGCGTAAGATATGAACTTAACACCCTTGTCGGGGTCAAACCTCTTTGCCGCCTCCATAAGCCCATAATTGCCCGCCGCTATCAACTCTGAAAGGCGAAGTCCATAACCCAAATACTGCTTTGCTATGCTTATGACGAAACGCAGGTTTGATTCTACAAGCTTTCTGTAAGCCTCCTTGTCTCCCTCCTTTGCCCTTCTTGCTAGCTCCCTTTCCTCCTCAGGCTTTAGGAGGGGTATTTTTGAAACCTTCTTTAAGTATTGGGCTATAAGTTCTTGTTCGCTGTCCGGAATCATGGCCCTACCTCAAATAAAGCACCACGTACAGGTTGTTTCCACCTCTCCTTATCAAAAGGAGTACCCTCGTCCTCTGCTCGCTCCTCGCCCTCTCAATCTTTTCGTTAAACTGAGAGATACTCTCTACGGGCTCGTTATTAACCGCAAGGATTATGTCTCCCCTCCTTAAACCGCTCCTTTGGGCTAAACTGCCCGGTGCCACACCCTCCACAAGGACACCCTTTACTCCAAGCCTCCTTACCTCCTCCGGCGATAGATCCCTGAGGGACAGACCCAGATCTCCCACTTGCTCCCTTGGTTGCCCAAAGCTAACTTCTTCCGGCATTTCACCCACCTTTGCCTTAATGGTCTGCTCCTTTCCTCCCCTTATGATGGTTAAGGTTACCTCAGTGCCGGGAGGTGTTTTCATGATCTTAAACTGTAGATCCCTAACCTCTCTGACCTTTTCACCGTCAACGGCAACTATTATGTCTCCAACTTTGAGCCCAGCCCTCTCCGCAGGGCTACCCGGTGCAACCTGAGCTACGAGTATGCCCTCCTTCACCCCTATGGTTTCGGCGATCTCCGGCGTAATTTCTTGGATAACCACACCAAGCCACCCTCTAACCACTCTACCCTTAGCCATAAGCTGGTCTGCCACCCATTTGGCAAGGTTTATGGGTATGGCAAAGCCTAAACCCTGACCCTCCGCCACTATGGCAGTGTTTATACCTATAACCTCACCTTTTATATTTATTAGAGGTCCTCCCGAGTTGCCTGGGTTTATGGGTGCGTCCGTTTGAATAAAGCTTTCGTACTGGGTTATCCCTATAGACCTGCGCAGGGCAGAGATCACTCCAAAGGTCACAGTTCTTTCAAGACCGTAAGGATTTCCTATAGCGATCACCAACTGACCTACCTTTAACTTGTCCGAATCTCCCAGCTTTGCCACCCTACCCTCAGGGTTTTCTATGCCCTTGGCGTCCACCTCCACCACCGCCACATCCGTTTTGGGGTCTCCTCCCACCAACCTTCCGTCCTTTTCTGTATGCGGGTCAAACCTTACCCTTATCCTCTTTGCCCCTTGAACCACATGATTGTTGGTCAGGATGTAAAACTTTCCGTTCTTATAAGCCATGATCACACCCGAACCTAAGGACCTCCTCTCCTGCGGAATTTGGAATGGGAAGAAGAAGGGGAAATCCCCACCAAAACCACTTGAAACCTCTTGGGTAGAGTATATGGCTACCACAGATGGGGAGACCCTTTCCACAAGCTCCGTCAATTCCTTTTCAAACTGTGCCAGAAGACCGGACCTAACGGAGACCTCTTGTGCTTGAGGTTGTGGCGCAGTCCCAGAAGTAGGAGGCGTTTTTTGCGCTTTACAACCTTCTATGCTAAAAAGTAGTAGCAAAAACAACAGTGATAGAAAAGCCATTGCGACCCTCCTCACTGCGGAACCTCGCAGGAAAAGAATAACACCAAAAAGCTAGGTTTGTCAATGGAAAATATTAGCCTTTCAACGCTCTTTTTGGCTCTGAGAATATCTCCTTTTGATGGATTGTAAGAGGAACCCGTGTAATGAAAGAACCTTAAAAGGTCCCAACCTTTGAAGGGAATTTCCAACTCTCTCAGCTCCACCTTTCTCAGCTTTCCTCCAAGATGGCAAAGCCTTTCAAGGATATCCTCCGGAGAAAGGAAGGGAAAGTTCAAAGGCTCCAGACTTCCCTTAACGGGCATGGCACATAGAAATTTCTTCCTGCAAACCCGGAATATTTCCCTAAAGCTCTGGTCTATGGAGGTCCAGTGCAGGGCAAAGTTGCTTATCACACAGTCAAAGCTCTTGTCCTTAAAGGGCATTGCCTCAGCCATAGCGCAAATACCCAAAAAACCTTTCTGTATGTATGCCTTCAGCATACTCTGAGAGATATCAATACCTATCACCTTCTCTAAACCTTCACTACAAAAGCCTGTGCCACAGCCCACATCAAGTACCAAACCCTCAATTGTGTCTAAGCGCTTTAAAATCTCCGCACTCTGTCTTTGGGGAATAGCCCAATCTTCATAGGTACTTGAGGCCCTCGAGAACCTCAAAGATAACAGCTTCATTTTCCGGGAAGTGTCCTCCAGCAAAGGTTATTAATTTAGCCCTCCTGCTCAGATTGTAAAGCTCAAGGGCCCCTCTGAGAGGAACGATAGGGTCCTCTGTGCCATGAAGTAGGAGAATGGGTCTATTTATATGAGGGATATAGCTTCTTAGGTCCGTGGAAAAGTAATCCTCCAAAAGCCCAAGGGCTCCATCCAGTTCCGCCTTTGCATCAAAGGGCTTTGGGTATGCCCTCTCTCTGAACTCCTTTAAAAACTCCTCCCTTTCCTTTCTGAGCCTTAGCAAAAAGCCCTTTAGGTTTTTCTTATCCCAAAGGCAAGGAAAGCACGCGGTGGCACCTATTAAAAGTAGGGCTTTTACCTTAGAGGGAAAGAGCATGGCCAAAAGTAGGGCTAAGGTGCCCCCCATAGACCAACCTACTACCGTAGAGTTGTTGGGAATTCTAATGGCGATCTCTTGGGCTAAAGCCCTGAGGCTTTTGCTTTTTAGCTTAGAAGTTCCGTGAAAGGGTAGGTCTATCTTTATGCCAGGAAAGGTTTTAAAGACCTCTGAGGAAAAGCCAAAGCCATGAATAAAGACAAGCGGGCCCGGAGGGACTCGAACCCCCGACCTAGGGATTAGAAATCCCTTGCTCTGTCCAGCTGAGCTACGGGCCCTCGGGGCGACAGGACTTGAACCTGCGACCTCTGGCTCCCAAAGCCAGCGCTCTACCACCTGAGCTACACCCCGTGATAATATATTTTATTCAATGAAAATCCTACTTGCAACCCAAAACTTGGGAAAATACAAAGAAATTAAGCGAATGTTAGAACCTCTCGGAGTGGAAGTTATAATGCCAGAGGGAAAGTTGAACGTGGAGGAGAAGGGAAACTCCTTTATGGAAAACGCATACATAAAGGCAATGGCATACTTTGAAAAATACCGCATTCCCACCTTGGCAGACGATTCAGGGCTTGTGGTTTCATCCCTTGGGGGTTATCCAGGTGTATTTTCCAGTCGGTTTTACTCCATAGATTGGGGCGGAAGGGAGGAGGTTCAAACTTCGGAGGATGAAGCAAACATAAGAAAACTTCTCAGGCTTATGAAGGATGTTTCCGATAGGAGGGCATACTTTAAGGCAGTCTTGTGCCTTGTTTTGGAAGAGGGACTGAGCATCTTTTCCGAAGGCACCTGTGAAGGGGAGATTGTGCACAGTCCGAGGGGCTCAGGGGGCTTTGGCTATGACCCCATTTTCAAGCCAAAGTCCTATGAAAAAACCATGGCGGAGCTGTCTCCAGAGGAAAAGGACCTTATCTCCCACAGAGGCAAGGCACTGAGAAAGTTAAAGGAGTTTTTGGAGCTTTTGAAAAAGTGCAGGTAGGAGTTATATTTGTATATGATGGATCGCATATTTGCGTGGGGCTACAACTTTAAAACCGCCCCAGTGGAAATAAGGGAGCTTTTAGCCTGTAGTAAGGAGGAACTTTGCGATATCTTGACTGCAGTAAAATCCTACTCAGGGGTAAAAGAGCTTGTAATTCTAAACACCTGTAATAGGGTGGAAGCCTACGCAGTGGCAGAAGACTACCATCAAATGCACCTTTTGGTGTCTGCTTTTTTGGAGCTAAAAAAGGTAAGCCCCAGCTATAAAAATTACTCCTTCTTTTTGGAAGGAAAGGAAGCCTTAGCGCACATATTCAGAGTTGCCAGTAGTCTTGATTCTATGGTGGTGGGAGAGAGCCAGATAGTACACCAGTTTAAAGAGGCATTTAGGTTAGCCAAGGAGTGTGGAGGACTTGGAAAGATCCTAAACCGGGTCTTTGAAAAGGCCCTGAGAACTGCCAAAAGGGTGCGCACGGAGACGGGCATAGGCAAGAACGCAGTGTCCGTTAGCTATGTGGCGGTAGAGTTGGCAAAGCAGATCTTTGGAAATCTAAGCAAGGCGCAGGTGCTTTTGATAGGTGCGGGAGAGATGGCGGAGCTTGCTTCAAAGTACTTTAAAAAGCTAAAGGCAAGCATATTTATTGCCAACAGAACATACCAGAGGGCTTTGGAACTGGCAAGGGAGCTGGAGGGCAACGTGCTAAGATACGAGGAACTGCCAGACCATCTTCATAAGTTTGACATAGTTCTTGTATCTACAGGTGCAAAGGGCTATGTGCTCACCAAGGAGATGGTAGAAACCGCAATGAAAAAGAGAGACTATCGCCCTATGTTCATCATAGACATCTCCGTACCCAGAAACGCAGACCCAGACATAGAAAGCATAGACCAAGCCTTCCTGTATAACATTGACGACCTTAAGGGTATAGCCCAAGAGAACCTAAAGGGTAGGCTCAAGGAAAAGGAGAAGGGGGAGATCATCGTCTGGGACGAGGTGGAAAAGTTCTTCCGGTGGCTTGAGCTTCTTCCGATAGAGGAAAAGATCGTGAAAATCAAAAACTATTGGGCGGATGTGGAAAAAAGGGAGCCAAAGTTTAGGAGATTTTTGCACCTTGCCCTTGAAGAGATAAAAAGGAATCCTTCAGATAGTGAAAAGTTGATTAAAATACTCCTTGAGGAGGTTAAAGAAGATGGAAACAAGGCCAGAGAGCTATCCTATGTCCATAACCGAGTTGATGGAGTTGGAGTCTGAATACTCCATAAAGGCGTACATACTCATAAAGGCAGACCCAAGAGAGATCCCGTCAATAATGCTCGCCCTTTCTACCTTTGAAGGTGTCAGAACCGCGGATGTAGTAACAGGTCCTTACGACATTATCGTCTTTGTGGAGGTAAAAAATCAGGACGAGCTGGGAAGATTAGTTATAAACAAAATTCACTCCTTGGAGGGGGTGAAGGAGGCTTTGACCTGCGTAGTGGTCAGAATATGAACTACCCAAAGGTTGTGGAGGAGGAGGACAGGATAATCGTTATATACTCGGAGGAGCCCCACCACTACGTGGAGGGGGACGACGGCGTTTTGATATATTACTCTAAGCTCTGGGAAGTGGTTAAAATAGTTATCAAGAAAGATGAAAAGCATCACATCATTAAGCTCTGACTTTCTTGTGATAAGGGGAGGCAGACCGCTAAGGGGAAGGGTAAAGGTCTCCGGTTCAAAAAACGCAAGCCTTCCCATACTCATAGCAAGCCTTTTAACCGAAGAGCCCTGCATTGTAAAAAGGGTGCCCAATCTTTTGGATGTTAAAACTACCTTTGAGCTCTTGAACACCCTTGGGGCACAGGTGCATTTTGAAGAGGGGAAGGCTTTTGTCCATGCGCAGGCGTTGAACTCTTACCTCGCACCAGACTATATAGTCAGAAGGATGAGGGCTTCTATCCTTGTGGCTGGTCCCCTTTTGGCGCGATCTGGTCGGGCGGTGGTAGGCATGCCTGGTGGCTGTTCCATAGGTGCAAGGCTCATTGACCAGCATCTAAAAGTCTTTGAAAGGGGAGGGGCAGTTATAAACGTGAAAGAGGGCTACCTTCATATGGAGGTTCAAAAAATAAAACCGGTGGAGTATACCTTTGAGGTTATAACTGTTACGGGTACAGAGAATGCCCTTATGTTTTTGAGCAGATGTCCAAAGAGAAGCATTCTCAGGAACGTTGCCCTGGAGCCAGAGGTGATGGACCTGGTGGAGGTTCTTAGAAAGATGGGTGTGGAGATAGAGGTGGAAGGAAGGACTATGATTATAAAGGGAAGTGAGGATTTGGCGGGCTTTGAGCACGAGGTAATACCGGACAGAATTGAGGCGGGCACCTTGGCGGTGGCGGGCTTTTTGACGGGTGGAGAGGTGCTCTTGGAGGGTGTTAGGGTAGACCACATGGGTGCCCAGATAGAAAAGTTAAGGGAGGCGGGTGCAAAGGTAGAAATCTTGGGCATAGACAGGCTCAAGGTCTGTGGGGACAGAAGACCAGAACCTTTAGAAATATCCACCGCAGAGTATCCGGGCTTTCCCACAGACATGCAAGCCCAGTTTATGGTACTGTGCACGGTGGCAAAGGGCATCTCCCACATAACGGAAAACATCTTTGAAAACCGCTTTCAGCATGTAAATGAACTTCTAAGAATGGGAGCAAACATAAGCCTTAGGGGTAGAACTGCCATCGTGCACGGTGTAGAAAGATTGAGCGGGGCGGAGGTCTTTTCCACAGACCTGAGGGCAAGCGCCAGTTTGGTTTTGGCAGGGCTCATTGCAGAGGGAACAACCACAGTCAGGGACATATACCATTTAGACAGAGGTTATGAAGGCTTAGAGGAAAAGTTAAACCAACTTGGTGCAGACATAGAGAGGGTAAAGGATGCAAACACTGCTGGATAGGGCAAAGATTTTACAGTCTGCGCTTCCTTACATTAGGGAATTCTACGGAAAGGTCTTTGTCATAAAGTATGGCGGTTCTGCCATGGTAAACGAACAACTAAGGGACAGCTTTGCCCGTGATGTGGTGCTCTTGGCTTACGTGGGTATAAAGGTGGTAGTGGTCCATGGGGGAGGACCACAGATAAGCCAAACCTTGGAAAAGTTCGGTCTAAAGGCGCACTTTGTGGGTGGTGTTAGAAAGACGGATGAAGAAACCATGCATGTGGTGGAGATGGTGCTCTCGGGGAACATAAACAAGGACATAGTTGCCCTCATAAACACCCACACCAAAAAACCTATATACGCGGTGGGGCTCTCCGGAAGGGATGGGGAGCTTTTGAGGGCAAAAAAGCTTGACAAGGAAAGCTACTTTAAAGAGCTTGGTTTAGAAGTGCCAGAGGAAGACCTTGGCTTTGTGGGAGAAGTGGAGGAGGTGAATGTGGAGCTACTGCAGACCCTCCTTGAAAGAAACTACATCCCGGTTATTGCACCGGTAGGTGTAGGAGAGGGTGGTCAGGCTTACAACATAAACGCAGACCTCTGCGCATCAAAGATAGCCCAAGCGCTGAAGGCGGAGAAGGTGATCTTTTTAACGGACACGGAGGGTGTAAAGGACAAAGATGGTTCCCTCATATCCACCTTGCATGCGCGTGATATTCCAAGGCTTATCTCCGAGGGTGTGGTAAAGGGAGGCATGATCCCAAAGCTCAAGAGCTGTATGTCCGCCTTAAAGGAAGGAGTAAAGAAGGTGCATATAATAGACGGGCGTGTGCCCCACTCCATACTTTTGGAAGTTTTCACCGACGAAGGGATAGGAACGCAGATCGTTCCGTAGTCTAAGCCCTTTTGTTCCAAAATCCTCTCTCTTTCCTCTCTTTGAAGGTTAGTTCTATACTGTGAAGGGAAAGTTCTTTTAAAACCCTTGCCTTTTCTTTTTCTGCATTCTCAAGCCTTCTTTTTGCATACTCCACATACTCCTCGGAGATATCTATACCTATGTATTTCTTTCCCAAAAGCTTAGCGGCTACAAGGGTGGTTCCAGTTCCACAGAAAGGGTCTATAACAATTCCATCCTCTTCCTCAAGCAAGCTTGCTATTATCCGTGTGGGAAGTTCTATGGGAAATACTGCAGGATGTTCTTTATGTCCTTGCTCTGGACGGATCTCCCATATGGATGTTAATTTGGCGTGCTTGGGCTTTAACTCTTTTGGCTTTCCTTTCACAAGCCAATAAATTCTTTCTTCCACCTGCCAAAACCTCCATCCTCTTATGTTGCCCGCAATTTTTCTGTTCCAAATGATCTCCTGCCATACGTTCCACTTGGTTTTAAGTAGCCACTGTAAGGGATGGATCATTTTTCCGTCTTCGTAGCGCACTTTGTGATTGTAGAAAAAAGAGCTTCCTTCTTTCATTACCCTGTAGAGTTCATTTAAAACCTCCACCTGCCAGCTTTGATACTCCTCCTCTGGCATAACATCTCTGTAGCCCTTGTATCGGACTTTATCCACTAACCAACCACCGTACTTTTCTTTTTTGTTGTATGGTGGAGAGGTTATACCCAAATCTATACTTTCATCTGGCATTTTCCTTAAAACTTCCAGGGCATCACCACATATAACTTGATTAACAAACTTTTCTATACCTTCCATTTTTTAAGTCCCTCAAAGTATTTTGTAAGGTCCCTTGAGAGGTAATCCTTAAAACTGTGCCAATCATCCCTTAAATAGGCAAGTTTCAAAGAAGGACAATCTTTGTAATCCCTAAAGGAAAATCCGGCTGAACGTAAGTATTCTCCCTCTCTTCTTTGTCCCTCCGGAAACCTACGTTCAAGCAAACCTTTAAGCTTTTCCTTTAAGCACTCAAGCTTAAACTCAAAGATGTATATAAGCTTCCCTCCCACAAAACCGCTAACCAAAATTATAGGATTATTTTCCAAATCCCTACTAAACCTTTCCAAGGTGTAGTCGTTAAAACTTCCACCGCCGTTTAGTTTTTTCCTGGGGTCATCCGTATTTTGAGGTTTGACCTCACAATCAACTCTCCTTCCAGCATCCACATCCATTCTGTATCCGTTGTATCCGAGCTTCTCCGAGTTTGGTTGAAAACCACACATCCACAAAGTGGTTAATTCTCTAAGTCTTGATGAGTTTTTGTCATTAAAGTAAAGGGTCAAAAGGTCTATACAAAGGGCTATCAAGGATGGTTTTGAAAGCCCATTCAAAAACTGAACAAGCTCTTCAGAGGGCCTCGTTGAATATAGTTCAACGGTCTTTCTTAGGTTAGGATTTGTCATGTAAGCTTAATTATAATACCGACGAAGGGATAGAAACGCAGATAGTCCCTTAAGAAAGGTTAGCTTGGCAAAGTATAGCAGTAAAACTAGGTATATCACGAGGATGTCAACTTTTTAGGTTTATGATGGTATAAATGACAATAAAGGAGGCTAACCATCTATAGAAGGTTTCATACTTAGCATTCCAAGGAAACCTCATTCCTCTTCCCAAAAGTCTCATGTAGCCATTCCATTGCAAGCCCTTTGACCGCACTCACATACCAAGGTCCCTTGTCAGCGGTGCATCCCTTTGCCTTTGTGTTGTAAAGAACCAACTTAGCTGTCCAAGAGTCCCTCCTTCCTGAAAGATGCACAAACACAGGCAAACCTTTCTCGTCCACCGCAAGCCACAGGTAGTAAGTTCTATCCCTTACTTTTACCTTTGTTTCATCCACATAGACCCAAATAGCAATCGTATATATTGCCTGAAGAGCTTTCCCTAATAACCCTTGTGAAGTAGGAACTCCCTTACTGCTCTTAGAGAAAGTCCCTTAAAGTAGAGGAGCACAGCTTCTGCTTTTAGGCTTACGGGAAACCTATGTCGCTTAAAAGCTTTGCTTAGTATTTCTTCTATTACTTGTCTTGCCTTCATATTTCTAAGCTTATCAGAACTGCTTCAGGTCCTAACCATCAACCACCCCAGTCTATGGATGCCAAAAGTTGACATCTTCCCTCTTCCCTCTCTCCATACCTCTTTAGGGCAAACCCCAAATACGCTTTGTCTTTCAAAAGTTTCTCGTAATTCTCAGGCATGTCCTCTTTAAAGCCCAGTGCCCTTCTTCCTATCACATATGCAGATGCTATGTCTTTATCTATACTTAACTGTGGCGCATACTTTAGCATGCCAATAACTGAGGTATAGGCAGGATTTACCTCTACTACTTCCACCCCTTTAACATTGCCACCCTTTTTAGCTTTTGCATAAACTTTTTGGCATTCCAGTGATGAAGCCTTTTTCTTAGTGTAGCTTTCCCATCTCCTCTACTTCCCCTCTTAAGCTTTTTCAAATTCTCTATGGCTATAGCTTTACCTTTCTGGATGGCCAAATCCACTATCTGATGTGCCAATATCCACTCTTGGTGGTCTTTGCTGTTTTGGGAAAGCCCTAAAAGGTGGTGTAGGCTAATGGTCTGATAGCTTAGTAGTTCTCCAGTTTTTGATACCTCTGCTATGGCTAAATGAATTGGTGATGCGTTTGTGTCCATGGCTATTACTCCGTTCTCTTTGGTGTATCTTACCTTGGGCATTGGAAGTTCAAAGGATACGCTTCCATAAAATTCTCCTTCCCTCAGCTTTAACTCCACTGTGTAGGCAAAGTAGCTTTTTGTTTGCCAACTTTCTAAAAGCATAGTCATAAAGGTGAGCCACTTGTCTTTGCTGTTGCTTGGTTCTCTTAACACTTTGGCGTAGATAAACTCTCTGTTTCCTGTGGTAATCCTCAAGTGTAGCTGTCCGTTTAGGTCTTCAAATCTCATTAGTCTGTTTCCTTTGTCTGCCTTTGACCCGATGCTTATAAGTGTTCCTTGTCTTAGTTCTCTCCACTGCTTTTTAAGTTTTTCTCTTGTCTTTCCTGAAAGATGATTTTCACAAAGCTTTTCAAAAAGTCTTTTGCCTCCAAAGACCACTGGTTTATCGGTAGGATACTGCTTAGCCTTGTAAATGGCTGAGTCAATGTATTTAGTTGGTAATTCAGGAAATAGCTGTCTCAGTCTTTGGTATATTTGGGCGTGTGGGTTTTTTGTTTTTTCTTTTTCCAACTCCTTTAGCATATTGTATGCTACGCGAATGACAGAGGATTGCTTACGCATAAGCTTTATGAGTTTTTCTTTGTCTTCCTTTTTCAGTTCAAGCTTGAACTGTAGGCTAACAAACATCAAGCTTAGATTTTAACTTTAAAACTCTTGTGTGTCGATGGAGTTGTATTTTTAGAACAGCCTCGCGTAAAACTTGGCTATACCAAAATCACCTTAGGAAAACTGTACAGCCTTAAAGTAGGGGATACAATAACCTTAGACAAACCCACAAGGGAACCGGTGGAGATCTATGTGGAGGGGATAAAAAAGTTCTTGGGTGTGTTAGGTCATTCAAAAAACAAAAAGGCTTTTAAGATAATACAAGATGTCCAAGAATAAAGAGATTGCAGAAATATTCTCTAAGATGGCAGACATTATGGAATTTTTAGGGGAGAATCCTTACAGGATAAACGCTTACAGGAGGGTGGCGGAGGTCCTTTCTGAGTTAGGGGTGGATGTGTAGGAGTTGGTTAAAACTGGTAAGATATACCAAATACCCGGAATAGGAGAATCTTCTTTAAGCAAAATATTGGAGTATCTAAGAACCGGGAAAATATCCAAATACGAGGAGCTGAAAAAGCAGGTGCCGGAGGATCTGCTTGAACTCCTTAATGTACCCGGCATTGGTCCAAAAACCCTAAGGTTAGCCTACGAAAAGCTACATATCGGAACTAAGGATGACTTTTTGAGAGCAGTCAGAAGTGGTATGCTTGCTACCTTGCCCGGTATAAGGGAGAAAAAATTACAGAACATAATGAGAGGGCTTGAACTGTATGAAAAGAGTAAAGAGCGTATGTCCCTTATAGAAGCTTATCAATTGGGCGAAAGGCTTTTGGAACATATGAAAAGAGTTGGGGAGCTTTACCAAAATATAGAGCTGGCGGGAAGTTTAAGGAGGAGAAAGGAAACCGTTGGAGATATAGACCTCTTGGTTTCTGCGGATAAAAGGTTTTGGCCCGCACTGCATGAGCACTTTACTAAATTTGATGAAGTTCAGGATGTTCTACTTAAGGGAGAAACAAAGTCCAGTGTGATTTTAAAAAACGGAAAACAGGCGGATTTCAGGACCGTTGAACCCCATCAATGGGGCTCCGCCCTCCAATACTTCACGGGTTCAAGGGAGCACAATGTTAGGATAAGGGATATAGCAAAAGCTAAGGGATTAAAATTGAGCGAATACGGCGTCTTTAGGGCAGACACAGAAGAGTGGTTGGGTGGAAGAACGGAGGAAGAGGTCTATGAACTTCTTGGTATGGATTGTCCCCCACCCGAGCTAAGGGAAAACGTGGGAGAGGTGGAGCTTGCCTTGGAGAGGAAGCTACCAAGGCTTGTGGAATGGGAAGACATAAAGGGTGATTTTCATATGCATACCAACTGGAGCGATGGGCTTGGTAGTATTGAGGAAATGGCGGAGACCGCCTACAGGCTGGGATTGCAGTACATCGTCATCGGAGACCATTCCCCCTCCGCAAGGGTGGCGAAAGGTTTAGACATACAAAGATACAGAGAACAGTGGAAGGTAATAGAGAGGTTAAAATATACTTAGGGGGTGCGAGGTAGATATACTTCTCGATGGCAGTTTGGATCTTCCCAATGAATTTTTAGAGGAGTTTGACTTTGTGGTGGCTTCCATACACACACGTTTTGGACAGGATAACACCTATAGAATTTTGCGGGCGATAGAAAACCCCTATGTGAATTTAATAGGACATCCCACTGGAAAGGCCTACGGAAGCAGGGAAGGCTACCCTCTCAACATGGAACAGATAATAAACTTGGCAAAGGAGAAGGGAACCGCGTTGGAGCTAAACACATTCAGAGCAGACCTATCTCCAGAAATGGTCAGAAAGTGTGTTGAAAAGGGCGCGCTCGTTGCCATCGTAACTGATGCCCACGCGCCGAGCCACCTAAGGTATTTAAAGATTGGTTTAGGTTTGGCAAGAAGGGGATGGGCAAAGAAGGAGGACATTTTAAACACGAGAACTGTGGAAGAAGTAAAAGAGTTTGTAAGGAGAAAAAGGTATAATAGATAGATATGCCACGCCATCAAAACACCAAGGAGAAGATTTTAGAATCCGCCCTCAAGCTGTTTTCGGAAAAGGGCATAAGGGAGACCACCATAAAGGATATAGCCAAAGATGTGGGCATAACAGAGGGTGCCATATACAGACACTTTGTTAGTAAAGATCAGATTGTTAGCACCCTCTTCTCCACATACGCCGAAAGGCTATACAAAGAGCTGATTTCAGTGGTTGAAGAAAATACATCAATAAAAAACAGGTTTTTCAAGCTTGTAAAAACCTTCTTGAGCTTTTGTTTTGAGAATCCACAAGCTTTTAAGTTCATAAACTTGTTTCACTATCTGAGGGCTGAAGAGGTAAAGAACTTTCAAAACCTCCCTAAAGACGCCCTGATGAAGTTCATGGATGAAGGTTTTAAGAAGGGAATTATCAAGGTCAGAAGGGAGTTGGCTTTAGCGGTGGTGGTGGGCACTTTGGAAAGGACATTCCTTTTAGTGGAGGGTGGAATAATGGAAAGGGAGGCGGGCTTGGAGGAGGAGTTGGCAGAAGTCCTCTGGAGGGCAATTACTTACCAATAACGAGGATAGCACCTGGCCGTTTTATCCTTGGCGCCAAAATCTCCATTACCCTGAATTCATGAACCATGTTGGTGGTCTCCACGTAGGCAAGGGACATATCAAGGGCTACCACTATGTCCATGTTCTGAGGACCGGCGGAGACCAGTATAGCCTTCCCCTCTGGTACTATGGGAGAGGTGTGAACTTCACTGACTATTTTCTTTATCTGCTCTATTTCAAGGAGCCCCGTGTTATGATAAACGCGGTTTAGCTTGAAGTAATCCTTCGGGTTCAAAAGAAGATGGTATGGACCAAAAAATCCGCTTTCTGTGAGCTTTGCCACACCCAAAGACACATCGTTAAAGGCATTTCCCATCACATCCCAATCGCTCATTGAGATGCTTTGCCTTCCCTCCACCGTCAGAAGCCCTTCTATGCCTAGCTTTTTGTTGCCATGTATTATAAGGGTGTCTTCTGCCACTGCGGTGGCAAAGGCCGCGGCGGATGCAGTGGATGTATCTATGGGTAGGTTAAACTGCCTCCAGTATTCAAGGTCCCTCCAGCTTATGGAAAAAGGTTTATAGATGGTGGGAAGAACTATGTGTATTCTTTTACCTACCCTAACTGGCTCGCAGGTTTGGGCTTCCTCTCCGGGTCTTACCTCACAGCTACCGGGCTCCACCCCAAGAAACACATCATAAGATATAACCTGATGCCCTGCACCTATAGGACCAACCACAGGCATAAACCTTCTGCAAACTAATGTATTTTTTGCCACCCTTATAACCGCCTCCTCCAAGGTAGCCCACTCTTCCTGCGTAAGGGGTGATTGGTCTCTACCCAGAAAGTCCATAGCGCACCTCCTTTTTGTTAAATTTTAACACTACCCTTCTTCCATCTCCTTCAAACAAAAACTCAATGATACAATCGCAAAGCTCTAAATTCTTTGCCCACTCCACCACTACTATACCTTCCCCCACAAACTGTTCCACGTCAAAGTCCTCCACCCTGTACAGGTCTATGTGTATTAACCTTCCCCTTTGGGTGGGATACTCGTTGACGATGGTAAAGGTGGGACTTCTAACCTGATAGCCCTCCTTTATTCCTAAACCCTCTGCCAGTCCCTTCACAAAGGTAGTTTTGCCCGACCCCAAGTCTCCAAGTAGGCATATTACTTCATCCCCCTTTAGCCTTTTGGCAAACTCTTTTCCAAAGTTTATAGTCTCTTGTTCGTCCTTCAAAAAGATCTCATACATCCTTACACTCCTTTATGCATTTGGCTATTTGGGAAAGGGCTATGTATGGGTTTTTTTCTTCTGTTTCCCATACAAATATACCCGCCCTGCTCAAGTTAAGCCTGGCGGTTTGGTCTTCGGGATGCCACCCACATACTACAATGTTCACTCCGCTTTCTGCCAATATTTGAGATATCTCCCTTTCATCGCCGGAGATCTCCTTTAAAAGCTCCCTCTTCCCGTCGGAGAATATGGCCAAGTATTTGGTGTTTTCAAAGTGGGAAGAAACCTTTTGCTCCTCGTCCAAAAGTATTCCCACCCTTGGCTTTATCCCTCCCACCGGTTCGTAATGGATAAAGACCATCTCCAGCTCAGGAATCTCCCTCTTTAGCCTCTCTTCCAAAGCATCCACTGTTTGATGGATGTGGTGGAAGTTCCAGCCCTCTACCGCTACCGTAATATCCGCAAAGAGCCTTCCGCCAGAGGACCTAACATAAAGATGTTTTATTTCCTTTATGTTTTCAAAATCCAGTATGATCTGCCTTATTCTCTCTAAGGTCTTTTCATCAGCAGAAACATCCAAGAGCACCGCAAACTCCCTTTTGAGTATGCTTATGGCAGTCCAAAGGATCAAAAGGCTCACAGCTATCGCAAAGTATCTGTCCAACTGGTACCCAAGCTTAGCACTTACAAAGCTCAAAAGCACCAAAGAGGAGCCAAAGGCATCCGTTAGGGTGTGATAGAAGTCTGCTATGAGGGCTGGAGAGTTGTACCTTTTGCCCGCCCACCTTTCCAGCATAGAAAGGCTAAGGGAACTAAAGAGAGAAAAGACCACAATTCCCGCGCCAATGTCCCAAAACTCTTCCTTTATCTCCACCCTTTGGGAAAAAGCCCTCTTTATTATCTCGTAGCTTGCCAAAAGTAGAAAGAAAGAAATCGCCACAGAGGCTAAGTTTTCCAGCTTGTAAAGCCCGTAGGGAAATCTCTCGTTCCTTTTGGTAGAGAACTTTATGGAGATGTATGTGATCACAGAGGCAAAGGAGTCAGAGAGGGAATGAACCGCTTCCCCGATCAGGGACAAACTACCGGATAAAACACCACCCACAAACTTGGCAAGAGACTGCAGTAGATTAACCAAAAGTGCGATTAAAGCCCAGTGTTCCTTGCTCATCGGTTGAAGGGAGACTTACAGCCCTGATAGCTACCTCTACTTTCCATTTCCCTTTGGATAGCCTGAAGGACCTCATGTTTTTTCCTGTAGGTGCAGTAATCTGGGGCTATGAGCCTGTCTTCCTCCACCTCCCCCGTTAACCTGTGGATCACCACATTGGGGGGTAGGATCTCTATTAGGTCCACCGCCCTTTTTGCATACTCCTGAAGGCTCAGAACCTCAAACTCTCCGTTCAAATACTGCTGTGCCATCTTGGTTCCTTTTATAACATGGAGTGGGTGTATTTTAACGCCGTCTATGGGTAGGGCGCACAGGAGCTTTCCAGTTTCTAACATATCCTCCTCATCCTCTCCGGGAAGTCCCAGTATCACATGGGCACAAACTTTTAGGTTTCTCCTTTTGGTCCTCAAGACCGCATCCACAAAGTCCGAAACTCCGTGCGCCCTGTTGATCCTTCTGAGGGTGGTAAAGTTGGCAGACTGAAGTCCATACTCCACCCACACCTCTAAACCTTTTTGGGTGTAGCCTTCCAAAAGGTCCAACACCCACTCGGGGGCACAATCGGGTCTTGTTCCCACGTCAATTCCTACCACTTCGTCAAACTCTAAGGCGGTGTCATAAATGCTCTTTAGGTATTCTCTCTCTCCGTAGGTGTTAGAGTAGGACTGATAATAAACAAAAAAGAGTATGTTTTTACCATATTTCTCCTTTGCCCGTAGGATGCCCTCCTCTATCTGTTTTTTCAGTGGCACGCTGGGGCTGAGGTGGGCGGGTCTTGTGCCAGAAAAACAGTAGGTGCAACCTCCCACAGACTTCGTGCCATCTATGTTAGGACAGGTGAAGGGTAAAGCTACGGTGATCTTCTGAACCCTCTTGCCATACTTTTCCTTTAAATAGTCCTTTAAGGAATAGTAAGCGCTCTTTTCTTTGAGCATAGGGTAAAAATTTATGCTTCAGTTTGTAAAGTGGCCCAGGGCGGACTCGAACCGCCGACACCCCGGTTTTCAGCCGGGTGCTCTACCAACTGAGCTACCGGGCCTCTTTGGTATTAAAATTATACCACATGATAAGAATTGAAACACCTTTAACAGATGAAATCGTAGAACGCCTCAGGGCGGGGGACAGGGTACTCATAAGCGGTGTCATATACACCGCCCGTGATGCGGCACACAAGAGGATGGTAGAAGCCCTGCAGAGGGGAGAGCCACCACCCTTTGACCTGAAGGGACAGATCATATACTATGTGGGACCTACTCCACCAAAGCCCGGACAGGTAATAGGCTCCGCTGGACCCACCACCGCCATAAGGATGGACAAGTACGTGGAACCTCTTCTAAAACTGGGTCTAAAGGGCATGATAGGTAAAGGTTATAGAAGTCCTCAGGTGAAGGAGCTTTTGGTCAAATATAAGGCAGTCTATTTTGCAGCGGTGGGTGGAGTGGCAGTCCTTTTGGCAAGGGCAATAAAATCCTCCGAGGTAATAGCCTATGAGGACCTTGGCACGGAAGCCATAAGAAGGCTTGTGGTGGAAGATTTTCCTGTAATAGTTGCCAACGACATCTACGGCGGGGATATCTTTGAAGAGGGCAGAAGGAGGTTCGCAAGGATAGACCTATGAAGTAATTGGTCATAATAGGCGGAGGACCTGCGGGTATTTCTGCTTCAATATACGCAGTAAGGAAGAAGGTGGACTTTGTGCTGATCACAAAAGAGGTGGGAGGGCAGGTGATAAAGGCGGGCAACATTGAAAACTACTTGGGCTATGTCATAGTAGATGGTATCATTCTTGTAAGGCTGTTCTGAAAATCCAAACCCATTGACACACAAAGTTTTTTACTCTAAAATCTGACCCTGATGTTTGTTAGCTTACAGTTCAAGCTTGAACTGAAAAGGGAAGACAAAGAAAAACTCATAAAGCTGATGCGTAAGCAATCTTCAGCTATACGGGTGGCATACAATATGCTAAAAGAGTTGGAAAAAGAAAAAACAAAAAATCCTTACGCCCAAATATATCACAGACTAAGACAGCTATTCCCTGAATTACCAACAAAATACATTGACTCAGCCATTTACAAAGTTAAACAATACCCCACAGATAAACCAGTTGTGTTTGGAGGCAAAAGACTTTTTGAAAAACTTTGCAAAAATCACCTTACAGGAAAATTAAGGGAAAAACTTAAAAAGCAGTGGAGGGAGCTAAGACAGGGGACACTTATAAGCATTGGGTCAAAGGCAGACAAAGGAAATAGACTAACGAGGTTTGAAAACATAAACGGACAGCTACACTTGAGGATTACCACAGGAAACAGAGAATTTATCTACGCCAAAGTGTTAAGAGAACCCAACAACAGCAAAGACAAGTGGCTCACTTTTATGGCTATGCTTTTAGAAAGCTGGCAAACAAAAAACTACTTTCCCTACACAGTGGAGTTAAAACTGAGAGATGGAGAAGTTTATGGAAATGTATCCTTTGAAATCCCAACGCCTGAGGTGAAATACACCAGAGAGAACGGAGTAATAGCCATAGACACAAACGCATCACCCATCCACTTAGCCATAGTGGAAGTGTCAAAAACTGGAGAACTACTAAGCTATCAGACCATTAGCCTACATCACCTTTTAGGACTTTCCCAAAACAGCAAAGACCACCAAGAGTGGATATTAGCCCATCAGATAGTAGATTTAGCCATTCAGAAAGGCAAAGCCATAGCCATAGAGAACCTAAAGAAACTCAAAAAAGGAATGCGTGGAGATGGGAAAGCTACACTAAGAAAAAGGCTTCACCAATGGAATGCCAAAAAGTTTATGCAAAAGCTAAAAAGGGTAGCAATGTTAAAGGGAGTGGAAGTAGTAGAGGTCAATCCTGCTTACACCTCAGTTATTGGCATGCTAAAGTATGCACCACAGTTAAGCATAGATAAGGATATCGCAGGTGCTTATGTGATAGGAAGAAGGGCACTGGGCTTTAAAGAGGACATGCCTGAGAATTACGATAAACTTTTGAAAGACAAAGCGTATTTAGAGTTTGCCCTAAGGAGGTATGAAGAGAGGGAAAAAGAACTTAGAGAACTTATAGAGAAGGAAAGCAACGAATATAAGAGGAATGCATTAGAAAGCGAACTAAGGAGTGTAGAGAATTCAAAGAAACTTTTAGCTAATCTCATACAAAGCCTTCAGAGTGAGCCAAGCTCCTGTGAGGGAGCCAATGGAAGGAATCCCGAGCAGGGAGAGACTAAAAAGGTCTCTCGATCCGCTTGGCAAGTTCTGAAGGTAGCCCTTCTCTTCCCTATCCTTGGAAAGGTCTTGCCAAGGGACCTTTCTCCTCTGAAGCCCGTGTTGGTGGAAGGGGCGTGGGATAGGGTGAGGCATTCTAACGGGTTAGTTCCCTTTGAGGCTGGGGGGACGTCCCGATGAGGGATTTTTAGAACAGCCTCTCTTTGCCCCTCTTATCCTTATTTCCTTCGCTTCTTATGGTAAGTTGGATCTGCTTATCGGGCGAACAGTCTTCTCTATACAGGAATATCTTTCTCTCTGGCACTGCGGTCCAGCTTTCGCTCTTCCCAAGCTCCTCCGCTAGCCTTGGTGTCTTATTCCAAACCTCGCACAGTTCCCTTGCATACTCGGGACCCATAAAAACAATGGTGGACAGGGCACTACCAACTAAGGCCAAAGAAAGAAGAAGTGCCTTTTTCATTTTTTCACCTCCCAAAGTTTTTTCAGTGGAAAGATAACGCAAACCCAAAGGAAAGGACTTAAAAACTTTTTATATGCCTATAAAGCGTGCAAATATTCGCATTTCCTAAATAGCAGTTTGTGGATTATATTTATATTTATTCCTTATGCTATTGGTTGAGTCCAAAGAAAAGCTAAAAGAGCTAAGGGATAGGTTTGAGGATGTTAAGCTTAGCTTGGATCCTTCTGCCCTTGAAAGGGAACTGGAGGAGATAGATAAAAAAATGGCAGAAAGCGACTTTTGGAGTGATGGAGAAAAGGCAAAGAGCTTAACCCAAAGGAGAAAAGTGCTTGAGGAAAACATAAAGGCTATAAAAAGCGTGGAGAGGTCCCTACGGGATGTGGAGGAGCTCTTGGAGATCACCTCCGAGGAGGACCTTGAAAGCCTTCAGATGATAGAAGAGGAGTTAAAAACCGCAGAGAAGCTAATAGAAGAACTTGAGATAAAAGTCTTTCTCTCCGATGAAATGGACCAAAAGAACGCCTATCTTACCGTCCAAGCAGGGGCAGGAGGGGTAGAAGCTTGCGACTGGGCGGAAATGCTCTTTAGGATGTATAGAAGATGGGCTGAAAAGAAGGGTTACGAGGTGGAGATAATAGACTACCAACCCGACGATGTGGCGGGTATAAAGAGTGCCACCATGCTAATAAAGGGATCTTACGCTTACGGCTATCTGAAAGGTGAAAGCGGTGTGCACAGGCTTGTTAGGATATCTCCCTTTGATGCCAACGCAAGGCGTCATACATCCTTTGCATCGGTTTCTGTGATGCCTCAGATAGATGAGACGATAAAAATAGAGATCAGGGAAGAGGACATTGAGATAGAGACCTTTCGTGCCGGTGGTCCGGGCGGGCAGTACGTGAATAAAACAGACACAGCAGTTAGAATAAGGCACAAGCCCACGGGCATTGTGGTCACATGTCAGCAGGAAAGGTCCCAATACCAAAACAAGATGAAGGCTTTGGAGCTGTTAAAAGCCAAGCTCTACCAGTTGGAGCTTCAGAAGTTGGAGGAGAAGAAGAAGGCTTTGGAGGGAGAAAAGACGGAAATAGGATGGGGACACCAGATAAGGTCTTATGTGTTCCAACCCTACCAGATGGTCAAGGACCTTCGCACAGGCTTGGAGGTGGGTGATGTGGAAAGGGTCATGGACGGAGACATAGACCCCTTTATAGAGGAATACCTCAAGTGGAAGGCAAAGCAATCTTTAAAGGCTTAATCCTCGGATTGGTTCTTTTCCAAACCGCCATCGGCAGAGAGGTATGTCTCAGTGAATTGAAAAATCCCTACCCTGACGACTATTTGGACTATGCCTTGAGAAGGACTGTGGAAAGGGCTTTCCTTCAGGCGGGAGAAAGGCTAAGGTGTGGAGAGGGTTCAGAAAAAGTAACCGTGGAGGTTCTTGAATATAAAGACATTCCCACAGGGCTTTCGCCCTATCAGAGGGTAAACAGCTACAATCTGTTTTTAAGCTTTGAGCTAAAAACACAAAGTAAAAGCTATAAATACAATGTAGCGGTTCCCTACTTTTTGCCCTCCGGGGGACAGGGAGATTTGCCAAAACGTTCCGCCCTGGAGGATGCCCTTGGTATAGTATATAATAAATTAATAGAAGACTTAATAAGGAGGTGAAGCCATGCTTATGAATTTTGAAACCCAAAAGAGTGTTCAAGAGGTAAGGACTGCTTTGGAAGAAAAAGCAAAGGCTAAGGGCTTTGGTGTGATGGCTGTGCATGAGGTCTCTAACATTCTCAAAAACAAAGGGGTGCCTATAGACTACGAATGCGTCATAGTGGAGGTTTGCTCTCCAAGGCACGCCAGTCAAGTACTTTCCAAAAACGCCTTCATATCCACCGCCATGCCATGCAGAATAGCTATATTCCAAAAGGATGGCAAGACGGTTGTTAGCACCATGGCACCCACCGCTATGCTTGAAATGTTTCAAGAGCCTCAACTCAAGGACGTAGCGGAGGAAGTGGAAAAGTTGATGAAGGAGATCATCCAAGAGTCTATTTGATGGATGATCAATACTTTATGGAGCTGGCCCTAAGGCTGGCTCGGGAGAGAAAGGGGCTTACCCACCCTAACCCTACTGTAGGTTGTGTAATAGTCAAAGAGGGAAAGGTTATAGCCCAGGCGAACCACGAAAGGGCAGGACTGCCACACGCGGAGGCAAAGGCACTTTCTATTGCCGGTGAATCTGCCAAGGGCTCTACCCTTTACGTTACCCTTGAGCCCTGCACCCACTTTGGAAGAACTCCTCCCTGCGTGGATGCCATAATAAAAGCGGGCGTAAAGAGGGTAGTCATTGCCACCTTGGACCCAAACCCTTTGGTCTCCGGAAAGGGAGTTCAAAGGCTAAAGGAAGCGGGCATAGAGGTAAAGGTGGGAGTTTTGGAAGAGGAGGCAAAGAGGCTAAACGAAGATTTTTTCACGTACATAACCAAGGGAAGACCATACATAACCCTTAAGTTTGCCCAGAGCCTTGACGGTTCTCTGGCAACGAAGGATTATCATAGCAAGTGGATAAGCTCTGAAGAAAGTAGGAAATATGCCCACAGGCTGAGGGCTGAGGCATCCGCAGTGTTGGTGGGAATAAACACCGTCCTCAGAGACAACCCAAGTCTGACGGTTCGGGCTTTTGAGTGGGAAAGAAACCCCACAAGGATAGTTTTGGACCCAAGGCTAAGAATACCGATGGATTGCAACCTTGTAAAGGACAAAAAGGCTAAAACCATTGTGATAACAGCGGTGGAGGACAAAGACAAAATAAAGATACTGCAGGAGGAAGGCGTGGAGGTCCTCTTGACTGAACACAGGGATGGACTTTTGAACCTTCGGGAAGTTCTCCGAGAGCTGTACTTTAAAGAGGTTATGCACCTTTTGGTGGAAGGTGGAGCCCGCACGCTTACCAGCTTCCTCCGACAGGATCTTTACGATAGGGTCTGCATCTTTTTGGCGCCCATTTTTATCGGGGAGGGAGTAAGGCTTGGAGACTTGGGAATAAAAAGGGTGGAGGATGCTATAAGGTTAAAAAGAAGGGAGCTTAAGTTCTTTGATGGGGACATCTATCTGGAGATGGTTAGAGAATGAAAATTGTCTTTATGGGCACTCCCTCCTTTGCGCTTCCATCCTTGGAGGAACTTTTAAAACACTTTGAAGTGGTGGGCGTAATCACTCAGCAAGACAAGCCTGCGGGTAGGGGGCAAAAGCTCACACCTCCACCGGTAAAGGAATATGCCCTTAGGAAGGGGCTGAAGTGCTTTCAGCCAGAGAGTAAGGGGGAGATATACTCTGTACTGAAGGAGCTAAAGCCTCAGTGCGTGGTGGTGGTAGCCTACGGAAGAATACTACCAAAAGAAGCCCTTGAGCTTCCAAGCTTTGGCTGTATAAACCTGCATGCGTCCTTGCTTCCCAAATATAGGGGGGCGTCCCCTATACAGAGGAGCCTTTTGGCGGGAGACCTTTTAACGGGCAACTCGGTCATGCTCATGGACGAAGGCATGGACACGGGACCTGTGCTTCTCAGACAAGTGATAAAGATACAAGAGGAGGATAACTATCAGACCCTGTCTGAAAAGCTCGCCAAAGGGGGGGCAAAACTTCTAATTCAAGCACTAAAAGGTTGGTTCAGAGGAGAGATCAAGCCAAAACCTCAGAGGGGTCCGGCCACCTACGCACCACCCGTCAGCAAGGAAGAACTCAGGATATGCTGGAAAGCATCCGCCCAAAGCGTGATAAACCGCATAAGGGCCTTTTATCCCAACGCTTACTGCCTTAATATCAAAGGGGAGAGGCTAAAGATTTTGAAAGCTAAGAAGGTGGAAGGATTGGAAGGGGAGGAAGGGCAGATACTGGATAACAAAAGGCTTGTGGTAGCCTGCGGAGAGGGTGCGGTGGAAATTTTGGAGCTTGTAAATCAAAAGGGTAAAAGGGTCTCCGGGGAAGAGTTTTTGAAAGGCTACAGAGGGGATTTTCTTTTATAATTTTCTGCCGTGATAAACATAACAGAACCTAGGTTTTTTGAAGAGGAAGAACAGGCTATCCTCAGCATCTTAAAAAGCCGTAAGATCACCAGGGGTGAATGGACAAAAGCCTTTGAGGAAGCCTTTGCCAAATACTTGGGGGTGAAGCACGTCTTTACGGTGTGCTCGGGCACCGTTGCCCTCTTCATAGCCCTAAAAGCCCTCGGAGTGGAAGGGCAGAAGGTGGTTGTTCCTGCCATGAGCTTTATGGCTACCATAGACGCAGTTTATTTGGCTGGTGGTGTGCCTGTGGTGGTTGATGTAGATGAATACTACACCATGGACCCAAACCAGTTGGAGGATGCGGTAAAGAAATACAACCCAAAAGTGGTAATCCCAGTCCATCTTTACGGTCAGCCCGCAGACATGGATGCAATAATGGAGTTATCTGAAAAGTACGGCTTTTATGTGCTTGAGGATTCCGCCCAAGCCCACGGCGCAGAGTTCAAGGGGAAAAAGGTGGGTAGCTTGGGACATCTATCTGCCTTCAGCTTTTACGCCTCAAAAAATGTGCCCATGGGAGAAGGGGGAGTTATAGCCACAGATGACGACAAGCTTGCCAAAGAGGTAAAAAAGTGGATAGACTTTGGGGAGCATCCCGCCTTTAACGTTAGGATCACTGAGTTTCAAGCTGCCCTAGGCTACATCCAGCTTAAATACTTGGACCAAAGGAACAAAAGAAGAAGGGAAATAGCCCAGAAATATAAAGAACACATAAACTCTTCCTTTGTCCATCCTGCGGAAAGGGAAGGTGCCTACCACGTTTATCATCTTTACACCCTGAGGCACAAGGAAAGGGACCGCATTATAAAGTTTTTAAAGGAAAGGGGCATAGATGCCCGCGTTTACTATAGTTATCTTTTGAACGAGCTAAGAAACGCAGAACATCTACCGGTGGATAGGGCAAAGGTATTTAAAGAAGAGGTCTTTTCTATACCCGTCCATCCCTACCTTACGGAGGAGGAGGTGGATTTTATAATAGAAACCCTCAAGGCTGTTGAGGTCCCTGTTTAGTGAACTTGGTTTATAATTTTCCCTAAGGAGGTTGTTATGAAAAGGCTTATTCTCTTGTCCGCAACACTAAGCACCCTATCCTTTGCCCAGCAGAAGTTTGCCTGCATAGACGCAAACAGGATACTTCAGGAATCGGAGACTGCCAAAAAGGCTCAAAGTGAGCTAAGGGAAAAAATCCAATCTTACCAAAAGAGCCTTGAGGAAAAAGCCAAAAAGCTTGAGGAGTTGAAAAAGCAAATAGAAAGTAAGTCTATAAACCAAAAGGTAAGGGAAGAGAAGATAAAGGAGTATCAAAAGACAGAGTCAGAAGCCTTTGAGCTTCAGCAAAAGGTACAGAAAGAGTTGGCAGAGATGAAGGCAAAGCTTGAAGATGAACTCACGAAGAAAGTAAAGGATATTGCACAAGACATATCAAAGAAAAACGGCTTTACCGGTGTTTTGGACTGTTCGGTTTTCGTATATAATGCTCCAGAGATAGATATAACCACAGAAGTTATAAAAAGGCTTGACGGGAAGTGAGTATTAGCAAAGAGCTTTTAGAAATTTTGGCTTGTCCTCTGTGTAAGGGTGATTTAAAGTGGGAGGGAAGTCTGTGCGTCTTAATCTGTGAAAAGTGTGGAGTCTTTTACCAAGTGGTGGATGATATTCCTATACTTCTTCCTGATTCTGCAAAGCCTCTTTCAGAGCTTGGAAAAGTTCCTCCTCCGAGCGAACAACCTTAACAGAGGGTGGAAGAACACGATCACCAAAGTGTATGTAATCCACCCTCTTTGTGTACTGTCTTTTAAAACCTTCCACCATCTGATAGTCCGCCAAGCTATCTCCCACATAAACTACGTAGTCTAGGTTCATTCTTTCCATGCAAAAGTTCAAAGCGTAAGGATTGGGCTTTCTTAGGCTTGGCTGTTCTATGGTGTCATCGTCCACAACCACATCAAAAAACTCCCAGAGCTCAAACCTATCAAAGGCATCCTTTAGGTCCTGTCTTGGTCTTCCTGTTAAAACTCCAAGTGGAACCTTTAAATCCCTCAACTTTTTGAAAAAATCCTTGCTGAGAATGAGTCTCTCCATTTCTTTTAGTTTTTCGTACTCTTGGTTAAAGACTTCAACAACCTCTTCCAAGCTTGCAGACCCACCAAAGGCCTTTATGACTTCCAGGGTAGCCAAGTAGTCGTTGTTAATGCCTTTTTTGAACTTTATCTCTCTGACCAATTCTATGTCCAGATCTCTTCCTAAAAACCTTTCCGCAGTATTTTTTATAGCGTAATGGTAAGAATGGCTAACGTCTATTATCACACCATCCACATCAAAGATTAACCCTTTCCTCATCCTTTATTATGTTCTCCTGTGTTTTGGACAGCAAGAACTTGGCAAAGCTATTTGCTAAGAACGTTGTCTTACTATCATCTGGGAATACTATGTAATACCACCTTCTTGCGTTAAAACCTCTTATCTTTACCTCTACTATGTTGCCCTCCTGCAGGTCCTTTTCCAAAAGACCTTTTGACAGGAAGCTACAGCCGTAGCCACATTTAACCATTCTGAGTATGGACCTTCCGCAGTTGATCTCAATCTTTATGTTTAATTTTTCAAAGATCACTCCCAACCTCTCCAGTTCCTCCTTAACCACCTTTCTGGTGCCAGAGCTAACCTATCTGAAGATAAGTTCTGTGGAATATAGGTCTTCTGGTTCTATTTCTCCCTCTTTTGCAAAAAGGTGGGAGGGATGGGTAAAGAAGATGATCTCGTCATAGAACCAACGAACGGCACGGAATTTTTCTGAGGGTTCCCTCTCTATTATTCCAATGTTTAAAGCGCCAGAAGATAGCCCTTCCTCTATCTGTTGGGAGTTTTCCACAAAAGCCCTTATGAAGATGCCAGGCATTTGGGAATGGAACTCCACCAAAAGTTCGGGAACTCTATACTCGCTTAGAGTGGTGCTTATACCCACAAAGAGACTGTCTTTGAAGTCCTTTTTGATCTTTGCCATTTCCTCTACCAGGTTCTCGTAGTCCTCTAGCAATGCTTTGGCAAGTTCGTAAATCCGCTTTCCCTCTTCCGTTAGCACTATCCGCCCACCCTGCCTCTGAAAGAGCTTGGCACCCACCATCTTTTCAAGGGATTTTATCTGTTGGGTAACTGCGGGTTGTGTGATGTAGAGTATCTCGGATGCCTTTGAGAAGCTCCCAAGGTCCGCAACCGCCACAAAGGTTTTCAATTTTGTTATGTCAATCATCAGATTAAAATATAACGCAAAATTATAACGAGTTTAAGCAGAGCTTATTTTGAGGAATCCCTTTATAGACTTCTCTATGCTGTCTCTAAGATTTCTTAACGCCCTCAGGTCTGTTGTATCCTTCACTTCTTCCAAAGCCCAGTGTTCTCTCCTTTTGTGGTTTATATGGTAAGGGCACTGATCCCTTGCCTCGGAGGATAGGGTAATGAGTATATCTAGCTTTTCGTAGGGCACAAGGGAACAATCAATGGGTTCAAGGTCTTGGGTGGGGTAGCCTTTTTCAGAGAGCACATCAAGGACTGCCTGGGGAACTTCCCTTTCTGTCTGCACACCCGCGGAATAGACCTGTATGTTTAAAAGGGCAATGCGCGAAAGTTTTGTAAATATGGACTTTGCCATTGCAGCCCTTACATTGCCTCTGGTAGATACAAAGCACAGTTTCATAGGCTTGGTTATAATTTTACCATTATGTTGGAACTTTTGACCGAGAGGTTTAGTAAAGCTTTTGCTAAAGTAGAAAACAGCCGAAAGCTAACGGAAAAGCAAATAAACGACTTCTTAAGGGAGATAAGGTCTGCCCTTTTGGAAAGCGATGCGGACTACGATGTGGTAAAGGATTTTCTGAAGAGGGTGAGGGAAAAAGCACTACAGGAGGACATAACCAAGAAGATTTCACCTTTTGAACACCTGCTTTTGACTGTTTATGAGGAGTTGGTTAAGGTTCTAGGAGAGACTGTATCTGAGTTAGAAAAGGGGACCGTTCTCTTTGTGGGTCTTCAAGGAACGGGAAAGACAACCACTATAGGAAAGCTGGCAAAGTATCTAAAAGACAAAGGCTTTAAGGTGGCGGTATCATCCACCGATGTTAGGCGTCCCGCTGCCATGCTCCAGCTTCAGAGGTTGGCGGAGAAGGTAGGAGTGCCGTACTACCATTTTGATGAAGGACTCTCTGCACTTGAAATAGCCAAAAAGGCCCAAGCAAAGGCAAAGGAAGATGGTGTGGATTACCTTCTTTTGGACACAGCGGGAAGGCTACACATAGACGAGGAGCTAATGGAAGAACTCAGCAGCATAAAGTCTGCAGTGTCTCCTTCGGAGGTGCTTTATGTGGCGGACGCCATGCAAGGGCAAGAAGCCCTTAGAATTGCCAAGGTTTTCCACGAAAAGGTTGGACTTACGGGTGCGGTGCTTACCAAGATGGACGGAGACGCAAGGGGAGGTGCTGCCTTCTCTTTGAGGTCTGCCCTTGGTATACCCATAAAGTTCGTAGGTGTGGGAGAAAAGTTAGAGGACATAGAGCCCTTCTATCCGGACAGAATAGCCCAAAGGATCATGGGGCTCGGAGACATCCAAAGCCTCATAGAAAAGGCACAGCAGGTTATACCAGAGGACGAGGCACAGGTGCTTGCCACAAAAATTCTGACGGGTGATTTTAACTTGGAGGACCTTTTAAAACAGTTTGAGTTTATGGAAAAAATGGGACCCCTTGATAAACTCCTTGGAATGTTACCCGGTCTTCCTTCCCAGCTGAAAAACTTAAAAATAGACGAAAAACTTATAAAAAAGAAAAAGGCTATAATCCAGTCTATGACCAAGGAAGAAAGGAGAAATCCACTTATAATAAATATGAGCAGGAAGCAGAGAATAGCCAAAGGCAGTGGGACCACTATTTCTGATGTGAATAAACTCCTCAAAGAGTATGAAGAAATGAAAAAACTCATGAAAAAGCTAAAGAACGCTAGAGGTCCGATTGGTATCCCAAGGCTACCTTTTAGGATATAAAAGTATGCTGATTTCTTTAATTTTCGGGAGTTCCATCATCTGAATTTATGATGATTTTTGAACCCTTTCAAAAACAAGACAGAAACAAACACCAAAATCCCAAAGAGGGCTTGCAAAAAGACCAAACTAAAGCCTGTGGGAAGGTCTAAATAAAAGGACAAAACTATGCCCGCAGTGTTTATAACAGCCCCATAAACCCATGCAAACAAAAGTCCCTTTTTTAAAAGCAAAGAAACCAAAGCTGGTGCCACAAGGATTGAAAAAACAATCAAAACACCCACCAAGCTAACAGAACTGGTTATAGTCAAAGAAAAAAGCACAAAGAACGCCAACTCGGACAAAAAACCCTTTAAAAACTTCTCCCTTAAGTAAAGAAAAAGTCCAAAAACCGTGTAGAGGATGCCCGTTTTTATAACCTCTTCCCTCGGAACAAAGAGAATATCCTTAGCACTTAGCTTTAAAAACTCCTCCATGCCATGGGGAGACTTAGAAAGCACCAGAACAACCAAAGAAAAGCCAAGGGCATACAAAAGCCCTATAAAGGCTTCCGCGTAGTCTCTTAGCCTTTGGGAAAGTAGGATAAGCACACCGGCGAGCAAAGAGCATAAAAGGGAAAGAAGGTAAAAAGGCTTATCAAATAGAAAAAGGGAGAGGGCAAGCCCCACCGCAGAGGCTTGGGCTATGGCAATGTCTGTGAAGATGATCCCTCTCCTTACCACCTCCATTCCAAAGTATGCATGAATGCCCAAAAGCACAAAAGAGAGCAACAGGGCGTTGAGAAAAACATCCGTCATTGGCTGAGCCTCCTTAGGATCTCGTCAAACAGAGAGAAAAGGTCTTTGGCTTCTAGCACCGCACCCACATCGTGGGGTAAAATAACCACCTTGGCGTTTAGCCTTTGGGCTACAAATTGGGCAGTCCTCTTTTCATGATAGACATCCTGAAGGATAAACTTTACTCCTTGGGCTTGGGAGATAAGACCTTCTATGTGCTTTCCAGTGGGAGGAATGCCCGGAAGGGGTTCCAGAGTGCCTACCAACACCATTCCGTATCTTTGCAAAAGATAGTCGTAGAGCTTGTGGTATTGGATAACCTTTATGCCTTTTAGCTTTGCAAACTCTCTGTCCCACTCTGTTAGCCTTGCGTTCCATCTCTTTAAAAATTCCTCAAGGTTTCCTCTGTAATAAGAACAGTTTGGACTGTCCAACTGGCAGAGCCTTTCCGCTATTGCCCTTGCCAACGGGGGAATGTTGTGGGGGTCAAGCTGATAGTGAGGGTTTCCCTCTGGATGGACGTCTCCCATAGCCCTTGAGATATTCACTGGCTTTTCTATGAGTTCTACGAACTGGGATAGGTCCAAATAGCCTTGCCTACCGGGTTGGATTTTGGGATTGTTGGATTGTTGTAAAAGAGGGGGCAAAAAGCCCACCTCAAGGCTTGCCCCTTGAACTATAAGAAGGTCTGCGTCTCTCATTTTGGCTATGTGGGATGGCTTTGGCACCACAAAGTGGGGGTCCTCCGTTCCCTTGGCGATCACATAAAGGCTTACCCGGTCTTTGCCAATTTCCCTCACAAGCTCTCCGATCCAAGGATAAGTGGCAACCACCTTTAGCTGGGCAAGGCTAATGCTAAGAAAAAGCAAGAAAAGAACCAAAACTCTCATGGCTTTGCCTCCTTAAAAGGGATGGGCACCATGGGCACCTATGGCAAAGTTAAACTGCAAAATGACTTCATTGACGGTTTTACGCTTTCCATCATGGAAGAATGCCCTGTTCTGTCCCACTTGGAACCTTATGCGGGAAAACTCGGTGGGGTTGTATTCCAGCATGGCGTAGTAGGCAGGGAGGTTGTCTGGCAGGTTCCTCTTTACTCCGTTCCTTTTTACATCGTTCTTGTTTATAAGGTTGTATTGAACGCCAGCCCTCCACCTTCTGTCAAACTTGAAGACCAATTGAGTATAAAAACCTCCTTGCTCCTTTTTGAGCTCAGCTGTTCTTAAGTCTCCCGCATTGTTATATCCGTACCTGGTTCCCTTTTGGTCTCTGTAGAGATACTCTCCCTGGAAGGAGATATACCTGTAAGAGTCTATCATGTACTTGGCGGTGAGGTCAAAGCCATAGAGCTTGGTCTTTCCTGCAAAGGCGTGGGGATCGTCTCCCTCAAGATGGTTAATTCTGCTATGCCCTGTCGCAAAGGAAAGCCCAGTCAGAACAGAGAGATCACCCACATCAAAGGAGGTCTTTACAAAGCCCACATAAAGGTTTGGCTTTTTGGTGTCGCCTATGGTGATATCAGTTCCTGAGCCATCCCTTCTAGTATTCACCTTAAACCCTTCTGTGCCAAAGCTCTGCTCGTTTTCTCCTTGCAAGACTTCCACGCCAAAGAGTAAATAGAAAGGCGTGGGTGCAATCCAGTTTAACTGAACTCCCTTTTCCTTTAGTCCGTCATCTCCCAAGAAGACTTTATAAACAAGGGGTTGGTTGGCAAAGTCCCACACGTGGGGATGCTGGGCGTTTAGCCTTCCAAAGGAGCTTCTGAACTTTCCAACCTTGAACTGAAAGCCAAAGGGAAGCCCTCTGGTAACTGCGTAGGCTTCCTCTACCTCTGCGCCATCTTCAGAGAAGGGAATGGTTGCATACAGGTCAAAGTATGGGTCCACTGGGGCATACAGATAAAGCTCTGCGTAGTTGAGGTTAAAGCCTCTATTTTTGTTGAGAATACCATGTTCTTCACTCCCATGCCTATGATAAAGCCCAGGAATTTCTAAGCGTTTGAGCTCTTGGTCATTCTTATTCCTTCCCACAAGGGAGGTATCCACTATAAGGGAGAGGTCAGGAAGGAAAGCGGTTTGCCTGAAGGGGTATACTTGAAAAGCCTTTAGCCTTTCCTCGTACTTAACTCTGAGTTGTAGTGTTCTGTCAGCGGGTGCTGGTTTTTGCTCTTCTTTGACTTCCTCCTTAGCTTCTAACTTTTGCTTTTCTAAGGCTTCTATCTTCTTTTCAAGCTCTCTTATTTGCCTTCTTTGTTCCTCAAGCTGACGCTTTAGCTCTTCTAAGCTATCTTGGGCAAAGGCAAAGCTAAAGACAGATAGTAAAAGTATAGCTTTTTTCATGGCTCTCACCTCCTGTGGTTTTTTGGGTTTTTGGGTTTAAGGGATTTTTTGAAAAGCCTTAGCCCACAGGAGGTGCCCGAATGGGATAGTTATATGGAATTTCAAGCTTTGGGGTGGTTTCTTGGGTTTTTTCTTTCTCTACAAAAAGGACAGGGCTTTCAAGCCTTGGTTGAAGTTTTACATCCTCCTTGTGCTGGGGTTGATGCTGGATTATACAGAGCTCACAGTCTTGGTGGAATTGGTGGTCTTCGTGATGGTGCTCTGCAATCTTATAATCCAAAAAAACCAGAAGAAAGGAAAGCAGAAGGGTAGCTAACTTTTTCATAATGAGTATAATTATAGCACAGTGAAGGTTGTTATTTTGGAAGAAGGGGCGGACTTGGACGCCCTATCCTGTGCCTATGGTGTGCTCCTTCTTTATCAGGATGCATACCTTCTAAAGCCCTCTTCGCTTTCAAGAAGGGCAAGCGAGGTTTTTAAAAGGTTCAAAGAAAGGTTCAGAATTTTGGAAGAACTTCCTCTGGAATTTGACCTGGTTTTGGTGGATGCCCACCATGTGGAGGAATACAAGTTTGAGGGAGTGAAGGAGATTTACATATTTGACCATCATCCAAAGGCACCCAAGGGGTTCAAGGGAAAGGTGGATGAGGTGGGCAGTGCAACCACCTTGGTGGTGGAAGAACTCCAAAGGTTAAACGTAGATATAACTCCTGAGGATGCAACCCTTTTGGCTTTGGGCATCTACGAAGACACTGGGAGTTTAGTTTATGAGGGAACCACTGAACGGGATGCCCTTGCGTTGGCTTGGCTTTTAAAAAAGGGTGCAAACCTAAGAACTATAAGGGAATTTCTCAGGGAGAGCCTGAGCAAAGAGGAGATAGACTTTTTGTCTAAAAGTTTGGTTGCCCTTGAAAAGCTGTTTATTGATGGCTCAAAGGTGGTGGTCTTTGTGCTAAGGTCGGAGGAATACAACCCGGACTTTTTGCAGGTGGTGTATCGCCTGGAGGATGTTAAAGATGCGGGCGCCTTTTTTGTGATCGTTTCCGTCGGCAGTAAAACCTACCTCTTTGGCAGAGGACTAAAGGGTCGCTTTGACACTTCAAAAATTTTGGAAGCCTTTGGTGGTGGAGGGCACAGCTTTGCCAGTGCGGTAAAGTTGGAAAACGTGTCCGCAGAAAGGCTAAAAACCCTATTGGTGCAACTCCTTAAGGGAGAAAATCCAGCCATAAGGGTTAAGGATGTGATGAACTATCCACCCTTTGCCCTGAGGGAAGATATGACCGTAGAGGAAGCTTTGATTTCCCTTGCGGAGAGAAACTTTGCTGGTGCGCCCGTTTTGGACCAAGAGGGAAGGCTTGTGGGTGTGGTTTATAAAAAAGTCCTTTTAAAGGTTGCCAAGCTTTTTCCTTCAAAGCAGGTGAAGGACTTTATGCAGACGCAGTTTCACACCCTGAGCCCGGAGGATTTTGTTTGGGATGCGGAGGCTATCTTATCCACCTACGGAGAAAAACTAATACCTGTGGTGGAAGACCAAAAGCTTGTGGGTGTGATCACACGCTTGGACCTAATGCAAACCCTAATAAAGCAGACGGAGCCCTTAAAGCCCTCCCACCGTAGGGTGCAACTTCCCAAAGAGGTGGAGGAGTTGGCAAGGGTTGTGGGAAAAATCTGCAAGGAGCTTGGTTTTAAGGGCTACTTGGTGGGTGGTGTGGTGAGGGACATGCTTATGGGAAGGCGAATTTGGGATTTGGACTTTGTGGTAGAAGGTAACGGAATAATGGTGGCGGAGAGGTTTGCCCAATTTTACGGCGTGAATGTCCATCCCTTTCCAGAGTTTGGCACCGCACATTTAAAGGTGGGAGACTTTAAGATTGAGTTTGCCACCACCCGCAGGGAAACCTACCCTCATCCCGGTGCCTACCCAGTGGTAGAGCCCGCCTCTTTAAAGGAGGACCTTTTTAGAAGGGACTTTACCATCAACGCCATGGCAATATCGGTGATGGAGGAGGATTTTGGAACTCTTATAGACTACTTTGGAGGGCTCAGGGACCTAAAGGACAAGCTTATAAGAATACTCCATCCCCTCAGCTTTGTGGAGGACCCCGTCAGAATCCTCAGAGCCCTACGCTTTGCAGGTAGGTTTGACTTTAAGCTCTCCAAAAGCACAGAAAAGGCAATGCTAAACGCCCTTTCCATGCATCTTTTAAAGCAGGCATCAAGAGGCAGACTTCTAAAGGAGCTAACCTTAGCCTTCCGGGAGGAAAAAATTCTTGACATACTAAAGCTTTACAGACAGTACAGGGTCTTGGAGGAGCTAATAGATGGCTTTCAGTGGAGCCAAGATTTAGAACTAAAGCTGGAAAAGTTAAAGGAGGTGGTCTCTTGGCACAAAATTGAGTTTCCGGATAGAAAACTTGAATACGGATGGCTTTACCTGGTGATTCTCTTGGAAAAGGTAGAGGGAGAGGAGTTTTTAAGAGACATGAGCGCACCCGCATGGGTTAGGGAGCTATACCACACCTACAAGGAGCAGGCTAAAGAGGTGATAAAAAAACTCCACCAAGCCAAAAAGCCCTCGGAGGTTTACCTTACCCTGAAAGGGTTCAGCGAACCCTTTTATTTACTTTTGGCAATAGAAGAGAGTCTGAGACCAAAGGTCGTCCTTTACATGGAAAAGCTCAGAAAGCTAAAGGTGGATGTATCTAAGTTTTCGGGTTTGAAAGGAAAAGAACTCGGAAGGGCAATAGAGAACGAAAAACTAAGATTGATGGACGAAACCTTTACTCTAACCTAGCCTGCTTTATATCTTTTCTAAACCAAATTCCACCCTTTATTTCAAAAAAACTGCGCTGAAGTTCCACAAGCTGTTTTATACCACCCATAGCCAAGGCGAACATCTTATCAAACTGCTCCTTTGTAAAGGTGTTTTCTTCTCCCATAGCTTGAATTTCGGATATCATGCCTTGACCTGTAGCCACCACGTTCATATCCACCTTGGCGGAGGAATCCTCTTCAAAGTTAAGGTCTAAGAGCACCTCATCCCCCACTATACCTACGCTAACCGCAGCCACAAAATCCTTTATGGGAGTACAGTTTAAAATGCCTTCGTTGTATAGTTTTATGACCGCGTCCGCCAGGGCTACAAAGGCACCAGTTATGGATGCGGTGCGAGTGCCACCGTCCGCCTGTATAACATCGCAATCCACCCAAAAGGTCCTCTCGCCCACCTTAGTAAGGTCCAAGGCAGTGCGCATAGCCCTACCTATCATCCGTTGAATTTCGTGGGTTCTACCGCCAATCCTACCCGCAACGGATTCCCTTATGTTTCTTGTCTGCCCCGCCCTTGGGAGCATGGAGTACTCGGCGGTGATCCAACCCTGACCCTTTCCCTTTAAAAAGGGTGGGACGCCATCTTGAACCGAGACTGCGCATATCACTCTTGTGTTGCCAAACTCCACCAGAACTGAGCCCTCTGCGTACTTTAGATAATCCCTTTCAATCTTTACAGGTCTGAGCTCGTTGGGCTTTCTGCCGTCCTTCCTCAAACCTTGGCTCCCATAGCCTTGGCTTTTTCAATCACCTCCTCTATGGTGCCCACCATGTAAAAGGCTTGCTCTGGCAGATGGTCATACTTACCTGACAGTATTTCCTTAAAGCTCCTTATGCTATCCTCAAGCCTGACGTACTTTCCGGGTATACCGGTGAACTGCTCCGCCACGTGGAAGGGTTGAGCCAAGAACTTTTGGATCCTTCTTGCCCTGTTGACTATTGCCTTGTCCTCTTCAGAAAGTTCTTCCATACCAAGGATGGCGATGATCTCTTGAAGTTCTTTGTACCTTTGGAGGATCCTCTTGACCTCCATGGCGGTCTCGTAGTGCTCCGTTCCTACAAACTCCGGTGCCAAATACTTGGAGGTGGATTCCAGTGGGTCTATTGCAGGATATATACCCAGCTCTGCGAGCCTTCTTGCAAGCACTGTGGTTGCGTCAAGGTGGGCAAAAACTGAGTAAGGTGCAGGGTCTGTAATGTCGTCTGCGGGCACATACACCGCTTGAACGGATGTCAAGGAACCCTTCTTGGTGGAGGTGATTCTCTCTTGAACCTCTCCCACGTCCGTGTTGAGGGTGGGCTGATATCCGACCGCGGAGGGAAGCCTTCCGAGCAGTGTGGAAACCTCGGAACCAGCCTGCACAAACCTGAAGATGTTGTCTATGAAAACAAGAACGTCCTGCCCTTCCACATCCCTAAAGTATTCTGCCATGGTTATGCCCGTCTGTGCCACCCGGAACCTAACACCCGGAGGCTCGTTCATCTGTCCATAGACCATAACCGTGTATGGAAGAACTCCCGATTCCTTCATCTCGCGCCAAAGGTCGTTTCCTTCCCTTGTCCTTTCACCCACGCCTATAACCACCGAAACACCTTTGTGGAACTTGGCTATGTTGTGAATCAACTCTTGCATAAGAACAGTCTTGCCAACTCCTGCACCACCAAAGAGACCAACCTTCCCACCCTTCACATAGGGTTCCAGAAGGTCTATTACCTTTATACCCGTTTCCAAAATTTCCACCTTTGTGGATTGCTCCTCCAAGGGTGGAGGATCTCTAAATATAGGCCAATACTCTTCTGCGTTTACAGGTCCCGCTTCGTCTATGGGCTGTCCCACCACGTTGAAGATTCTACCCAAGGTTGCCCTTCCCACTGGCACCTTTATAGGACCGCCCAAGTATTCTACCTCTTGCCCCCTCACCAAACCGTCGGTGGGACCCAAGGCTATGCTTCTTAACCTATTCTCTCCTATGTGCTGGGCTACCTCAAAATACAGCTCCTCCTGTGTCCAATTACCCCTATCATCAATAAAACGCCTTATGGTCTTTAGACCATGCCTAACCGGTGGCAAATTCTTCTCAGGAAACTCTATGTCCACAACTGCACCTATGACTTGAATAATTCTCCCCTTCATAATGGGCAATATTTTAACATATAATTGAAAAATACAAACCCATTGACACGGAAGAGTTTTAAAGCTAAAATCTAACCCTGATGTTTGTTAGCCTTCAGTTCAAGCTTGAACTGAGAAAAGAAGATAAAGAAAAACTCATAAAGCTTATGCGTAAGCAATCCTCCGCTATCCGTGTGGCATACAATATGCTAAAGGAGTTGGAAAAAGAAAAAACAAAAAACCCACACGCCCAAATATACCAAAGACTAAGACAGCTATTCCCTGAGTTGCCTACCAAATATATTGATTCAGCTATTTACAAAGCTAAGCAATATCCTACCGATAGACCAGTAGTGTTTGGAGGCAGAAGACTTTTTGAAAAGCTTTGTAAAAATCATCTTTCAGGAAAGGCAAGAGAAAAACTTAAAAAGCAGTGGAGAGAACTAAGACAAGGAACTCTTATAAGCATTGGGTCAAAGGCAGACAAAGGAAACAGACTAATGAGATTTGAAGACCTAAACGGACAACTCTGCCTTAGGATTACCACAGGAAACAGAGAGTTTATCTACGCTAAAGTGTTAAGAGAACCAAGCAACAGCAAAGACAAGTGGCTCACTTTTATGGCTATGCTTTTAGAAAGTTGGCAAACAAAAAGCTACTTTGCCTACACAGTGGAGTTAAAGCTAGAGGAAGGAGAATTTTATGGAAGCG
>Ga0326761_1000001_pt1 | contig 200797 bp, 217 predicted proteins | sample GCREP_P_FD_207739 | JGI IMG/M metagenome (GOLD analysis project Ga0326761, IMG submission 207739) | Hot spring water microbial communities from Geyser Creek Basin, Yellowstone National Park, WY, United States - GCR.EP_P | ecosystem: Environmental > Aquatic > Thermal springs > Unclassified... | reverse complement strand
CTTTTAGGCTTACGGGAAACCTATGTCGCTTAAAAGCTTTGCTTAGTATTTCTTCTATTACTTGTATCGCCTTCATATCTCTAAGCGTATCAGCCCAGTCTATTAATGCCAAAAGTTGACATCTTCGAGCCACAGGGTGATGATCGAAGCATCTTCGTATTTTTGTGGTCTTCCTTTCTTTTTTGCTTGTCTGTTTGGACCAACTCTCTTGAGGAAGTAGCTTACAAAAGTGTGAAGCTTTTTTAGTGGCAACTTACTTTTTCGCACAAAATCTAAATTATCTCTATCCCACCCCTAAAGCATTATTTTTAGAACAGCCTCAGTCTGTAAAGGAGTTTACTTAAATATTTTCTCACCGATGTATAAGAGAGGCTTATAAAATTATAAGAGAGTTGAAAGTAAAAACGGAGAAAGGCTTATAAACTTTTATGTTCAGGAGGTTCTGTTATGGACATATGCGGTAGCTTTTACGACAGGAAGGCCTACAGCACTTGCTATATGTGTGCCTGTAGATGCGGTATAGAAGTATATGTTAGAAACAACGAGGTTGCATACATAAAGGGAAATGACGCACACCCTACTAACAAGGGTGTTCTGTGTGCAAAGGGTTCCTCAGGCATAATGAAAGAATACAGCCCCGCAGGGCTCAGAAAACCGCTTTTAAGGGTAGGACCTCGTGGCTCAGGACAGTTCAAGGAAATAGAGTGGGAAGAAGCCCTTCAGATCGCAACCCAATGGCTGGAAGAGGCAAGGAAGAAAGGTCCCTACAAGATCGCCTTCTTTACTGGAAGGGACCAGATGCAAGCTATAAACAGCTGGTTTGCGAGCCAGCTCGGAACCGTCAATTGGGCGGCGCATGGTGGCTTTTGCTCAGTGAATATCGCTGCAGCGGGGCTTTACTCCATAGGTGGTTCCTTCTGGGAGTTTGGAGAGGCGGACTTTGAAAACACCAAATACTTTATGATGGTGGGTGTGGCAGAAGACCACTCCTCCAACCCGTTCAAACTTGGCATTCAGGAAATGAAACGCAAAGGTGGAAAGTTTGTGGTAGTAAATCCCGTTCGTTGGGGCTACGGTGCAATAGCGGACGAATGGGTACCCATAAAGCCGGGAACGGACGGAGCATTCTTCCTCGGCATAATGCATGTGCTCTTTAAGTACAATTTGGTAAATTGGGAGTTCTTAAAGGAATACACCAACGCACCATGGCTCGTTATTCAGGCACCCGGCACACCAAAGGACGGTCTCCTTTACAGGAACTCAGAAGGCAAACTTATGGTCTTTGACAAAAAGAGCCAAGGCTTTAAGCCCGCAGACCGTATCGTCCCAGAGGACTTAGACCCTGCCTTTATTGGAGAATTTACCACTCCCGAGGGTTACAAGGTTAGACCCGCCTTTGATATATTCGCAGAAAGGCTTGTGAAAGACTACTCCCCCGAAAAGGTGGAAAAGATCACTGGCATCCCCGCAAAGGATATAGAAAGGATCGCCAAAGAGATGGGCACTATAGCCCTCTACCATCCCATAGAGATTCCAATAGAATGGACCGATGTTTGGGGCAGAAAACACAAAAAGTTCATAGGAAGACCTGTTTCTTTTCACGTAATGAGAGGTGTAGCATCCCACACCAACGGTTTTCAGACCGCAAGGGCTGTGTTCTTGCTCATGATGATGTTGGGTGTGGTGGATGTGCCCGGAGGCTTTTTGTACAAACCCCCATACCCCAAACACATAGAAGACCTACCAAAACCCTACAAAATTACTAGACCATACGAAATAAAGTATGGAGAGGTATATCCAGGACCCCACCCTGGATATCCGCAGAACCCTGATGACCTCTTGGTGGATGAAAAAGGAAACCCGGTTAGAATAGACTGGGCATACAGCTGGTGGTTTCCACTCACCGCCCACGGGCTTATCCAGAACGTGATCCCCGCAGCCTATCAGCAAAATCCCTACGGCATAGAGGTTTTGATGATCTACATGGCAAATATGGCTTGGAACTCCTCCCAAAACATACCATACATCCTTCAAGCCCTTACCGCCACAGACCCCGCAGGAAACTACATAATTCCCAGGATTATCACCATAGACGCCTTTTACAGTGAACAGGTAGCATACTCAGACTTAGTTCTACCCGATGCTACCTACTTGGAGCAGTGGTTTGCTTTGTCTTTGCTTGACAGACCACCCTCTGCGGTGGATGGACCTGTAGATGCCCTAAGGCATCCCATTATAGACCCCAAAGCTAACGGTTACGATGTGATGGGTTGGGGTGATGTAATGGTGGAGCTTGGTTCAAGGCTAAAGCTTCCGGGTTTTGTCAATCCGGATGGTTCAAGGAAATACAAGGATTTCAAAGACTTTCTTATAAACTGGCAGATAAGACCGGGTGTGGGTGCTCTGGCGGGTTGGAGGGGTAAAAACGGAGACAAGCACTTTGTAGGAGAACCAAACCCCAACCAGCTTGAGATGTACATAAAGAACAAGGGCTTTTTCTACTACAAACTGCCAGAAAATATGAGATTTTACAGGCATGTTAACAAAGACTACCAAGAGTGGGCGGTTAGTGTAGGCTTCCTCAAAAAGGTGGCACCCATTATCTTTAACTTTTACCTTGAGACCTTGCAAACCTTTAGGCTTGCGGGTCAAGGGCTCTGGGAAGGCAAAAACCAACCACCCAACGACCCCATACTCAGGTACAGGTTGGTCAAATACTTTGACCCACTACCCTTCTGGTACCCACCCTCTGAGGAGGAGTTCTCTGGTAAGGACTATCCCCTCTATGCCTTTACCCAAAGGCCCCAGTGGATGTATCACTCCTGGGACTCTCAAAACGCATGGCTAAGGCAGATATCCACAAGGAACTACCTTTACATGAACCCCAAGACCGCAGAAAAGCTTGGCATAAAGCACTTGGACTGGGTCTGGGTAGAGTCAAGAGTCGGTAAGGTAAAATGTCAGGTCTTTTTAACCAACACCACAGAACCCAACTCTGTATGGACTTGGAACGCCATAGGAAAAATGAAAGGTACTTGGGGACTAAAGCCCGAGGCAGAGGAAGGGCATCAGGGCTTTTTGCTAAACCATGTAATTCCGCACAGCATCAACATAGGCGGAAGGGAGGTTTACTACGGAGACCCCATAACTGGACACTTGGCGTGGTTTGATACAAAGGTAAAGGTTTACAAGGCAGAGGACCAAACGCCAGAGACTTATCCGCAGTTTGAAGTTGAGCCACCGGATTACATCAAAGAAAGATGGGTGAAGGTCTTAAGGTATAAGCCATGAAAGTGCTCTCGGAAGAAAGAAAATACACCGCCCGAGACTTTGAAAGGCTTCCAGAGGGACCGCCCTATTATCAGCTTGTAAAAGGGGAGTTGATAATGAGCCCATCACCAGCACTTGAACATCAAAGGACCTCAAAAAGGCTGTTTCACATGCTCTACACCCTGATAGAGATACCTAAAAAAGGTGAGGTGTTTTATTCGCCGGTGGATGTTTATCTTGACGAGGAGAATGTATTCCAACCAGATATGGTAGCAATCTTGGAAGGTTCAAGGGCAAAGATGACCAAAAAGGGTGTGGAAGGAGCTCCCGATGTGGTGGTGGAAATACTCTCACCGTCCACTGGCTACTATGACCTTACCATAAAGAAAGAGGTCTATGAAAGATCAGGGGTTAAAGAATATTGGGTCTTGGACTCGCAAAGAAGAACCTTCGAGATATACAAAAATACTCAAGAGGGCTTTAAACTTACTTCCCAAGCAAGAGAAAAGGGAAAGGTTTTCTCGGAAATTTTGGGTATAGAAATAGACTTGCAGGAGGTCTTTTCGTGAGCGTGATAACAAAAAAGACAGTCAAGGACTACATTGAGCTTCCCGAAGGACCCCCATACTATCAACTTATAGAAGGAGAGCTAATAATGAGTCCAGCGCCCAGTTATAGCCATCAAAGGACAGTTGGTAGGGTCTTTTTGAAACTTTCAAGGCTTTTGGAAGAGAAAGAACTGGGTGAAGTTTTAATTTCCCCCATAGATGTCTATCTTGACGAAAAGAACGTTTTTCAGCCAGATATAGTGGTCCTTCTTAAAGAAGGCAAGGCAAAGATTGAAGAAAAGGGCATATTTGGACCTCCCGATGTGGTGGTGGAAATTCTCTCTCCCTCCACCGCTTATTACGACCTGATTGTGAAAAAGGAGGTTTATGAAAGGGCAGAAGTAAAGGAGTATTGGCTTTTGGACCCAAATAGAAAGACCTTTGAGATTTATAAAAACACAGAAGAGGGCTTTAAACTTACCTCCCAAGCAAGAGAAAAGGGAAAGGTTTCCTCGGAGCTTTTAAAATTAGAAATAGACCTAAAAGAAATCTTTGGAGGAGGGATGTAAAAATGCCATTGACAAGGTTAAGAGAGCTTATTAATGAAACGGAGATGTTCATTTCTCATCATGCCATTTACATATCCAAGCTAGAAAGGGCTGTTAAAAACCACGAAGAGTTTGCTCACAAAACTTGTCATGAATGCAGTTTCGGTGTAAAGTGGGATAGCATGGCGGTGCCTGTAAAGAGTGAGCTTCCTGAGGAAGTGAGGGCTCTGGTGGAGGAGATAGAAAAAATTCATTGCGAATTTCATGAAGTTAGTATGCAAATAGACCCAAAAAACCCTCAACCTTCAGATGAGGAAAAGCTTAATAGAATGAAGGAGCTAAGCGCTTCATTGTTTCAGAAGCTTTTAGCCTTAAAAAGGCTTGTAAAGGAGGAGTAGCCATGCCCCAGTATGCGTTGGTGATAGACCTGAACACGTGCGCTGGTTGTCATGCCTGTGCTACAAACTGCAAGGAGTGGAACACCCAAGCTTCTTTTGGACCCCTGTCGGACTTTGATCCCTACGGTAGGAACCCGAAGGGTGTTTGGTATAACCGCATCATGACCTACGAGATGGGAGAATTTCCAGATACGCAAGTTTTCCACCTTCCCAAGTCTTGCCTACATTGTCAGGATGCTCCCTGCGTGCCCGTCTGCCCCACCGGTGCCAGCTACAAAAGGGAACAGGATGGCATAGTGCTCGTCAATTACAACGATTGCATAGGCTGTAAGCTTTGCTCTTGGGCTTGCCCCTACGGTTGTAGGAAGTTTGACGAGGCGGACAAGGTGATGAAAAAATGCACCTTGTGTATAGATAGGATATACGACGAGTTTTTGCCACCGGAACACAGAAAGCCCGCCTGCGTGCTAACATGCCCCGCAAAGGCAAGGTTCTTTGGAGACATAGAGGACCCAAACAGCGAAGCTTACAAGATGATAAAGGAACGCAACGGCTTTGTGTTGTTCCCAGATATGGGCACAAACCCAGCAAACCATTACCTGCCAAGGACCGAGACCAAAGTCCATGTGGATGAACATCTTTTAGAAGCAGAAAACCCACTTTTCCTTGAAGTGGTTAGAAGACACTACAAAGGAGGTTGAAAGATGCATCCACCGCTTTCCTTGATTTGGTTTTTTTAACCGCGGGCATCTCCATTGGACTCTTTAACTTTACCTACTTTATGGAATTTTTGACACTCTTTGGTAAGGATACTGCCCTACCCAAGCATATGGTGTTGATATCCAACGTTATATCCCTGGTGCTTATAGGTCTTGGTGCCATAGGTGCCAGCTTTCACTTGGGGCACAAGCTTAGGGCGTGGAAGGCAATAAAGAGATTTCATACCTCTTGGCTTTCGCGGGAGGCGGTCTTTAGCGGGGCTTATGGCTTTACCCTTCTGATCTTTGCCCTCTTGAGGTTCTTTGACCATACGGGCTTTTGGTATCACTTCTTTGGCATAATAACTTTTATCCTTTGGTGGCTGAGCGCCTTCTCTACAGCCATGATTTACGCATCCAACAGGTTTGTCCTGGAGTGGAATACTTCCATCTCTGTGCTTTACTATCTGAACATGTATCTGATGTTTGGCTCCTCCGCCTTTTTGGCTTTGACTTACTTTTATCGCAAGGAGTTTGTGGGAACGTACATATTTTTGACGTTTCTTTTCTTGGCTTTGGGGCTTGCCTTCAGGCTTGCCTTCAACATATGACAGTTTTACATAAAAAGACCTACCATTAACGAAGCCCTGAACCTTCCACACAACAGACCCATAAGAGTTTTGGACATAGGCACTACAACGGATAATTACTGCACTGAGGAGTTTTACTACAGAAGGGGTAAAGAGTTGCTTCCCAGCATCCTTCCCTTGGCATACATTCTTACCTTCATAGTTCCTCTATTTTTTGTGCTTTATATGTGGATCACGGGCAGGGTGGATTACAACTTTATAAAATTTACCTTCCTCTTTATTGTGGTAGGTAGTGCCTTAGAGAGATGGTGCTTCTTTATGGAGGGCAATCACGTGCAGAACCTCTTCTATGGTCTCTATCCAGAAGAGGGATACACTCTAAGAAAGGGCTATATGGAAAGAAAGAAAACAAGGATCTCTTACAGATAAAAGCGGGGGCAAAGCCCCCTTTTCTTATCCTACAAATTTGCAAGTCTCTTCGTCTATTGTGGAATAAAGAGGTTTTACCTTTCCGCCGGGGGTGGTGTCTTCAAAGTCCCTTGGGACTCCAAGTTCCTCTATGCAATGTACCAGCTCGTGGTAAAACTCTGCCACCTTTACAAGTCCTGTCTCTTTACCCACTTCGTTGAACATTCTAATTTTGTCAGTGGCCTTACCTTTGCCCCTTTCCACTATAGCACCAGCATGTCCAAAGGACACACCTTCCAAGTTCTCTTGGAACCTTCCAGCCACAAAGGCAGCAACAGGCTTGTTCCACCTACCTTCTTTGTACAACCTTAGGATTGTCTCCGCAGCTTGCTCTTCGTAAGAACCACCTACCTCTCCCTGAATGATCACACCCTTTACCTTAGGATCGTCGGCTATCTTTTCCAACACATCCGCAAAGGTGGTGCAAGAGATCACGTCTCCACCGAGGGCAAGCGCCATATAAACACCCCAACCTCTTCTTTTAAACATCTCCGCAGTGGTGGTAGTAAGTCCACCAGACTTGGACAAGATCACAAGACCACCCGGTGCGTATGCTATGGTTGGGTCCTTTCCACCTATGGCACCGATCCTTGCAGGAATTTCAGGCACAATGCAACCTAAAGAAGTAGGACCCACTATGATCACATCCCTTTCTTTGGCATAATGGTAAAAATACACCGTATCTCTTATGGGCACATGCTCCGTTACTATGTATATAAGCTTGATGCCTGCGTCTATCAGCTCAATGACTGCATCCTTTACGGATGTGGGTGGTACATAGACAAGTCCAGTGTTTATCTCGGGATGTTTTTGCAGGGCTTCCTTTACAGTGTTATAAACAGGCTTATTTGCCACCTGAGTTCCACCCTTCCCGGGTGTAACGCCAGCCACCACAAAGCCCGGATAGAGAGCTTCCGATTCGGTGACCACCTGAGACGCTTCCCTTCCGGTGATGCCCATTACTATTATCCTTGTGTTCTCGTTAAGATAAACTGTTCCCTTCATAGTTTCTCCTCCTTAAACACCTAAGTCCGAAGCCTGTTCTTCTGTTAAGGTCCCCTCTTCCTTCTTTGAACCTTGGCACTTATCCAAAAGCTCCTTCAATCTTATTGGGGCTTCCGTTAAGGGCAGTGTGGAATCGTAGATTTCTCCTTTCACACCGCACTCTCTGAAGGCTTCGTAGAGCATTCTCAAGCCCCTTTCCGCCTCTGGACCGTTCCTGCGGACCACCCATATCCAGTTAGGGTCCAGCTTGCCCTCCTTGTAGAGGTCCCTTATGGCGTTGGCTACACCTTCTCCAAGGGTAACATCTATCCGTGTGTTGTTGGCAGTTCCACCGCACACCAGCACACCCCTTATACCGGGCTTGGAGAGGATGATGCGGGTGATCTTATACATCTTCTCCGCCGGTGGGTTGCCCCCAATATCGGTAAAGTTAGCGGGCTTTAAGCCAACTGCGTAGGCGGTCTCTATGGTTACAGTGGAGCCACCACCTCCAAAGGTCATCATGGCTATATCTCCGTCCATTTCCACATAGGAACCCGCCTTACCCCTATGGTCATCCCTGTCTATTAAAGAGGCCTGTATCTCCCTTTCGGTGGGAGGTCTCTTTAAGGCTGTCCTCAGGCCATATATCTTGGCGGGTGGCACTGACGCATCATCGTCAATGATCACCACCGCATCCAAAGCTAATACCTTTTGCTTACCACCTACATCGCATATAGCCAAGGGGTTTATCTCCAAAAGCCTTGCTTCCACCTCCCAAAAAGCCCTCCACATGTTGGTTATAACTTCGGAGAGCTCCCTTAAAACACCCATAAACTCCTGAGGAAAGTTCAGCTCCAAAAGATAGTTCCTTACCATGTGGGGATAGAGCCCTTTAATGGGGTCTATGGGCCAGCTCTTTACCTTCTCCGGTGGAACTTCCTCTATGTCCATACCGCCCTCTAAGCTAAGGGTCAAAACGGGCGCCCTCACTTCTGTGGAATAGGTGATGGATGCGTAAAGTTCCTTAAGTATGTTTGCCTTTTCGCAGACTAAAACACCAACGGGCATTTCGCCATACACGGGGTATTTCAGAAGGGCTTCTACCGTTTCCACACCCTCCTGGGGAGTTTTACACAGCTTAACCGCCCCAGCCTTACCCCTTTTGCCCACCAGCACCTGAGACTTTACCACGCACTCACCCAGTTGGTTGATAAACTCTACCACTTCGTCGTTCAGATGGTCTGCAAATATATACTTGGGAGTAGGTATGCTATACTTTTTGAAGATCTTATCGTAGGCTTCGTATTCGTATAGGTTCATACTCTACCTCCGTCAAAAAGTTATGACAAAAATTATAACTCAAAACTTTATTGCTTTATCCTCCTATTGGGCTTATAATTAAAGGCGGAGGTTTTTATGGAATTTGATTTTTCACAGCTGAGCGAACCACTGAGGAGGGCGCTTAAGGATTTAGGGTTTGAAAAGCCCACACCCATACAAAGGGAAGCAATACCCTTAGCACTCAAGGACTACGATATTTTGGAGGCTGTTCTAAAAATCCCTTATTGGGACCGTCCCCCCAGCCTCAAAGGGAACTAACCTACTCCTCACCCTATCCCACACTCCTTCCACCAACACGGGCTTCAGAGGAGAAAGGTCCCTCGGCAAGACCTTTCCAAGGATAGGGAAGAGGAGGGCTACCTTCAGAACTTGCCAAACACCTTGAAGGGTAGTTTTTGCTACCCTTCCCTGCTCGGGATTCCTTCCATAGGCTCCCTCACATCCGCTTGGCTCGCTCTGAAGGCTTTGTAGGATATCGGTCAATAGCTTCTTTGCATTCTGGACATTATTTAGTTCGCTTTCTAAGGCATTCCTCTTATATTCGTTGGTTTCCTTCTCTATAAGTTCTCTAAGTTCCTTTTCTCTTTCTTCATACCTCTTTAGGGCAAACTCTAAATATACTTTGTCTTTCAAAGGTTTTTCGTAATTCTCAGGCATATCCTCATTAAATCCCAGTGCCCTTCTTCCTATCACATAAGCACCTGCAATATCCTTATCTATGCTTAACTGCGGTGCATACTTTAGCATGCCTATGATTGATGTATAGGCGGGATTTACCTCTATTACTTCCACTCCCTTTAACATTGCTACCCTTTTTAGCTTTTGCAAAAACTTTTTGGCGTTCCATCGGTGGAGTCTTCTTCTTAATTCAGCTTTCCCATCTCCACGCATTCCTTTTTTGAGTTTCTTTAGGTTTTCTACGGCTATAGCTTTACCTTTCTCAATAGCCAAATCCACTATCTGATGGGCTAATATCCACTCCTGATGGTCTTTGCTGTTTTGAGAAAGTTCCAAAAAGTGGTGTAGGCTGATGGTCTTGTAGCTTAATAGTTCTCCAGTTTTTAACACTTCCGCTATGGCTAAGTGTATGGGTGATGCGTTTGTGTCTATGGCTATTACTCCGTTCTCTTTGGTGTATTTCACTTCAGGCGTTGGAAGTTCAAAGGATACACCTCCATAAACTTCTCCGTCTCTTAGTTTTAACTCCACTGTGTAAGGAAAGTAGCTTTGGATTCGCCAGCTTTCCAGAAGCATAGCCATAAAGGTTATCCACTTGTCTTTACTGTTGCTGGGTTCTCTTAAAACTTTGGCGTAGATAAACTCTCTGTTTCCTGTGGTAATTCTAAGGTGTAGCTGTCCGTTTAGGTCTTCAAACCTTATTAGCCTGTTTCCTCTGTCTGATTTTGACCCAATGCTTACAAGTGTTCCTTGTCTTAGTTCTCTCCACTGCTTTTTAAGTTTTTCTCTTGTCTTTCCTGAAAGATGATTTTTACAAAGCTTTTCAAAAAGTCTTTTGCCTCCAAATACAACTGGTTTATCGGTGGGATATTGCTTAGCCTTGTAAATGGCTGAATCAATGTATTTTGTCGGCAGGTCAGGAAATAGCTGTCTTAGTCTTTGGTATATTTGGGCGTGTGGGTTTTTTATTTTCTCTTTTTCCAACTCCTTTAGCATATTGTATGCCACCCGGATGGCTGAAGATTGTTTACGCATCAGCTTTATAAGTTTTTCTTTGTCTTCCTTTTTCAGCTCAAGCTTGAACTGTAGGCTAACAAACATAATGGGTAGATTTTAGAGGAAATACCTTTCTGTGTCAATGGGTTTGTATTTTTAGAACAGTCTCGCAAGAGCTTGCCAAGTATAAGGGTCTGAGGGTATCTGTCTTTTACGGTGGAACACCCGTGGCGGGCAACATTGAGTTTTTAGCAAAATACACCCACAACATAGTGGTGGGGACGCCCGGCAGGGTCAAGGACCTTATAAACCGTTCCGCTTTTGACCTTAGCAATGTTTCTTACTTTGTCCTTGACGAGGCGGACCTTATGCTTGATATGGGCTTTATTGAGGATGTGGAGGAGATCATTTCCCATATCCCTACCCAAAGGCAGAGTTTTATGTTCTCCGCCACCATACCAAGGCAGGTGGAAGAGCTTGCGAGGAAATACCTAAGGGAAGACTACAAGTTGGTGAGAGTGATAAACGCTGAACTAAAGCCAAAGATAGAGGAAAGGTTAATAAGGCTTAGCTCTCCTGCGCAAAAACTTTCAGAGTTGGAGAAGCTTCTAAGGGAGCACCTTTTGGAGAAGGTGATCATTTTTGTTAAAACTCGCAAGGATGCAAAGGAATTGGCAGAAAAGCTAAAGGCCAAGAACTTTAAAGTGGTTGCCTTGCATGGAGACATGACCCAAAGGCAGAGGGAAAATGCCCTTAGACTCTTTAAGGATGGAAAGGTAAAAATTGTAGTGGCTACCGATGAGGTATATATCCACCGCATAGGTAGAACTGGGAGGATTGGGAACTACGGGAAAGCCTACAGCTTTGCAACGCCCGAAGACAGCCGGGCACTGTGGAGGATAAAAAAACCTAAGGAAAATCAAAAAAGCTTAGGGTTATAATCTAAATTAAGGAGGTGGTGCTATGCCAATATTTGTAATGCTAACCACATTAACCGATGAAGGTATGAAAACCCTAAAGCACAAGCCCGAAAGGATCAAAGAGGTGGATAGGGAGGTGATGGAAAAGTTTGGGGTTAAGATCATCGCCCAGTATGCCCTGATGGGACCCTATGACTCTGTCAATATCATTGAAGCACCCGATAACGACACTGTGGTAAAGATGGCAATAGAGCTTGGTTCCAGGGGAACCATAAGGACCCTTACCATGCCCGCCATAGAGGTGGAAAGGCTAATAGAGGACCTCAAGAGCCTATAAGTTTATGCGCCACACCCTTGAGCTCTTTTTAAGCGTAGCAAAGGAACATACTGACCTTACCTTTGGAAGGAGTAAGGACGAGCTCATAAGCAGGTCCATAAAAGCCCTGAGGGCTCTTAGGGAGGAGGATTTAGAGAAGGTAAAGGAAAACAAGGAACTTAGCCTGGGTATTGAGGCTTTTTTGGAGAGGTTTGCAAGCTTTGTTAAAGAGCATCCGGAGGATGTGGAAACCCTTATAAAGCTTTTAAGTTTATTCATAAAGTCTCCCGTTCCGTGTAAAATAAGGCTAATAAACTTTTCGGAGGTGCTCATTGAAGATCGGAGAGCTTCTCAAGAGTGAGTTCAGCATATCCTTTGAGTTTTTCCCTCCCAAGTCTCCCGAGGGAGAGAAAGAGCTCTTTGAAACCATAAAGGAGCTTGAAGCACTCAAGCCCACCTTTGTATCTGTTACCTACGGGGCAGGTGGGAGCACTCGGGACAGAACAAGAAGGATAGCTTATAGAATACACACAGAAACAAAGCTCACTGTTATGGCACATCTGACTTGCATAGCCCACTCAAAGGAAGAGCTTTTGGAGATCCTTCAAGACTACAAAAACATAGGCATTGAAAACATATTAGCCCTCAGAGGTGATATGCCAAAGGGAGATTTTCAGGCTCCCAAAGGTGCTTGCAAGCATGCGGTGGAATTGGTAAGGTTTATAAGGGAAAATTTTGACAACTTTTTTTCTGTAGGTGTTGCCAGCTATCCAGAAAAGCATCCCGAGTCTCCCAACATGGAGTGGGAGATATGGTTTTTCAAAGAAAAGGTCTTGGCGGGTGCTGACTTTTCCATAACTCAGATGTTCTTTGATAACTCATACTATTACAGGTTTGTGGAAAGGTGCCATAAGGAAGGTATAAACATACCCATAATACCGGGCATTATGCCCATAACCAATTTTTCCCAGATCAGGAAGTTTGCCAGCATGTGCGGGGCAACCATACCACAGAGCTTGGTGGATACCTTGGAGCCCTATGCGGAGGACCCGGAGGAAACTACAAAAAGGGGCGTAGAGTTTGCTATAAGGCAGTGCGAAGACCTAATAGCCAATGGGGTCCCCGGGCTTCACTTTTACACCCTCAACAAATCAAGGGCAACCCTGCTTATCTACCAAGCCATAAAGCACCTCATACCGCCTAAGGTCCTATAGAGGCTGTTCTAAAACAGTATTTAATCCACAAAGCCCACTTTTTTCCAATCTACGGGGACAAAGCCCCTTTCAACGCTCCACTTCTTTGCCTTTGTGTAGTTGATCAGATTGGCATACCTTACCTTCAAAAGCAGGTTTCTTTCGGATTCTTTCTTTAGTTCCATGGTTTTTTGCACGTACTCTCTTGAGAACTTTATGGCGTAGGCTGAGTAGATAAGGTTAAAGGCTATGAGAAGGACAGACAGAACTATATACCTCATAGTTTTTCTCCCGCCCTAAGTTTGGCACTCCTGCTGGCTGGGTTTCTCATCACCTCTTCCCTCCTCGGAGTAATCGGCTTTTTGATGAGAATTTTAAATTGAGAGGCATGCTCTTTGAAGAAATTTTTAACGATCCTGTCCTCCAAGGAGTGGAAGGATATTACCACCAGTCTTCCGCCCTTTTTGAGATAACGGGGAACCTTCCAGAGGGCAATCTTTAAATGCTCCAACTCTTTATTTACTTCTATCCTTATTGCCTGAAAGACCTTTGTGGCTGGATGGATTCTTCCACTTCTTTTCACTACAGATAGCACCACATCCACAAGCTCGCCGGTGGTTTCTATGGGCTTTTTGCTCCTTTGCAAAACTATCGCCTTTGCTATTGCCTTTGCCTTTCTCTCCTCTCCGTATTCCCTAAGTATTCTTTCCAAATCCTTCTCCGAGTATTTATTGACTACATCAAAGGCGGTTAGCTTCTCTTCTGGGTCCATTCTCATGTCCAAGGGCTCATCCCTCTGAAAGGAAAAACCTCGCGGGCTCTTTAGCTGTAGCATAGACACGCCAAGGTCAAAGAGAAAGCCATCTACCGCCTCTATGCCCTCCTCCTTTAAAACCAAGTCAAGGTCCGAATAGTTTGCCTTGTATAGGCTGAACCTTCCCTCAAACTCTCTCAGGTTTTCCTCCGCTTTTTCTAATGCAAAGGGATCTCTGTCTATGCCTATAACAAAGGCTTGCGGGTTCTTTTCTAAAATTCTCCTTGTGTGTCCCCCAAGTCCTACTGTACAATCTACGAAAAGCTTTCCTCCGTTTCCCAGAAGTAGGTCTACCGCTTCCTCAAGCAGAACGGGAATATGCATATAGCTCCAGCTGTCTTAAAGGTGAAAAGCTTTTTCTGTGTATTGGGGTAGGTTTTAATTCCCTCAAGGCTCTCAGGTGGTCCGGGGTAGGATAGCCCTTGTTTTTATGAAAGTTAAAGCCTGGAAAATGTCTATGGTAGTGTTCCATAATTCTGTCTCTTAGCACCTTTGCCACCACAGAAGCACAAGCACAGCTCAAACTCCTTTCATCTCCTTTAACCAAGGGAATGCAGTTAAACTTTTCCAATTTCACATAATCTGAGATCACCACATCAAACTTCGTTTTTAGATCCTCCAAAGCCCTCTCCATCGCTAACTTGGTGGCGTTTAGGATGTTTAGCCTGTCTATTACCGTGCTATCCACCACCGCGGTGCCTATGGCTATGGCTATTTTTTTAATATGTTCGTAGGCTTCCTCTCTCTCTTTTTGGGAGAGCTTTTTAGAGTCGCCCTTTAAAAAGGGTTCTGTGAAGGGTGGGAGGATCACCGCACAGGCAACCACGGGACCCGCCAAGGGTCCCCGCCCTGTCTCATCTACACCTGCCACCACAAGCCCCTTCTCCCAGAGGGACCTTTCAAAGTCAAGCATTACTTTTTCTTGAGTTCCCAGGGTTTGATCTCCCTTATCTTGCTTAGGGCTTCTTTACCCTTGTATTTTCTCAGGAAGTAGAGCCTTGCCCTACGCACCCTTCCATACTTCACGAGCTCTATCTTTTCAATGTTAGGGCTGTAATAGGGAAATGTTCTCTCTATGCCCACTCCGTAGGACTCCTTGCGGACTGTGAAGGTCTTATCCAGCCCTGAGCCCCTTATTCTTATAACCACACCCTCAAAAGGCTGAACTCTTTCCTTTTCACCTTCCACTATCTTGTAATAAACCCTAACTGTGTTCCCCACCTTCAGTTCGGGAAATTCCCTTTGGGGGGTGTAAACTTTTTGAACCTCTTGCAACAAACCACCCATGGCTTTACCTCCGCTTTTTAAAGGACTTAATATTATATTACAAGTTCATTACCGGTTTGAAATCGGCGGGCTTAACATTGTAGCACTCCTTAAAGACTGCATAGGGACAGCCCTTGGCGCAGTACTCATGGTCTATCCTCTTAAACAGTTCGGTTATGGACTGACCCTTTGAGTCAAAGACAAGGTCCTCTCTAACCTTTTTGTCAAAGCCAAACCTGTCCAGTATGGGGAAAATATCACAGCCAATGTTTGCAAGGGCTGGCTCTAAGCCCATCCTTTTTAGTTCATCAAAGAGCCTCATAAGGGTCTGACCACCGGTGGCATCAATGTAATTGACCGCCTCAAAATCTATTAGCACATACTTTAATGGTCTGTCCTTTTGTCTTTCCTGTGCCTTTTGGAGAATGTATTCATAAACATACTCTGCGTTGGCATAGTATATAGACATGTTGGGTCTTACGTATAGTATCTGAGGACATTCGGGCAATTTTTCCCTTTCTGCGTTTACAAAGGTCTGAGACTGGGGATTTCTTGTTAGCACCACAATACGTGGATACATGGTTTTATAGACAAAAGAGCCAAGGGATATTACAGTACCAAGGGTAAGGGCAACCCACAGGTCCATAAAGAAAATGCTGGCAAAGGTTATGCCTGCAATGATACCATCCATCCTATTGATTTTATAAAGCTTAAAAATCTCCTGAGGTCTTATGAGGCTTATGACCGCAGAGAGCACTACCGCAGACAGGGTCGCCTTTGGAAGGTAATAAAAAGCGGGAGCTAAAAATAAAAGGGTAAGACCGATAACCGAGGCGGTTATTACGCTTGCCATGGGACTTTTGGCACCCAGCTGAAAGTTCAGGGCGGACCTTGAAAAGGAGCCTCCCACCGGAAAGCCTTTAAATATTCCTGCCACGATGTTAGCGAGCCCCTGACCTATTAGTTCTTGGTTTGCGTCCCATTTGTCCCCCGCCTGAAGGGCTAAACGTTTAGCTATAGACACCGCCTCCACCAAGCCAAAGGCAGCCACCACCAAGGCACCACCCCAAAGGGATGCCAAAGTTTCAAAACCTACTGATGGAAAGTGTAGACCTGGTATACCCTGAGGCACATCTCCCACGATGGAAACGCCAAAGTTTTTAAGCTGAAAGTAGTAAGATAGAAGGGAGGTTATTATAACCGCCAGCAATGCCCCCGGCACAAGGGGATGGACCTTTCTTGAGAACCAAATAATGGCATAGGCTAAGACCCCTATTGCCAGTGTGTATGGGTTAGTTTGTTCTATCTTTTGGATTATATCCACGACCATGTCATATATATGGGTAGTTTGAACCACTTTAAAACCCAAGAAGTGCCCCACTTGAGATAGGGCTATAACCAAGGCACCCGCACTTATAAAACCCGTTATTACACTGGTGGATATAAGCTCTACCACAAAGCCTAACTTAAAGAGTCCTACAAAAAGCCTTATGAAGCCCACCATGAGGGCTAAGACCGCCATCAGCTCTATCCATCTTTGGGAGCCCGGTTCTGCAAGCCCTTGCACCGCAGAGGCAGCAAGAAGGGCGGTCATCGCCACTGGACCCGTTGCCAAAAACCTTGAACTGCCAAAGAGGGCAGCCACAGCCACCGGCAAAAAGGATGCGTAGAGCCCGTAGATGGGTGGCATGCCCGCCAGCAAGGCGTGAGCCATACCCTGGGGCACCAAAACCGCCGCTACAGTGAGCCCAGCTATAAGATCCTTAATAAACTTATCCCTGTCGTAGTCCTTGAACCAAACGAGAAAGGGTGCAGGGTTGAAGTTAACGCCTATCTTCATTTTTTCCCATTTTAACACCAAACTTTTCATAGACGGAGGGCAGAATGAGCAGTGTAAGCAAAGTGGAAGTAAAAATCCCACCTATAACCACCAAGGCTAAGGGCTTTTGAACCTCCGAGCCTATGCCCTTTGACAGAAGCATGGGCACCAATCCGAGGGATGTGGCGGTGGCAGTTATCAGGATTGGTCTCAACCTTCTACTGGCACCTTGAACCACCGCGGTCCTGATGGGTAAGCCATCCTCTAAAAGGCTCTTTATGTAAGAGACAAGCACCACACCGTTTAGGGTAGCTATGCCAAAGACTGCTATAAAGCCTATGGCGGAGGGCACCGAGAGGTTGTAGCCGGAAAAGTACAGGGCAAACACTCCGCCTATTGTGGCAAAGGGAACATTTAGCATAACTATCAGGGCATCCCTTACCGAGTTATAGTTTATGTAAAGGAGTAAGAATATTAAGGCTATTGCGATGGGAACTACCACCGCTAATCTTTTCATAGCCCTCTCCTGGTTTTCAAACTGACCCCCAAAGGTTATGAAGTAGCCGGGTGGAAGCTTAACTTCTTCGGAGAGTTTTTCTTTTAGCTCTTTCACAAAGCTACCCAAGTCCCTTCCGGAGACGTCGCACTGCACAAGGGCAAACCTTATACCGTTTTCTCTTCTTACCTTTTGAAAGCCTTCGGCAACTTCAAGGTCTGCCACCTGAGAAAGACTTATCAAGCTACCATCCTTTAAAAGGAGTGGGAGGTTTTTCAAGGTCTCTAAGTCTTTGTCCCTTAGGCTAACTACTATAGGGAAAAGGATCTGGTCCTTTTGGAGGTAGCCCACCTCCTTTCCACCGAGGGCATAGGCAACCAACTCCATAAGTTCCGCAGTGGTGAGGTCATACCGCTTTAGCTCCTCCATCTTTGGGATTATCCTTAGTTGTGCCTTTCCCGATTGGGCTTCTGTTTCCACATCCACAGCACCTTTTACGCTCTTGACGATTTCTTCCACCTGTTGGGCAAGCTCGTTTATCTTTTGTAGGTCATCCCCAAAGATCTTTATGGCAACCGTTGCTTTTACGCCCGAGATTAGCTCGTCTATCCTCATCTGTATAGGCTGAGTGAAGCTAAACTCCACGCCGGGCACGTCTTTTAGCTTTTCCCTGAGTATGTTTACAAACTCCTCTCTGCTTTTAAAAGTCTTCCATTCGGAAGCAGGCTTTAGAATAACAAAAGTTTCTATGTAGCTAACATCCTCAGGCTCTCCCACCTCCGCCCTTCCTATGTTGGAAAAGGTTCTGACCACTTCGGGATACTGCAAGGCGGTTTCTTCTACGAGCTTGGCAACCCTCTTTGCCTCTTCCAAGGATACGTTCGGGTCCAAAAAGGACTTTACCAAAACTGCACCCTCCTCAAGCTCCGGGGCAAATTCCGTTCCCACCCTGGAAAGCAAAAAGAGTGAAAAGACAAAGGAAACCACTGCAAGGACTATAAGAATTGGTCTTATCTTAAGGGCTTTTTCCAACAGAGCCAAATACTTCTCCCTTAGCTTGGCAAATATATAGGTCTCTTCTTTTCCACCCTTCAAGAAGTAGTATGAGAGCATGGGCATAAAGAACAAGGCAACCACCAAGGAGGATAAGAGGGCGAATATGATGGTGAGGGCAAGAGGCTTGTAGTATTTCCCTTCCACCGATTCAAAGGTAAAGATGGGCAGAAAGACCACAATTATCACAGCTATGGCAAAGCTTACGGGCTTTATAACCTCACTCACCGCGTCTGCTATCACCGAAAGCTTGTTGTGTGTTTTTGCTTCAGAGAGATGTTTGTAGATGTTTTCCACCACAACTACCGTGGCGTCCGCAAAGAGTCCAATGCCTATGGCTAAACCACCTAAGGACATGAGATTTCCCGAAAGTCCAGTTTGCTTCATTAGGATAAAGGTCAAGAGCATGGTAAAAGGAATAGAGAGAACCACCAAAAGGGCGGTTCTTATGTTCCAAAGGTAGAGCATTATGGCAATGGATACGAGCACTATACCCTCCAGCAGGGCTCTTTCAACGGTAGAAAGGGCACGCTCCGTAAGGTAAGACTGGTCGTATAGGATTTCTATCTTCACACCCTCTGGAAGAATTTTCTGAGCTTCCTTTATTTTCTCTTTTAACACAGAAACAAGTTCCATGGTGTTGGTGTTGATCCTCTTTAATACGATGTTCCCTTGAACTTCTTTGCGGTTTAGAGTAAAGGCACCCCTTCTGTTAGGAAGCTCCCCCGGTTCTATTTGGGCTATCTGCCCCAAGAGTACAGAAACTCCCTCCGCCTTCTTTATAGGTACGTTTTTGAGTTCTTCCAAGCTCTTTATCCTTCCAAGACCTCTCACCACCAAGTCCCCCTGCGGAGACATCAAAAAGCCCCCACCCGCTATCTGGTTATACTCTTCTAAGGACTTTATCACGTCTTGGAAGGTTATTCCGTAGAGGCTCATGGCGGTTGGGTCAAGCTTTATCAGGTAAGCCCTTTCAGGTCCCCATTGGGATATCTCCTCAACGCCATCCACCGACTTTATCAGTGGCTTTACCTTCCACATCTGGAGGGTTTTTAGGTCTTCCAGGGAGTGGTTTCCGCTTTCGTCCACCAAGGCATAAAAGAGCACGTTTCCAAGTCCTGATGTGTTTGGACCCATCCTCGGGATATAGCCGGGAGGTATTTGGGCTTGGGCTTCTTGGAGTTTTTGAGACACTAAATTTCTGGCAAAATAAACATCCGTACCTTCCTTAAAAAAGACCGTAACATAAGAAAGTCCGGGCAAGCTTACAGACCTCACAAGTTCCACACCTTCCAGCCCCGACATCACCGACTCTATGGGCTTTGTAACCAAAACTTCAGTTTCCTCCGCAGAAAGTCCAGGAGTTTCTGTATAGATCACCACCTGAACGGGTGTAGGGTCTGGGAAGGTGTCTATTGGAAGCTTCAAAAAGCTCCATATTCCCACTCCGACCATCAACATCAAAGAGAAAAGCACCAAAAGCCTAAACTTCAAAATCTTCGTCATTTTTCCACCTGAGCCTTTAGGAATATTACACCGCTAACTGCCACTTGCTCTCCTGTCTTTAAGCCTTCCACAAGAACTTTATCCTTTTCCCTCCTTAACACCTTCACCTCCACTACTGAAAAACCCTCGGGAGTCTTTACAAAGACCACATCCTTTCCCTTTACGTTGGAAACCGCCTCCGCAGGTAGCCAAAAGCCAGAAACCTTTCCCAGCTCCAACTCCACCGTTGCCATAAGCCCGGGTCTTAGAAGATCCTGTCTGTTATCCACCAAGAGCCTTATGGGAACTCTTTTTGTGTTTTTATCCACCTCATGGGATATGTAATCCACGTAGCCGGGAACTCTTACATTCTGCCACAGCACATAGCCTTTTGTTCCTTTTTTTACTTTCGTAGCATCTTCAGGAAGTGCATAGGCATAGACCCAGAGCTTTTCATGTCCGTGAATTTTAAACATCTCCTTTGAGACATCCACGCCACTTCCCAGAAACACCTTTTGTTCTACCACATAGCCGTTTATGGGAGACCTAATCAAAACAGAATCTCCAACAACTTCTCCGAAGGAGCGTAGGCTCAAAAGAAGTGCCCTATACTCTCCCTTAGCCTTTTCGTATTCCACCTTTGCGGAAAAGTATCGGGCGTAAGGAATTACCTCCTCCTTGTATAGCATCTCTTCCCTCTTAAGCGTCTCTTCTGCAGTCTTTAGTCTAACTTCTGCGTTCCTTATTTGAGTCAAAAGGTCTGCAACCTGTGGAGAGTATATAAGTGCCAAGGGAGAGCCCTTCTTAACTCTGTCTCCTTCCTTCACGTAGAGTTTTTTTATAACTCCGCTGACCGGAGAATAGACCTCCGCCACGAGCCCTGCGTATTCGCTTACGGTGGCGGGAAGGGTTAGCTTCTCTTTTACTTCCTCCTGCTTTACTGTGTAGAGCTTTATACCAAGCTTTTGCTGAGTCTTTTCATCAACCTTTATGCTTTGGGAAAACACCAAGAAGGGAAGGAATAAAAGCAAAATAATTCTCATAGTTTTCCTCCCAAGGAAAGGTATTTGGAAAATTCTTCGTGAGCCTTCATCAAAAGCTCCGCCCTGTATTTTAGAAGTTCTAAATACCGCCTCTTTGTGTCGGATAGTTCCAAGAGTGTTATGGTGCCAAGATTGTAGCTTTTTATTGCAAGGCTTAGCTCCTCCTGTGCTCTTGGTAGGAGTTCCCTCTCGGTCTTTTCAAACTCCCTCTTTAGGGTGTTGTATCTCTCTCTGATCGCCTCATACTGACTCCTTGTGTTTATAAGTTCCTTTTCCCTTTGGTATTTCAGGGAATTTGCCTGTGCCAAAAGTTGTATTATTTCTCCCTCCCTTTTGTAAAAAAATGGAAGAGTGGTGCTCACAAGAAGCCTGTAGCCATACTCTCTGTCTGCCACCTTTTCGCCGACTAGTTCTATGCTAACCTGTGGTTTCGCGTAGAGTTTTTCCAGTTCTATGTTCTTTCTTACGCTGTCTATGGCAAGCTGGTAATATCTCACTTGAGGCGTGTTCTCCGGGTTTAAGGGTTCTAAGTCTTTTAGCTCCTCAATTCTTCCTTCCACCTCCTGCACCTCCCTTCCCACAAAAGAGGAAAGGCTCCTCAGTGCGTTTTGGTAATCTACCCTTGCCAGCTCAAGCTCCGTTTTGGCAGTCTGGAGCTCTCTCTCTGCCCTGAATAGCTCCAACTTGGTGGTTTCTCCAAGCTCATAGAGCCTTTTTACGAAGTTGTAGAGCTCTTCAGAAAGTTTTAAGTTCTCCTGAGCTATTCTCAAAAGCTCTTTTTTGTAAAGGGCGTCATAAAAGCTTCTATAAACCTCTGCTTTTAGCTGGTTTTTCTCCCTTTCTATCTGTAAGCCAAAGGCTTCTTTTTCCTTTTCCGTCGCTTCCCTTGAAAGCCTACCCAAGGGATAAAGAAGAATAGGTTGGGAGTAAGAAATTCCGTAAAGAGGATTTTTGTTAAAACCCTCCTTTGAGGTTCCAAAATTTCCAAAGCTAACGCTCACCGAAGGGTTAAGGAAACTCCTGTAGGTTAAAGCTTTCCCTTCAAAACCTTTTTGTTCCTCCTTTAGGGCTTTTATTGAGGGAGAGTATTCCAAGGCGCTTTCTATGGCAGTTTTCAGGTCTATCCCGAAGCTAAAACTAAAGATTATGAGAGCAAAAAGCCACATTATTGCAGTATTTTAAGCTAAAAAAACTCACTCCCTTGCAATTATGCACTTCCTAGTAAGCCCTAAAGGTCAGTTCAACTGCCTCCACCCGCACTTGTTGGTATACTACCGAACTTTTCTACCCTGCTCACCATAACACTGCTTACAAACACGACTCCAGAGTGCTTGTTTAGAAAAGGAGTTATGCCCTCAAGCACCGCTTCAACAAGGTTTTCTGGCATTACCGAAATAACCATTACAAGGGTATCCTCTTCGTTGAATAGGAGGTGTCCTTCGTGGAAACCGTGGCTACCCTTTCCGGAAAGGTTGTGTATTATAGTGTAGCCACTGACGCCTGCCCTCTCAAGCAGGTCAATCACAAAGTCTAAATCTTCTCCTCTGACAACTATCTCTACTTTTTTCATCTCGTGAAGCTTTACACTCTTCATACCTTTACCTCCTCTTTTTTAAGATATTCAATCCAATTGCCTTCTAAGTATCTATAAAATACTCCGCTTTCTGGGTCAAGGATGATCACGTTTATCCACTCGTTTTGCATAAGTTCCCTTATTTTCCTTATTTTGTTGATGGCTCTTTTTGCCAACTCAAAGGGCGCCTCTATAACAAGCGTGTACCTTATGGGTATGTGGAAGGGCTTGCCCTCCTTTAGCACCGTTTGGGCGGGCAAACCTGTTCTTAGGTCGCTGTAATTACCAGTCATTACTCCTATTCTTCCCACTACGTTGTGATAGACCTTGCTTCCGCTACCGTAAACCTCGTTGTCCACTGTTGAAAAATAGTATTCGGAGTTTATCCATTGACCTACAACCGCTGGACCTGCGAGTATGTTTTCCAGCAAGAAACCTTTTTTATCTACGCGATAGTCGTAAGAGTGCAAGAATACTCTACCCATCAAGTTGGCGGAGCTGGTGAGGCTTCTCCTGCCTATGATGAAGGCGTAGTTGCCAGAAAGACCCCACTCGGGTCTAACTTCAGACCAGTCGTAGGCTTTCCTGTAAACCTCCTCCGGCTTCTTTGCATCCAAGGACTGCCCTCTTTCTATAAGGGTGAGCTCCCTGGCCCTTTCAAAGTCTTTCTTTATGTTTTCAAGTAACGGAAGATAGTTTGCAGGCAGAAACTCAAGGTCGTAAAGGAGTATTTCATCGGTAGTGGTATTATGTATGCCGGGGACGAATACAGTGCTTGATGGTATCTCCAATCCGTGCTTTTGGGCTATTATCTGCCTTACCTCAGGGTCGTTAGCCATAATACAAAATGCCCTTGCGTTATAGATACCTGAAGCACCACCGCAGGCACCGCAATCTAAGGCGGACTCGTAGGGGTTGTTTTCAGACCTGCTCTCATGTCCGAGCACAAAAACTATTGGGGCAAAGTCTTTGGTTAAACCAATGCTTTTTAGGGCTGTGGATATTAGAAACGCCTGTTCTTCCTTTGTAAAGCCTACGCTTTTAAGTCTTTCTTTGAAAAGTTCCACATAACCGTGGTCCACTTTGTATTTGTTTTTCAGAATTTCAACTGCCTTTTTCAGGTTTTCATCAATCGTGTCCTCACCGTTTATACAGGCTTCATACACACGACTTACAACCTTGTCGTCAACATCTTCCATTCCAAGATGTTCTTGTAATACTGACCTTATAACGTTAAAGTAGTAAGTTCTTGTTATCTGTTCTATTTCTTCCTCGGAGAGTTTGTTTACCATTAGGGATGTTTTTGTGTGGTCTTTGAAAGCGAACTCTTTTAGCTTTAGATACTTCTCCGGTAGGAAGGTCTTTCCCAAGAAGTCAAAACCAAAGGCAAACCCTACCATCTCCACCGCCACAAAGGGTGCCAATATGTGGTCTTTTACACCGTGGAGAATCTGGTGTATGACTTTTTCCTTTTCTACTCCACCCTTTTTGTAGGGCATTTCAAAAACCACATTTCTTGGAATTACTATCGCAGGACACAGAAACTCTTCGTGCCCTTTTTGAAGGTTTACTAAGGCAAAGGGAACACCAAAAAAGCCTGCTATACCGTAAGTTTGATATCTTCCTATGCTCTCAAGGTTCCTCCTAAAACGCTCAGAACGCACGTCTATACAGAACAGGGCCTGAGCAAGGGGCTTTTCTTGCGTCTCTTGGGATAACCTTATGGACTCTATCAGGTTCTCTATGTGTGTGTCCTCAAGGGCCCTGAGGCATATGTATCCTTCTTCCTCTTTGAACTTTTCATAAACCTTTACCAGTTCAAGGACATGCTCTGGGCTGATGCTGTTTATGTCTATGCCTGCCTTTTTTGTCCAGTTTGCCAGAAACTGATAATAGCTAAGCGTTAGTATTTCCGCCTTTGCTTCTGTGTATTCTTCTACTTTTTCGTGGGGCTTCTTTAGATAATCCCTTATACGGTCCCAGAGCTGAGGTGGGCATCTCTTTGTGGCAAGCTCGTACTTGAGGTAGGCTTTGGCGTAATCTTTGCTTAAAAACTCCTCCAACGCCCTGTAGGTGGGTTCAAAGGGAAGGTCCTTCTTGTTGGCCTCTATTACCGCCTTGGCTATCAAAAGTCTTATGGCGGTGTAATCCACAACATCAACAGGATGGACCTTTTGCCAGTAGTAAAACTTATTGTGAGAACGCCACTTTATAAAACCCACTATACCCTTTAGACGTGCCAGTTCAAGGGTTATGTATCCCTCCCAAAGGGCTTGGGGGAGTTCAAAAGAAGTTAGCACATACTCTATGGCAGGTTCAGGTTCATCAAAGGCTTCCACCATTTCCTTTAAACCCTTCCCTGCCCATAAGAAGAACCTTAGGTTCCTCTTTGCGAGCTCTCTCCAAGCCTTGTAAAAGCCCGCACTCCTGCCGGGCATGTCTATGGTGGATTGTCCTTCGTCCAAAAAGTCAAAGGCTGTCTTTATGGTAAGCTCATCTATGGTTTGGGAGAGGTCCTTACCGGTTAGTAGTTTTATAATGTCCTGTATAGTGTGCTTTAGGCCTATGGATAGCAAAAGCTCCCTGCACACTTGGGCTGGGTCCTCTGTAAAGTGTTCTAAAAGGGCGTTCATTGTTTCCTCGTCTATATCTCCTCTGTATAGGTCGTTTAAAGCGGGCTCCTTTATGTCCTCCACCAAAAGGGTAAAAAGCAGTTCTTCGTAGGGAAGTGGCGCCTTAGGTTCCACAAAGGAAAGGAACCTTCTTATGCCTTCCCTTAGAAACCGTTCCTTCATGTAGCCCTTAGAATAAAGTTCTCTGTAGTCTTCCCTTTTGAGATAACCCTTGCCTCCAAACAGAAGCTCTCCGTCCTTTAGGGCGTCCTTAAAGGGTTTATTTTCAAACTCCCTTAGTGGATTCCGGGTTATGAAAGTTCTCATAGGCCAAAAGTATGCTATCGGCTCAGCGGATATATTTACAAGAGACCTTATGTACAGCTTTCTTCCCTTTTCCATGGGCTCACCTCCTCAAAAGGTCTGTATAATTTATGTCCTCCCTTGGCAAGCCGTGCAATGGTCTCCATGTAGTAAGTGCCATGGCTACACCAAGCATAAACCATCCTGTTATTAGCAGAGTTGCTTGTAGGACGTTGGCTTTCAAAAGTGCATCAAAGAATGGATAGAAGCTCGGCATAAGGGGTATAAGGCATGCCTGCAAAGAGGCGATCACTAACAAAAGGGAGTAGATGGGCATCTCTTCTATAAACCCACCGGCGTAATAAAAGCTATCTGTATGTAGCGTCCTTTTAGTGTAAATGCCAAGAAGATAGAGAAGGGCAGAAGGTAGTAGGAGTAAAACAAAGTGGGTTTCTTCCTTGGATAGCCAAATCAGGCTAAGGAGCGCAGGGTACAGCTCTGAAATACTTTCCTTAAAGCTCTGGCTTACCACAGCCCTTAGCGAGTGGAAGAGTAGCGTAAAGCTTGCGAGGTAGTAAAGGAACTCGTAGTCTAGTATTTTTATGAACGCAAGGCTTATCGCACCCAAAAGGGCAATGAGCGGATAAGAGTATATCCAAAACCTTCTTATGAGGTAAGAGGTTATCAGACTTATGGGAAACAGGGGAATAAACAATGCAAGTATGAGTGCGTCCAGGGGGAAATTCTTCTGGGTTTCTCCTGCGTAGAAAATTCCATAAACAGACACCGCAGAAAGAGAAGTAAAGGATAAAAGGCGTGCCAACTTCATAAAGCCATCTCCTATAAGCTTGTAAAGGTCTGGGAAGTAAAGCTCCCTAGAAAGATGGGCGTAAAGGCTCAGGTGAACCTTCAAAGGTTCCTCCCTGTTGGCAAAGTATATAAGTATCCATCCCACCACCACCAAAATTAAGCTTATGGCTATACCGAGTGCGAGAAGGACAGGGTTAGAGAATGCCCTTTTGTATATCTTTTCCTGCAGACCCTCGTAAGGAAAGACAAAGCCTTTAAGGAGATGGGACATAAGGACATATACGCTCAGAATAACAAACAGGGAAACTACACCTAAGAAGGTAGTAAGCAGAGGTTTTTCCCTGCCCACCTTGAAAAGGTTCAGAAGTACCTGGGCGGACGTGATCCAACCAAAGAACAGGAGTATTAATGGGGCTTGATATTTAAATAAATCGGGTTCAAAGATATAGTGGGTAATCAAAACTAACAAAAGTGGCACCAACAAGGTAATGGCTACATAAAACACTGTGGGCATATCTTTGTAAGGTTCCTCCTTTTTTATCAATGCGTCGTAAACCTCGTCCCTTGGGATGTTGGGGTCTTTTCTTGCTTCGTGTATAACACCACCCGAGGAGAGAAACAGGGTAGCCTTGAATACGCCGTGAGCCATCATGTGGTAGATGGCAAGGGCAAAGGCACCCACGCCCACTTCCATCATCATATAACCCATCTGTCCTACGGTGGAGTATCCCAACGCCTTCTTTACATCGTTCTGCATCAGCATAAGGGTGGAGCCCAACACAGCAGTTATTATGCCTACTAAGAAGGAAAGGCTAAGCCCATACAAGTCGTAAGCAAACAAGAAGGAAAACTTGCTTACTATAATAGCACCCGCGTTTACTATGCCCGCATGCATAAGGGCGGATACAGGGGTGGGACCTTCCATGCTGTAAACCAACCAAACGTGAAAGGGTATCTGTGCGGACTTTAATATACCGCTCAGTATTATCAAGAGTGTTGGTATCCATAGGGTATCTGAAGACCCTGTGGTGATCGCTTGGGCTAACTTGCTTATCTCAAAGGTGCCATGCTGTTTGTAGAGTAAAAGGACTGCTATTAGAAGGGGAAAGTCCGCTAGCCTGTGGGTAAAGAGTGCGAGCCTTCCCGACCTTACTGCTTGCTCCCTTCTGTTGTTAAAGGTAAGCAGAAAGTAAAGAATTACTCCCATCAAATGCCAGGAGGCAAAAAGAACGAGCAGGTGGTTTGAAAGCACAAGGGTTAATAAATTCCAAGTCATCAAGTCAAGCAGGATGAAGTATCTCTTCAACCCTTGCTCGTCCTTCATGTAGTTTTCCGAGTACTTATGGATCACAAGGCTCACAAGGAGTATGTAGGAAGCAAGAAGAGTGCCAAGCCCATCAAACCTAAGAAAGGTAAAAGCAGTTTCTTTGTTGGTAAATAAAAGCACATACAGGCTCAGAAGGAAGGCAATGCCTGTAAAAATGGTGCTCGCTTTTGAATAAAGCCTCTTTTCCAAAAACAGAGAAGTTATTATGGAAAGCAAAGGTATAATAACGACGATTGCTTCAAAAACCATGCCGACCCTCCTTGTGGGAGTTTCTAACTAAGGGATCGTATCAGGACAAGGAAGGACTTCCCTTCGTAATGGGGCAATGTATAGCCTGTATCCAAATTGCCAAAAGAGTAATTAACAACTAACGCTTCAGGGAAGTCCTTTAACTTCAATATACCCTTCAGCCTAATAACGTCCGGTGGTAGTTTATTGATTATATCAAGAAGTTCATTATAATCAATGGGTTCGTCAAGATAAACCACTTGCTGTGCGTGATTATGGCTGTGCGTTTCGCCGTTAAGATGGTAAAGTTTTTCTTGCAGAGCAAAGACACCGCTAAACACTTCTGCGGGAAGTTTTCCAAAAGAAGTTTTGTATAATTTAAAGCTCCTAAAAACTGGCTCGTTGGTAAAGAGGTTCCTAAGCAAATACCTGTTCCATATGTCCACCACACTATCCTCTACCTGTTTAAGCGTGCTTTCATCCACAAGGTCTGTTTTGTTCAAAACCAGCACGTTGGAACTGCCTATCTGGTGTTTGGCGGTATCCTCTTGACTGTAAAGGTGAAAGTTCTTGGCGTCTATAAGGCATATTACTCCTTCTATTATGCATCCTAAGTTCTGAAGGCTTATCATAACAGGAAAGGGCTCGGCGGAACCGGAAGTTTCCACCATGAGCAGTTCAGGTTCGTACTTTTCCCTCAGTTCCCTGATGGCTTTTTCAAATTCTGCGTGTATGGTGCAACATATACAGCCTTCTGGAAGCTCCAAAACCTCAGAATATGCGTTTTTCAGAACCTTCCCGTCAACGCCCACCTCTCCGAGCTCATTGACGATAACCGCCACCCTTTTCTCAGAAAAATGTTCCCTAGCAGCGTTTAGGAGAAGAGTAGTCTTCCCGCTTCCAAGATAGCCCGTAATTATGAAAGCCGGGATCAAGACTACTCTCCTCCGTATTCCACCGAATCTATCTCCTCCATAAACTGTTCTATTTGAAAGGCTACAAAGTTAGCCAAATCCTTCAGATCCTTCTCCCAGTATTCTTTGTCTATGTCTATGCGCTTTTCATGGACGCTGTGTCCCTCCACCACATACCTTACGGTCAGGTAGGGAACTCCGCAAGCCTCATCAAAGCAAACATCTATATCCACATCCGGGTTTGCCATATTTTTTTGAACCTCTTCCGCCAGCCTTTCCAACTTTTCCTTCATACCACCTTCCATGGCTCAATCTCCTGCAGTCATCATAACCATTTGGATGCAGTTTCTCTTCAAAAGGTCCGAACAGACATAGACGCATATGGCACAGCCTTTGCACCTTGAGTAATTGACCCAAGCGGTATGTTTGGTACTGTGATACATCAAAGTGTTAGGTTCTGGACAGAACAGTACACACTGCTTGCAGTTGTATTTGGCGCACTCTGATTCATTCACCTCTGCCACGTAATACATGCTCCAAAAACCTCCTGTTTATGGTGTGTATGCTTCTTCTTCTACCCAACCGCGCTCTTCTGCGATTTTGAAGGCTTCTCTGATAACCTGCATGTTCTTTTCAAGGAGTTCCATCTTCTTTTTGAATTTCTTTTCTATGGCACTGTCCAAGGCGGTAGTTCCTCCGGATGCCACGAAGGTATTACCTAAGAACCTTTCCCTTACCGCCTGCTCTATGTGTTCAAAGCCCACAAGCCTGGTTATGCCAAAGAAAAGTCCTACCATTGCCATATTGGTGGCAAGTTCAGTACCAGCTACTTCTAAGGCAAGCTTAGTAGCGGGGAACATGTAAACCCTTGTGTTTAGCTCCCTGAGAACTTGCCAATCTTCGGGTGGGATTATATCCGCATCGGTGTTTATTATTACCATGCCACCTTCCTTCAGCCCCGAGTAAAAGGGCATGGTGTAGGATTTGCCGTGGGTGATAACCTGAGGGTGGTAGATCATGATCACGTTGGGATAGACCACCTCACCCACTTCGTAGATGGGCTGGTCGGACACGCGCACATAGGCTTCCACGGGTGCCATTCTCTTTTCGGAGCCAAAGAAGGGAACCAGTGTGGCATACTTGCCCGCGGCGGACATGGCATTTCCAAGGATGTGGGCGGAGGTGACCACCCCCTGCCCACCAACGCCCGCTATTCTGATGTTATAACGCTTCATACTTTGACCTCCTGAGACTGCTTCTCTATTTCTTCAAAGTATTCCCTTACTTCGTCGGTCATCCACTCGTAAAAGGCAAAGTCTTGCTTTTCCCTCTTGCGTGCGTCCTCAAGGACCTTATCGGTGGGTATGGAGTACTCAATGTTGCAGGAGGTGTAAGCGTGTATAAAGGTGGGTCCAAAGTGCCTTGCGGCGAGGATAGCCCTCCTTATGGTCCTTGCGATCCTCTTAGGATTGGTGGGGGCAAGCTTTGCCACATAGACGCAACCGGCGACCTTTGCCAGCTCCACCGCGTTGATCTTGTCAAACTGCTTTCCTTTGGGGGCCATCTTTAGCTGAACACCCTTTGGAGACATTCCGCTCTCTTGCCCACCGGTGTTTCCGTAAACCTCGTTATCCACCATTATGGTGGTGAATTTTTCTCTCCTGAACCAAGAGTGCATAGTCATTCCAAAGCCTATGTCTATGAGACCACCGTCTCCTGCGATAACCACCACATCCTTCACCTTGTCGGGGAACCTAATAGTTAGTGCCCTCTTTAGACCGGATGCCACCGCGTTGGTGTCTCCGTAGTTTCCGTAGACGAAGGGAACTGCCGCCTGAGATAGTGCCAGCCTTGCACAGCCTGCGGTGCCGATGACTATGGTATCCTCTGGATTGGGGAGGGCTGCGTAGAAGATCCTGATGAAGTATGCCATAAAGCAACCCGCACACATTGGGTGCTCTTCCACCAGCTCCTTGAACTGTCCCAGCTGTTGGACGTCTACTTGCCTGCCAAACGGCCCATAATTGACTAGGTCTACATAGTCCTTGGGCATGTATCTCTCAAAGCCTGGTGATATTCTTACATACTCCAAGCCCATGGTAACACCTCCTTTTTAAGTTTTTTACACTACAACCTTCCTTTCTTTCTTTATGCCAAATACGTCGTATATCTTTTCCATTATAAGCTCCACTGGTAGGGTCATACCACCGTAGACCCTTGGACCACCTATTACCTTGTCGTTGTCCGGAATGGTTGCCTTTATTTCTCTGGCAAGCCATCCTATGATGTTGTGCTCGGGCACTATGACCGCCTTTGCCTTTTTGAGCACTTCCCTTATTTCCTTCTCTGGGAAGGGTCTTATGGATTTTACCTTTACCAGACCTACATTGAGGCCTTCCATCTGGGCATAGCGCACCGCCTCTCTGCCCTGCGCCGCTGCACAACCGGAAGCCACTATGAACACTTCCGCATCGGGATTGACCACCTCTATGGGACCACCCAGGTACTTGTAGATGTACTTCATAGCCCTTCTGTTAGAAGCCCAAACTTCCTGTTGCCATACTGCGTGAATTAGGTAGCTCATGAAGTTGGACTTTTGCACGGGTGCGTCCCTTTGAATTCTTGCGGGCGGTATTTCACAGTCGGTGGGGGGAACGGGTGCCTTGTAGGGATCCCTTGGAGGTAATTTCATATCCTCAGGGGTCATGTTCACATAACCCTTTGCGTGGGTAACGAAAAAGCCCTCTGTGCATACTGCCACGGGAATATAAACATCCACTTTTTCAGAGATCACAAAGCCCGCCAAGGTAAAGTCAAAAACATCCTGCTGGTTCTCTGCGTGAAGGACAATCATACCACAATTAAGAAGGTAAGCAATCTCTATATTATCGGGCTGTATGGAAAGGGGTGCGTTGACGACTCTTGTGAGAACTCCCAAGACCGCCGGTATTCTGTGCCCAGGCCAAGAAGCTATAGCTTCAAAACCCCTCAGAAGTCCAGGTCCAGAAGTGGCGGTAAAGGCCCTTACACCGCCTCTGACCGCACCAGCTATAGCGGACATGGCGCCGTACTCTTCCTCAGCCCTGTAGTAGTCCTTGAGGTAGCCCTGAGCCCACAGGTCTCCCACCAGGTGCATAACCTCAGACTGGGGAGTAATTGGATAGGCTATGGCTATATCCACGTTGGCGCGCTTTACCGCTTCCGCCATAGCTTGGGCGCCTGTGATAAACTTGCGCTCCCTCGGAGCCTCTAACAAAAGGTAATCTGCATCTACAACCCTTTGCTCTGGCATGGCATTACCTCCATTTTTTATTCGCTTTCAGGGACATACTCACCCTTTCTGGGAATAAGTAAGTATGAATACTCTCCGTAATCCAACACCGAAAGGGCCTCCCAATTTTCTTTGGGCAGAGACGGATTCTCTGGTGGAAGCTTTGGTTCCCACTTTATACCGAGCTCCTCTCTGACTTGCACAACAACATCTTTAAATCTTCTTATCTCCTCCGCATGCACATCCCTGAGGGATACCATAGCATCTTCGTGTCCCATCTCCGCACACAAGGCTATGGTAAAGCAGTTGGTCCCTGCCCTGATTATTCTCAAAGATAGATTGGCATAATGGCAATGGACACCCACAAATATACAAACTTCTATCTTGTTGTGAAGGATGGTCAGGTTAGGATGGTTTGGGTTTATCTCCGCCTCTGGGTCTATTTTGGGATACTTGGGTCTGTAGTCGGGCATGGGTATGATCCGGCAGTTGGGTATTTCCATGGCAAGCTCCAGCACTGCCTTTGCCTTTTCCATGGCACTGGCGTTCCATCCCCACAGGACGAGAGGACCAGGGAATATGGTAGGATTCCTACGGGTAAGCAGGGCTTTTGCCGCCTCTCTCATTGCTATCTCTTCATCTACTATCTCTCCGTAGAGAAGGGCTTTTCCCGGGGGTGGCAATTCCACACCCTCAAAGACGGCTGGTGTAGGTATATAACCGGCGGGTCCTGGGACTACCTTCATTCCTTACCTCCTACAACGCTAAGTTATCATAAAGTTAGTATACATTGCACTGTTGTCAAGTTTAAAAGGTATGATTTTCATCATAGGCTACTTCTTGGATTGATCCCTTTTCCTCTCCCACTCTTCAAGCTTGGGCGAAAGCAATTTATAGAGGGCGTTCGCCAGGAATATTATGATCAACAGCAAGGGCAAACCCACCAAAAGCATAACCAGAAAGAGCTTTCCAAAGAACAAAAGCCAAGCCAAAAGTTCATTCATCTATAACCACCAGGTTTATAAGCTTATTTTTTACATATATGACCTTTTGAAGTTTTTTGTTTTCCAACGCTTTTGCAACTTTTTCTTGGGCTAAGGCTATGGACTTTACAGTGTCCTCTTGGGCATCTATGGGAACCTTGATAACTGCCTTTAGCTTTCCGTTGACCTGCACCGCTATCTCCACCTCCTCCTCTTTTAGTGCCTCTGGGTCTGGCTGTGGGAAGGTGTAAAAGACCATGAGCCTTTGATTACCCAGCTCGTTCCAGAGTTCTTCGCAAATGTGGGGCGTAATTGGATAAAGCATAAAAAGAATTAGCTCAAGGGCTTCCTTCAGGACCTTGTAGTCTGCTTGGGTTTCCGGTTTAAAATCCTGAAGGGCATTCAAAAGCTCCATTATGCCCGCAATGGCGGTGTTGAAGGAGAGCTCTTCCATGTCCTGCAAATACTTTTTTAGGGTTTGGTGGGCTCTCTTTCGTACATCCTTTGCCTTACCTTCTACCTTTGAGAGTTCCTCCCTTGTGTATTGAAGATCCCTTAGCCTTTCAAGGTTTTCGTGGAAAAAGCTCCAGAGCCTCTTTAGAAATCTGTGGGCACCCTGAAGACCCTCTTCTGTCCATTCAAAGTCCTTTTCCACAGGTCCTGCAAAGAGTATGTAGAGCCTAACTGTGTCTGCCCCGTAGCTGTTGACCATGTCCTCTGGGTCTACGGTGTTTGCCTTGGACTTGGACATTTTGGCGGTTTCACCCACCGCGGACTCTACCCTTTTTACAAATTCCTCTTGGTAGATGCCAAGCCTTTCCAATAAGAACTTAAAGTTATCTCCCACAGACAGCTTGTTTTCCTTTAGGAATTCACCAATGGTCATAGGAATTTATTTTAAAAAACTGCGAAGGTGTTTATACTACCTTCTAACTCCGCTGGAGATTTCTGTAATAGGTAGCACCACGCTCAGGACCACAAAGGCAACCAAGATGCCTATTATCAGCATGGCAATGGGCTCCGCCAACCTTATCCAGAGGTCTATCTTTCTCATAGCTTGCTGGTCGTAGAGCTTTTCTAAAAGTTCTAGAGCCTTCTCTAACTCTCCGCTCCTTTCACCAGTTGCCAAAAGACCCACAAATAGGGAAGGAAAGACGCCGGTAGCCTTGAGAACCTCCGCCAAGCTTTTGCCTTTGGCAACCTCCTTGGGCACCTCCGTTAGCCTGTTTTTTATGTAATGATTGGTTATAGTATCTATTGCCAAAGACACAGCCCTAACGAGGGGGATGCCAGAAAGCAGGGACATCCGCAAACTGCCCGCAAACCTTGAAAGCTGAAAGTAAAAGGAAACTTTGCCGAAGATGGGAAGTTTAAGGTAATACTTGTCTATTTTTTCCCTGCTTATGAGCCTTCCTTTAAAGACAAAAAGCAGGATAAGCAGAGGGAAAAGGTAAAGGAAATAACCCATCAGCTTGGAGAAAAAGAGAAGAATTTTTGTTATCAAGGGCAAATCCTTTCCCAAACCAGCCAGCACGCCAGCAACTTTTGGGATCACAAACTTAACCACCGCAAACACCGAAAGAAGGCTAAAGAAGATCACAAAGGCAGGGTAAGTCAGAGAAGATAGAACCTTTGCCCTCACCTGTGCCATCCTGCTGAGAAATTCCCCCGCAATTTCAAAGACCTTTTCTAAGTTTTCGCCCCTTTCTGCGGTCTTTAGCATCTCCAAAAAGAACTCCGGGAATACGTCCGCTTTGCCAAAGGCAGTATGCAAGGGCTCCCCCTTCTCTATTGCGTCCTTTACAGAAAGTAGAGCCTGCTGGATTCTTTTATCCTCCGCCTGCTGGATGGCAGTTTCTAAGGCTTTTGGTAAGTTTAGCCCAGAAGAGAGTAGCATAGAGATCTGCGTTAGCAAAAAGGCAACGTCCTCTTGGGAGGGCTTTCTTTTAAAGAGTTCCCTACTCCAAAGGCTTTCGGAGACATCCTCTATCTTTAGGGGCTTTATGCCCTGAGAAATCAAAAGCTCGTAAGCAGACATTCCCTCCGGCACCTCAATCTTGCCACTTCTGATATTCCCAAACTGGTCTATGCCCCTGTATAGCTTTACCCTACTCATGGCTTTATAAGATATTCCCTGCCCTCTATGGTTATACGATAAAGGTCTGGCAGTCCCTTATAGGTCTCTTCAGTCTTACCACCCTTCACTGCAGAGAAGGAAAGCTCCTCAAACTTTCCCAACTTTATAAGCCTGTCATCCTCGTAGAACTTTATATCCCCGTAAGGATAGGGAAACTCGTAATAGTAAAGCACACCATCCTTGTAAATAAAGGCACATTTTACCAAGCCCTGGTGGTAATCCCCGGCGTAGGTGTGTAAGAATAGCTTATCCCTTTCCATGTAGGCGTCCTTTGCGGAGACGACCTTTCTTTGAATGTTCCAGACCAAAAGGGCTTCCTCCTTTAGCCTTTGGCTATCCCCCGCAAGAAACACAGAAGATTCCACGCTGGATTTAAAAACATAAGAAAAAAGCCCAAAGACAAGCCCAAGCAAGGTTATGACTATGATTAACTCAAGAAGGGTAAACGCCCTTTTCATTTTTTAAAAAGGTATATCACCGCAGAGCCGTAAGAGAGCTCCACCTCTTTTATGCCCGGATAGTCCCTTAACTCCCTCTCCCTAACCCGCACACCCTCCAGCTTATTTTCCAAAATTTTGTTGTTCAGAAAGCTCATATCTTGGTAAAGGCTTCTGGCAAGCTCGTAATCCTTGCGTGCAGAAAGCAAAAGCTCAAAGAGAACGCTAAAGGTGATCACCAAAACAGAAAGGGCAATTATAACTTCTATGAGGGTAAAGCCTCTACAAGTTCCAAACATCTAAGTCATCTTCTGTGCCTTCTTTTCTGTCTGGACCCGCAGACCTCAGCTCAAAGGGTCTGTTTACCCCCGGAGAAACATAAATAAAATCCTGATCCCACGCATCCTTTGGCACTTTGTCCAAATACTGCCTCCACCTGGTTGGCACCGGCGGAGTGTTTGGCTTTTCCACCAAGGCTTTTAGACCCTGCTCGGTGGTAGGATAAAAGCCATTGTCAAGCTTGTATTGCTCCAAGGCATCCTTTATAGCCTTCATCTGAACCTTTGTTGCCTCCACCTTTGCCTGATCAACCCTGCCCGTGATCCTTGGGACCACAATGGCGGTAAGAATACCCAAAATCACAATAACCACCAAAAGCTCTATGAGGGTAAAAGCCCTTCTCATGCCAAAAATAAAAAGCCCCGCCAGAGGGCGGGGCGGTGAAGTCTCTAACACTTAGAACCTGGTTTGGAGGTAGAGGGTGAAGTCGGTGAAGTTCTTTCCGTTTGCACCCTTTGAGTCTCTGTTCCTGTTTACAGTGTCTACACCAAGGGATATCTTTGCATCCTGACCCTTGATGTAGTAGTTAACAAACACGCCAACCCTTGTGTTCTTGGGTTCGCCTGCTATTGGAGAAGTTCTTCCAGTGTTAGTGTCGAAGCTGAACCTATCTTTATTCTTGTTTTGCTCCCACCTTATTGCCAAGGCTGGCTTTCCAAAGCCCACCACTTGGTCATACAGAAGTTGTCCTTGGGCATAAATTTGGGTTGCTTTGCCATAGGATACAACACGAGTAGTAGGGTTATAGCTATATGCCACATCCTTTGCCTGTATGTATCCCACTTGGAAGTTAGGAACTAGTTCTCCAAACTTTTGTTCGTAAATCACATCCACGGTAAACAGTTTGGCGGTCTTTGAGTAGTTCCTCGGAAGACCAGTAGTTTCTGCCTTCACTACCCTATAACCTATGCCGACGTTATGAACATTCTGCTTGCCAAGGTAGGTGTCCGCAAGGCTGTATCCCGTTTCTGGCTTAAAGCCAAGTATGGTGGGGGTAATTTGAAGCCTTATGGTGTAGGCGAGGTTGTCTTTGGTGTTGGCACCAAAGAAGCCTCCTCTCCTATCATACCTACCGTCAGTGACGCCTAAGTAGTACTTTAGAATTCCATCTGCCACAATACCCCAAACGACTATTCCTGCGTCCCTGTTTCTTTCACCCGCATCACCACGAACACTTAGTCCGTCTATTGGGTCTATAGACAGTCCCACACCATATATACCCCTATCATCTTGGGTTGGGATGAGGAGGTTGTAGGAGGAGGTTAGGGTTATTCTGGAGAAGGGAATCCTCATTGCACCCGCTTGGACCCTAAACTCATCCGCAAACTTCAGTCCTACAAAAGCGTCCCTAACAACGAATGATTCCCTAAGACCAGGTTTTTTTGCTGCTTCTGCTAAGATGCCAAAATACACCAGCTTATTCACTTGCCCGCTTGCACCTATGCTGACCAACTTCGCAGCAAAGTTTGTTTCTTCTTTGTCTGCGTTTGTCCTCTTGCCCTGGACTGTTCCCGTTATTTGGGCGCCGAAGAGGATGTCTGCGTAGGTATCCTTGTCAATGTTCACCCTCCAGGCGTGGGCTGGCAAAGTAGCAACACCCATCAGTGCTGCCATGGCTAAAAGGCTCTTCCTCATGTTGATACCCTCCTTTAAAGTTTTTTTGGATGGTTTTAATGATAGCATAAGGGAAAAAATTTGTCAAGAGGTTTTTTTTAGATGCAAACTTGCAGTTGGGTGTTTGGAAGTCGTGTTTTTGTGGGTTTTTGATGCTTACGCACTTTGAAGATGTCAACTTTTGGCATTAATAGACTGGGCTGATACACTTAGAGATATGAAGGCGATACAAGTAATAGAAGAAATACTAACCAAAGCTTTTAAGCGACATAGGTTTCCCGTAAGCCTAAAAGCAGAAGCTGTGCTCCTCTACTTTAAGGGACTTTCCCCAAGAACAGTAAGGGAGTTCCTACTTCACAAGGGTTATTAGGGAAAGCTCTTCAGGCAATATATACGATTGCTATTTGGGTCTATAAGGTTTGCCTGTGTTTGTGCATCTTTCAAGAAGAAGGGACTCTTGGACAGCTAAGTTGGTTCTTTACAACACAAAGGCAAAGGGATGCACCACTGACAAGGGACCTTGGTATGTGAGTGCAGTCAAAAAGCTTCCAATGGAATGGGAACATGAGACTTTTGGGAAGAGGAATGAGGTTTCCTTGGAATGCTAAGTATGAAACCGTCTATAGATGGTTAGCCTCCTTTATTGTCATTTATACGATCATGAACCTAAAAAGTTGACATCCTCACGCACTTTTTTGCAATTTTGCAGTGGGCTCTGTTTGGGGTGGGTTGATATAATTAAAGCCATGAAGTGGCTAAGGCGGTTTTTTGTTTTTGTTATATTACTCTTTGTGCTTGGGTTTTTGGGAAGTTTGTTGGCAAGGCTCCCGGTGGGAGACCGGGTGGCGGTTTTGAAAATAGAGGGAGTTTTGGTAAATTCGGAGCCCATCGTTAGGAAGATAGAAAGACTAAAAGAGGATAAAAGCGTGCGGGCTTTGGTGATTAGGGCGGAAAGTCCAGGAGGCTCGGTGGGGGCGTCTCAGGAGATATACAGGGCTCTGGAGCGGTTCAAGGAGTCCAAAAAGCCGGTGGTGGTGTCTATGGGTAATGTTTGTGCATCTGGGTGCTTTTACCTGGCTATGGCGGGGGACTACATATACGCAAACCCTGGGACTATAACCGGTAGCATAGGGGTTATCATCCAGCATACAAACCTAAAAGAGCTCTTGGAAAAGCTTGGCATAAAAACCACCTCCATAAAGACCGGAAAGTTCAAGGATACCCTCTCTCCCACGAGGGAGCTCACAGAAGAGGAAAAAAGATACCTTCAGGAGCTCATAGACAAGGCATACGAGCAGTTTTTGAACGCTATACTAAAGCACAGAAAGGAGGTAGACCCAAACAAACTCAGGGAGATAGCGGACGGCAGGGTGTTTACGGGAGAGGATGCCCAAAAGCTTAAGCTGGTGGATGGCTTGGGTGGGCTCCAAGATGCAATAGAGAAGGCAAAGGAGCTCTCTAAGGTAGAAAAGGCAAGGGTCTTTTATGTGGAGGAATCAAAGGGCCTTCTCAGAAGGCTCCTTGAAAACTGCCTTGGTGCGGGCTTTGGTGTGGATGCTCCCTTGATGCTGTATTACCTTATGCAATGAGGTCTGTTTTAATCGCTGCCACAGACACGGGCGTAGGAAAGACCTTTATTGCCTACAACTTGGTTTATGCCCTAAAAGAGAGGGGAGTAAAGGTAGGCTACCTAAAGCCCATAGAGACCGACGTGAAGGATGTGCCACAAGATGGGGCTTTGCTCTGCAGTCTTACAGGGCAGGATTTGGAGGAGGCGGTGCCGGTTAGATACTCTCTGCCCCTTTCTCCCTATGCGGGCATCTTGGAGGAGAAGAAGGATTTTTCCCTTGCGGATTTAAAGGAGCATTACCTTAGGCTTTTGGAAAGGTATGAGTTTTTGGTGGTGGAAGGGGCGGGTGGCGTTGCGGTGCCCATAAAGAGGGATTACAACTACGCCCACTTAGCCTTAGACTGGGGGCTTCCCATCTTGCTGGTAGCCCGGGCTGGGCTTGGCACCCTAAACCACACCTACCTTAGCTACTTTTACGCTAAAAGCATGGGGCTTAACATCTTGGGAATAGTTATGAACGGTTTTGAGGGGAAGGATGTCTCAGAAAGGACTAACCCGATCATAGTGGAGGAGCTGACGGGGATAAAACCCCTCCAAGTGCCAAGGGTGAATGGACTAATTCTTGAGCCTTCCCTCCGAGATAGCCTTGTTAGTCTTGTCGGGTTCTAGCCTTTCATAAAAGGCTACTCTTTCTACGAGTTCTTTAAAGTATGATGCTGCGGCGGTGCCACCAGAGGCTCTACCCTTTGGCTCATCCACCATTATGCCCGCCACGTATTTGGGGTTGGTGGCAGGAAAGTACCCCACAAAGTAGGCAACCACCTTTTCCATGGAGTATTTGCCCGTTTTAAAGTCAAACTTCTGGGCGGTGCCCGTTTTGCCCGCTATGGTAAAGTATTTGGACCTGGCTTGGGTTGCGGTTCCCTCTTCCACCACCCTTATGAGGTTTTTATGTAGCCAATCTAAGACCTTATCAGAAAAGAGCTTATCCCTTAGCACCTTGGGTGGTTGGTTTGGTTCATAGACTATGCGGGGCTGGATTATTTGGTTGGTGGCAAGCCCGCCAAAGGCTACGCAGAGGTTCAAAAGGTTCACACTCAAGCCCTGTCCTATGCTGGCGTAGATTATGTTTGCAGGATAGTTAAGATTTGGAAGCTTTGGCTTTGCCTCCCCGGGTAGCACCCCAAAGGTGGATTTAAAGTGTATTTTTTCAAACAGTTCCTCTACATCCTTCTTTGATAGGAACCGGGCTATTTTGGCGGTTCCCACGTTGGAAGACTTTATGAGCACCTGGTCCAAGGAAAGAACTCTGTAGGGATACACATCCCTTATGGTTCTTCCAAAGAACTCTGCCCTTCCTCCCTCTGTATCCACACTGTAGTTAAAGCCTATGTATCCCTTTTCTAACGCCTGCCCTATAAAAAAGGGTTTCATCACCGAACCCGGTTCAAAGGTGTCCGTTACTGCGTAGTTCCTCCTGTTTTCCGGTCTTGCCTTTTGGTAGTGATTGGGGTCGTAGTGGGGATAGTTTGCCAAGCCGAGAATGTCTCCAGTTTGTAGATCTATAACGATTATGGCGACCCTCCGTGGGCTCCAGTCCTTTACTATTTTTTCCTTTATGTCTTCCAGGATTACCTGAACGCCAAAGTCTATGGTTAGCTGGAGGTCTTGGGTTTTGTAGTCCCTCTCTTCCTCCTCCAAGTTGAGCACAAGCCTTCCACCCTTTGGTGAATACAAAAAGACCTTTTTAGCCTCCTTTGAGTAGAGCTTATGGTCAAACATATACTCAACGCCTTCAAGACCTCTTCCATCCGCACCCACAAAGCCTATAAGGTTGCTCGCCAAATAACCATGTGGATAAACCCTTTTGTAATCTTCTTGGACGCCCACTGCATTTTGATTCTGCGTGTCCCTTATAACGCCCCTCACATAGTTTATGTACTCCTTGTCTATGTTCCTTGCCAGCCATACAAACTTGCGGTCTGTGTTTAACCTTTTTAGTATTTCCTCCTCCTTTTGGTCTAAGACCGCAGAGAGCCTCCTCGCTAAATCTTCCTTGTTCTGGACGTACTTTGGAAAGGCAAAGATGGAGAAGGTGGGCATGCTTATGGCAAGTTCCACTCCCTTTCTATCCTTTATGGCTCCCCTGTAGACGGGCACCCTTTCCACCACCGCCTTTGGAAACTTCTCCACAACCCTCTCTATGTATGCAGTCCTTCCAAAGAGCTGGATGTAGGCATACCTTATGATCACCACCAAGAAGCCCAAGAAGACAAAAAACGCTATCAGGTAGATTTTGGCGTTCTTTACTGTGTTTGGCATGCAAGGTTTATAAACTCTTTGAACACGTCAAAGGCGTCGTGTGGTCCCGGAGATGCCTCCGGATGAAACTGGACGCAGTATATGGGCAGATGCTTGTGCCTAAAGCCTTCCAAGGTTTGGTCCAAAAGGTTTATGTGGGTTATCTCTACATCTTTGAGGCTCTCAGGATCCACCGCAAAGTTGTGGTTTTGGGCGGTTATGTGAATTCTCCCGGTGCGCAGGTCCTTTACCGGATGGTTCCCTCCATGATGTCCAAACTTCAGCTTGTAGGTCCTTCCACCGAGGGCTAAGCCTATGATCTGATGCCCGAGACATATGCCCATGATGGGCAGTTTTTCCATGTATGCGCGCACCAGCCTTATGCCCTCCACCACCCTTCGGGGGTCTCCCGGTCCGTTGGAGAGAAAGATGGCGGAAGGTTTAATTTGCTCTATGGTCTTCTGGGCGTTCTCCGGTGGTATCACCACCACCCTTGCTCCTTCTTGGGTGAGCCTTCTGAGTATGTTCTTTTTGACACCAAAATCCACCACCGCGATGAGGGGCTTTTGGTTTTCCTTAAGTATGTATCCCTTCCTTAGGTCCCAGTCTCCTTCATTCCAGTAGTATATCTCTTTGGTGGCAACCTCTTGGACCAGGTCTAGCTCCGAAATGTCTGCGTAGCTCTTTGCCTTCTGAACCAAACTCTTTGGGTCCAAATCTACGGTAGATATGATGCCCTTTATGGCACCCTTTTCCCTTATTCTTTTGACCAGAGCCCTCGTGTCTATTCCCCATATACCTAAAACTTGGTTTTCTTTCAAATACTCATCCAAAGACTTCTTTGCCCTCCAGTTGCTGTATATGGGAGAAAGCTCCTTTATTACAAGTCCATTGACCTGAACCCTATCGGACTCCACATCTTTATCATTTACCCCGTAGTTTCCTATTTGGGTGTAGGTTAAGACTACGATCTGCCCTTTGTAGGAGGGGTCCGTGAGGATTTCCTGATATCCGGTCATGGAGGTGTTAAAGACCACCTCTCCTAAGGTCTCCCCCTCTGCACCGAAGGAATAACCCACAAAGTAGGTTCCGTCTTCAAGGGCTAAGATGGCTCTTTTCATAGTTTTTTGGCGGAGAGGGCGGGATTCGAACCCGCGGTGCGGGGTTTAACCCGCACACAGCATTTCCAGTGCTGCACCTTCGGCCACTCGGTCACCTCTCCTAACTAATATTAATTATAAGCAAAGTTGGGGCATTATTTAAAGACCTGAGGGCGCCGGACTTTAAATAAAAGGCTTGAATTAACATTCCCTCGGGGCTAAGATTAAAAAATCAACCTTAAAAGGAGGTTTTCGCCATGAAAAAGCTAATTGTTTTTAGCCTTTTAGTGTTAAGCCCTAGGGTGTAAGCCTTGTGCTGAGGGAAAAGAACATGAAGGGTGTGGCATCTCCCCACGGTGTGAAGAGCGGAAGGGGTGGGCTTAAAAACTTGGTTCTGAGCCTTCAGCCTCCACTCATAAACTTGCCATACCAATGAAGAAAGCCAAAAATAAAAAGGGTTAAAAGGACAAGAAATAGAACATAGAGCAAGAGTTCCATGAAGAATAAAATATTCCTGTGGACGCACTCATTGACAAACTTATAAGGGAGATCTCCCAAGTTCAAAATTCCCTCAGGGTTGCGTCTCCGTGGATCAAAGGGGAGGTCTTGGAGGAACTTATAAAAGCCCTCAAACCTCAGGTAAAGTTGGAGGTTATCCTGAGGGCTGGAGAAAGAAGGGACCTTGAAATCACAGACTACAGGGTTTTCAAAGCCATAAGGGACTTTGGTGGAGAAGTGTACATAAACCCACGATTGCATGCCAAGTTTTTGATATTGGATGAAAAAAAAGCCTATGTGGGGTCTGCAAACCTCACTTACTCGGGCACTGTGGAAGGCAACTTGGAAGCGATGGTGCTGGTTGAAGAGGAAGAGAAGATAAAGGAGCTTTTGGCCCTTTGGGAGCTTTTAAAGGGATCGTCTGTTAAGCTGGACAAAAACACAGTGGCGGTTGCTCTGAGGGCACACTCTTCCACCGAGTTGGAGGTTTTGCTTTTGGAAGACCTACCTGAGGAGAGCTTCTTGAAGGTAAACACAGACAAGGGCTTTTTGGTCTGTAAGCTCAGAAACGTTAGCACCTTGGGTCCTGATAGCCTTAGCCTAAAGCTAAGTAGCCTTCAAAAGGACTGGGTAGTTGCCCTCATAAACAGCATAGCGGAGGAGGGTGGAAGGATAAAGGTGGGGAAGGTTCATGTAGTTTGCGAATACATAAAGCACAGGGAAAAGGAAAAGGAGAGCCTCTTTGGAGTTCCCTTGAAGACTTTGGAGGTGGGCACCCAGTTTGTGAGGATGGAAGAAGAGGAGGAATTGAAGGAACTTATGGGTACCAACATGTCCGGCTATCCGATGGAGGTTAAGGTCCTTGCGGGCAAGCTTTTTGGCGTGGGCATACCCGCCTACTTGGACCTTACAAAGATTGCCACCATGCATATGGCGGTGCTTGGCACCACAGGTTCTGGGAAGACCACCTTTGTAATTCGGCTTTTAAAGGACATAAAGGACAAAGGCTACGCCCAAGTTTTTGTCATAGACCTTTTTGGAGAGTATTTCAAAAAGCTGAAAGAAAACGAAGAATTCATAGATTATGTGAAGTTTCCCTATACCCTCTTTCCCGTAGGTGTGGAGGACATAAAGGAGTTGTTCAAAAAGTATGGCTTTGAAGTGGGAGAAAGGTCCTCCCAAGAGCAGGCTTTCTTTGGAAAAATAAGGAGGTCCCTAAAGCCAGATTTGGAAAAGATCGCCTACAGTGAAAGGAGCTTGGAGGATATTCTCCTTGATGCACCCGCGGACATTAAAGAGCAGGCGGAAGACCTTTTGGAGCTCCTTTCAAGGGACTTTGGAGAGGATGTAGTGAGAAATCAAAGGTTAATATGGGAAAGGGCAAAGGAGGTGGTGAATTCTAAAAGGCCACTGGTTATATGTGATTTGAGCGATCTGGCAGACCCAGAGTCCCGCCTGAACATATTGGGGCTTATCATGAAGGAGATATTCCTCTCTTCAATGAAGGATGGTGGGAAGCGGATAATAGTCCTTGAGGAAGCCCACAACTTTGCACCGGAGAGGGGTGCCATTGACCTGCCTACGGGAAGGGAAAACATAGCCCTTCAGATGACAAAGAGGATAGCCTTGGAGGGTAGAAAGTTTGGCGTTGGTCTTATAGCCATAACCCAAAGACCCGCAAACTTGAATAAATACATACTTTCTCAGATGAATACACAAGCCACATTCCGTTTGGTTTCCAAGAACGACTTAGACGCGGTGTCCGTGTTCTTTGGAGAGAGGGAGTGGGGGCTTTTGAACTTGTTGTCTCTTCTTAGACCGGGAGCACTATATCTGAGCGGTCTGGCAGTGCCCTTTGGTATGCTCTTGGAGATTGAGCTTTAAACCTCCAAGAGGATGGTTACGGGTCCGTCGTTTATTATGAAAACCTCCATATGGGCACCAAAGATGCCCGTCTGCACGGGCACATACTGGGAAAGCTTTTTGACAAAGAGTTCATAGAGTTCTTTTGCCCTCTCTGGCCTTTCTGCCTCCTCAAAGCTGGGTCTTCTGCCCTTTTGAGTGTTGGCATAAAGGGTAAATTGGGAAACCACAAGGGCGGAGCCCTTCACATCCAAGAGGGAATACTGAAACTTACCCCTTTCGTCCTCAAATATTCTAAGATGTACCACCTTTTCCACCAGCTTATCCACCTTTTCCTCCGTGTCTCCCACCCTGACCCCAAGGAGTATGTTCAGTCCCTTTTCTATCCTCCCCACCTCTTTACCATCCACCACCACCCAAGAAGCCTTTACCCTTTGCACTAAGGCGCGCATGTTCAGAGCTTACAAAGGACAGGTATAGTCTCGTAGCTTTGCTCCTCTCCGAGGATCAGCTTTATAAGATGGCTTAGGTTGGGTGAGTTATCGGTAAAAAAGAGCCTCAGGGTCCCATTCCCTTCGTTCTTTGCCAACTTTTTGACTTCTTGGGCAACCGCTTGGGCAGAATCCACAATCTCCACATCTCCCATGTACTCCCTTATGGTCTCTTTTAATAGGGGATAGTGGGTGCAAGCAAGTATGAGGGTATCCACCTTACCCTTCAGCTCTTCCAAGTAATACTCCACCACGCTTTGGGCTATCTTGCCGTTGATTATACCCTCCTCCACTAAGGGAACAAAGAGGGGGCAAGCTTTGGCTATGGGCTGTGCGCCCTGTTCCTTTAAAAGGTTTTGATATACCGCACTTTGCACTGTGCCCCTCGTGCCTATTACACCTATTCTTTTGGTCTTTGAGACCTTCAGGGCTTGTTCAACGCCGGGCTGGACTACCCCAACCACGGGTATGGTTAAGCTCTCTCTTAGAAGTTCAAGGGCGTAAGCACTGGCGGTGTTGCAGGCAACCACCAATAGCTCTATGCCAAAGGACAGAAGAAACTCTGCACACTCAAGGCTGTATCTTTGGATGGTCTCCTTGGACTTGCCACCGTAGGGCACCCGGGCGGTATCCCCCAGGTAAAAAAAATCTACGGAAGGCAACTCTTCCCTGAGGGCTTTTAAAACGGTTAGCCCACCCACGCCTGAGTCAAAGACGCCAATTTTCATGATATTTTTCATGTTTTTTTCATGTGGGTTTTCCTAAATTATAATATACAGAATAACCTTTTTTAGGAGGTGTTGTCATGAAGAAGGTGCTTATGCTACTGGCGGTAGGTCTTGTAAGCGTATCCTTTGCCAACCAACAGCTCGCCCAACAAAAGGGCTGTATGGCATGCCACGCTACGAACGCCAAGAAGGTGGGACCTTCCTATGCGGACATAGCCAAGAAGTATGCGGGCAAGCCTGACGCGGTGGATTACTTGGCTAACAAGATCAAGAAAGGTGGTGCTGGCGTTTGGGGTTCTATACCCATGCCTCCTCAAAATGTGACCGACGCAGAAGCCAAGCAACTCGCCCAGTGGATCTTGAGCATAAAGTAAGAAAACTCTTTTCGGAGTTTGTCCAGCTTCACTTTAAAAAACCCGTGGAGACGGACTTCAGAGACCTGAGGTCTGCCCTCCTCTTTTCTATGTTCTTAGAATGGTTCGGTCTTGACAATCCGTTAGGTATATACCTTTTGGACCTTTATCCGGAGCTTTTGTCTGAATTTCACCTTTGGCACAAAACCTTGGGCATAGACCACTCCAAGCTTGACTTTCTACCGTGCTGTTAAAAAAGGTTTATATGTTTGGAGGGAAGGGTGGCGTTGGCAAAAGCACCTTAGCCTGTGCCTTAGCCCTGTGGCTTTCTGAGAAGGGCAAAACCCTTTTGGCTTCCTTGGACCCAGCACATTCCCTTTCCGGCATACTCAAAACATCGGTAGGAAGCAGTATTACTCAGGTTCTCCCAAATCTTTATGCGGTGGAATTTGATGCCCAAAGCTTAGCCCGGAGCTATGTGGATAGAGTTTTAAAGGGCTTGGAGGATGTCCTTTCTCCCTCCGTCTTGGAGGGTGCAAAAAGGTTTGCGTCCTTGATCTCTTCTTCTCCCACCTCTTTGGAAACTGCGGTCTTTGATAAGCTTTCTGAGCTTTTGCCCCAGTATGAGTATGTGGTTTTGGACTTTGCGCCCACTGGACAGGTGCTCAGGTTCTTTGACTCTCTAAACCTGGTTCAAGAGTGGCTTGAGTTTTTGGTCCAGCTCAGCCAACGGCAGGAGGAGATAGACCGGTTTATGAACAGGAAGAGAAACCTACCCCAACTTCTCAAAGAAAGGCTCCAAAAAGTAAAGTTCTTGGCAGAAACTTTAAGGGAAAAGGGATTGCTCTTTGCGGTGGCAAGGCAGGAGCCCTTAGCCCTCCAAGAGGCACAGATGTTAGAAAAGAATACCTTCATAAAAACAAAGAGGGTTATAAACTGCTCTGAAGAACCCACCCAAGAACTTAGCATCCCAAGGGTAGAAGACCCCTATGGAATTGAAAACCTCAAAAAAATCCCCGTAGAAAGGCTCGCCCTACTTTAACACCTTTCCCGTCTTTAGATAAAACACGTAAAGGTCAAGTTCTGCCAAACTCATGCCAAGCCCTTGTGCCACTTCCTTGAGGACCTTCTCTGATTGAAGGTATATTTTCCTCGTTACGGTTTTGTAGTCTGGAATGAGCTTTTTCTCTTTCAAAAACCTGAATATGTGTCTGTCTATTATTGCCACATCCTTGTAGCCGATGTTTCGTAAAAAATGGGACGCTTCCTTTAACCCAAAGCCCTCCACTTTGTATTTGGAGCGAGCATCACTTAAAAGGTCTCTGAGTTCTTGCGGGTTTGAGCCATTCTTTAAAAGCTCTAAGGTTCTGTGAAAGTTTTCCCTTGCCTTTACGATCCTTTCTGCCCTTTGGCGGGCAAACCTATGACCAAGGGAAGAGAGCATTTCTGTTAGCTCCTCCAAGCTCAAGCTTTTAAGCCCTTCCGTTCCTATTTGCATCTGTGCCTTTATGCCAAGGCTTGCAGAGGAGTTGGCGGTTAGCAGGCAAAAGCAAAGTTCCGAGAATAGGTCTGCCTTGTACTCCGCATCCAAAAAGGGCTTAAAGTTAAAGTAGGTCTCTCCAAACCTTCCCAAGTTTTCAAACTCCTCCAGCCTTCTACGGACAAAGCTTCCAACTTTTTCCTTTGCCAGAAGGACATCCTCAAACACCACACACCTCCTTCATAAGCTCCATTGCACCTTTAAGGGTTTGGTCGTTTATTATGCCCATGAGCCTTGCCACCTCTTGCAGGCGCTCTTCTCCTTCAAGCTCTTTTATTAATACCTGGTTGCCCTCCCGGTAGGTTCTAAAGTGTTTGTCTCCTGCGGAAGCAAGGGCGGGCGAATGGGTTATGGCTATGATCTGCATTTTTGATGAGAGTTTTTTCAAAAACTTTGCCATCTTGAGGGACGTCTCTCCGCTTATGCCCACGTCTATCTCGTCCAAAAGGTAAGTCTGGGCTGCCGGAGAGAGCAAAAATAAGCTCAGGGCTAAACGGGAGATTTCTCCACCGGAGGCCACCTCTGCCAAATCCTTGGGTGTTCCCCCGGAGGAGGAAAACAAGAACCTTACATCCTCAAAGCCAAAGGGTCCCTCCCTCTCTTCAAAGAGCACATCAAAGACCCCTTTTTCCAAACCAAGCTCCTTCAAGCTATCCATTACCATGCTTACAAAGGCAGGCTTTTGTTCCCTTCTCTTGGCACTGAGCCTTTGCCCCACCTCTCTGAGCTTAGCCCTTAGTATTTCTCTCTTGCTTTGAAGCTCCTCAAGGTTCAGCTCTATACTTTCTAACCTTTTTATCTCCTCTTTGAGCTCTTTGGCAAACTCTAAAACTTCTTTGTAGCTCTTTTTGTATCTTCTTTCCAAGCTCTGCACCGCAAAGACCTTCTGATTGAGCCGGTCTATCTCCTCAAGGTCCCAGCTTTCATAAAGGTTGGAGAGCCTTTTTCTGAGTTCAAGAAATTCCTCCTGAATTTGCGTGAGGCTTTCCTTTTCTTGGCTCAACCCCAAGCCCTCCAAGAGCTTTGCCAAGTTCTTCAAACCGGGTATTAACACTTCGTCCAGCAGTGCAACCCCCTCAAGGGATAGCCTGTTGATCCTCTCCCCCTCTGCGTACTTTTTTAGCACCTCCAAAGCCCTCTCGTACTCCTCTTCCGACCATCCCACCTTTTCAATATCCCTTAGCTCCTCTTTGAGTATTCTAAGCCGGAGGTCCTTTTCCCTCTCCAGATGGGCAAGTTGTTCCAACTCCTTTTCTACCTCCTTTAATTGTTGGTAGATTTTTTCAAACTCCCTTCTCAGCTCAATGGCTCCCGTGCTTTTATCGAAGACATCCCTCTGGAAGTCCCTTCTCAAAATTCTTAGCCTGTCATCCTGCTTTTGAAAAAGTAAAGCCCTTGAGAGGATTTCCTTGACCACCTTTTGGGTACTACTGAGCCCATTGAGGTAAAACCTACTCCTTCCTCTGTTTATCTCTCTTCTTAGGATAAACTCCTCATCCTCTAAGACTATCTCCGCCTCCACCGCGGTGCCTTCCTCGTAGTCCCCCTGCTCCCCCATCAAAAACGAAAGGGCAGAAAAGGTCATGGACTTTCCTGTTCCCGTCTCGCCCGTGATCACATTGAGACCTCTGTCAAAGAACAGCTCCTGCCCTTCTATGAGAAGGAATTTGTCTATGCTCAGCCTAACCAGCATAAAAAATAAGATAAGGAAAATATACCCTTGTGGGAGGAGTTCAGAAAGGCTGGAAGGGTAATTTCTCACCCAATGTATTTTCTACATTAAAACATTAAAATAAAAGTAGGAAATGTTCCAGGACACCATATCTAAACTATACAAGCAGTTTGTTAGACTGGCCTTTAACATAACCATAATAACTCTCATAATTGGGCTCTTCGTAGGTATATTCAGGACGGTTTCGGAGCTTGGTCTTACCGTCACGGAAGCTACGGTCAGATTGGGTTTTGAAGAGCTGGTTACCGACGTGCTCTCCTGGATTACCGACTTGCTCTCCTGGATTATAGTTCTTGGGCTTTTAAGGGCTCTTATAGGCTTCTTTGAACACTAAAGGGTTAGGGTGGATATACTATTAGAAGTCCTAATAGCCTTTGTTATAAGGGAGTTTATGCTACATCTATTTGAGGGAAAGCTTTCTGGAATGGATATATTCTTTTGGTCCTTTGGGATCGCGTCCCTCATAGCTGCGAGGGCGTTAGGCTTATTTTATAGGGCACCAAAGGGTTAGGTCTTCGTATAATAGTTATTTAAGCTTCTTGGAGGTTTGGAATGGGTAAAAAAATCAAAGTGGCAATAGTGGGTGTGGGCAACTGCGCAAGTGCTTTGATTCAGGGTATCTATTACTACCAAAGAAATCAAGGTCAGGGGGTCAGTGGTTTAATGTTTGAGGACGTAGGAGGGTACAAACCTTGGGATATTGAAGTGGTGGCTGCGTGGGACATAGACGCAAGAAAGGTAGGCAAAGACCTCTCAGAGGCAATTTTTTCTCCACCAAACTGTACAACAATTTTTGAACCAAACGTGCCAAAGACTGGTGTAAAGGTGCGCATGGGAAAGGTCTTGGATGGCTTTGCGGAGCATATGAAGAATTACCCACCCGACAGGACCTTTGTGCTTGCAGATGAAAAAGAAGACGAACTGGAGGATGTGGTTAAAGTGCTAAAGGATACCGGTGCAGAAATACTTATAAATTATCTGCCTGTAGGCTCAGAGGAGGCTGCGAGGTTTTACGCTACCGCGTGCCTGAAGGCGGGCGTCTCTTTTATAAACGGTATGCCTACCTTTATAGTCTCTGACCCAGAGTGGGCAAAGAAGTTTGAAAGTGAAGGCATACCAGTGGTGGGAGATGATATAAAGTCCCAGGTGGGTGCAACCATAGTACACAGAACCTTGGTGCAGTTATTTTTGGACAGGGGCGTAAAGATAGACCGCACATACCAGCTAAACTTTGGTGGAAACACAGACTTTTTGAACATGCTAGAAAGGAGCAGGCTAAAAACCAAGAAGGTTTCAAAAACTCAGGCAGTAGAGTCTTTACTTCCTTACGATATAGGAGACCAAAACATACACATAGGACCTTCCGACTGGGTACCCTGGTTAAAGGATAGAAAGATCGCTTACATAAGGTTGGAGGGAAGGATTTTTGGTGATGTGCCCATATCCTTGGAGCTGAAGCTTGATGTGGAGGACTCGCCAAACAGTGCGGGTTCTATGATAGATGCCATAAGGTGCTGTAAGTTGGCGAGGGATAGGGGCATAGGCGGTCCTTTGTATTCCATAAGTGCCTACACCATGAAGCATCCACCCATCCAATATCCTGACTGGCAAGCAAAGAAGATGGTGGAGGAGTTCATAAGAGGAGAAAGGGAAAGATGAAGGAGAGGCTTTTTACACCCGGTCCTGTGGAAATTCCCGAGAGGGTAAGGAAGGTTTTAGGGGAGCAGATCATCCATCACAGAACGGAGGAGTTCAAAAGGAGCTTTCTGGAGGTCAGAGAGCTCTTTAAGAGGCTGTTGGAGGAAGACTCCGAAAACTTTGTGTTCTTTGCCAGCTCGGGCACCGGTGCCATGGAGTCTGCCATCCTGAACTTCTTTGAGCAGGGGGAAAAGGTTCTGGTAATAAACGGTGGAAAGTTTGGGGAAAGATGGCTACATCTGGCAAAACACTGGGGCTTGGAGCCTATAGAGTATAAGGTTGAATGGGGTAAATCCGCCGACCCGGAGGAAGTGAAAAAGCTTCTGGACAAGCATACAGATTGTAGGGGTGTCCTTTTGCAAATTTCAGAGACCTCCACTGGTGCCTACCATCCCACAAAGGAGATCGGTGAACTGTGCAGGGATCGGGAGGTTTTACTGGTAGCAGACGCCATAACCGCCTTGGGTGTGTATAGGATCGTGCCCTCCCAATGGGGCATTGATGTTTTAGTTGGTGGCTCCCAAAAAGCCCTTCTTTTGCCTCCGGGACTTTCTGTGCTTTGGTTTTCTCAAAGGGCAGAAAGAAGGCTAAAGGACCGTGCCTTTTACTTTAGCGTAAAGAAGGAGCTAAAAAAGCAGATGGAAGGACAGACCGCCTGGACGCCCGCCATAAGTCTGATCTTAGCCCTAAAGGAAAGCCTCAGCATGCTCTTGGAGGAGGGTATGGAGAGGGTAGAAAACAGGCACAGGCTGATCTCGAAGGCTACACTTAGGGCGGTGGAGGTGCTTGGACTAAAGCCCTTTGCAGAAAAGCCCTCCATTTCAGTTTCTTCAGTTTTTTCCCCAATGGCAGAGGACATAAGAAGGCTCCTTTTGAAGTATGGAGTGAGGGTTGCCGGCGGGCAGGATGGGCTAAAGGGTAAAATATTCAGGATATCCCATATGGGCGTGGACCCAAAGGATGGGCTCATGCTGGTGGGAATGTTGGAGGTGGTGTTAAAGAGGCTTGGCTTGTTTGATGGTCTGGGTGAGGGTGTGAAGGCTTACTCTGAGGTGCTAACAGAGGGCGGGTTGTGGTAAAGCTATTTATAATTCGGCACGCAGAGAGCGAGTGGAACCCAATAGGTAGGTATCAGGGGCTTTTAGACACTGGGCTTTCTGAGCGCGGACTAAAACAGGCAGAGCTCTTGGGTAGGGCTCTGGAGAAGGAAAAGATAGATGTTATATACTCTTCCCCCCTGAAGAGAACCTATCAAACTGCCCAAGAGATCGCCAAAAGGCAAGGGTTAGAGATTATAGAGGACAAAAGGATCATAGAGATAGACCATGGGGTTTGGTCTGGTATGCTTGTGGAGGAGGTAAAGGAAAGATTTCCGGAGGATTTCAGAATGTGGCTTGAGGAACCGCACCGGGTAAAGTTTGAAGGGGGTGAATCTTTGGAGGATGTTTTCAAAAGGGTAAAGGACTTTTTGGAGTTTATAAGAGAAAAACACTGGGGACAAACGGTGGCTATAGTTTCCCACACAGTTCCAATAAGGGCTATGCTCTGTGCACTTTTGAACATAGACCTTTCAAAGTTTTGGGTTTTTGGCTGTGATAACGCCAGTTATAGCTTGGTGCGTATGGAAGAAAAAAGAAATGTTATAGTAAAGTTAAACATAACTTGTCACCTGGGAGAGTGGTATGTTCAGGCTCATCACGCTCTTTAGTCTATCTTTGTTGCTAATAGCTTTCTCGCAGATAAAGAAGGAGTTTGACCTTCGGGTGGAGATAGTAGCCAAAGAGGTGGAGGAAAAGCCCAAACTGAGCCCCCCTCAGAACCTTCCATTGAAAGGGTCTGAGCCCATGGATCTGTCCCCACGGCTTTTAGAACCTCCAAAGGAGATGGAGTTTATACCGGTCGCCAAGGTGGAAGGAGATGGTTTAAGTTGTGGAAAACCCAAGGATGCCATCGCATACAAAGTTGGGGTTGATTACTACCTCAAGGGTGATTTTCTTAGTGCAGAAAGGGAGCTTGGCTCAATTTTAACAATGTCCTCCCCCTACAGACCTATGGCGGAGTATGTGCTCGGTCTTATGAAGCTTGAGAAAGGGCAAAGGTCAGAAGCCCTCAAATTTTTTGAAAATTCCTGTAGGATTCCCCATAGATACAGAGATTCTGCCTGCGAGCTCTATTACGCCCTGAACTTTGGGCTGAAGGGCAGTGTTCCTAAAAACGAAAACCCCCTGTGGAGTGTTGTTTACGAGATTAAGGAGAAAAAAACCTACAGGGAGCCCAACTGTCAGGAGGTTGTGTTTAAAAACTATTGCAATTATGTTTTGGACTTCGTTAAAGGGAAGGTTAGAGAAGAATACAAAGACAGCACCACTCTGAGAAGGGCTATTGTTTTCTTTCAGACAGGAAAGCTGGATGAGGCAGAAAGAGTATTCCTTGAATACTCAAAACCCACAAAACCCTACAGAGATGTTGCCTTATACTACCTTGGGCTTATAGCCCTGCAGAAGAAGGAAACCAATAGGGCTTATCAGTATGCCAGTCTCCTTGAGACTATAAACAGAGAATACGCCAATTCCCTTTACTCTCAAATAGCCCAAAGGGATGTGCTTTTGGCGAGGATCACATATAGCATAACCAAGGACCCCAGCTTTTTGGAGCTTGCGGGAATTATAGCATACAACAGAGGGGACTATCAGCTTGCCCTTTCCAACTTTCTTGAAGCTAAAAGCATAAAATACGCAGTCTATTCTGCCATTAGAATGGGCGACTACAAGACCGCCTATAGCCTTTTGAAGGGCAAAAGGGAAAAGGATAGAGAAGATTACCTCTGGCTTTTGGAAAGTGCTTATTGGGCTAATTTGCCCATGGAGGAACCACTGAAGGCTGTAAAGGAGCGTTATCCGGAGCTCTATAAGGAATACTTGGGTTGGAGCTTTTTTAGAAAAGGGGATTGGCTTTCAGCCCTAAGCTACTTTGAGGACCCCTACCACAGGGCACTGTGCTACTATAACCTTAAAAAATACGAGGATGCTTTAAAAGTTCTTAAAAGGATAGACCATCCAAAGGCAAGGCTTTTAAAGGCAAAGTCTGCCCTCTTTTTGGGCAAACCCTCCTTGGCAAGGAGCTTCCTTACAGAAAGTTCTGCCGAAGAACTATACCTTTTGGGGCTGAGCTATTTTATGGAAGGTGAGTATGAGAGGTCTATAGATTACTTTAAAAAAGTTCCAAAGGATAGTCCTTTTGGTGTACGGGCGCTCATGAAAACTGGAGATGCCTTGTATAACCTGGGGAAAGTGGATTCCGCAAAGGAAGTTTATTGGGAGATATTAAAGAACTTTCCGGAGGACCCATTGGCAAGTCAGGCAACCCTTGCCCTCTTGGGAATGGAAGAGAGGGAATTGCCCCCAAGCAATAGAGAAATGCTTATAAAGAGCTATCTTCAAAAGGAACCTAACTCTCCCTATGCCCCGGAGCTAAAGTATCAGTTGGCAGACCTGCTCATAAAGAGAGGAGAAAAGAGGGAAGCTGAAAAACTCCTGATAGAGCTTTTTGAAGGAAACTCACCCTTAAAATACAAAGCATTACTAAAATTGGCGTCTATTGAAGAGGATAGAAGAAACAAGGCGGTGCTACTTTATAAGGTGTATAAAGAAGGAAACAGCGAAGAATCTGCCATTGCGAGGAGGGAGCTTGTAAAGCTATATGAAGAGGTTGGAGATCAACAAAGCATGGCAGAGCTATTGGAAGGTGGAGACCTGTCAGATAAGGAGAGGGCAATGCAGATTTATGCAAACATTAAAAGGTGGGACAAAGCCCGAGCCATCGCCAACCAGTTGATCAGCCTTGGCTACAGAAGTCCCTCCTTTGATAACACTTTATGGAAAATATACGAGAATACCAAGGACAGAAACATCTTGACTGCCCTCACAAAAAGTCAAGATATTAACCTCTCCGCCAAAGCCAAGTTGGAAATGGCAAAACTCTTAAAAGCGGAAGGAAAGCCAAGGGAAGCCCTCGAGTACCTTGTGGATATATCCCTAAACAACAAAGGTGCCCAAGTATACAACTCAGCCATATTGGAAGGTGTCCGAATCTTTTTAGAGCTACGTTTGAGAAGGGATGCCAGCTGTTTTCTTGAAAGGGTTGATGCTAATAGCCTTTCTCGGGAGGAAAGGGTTAAAATTGAAAGGTTGAGAAGAGAACTTCCAAAATGTGAGGTGCGATGATGGAGGGAGTATTTGCCCTTTTAAAGACGGGCGGATTGGCTATATATCCTTTGCTTTTCCTTTCTGTGGTTTCCTGGGCTGTAGCCATAGAAAGGTTAATAAACCTACGCTCCTCAAACTTTCTTTCAAAGAATCTAAAAGAGGCAAAAAGTTTGCTGAGGAACGGAGACCTTGAAGGTGCAATCAAACTGCTTTCCTTAGACACATCCCTGGGAAGCAAAGCCCTTTTGCGGGTTTTGGAGGACTTCAAAAGTGGAAAGGTTCCCAAGAACGGGCTAACAGAAGCTCTGAGAACAGAGATTGACCTTTTGGTGCCAAAGGTGGAAAAGAACTTAGCCCTTCTTTCAACGATTGCTAGTCTTTCTCCTTTGATTGGTCTTTTTGGAACTATTACGGGGCTCATAAAGGTCTTCAACGCCTTTTCCATAAACCAGTCTGAAACTGCCCTGAACCTTCTTGCGTCGGGCATCGGTGAAGCCTTGGTGGCTGCGGCGACGGGTTTAGCAGTTGCCATTCCAGCCCTCTTCTTCTATTGGGTCTTTAGAATATGGGGAAGTAACCTTCTGAACCGCTTGGAGGAGGAACTGTTGGAGTTTGTGAGGTTATTACCGTGAGGAGGCGTAGGCTAAGCTTTGATGAGAGGGCATACATAGATGTGGTTCCGTTGGTGGATACCCTTTTGGCGGTCTTCCTCTTTTTGGCGGTGCTTGCCTTTCAGTCTCCTATAACCCTGTTGGCGGTTAAACTTCCCTTTGCCAAAGAAGGCGAAAAGGGACAGATCACGCAAGTGCTTAGGGTTCAAGTTCTGAAAAATGGAGAATATCTTTACGAAGGTAAAGGGGCTACTTTAGAAGAGTTGGCAGGAGTGTTTGAAGAAAAAAAGCCAAAAAGACTGATAATAGAAGCAGACGAGGATACCGCCCACAAGTTTGTGGTTTCTCTGATGGACATAGCAAAGGCTAAGCAGGTGGAAGAAGTGCTCATTGCCACCAGAAGAAGACCCTGATGTTCTTTTTGAAAAAGCTGATTGCTTACTTTATCCTTCCACCCGGGCTTTTGGTAATAGCTTTTGTGCTCCTTGGTATTTTAACCAAGAGAAAGCTCGCAAAACTTATTGCCTTTTCCTTTGCCCTTTTCGTCTATCTACTTTCAATAGAGCCCATAAAGGATGTGCTTTATAAACCTTTGGAGGAGGCATACCCTGTGCCCTCCAAACCGGAGGGAGACGCCATAGTAATATTAGGTGGTGGTGCCTACAACACGGGCATCCTCAAAGAAGACTCCACAAAGAGACTGCTTACGGGCTTTGTGCTTCACAAACAGACAGACCTTCCCATCATACTTTCGGGAGGTGCCTCCATTGGTGCCTTGCCCGAGGCGGAGACCATGAAGGGACTCCTCTTAACCTTAGGTGTGGATAAAGGTAAAATCCACACGGAAGTGAATAGCAAAGACACAGAAGAGAACGCCCAAGAGGTAAAAAAGCTCTGCGAAAGGCTGGGATGTAGAAGGGTAGTATTGGTAACTTCAGCTTACCATATGAGAAGGGCTGTGCTTGCCTTTCAAAGGGCTGGCTTGGAGGTGGTTCCATACCCTACCGATTTTAAGAGGGATATGAAGTATAATCTTTACAGTCTTTTACCAAAAATGGGCGTCTTTGCAGACAGCTACAAGGCCCTAAGGGAATACTTAGGCTTGGTGTGGTATTCTTTTTGAAATGCTTTACGTTGCAGGCGGTGGCACAGGAGGGCACTTTTTTCCAGCGTTGGCTCTAATAGAGTGCCTTTTGGAGAGGGAAATTCCCTGTAAGTTCATAGGTGCGGAGAGGGGTATAGAAAGAAAGCTTAGCCATTTACTGCCGGTGGAGGGAAAATTTTTAAAGGTCTATCCTTTTTTTGGAAGGTCCCCTGTAGAAAAGTTAAGGTCCCTTTATAGTATTTTTTCCTCTTCTTTGTCTCTTGTACCAAGGCTTGAAAGGAAGGATGTTAGCATTATCTTTGGTGGCTATGCGAGCCTTCCCCTTGGTCTTGCCTCTGTGCTAAGAGGAACTCCCCTCTTTCTTCACGAGCAGAACTCTATCCCAAGCACTACCAATCAACTCCTCAGCAGGTTTGCCAAAAGGGTGTTTGTATCCTTTGAATACTCCAAAAAGTTTTTCCCAAAGGAAAAGGTTGTAAAAACGGGCTTGCCAGTGAGGAAGGCTTTAATAGACGGGCTAAAGCTCTCCAAAGAACAGGCAAGGGCGTTGTTAAACCTTTCTGACAAGCCAACCCTCTTGGTGATGGGTGGCAGTCAGGGTGCAGTCTTTCTAAACAACTTAGCCTATGAGATATTTAAAAGGACGGGTTTTCAAGGTGTGCATATAACAGGAGAGAGGGATTACGAAAGGTTCAAAGATGCCTACAAAGACATGCCCGTCTTAGTCCTACCTTTTACCGAAAACATGGGCTTGATATACAGGGCTTGCGATCTAGCCTTGTGCAGGGCGGGTGCCAGCACCATAGCTGAGCTCTCCCTCTACGGAGTTCCTGCCCTGTTTGTCCCTTTCCCTCATGCAATCAGAGATCATCAGTATTACAACGCCAAGGAGATAGAAGAGCTTGGAGGTGGATTGGTTATAAGGCAAGAGGAAGCTGAGCTTAACACTGTTCTAAAGCTTTTGGAAAAGATCCTTTCCAACAGAGAGGAATTTTCAAAGGCTATAACTCGCTTTGCAGAGCATAACCCTTGTGAAAAAATCCTCAACAGCCTTCAGGAGTTCCTCCCAAGATACTGATAGCTCCTCAAAGGTGACCATCCTATCCCTGAGCCTTTCACTTGGGATACCCATTATTTGCTCAGCCCTGAGATAGTCCAGAGTCCAGAAAAGGCTCCCGTGGAGCAAAAAACCCCCTTTTCCCATCCTCATAGCGCAGGCTACCAACTTTTTTCCCTTGTATGTTATCTCCCCAAAGGTAGGCTGGAATAGGCAAAAGTATTCCCTGTAAGAGCCTCCGTAGTTGGAAAGCTCAAGGGAAAGACCTAAACGCTCAAGGCTCTCCTTTAAAAGTTCCATAAGCCTGAGATAGATCTTCTTTGGGCTTTTGCCCCACATTTCCTTTACGTCCACCATTGAGAAGGAGATGTCCCATCCATGCAAAAGGGCGCCACCACCGGTAGGTCTCTTCACTACATCCACAGGAAAATCCCTTGGTTCTTGGTGAAATCCCAAGCTGATTACAGGTTTCTTCCAAAGGTAAATCCTAAAAAAAGGCCCTCTACCCTCTTCAACCCGCAGGAAGTTTTCATAATCTTTTTGCATGTTCTCATAGCCATTACAAACCTCGATCATTCCAAAACCTTTTCAAGCCTTTCAAGCTTTAGGTCCTTTATGAGCTGATAATCCTTCTTTATGTCCCTTCCTGCCCTTGTTAGATAACCTCCTACCATCATGGCGTTGGTCATTAGCATTGCCATGCCGTAAAAGTCTCTGAGGGTTTGTTCCCTCCCACCGCAGAGTCTTAGCTCTGCCCTTGGGTTTGTAAATCTAAACATGGCAATTATACGGAGGGCTTCCAATGGCTCCACACCCGGTGCCTTCTCTAAGGGCGTTCCCTCGATGGGCATCAAAAAGTTCAAGGGTATGGAATCCACCTCCAGCTCACTGTAAGTTAGGGCTAAATCTACCCGGTCCTCATCGGACTCACCCATCCCAAAGATACCCCCACAACAGGTGGAAAGTCCAACCTTTTTTATCCTCTTTATAGTCTCATATCTTTCCTCCCAAGTGTGAGTGCTGACTATCTTTGGGAAGAAATTCTTGGAAGCCTCCAAGTTATGATTGACCCTTTTGACACCCGCTGATTTTAGCTTTAGGAGGGCCTCCTCATTCAGTGTGCCCGCAGACACGCACACATTGATGGGCAAGCCTTCTACTTTTTTTATTTCCTCCACGCTTTCTTTGATCCTTTCCACCTCTTCCGGTGTGGCAGACCTTCCGCTCAAAACTATGCAGTATCTGTTTGCCCCAAACTCCACTGCCCTGTAGGCACCCTCCACAATCTCTTCTTTTGGCACCAAAGGATAAACATTTATGGGAGTTTTATAAAACTTAGACTGGGCGCAGAATTTACAGTCCTCTGAGCAGGCCCCACTTTTGGCGTTTATTATTGAGCAGAGCTCCACCTTGTTAGGGTCATGAAAGTGATTTTTGACCTTTTGGGCAAGATACACCAGAAGGGCTATGTATTCATCTGGCGTTTGTAAAATGGCAAGGGCCTCCTCTCTACCCAGCTTTTCGCCTTTAATAACTCTATCTGAAAGCTCTATTAAAAATTTTTCCCACTTGTCCATAGCAAATAAATTATAATCTTTCTTAAAAAATATACAAAGTCTATTCATAATCTTTTTAAGTCTCTAAAGGCGTTTCTAAAGCCAGCGATCACACCAACAAGGAAAAAGAAAAAGAGTCCAAAGGGAAAAGTTTTTTTCCCAAAAAGACCCTCCATCAGCCAGATGTCAAAGGCATAACCCACCAGCAGACCCGCCAAAACGCCACCCAAAATGTTGAAGCCTACAGTAAGGGCTAAAAAATCCTTACCCCTCATTGGTTAAAATTTAAACTATGCTAGACCCAAAAGCCATAATGGAGGAGCTAAGAAGGGAAGGCTATAAAAATCTCTACACTTGGTGCGACCCACCGGGAACTTTCTATGACTGGCACACACACCCAGAGGATGAAATAAGGGTGGTTTATAAGGGTTCTATTGTGATCGGCACGGAGGAGGGCATCTTTGAACTGAAGGAGGGAGACCGCCTGGAGATAAAGGCTGGCACCCGCCACTGGGCAAGAACCCAGGAGGGTGTTTGTTACGTTTGTGGTAGCAAATAAAAATATTCAAATATTTCAAAGGGCTTATATAACAAAGCTTAATAGCTTTTTAACCATTTATTATTGCAAGGTTGAAAATTCAAAGCTAAACTAAGAAAAAACAATCAACAAGGAGGTGGTAATATGAGTGTAAGCAGGAGGGACCTTTTTAAGCTTGCGGGTGTGGGTGCCCTTGTATCTGCACTGCCTTCAAAGCCTTCCTTTGCCGCTGCCGAAAAGGTGGGTAAAATGGGAGCCATGCTTCCGCCACCCAAAGGAAACAGGGTGGTGGTGTGCGGTGGAGGATGGGCAGGTTTAACAGCAGCCAAATACCTTAAAAAAGAAGACCCCAACATTGAAGTGGTCCTCATTGAAAAAAGACCTAACTTCCTCTCTTGTCCCATATCCAATCTGTGGCTTGCAGACTTGGTTTCCCTTGATTTCCTATCCCACGATTACTATCAACCCGCCGCCAAGTATGGCTACAAGTTCATCAATGCAACTGTATTGGGAATAGAAAGGGACAAGAAGAGAGTTTATACCAATAAAGGATACATTGAATACAACTACTTAGTGTTGGCACCGGGTATAAGATACAACTACTCCGCTTGGTTCAAGGATGACAAGCAGATGGCTGAGTACGCAAGGGTGCATTACCCACTTGCCTTCATCCCGGGTTCCGAGAATCTCGCACTAAAGAGAAAGGTCTGGGAGTTTGAAGAGGGCGACTTTGTAATTACAGTTCCTCCCGGTGCATACAGATGCCCGCCCGCACCCTACGAGAGGGCAGCGATGATCGCCTATGTCTTTAAAAAGAACAAGGTAAAAGGAAGGGTGATTATTCTTGACCCCAAAGGAGACATAGCACCCAAAGGTCCGGGCTTCAGGGCAGCTTATGAGCAACTCTACCTTGGCATAATAGAGTATGTGCCAAACGCAGTCATAAAAGAGGTGGACCCCGTAAAGAAAATCATCAAGACGACTGCAGGAGACTTTAAGTTTACAGATGCTAACCTGGTTCCACCCCATCAAGCGGGTGATTTAGTATGGATGGCAGACCTGATAGCCAAGGACAAGGAGGGCAAGCCCACGGGATGGGTAGACCAAGGACCCTCTTACCTTCCAAGCAAAGGCGGACCCGCATGTATTCTTGGTGGGAGACGTCATCAGTGGCGTTCCTTATCCCAAGAGCGGACACATGGCAAATTCTCAGGGTAAGATAGTAGCCAAGGTCATAGCTTCAAGGATCAAGGGCAAAGAATACAAGCCCACCCTTCCCGACAACACATGCTACTCTATGGTAAACGGCGACCCTCAGGAAGCAATAGTCATAAGCGTTACATACGAGCTAAAGGACGGAAAGATTGAGCCTAGGGTGAGGGTTATCAACGAACGTTTAAAGGCGCTGGCGAACGCTACCTACGAGTGGGCAAAGGCTTTATACAGAGACATGTTTACATAATGTGGTAAGGTCCCCTCTGGGGGCGTTTTCATGTTTGGAGGTTTGAGATATGGACAGAAGAGATTTCTTAAAAGCCTGTAGTACGGTTGCTGTAGCATCTATGATAGACCCTTTTGTGTTTTCCAATTTGCTTTCTGCACAGGAGGGAATGTTCAAAGCATACAAAAAAGCCTTGCTTGTAAAGGAAGACGGTTCTCCCCTAAGGGAGGAGGATCTTAAACCTCACAATGCTTACATATTCTTTTACCCCCACGCAAGCGCGCCTTGCTATTTGATAGACCTCGGGGAAGAGGTAAAACCGGTGGATGTTAAGCTAAAGGATGGCAAAACCTACAAATGGCAAGGTGGAGTAGGAAGCAAAAAGAGCATAGTGGCATACTCCGCCATCTGTGCCCACCAATGGAGCTATCCCACAAAGCAGTACTCCATAAACTACTATCCTCCGGACAAACCCTCCGAGACTACAAAAAAATCCGGTATAATACAATGCTGTGCCCACTTGGGAGTTTATGACCCAAGGGAAGGGGGAAAGGTTGTTGATGGACCGCCGGAAGTTCCTCTGGCATCAGTGGTTATACAAGAGGAAGGGGGCAAATTCTACGCCATTGGTATTTTGGGAGTGGATCAGTTCAGTTAGTTCTTTGACAATTACAAAAGGGAGTTAAGGGAAACCTACGGCAGTATTGCAAAGGCAAAGGAACTTGTGGATAAATGTGTTGTTATGGAGGTGAGTAAATACGTGAAACAAGTCATTTACTGTTAGTAGAAAGGGCTAAGTCGCAAGTGGTTATGGTGGGCGGTAGCTATGGTGGTATCTCCGTAGCTAATCAACTAAAGAGGGAAAACCGCAAAGAGGTATGAGGAGTGGGCTAAAGGACTTTGGAGGGAACTGTCTGGCTAAAGGTTAAAACTCCTTTAGCATTCCCCTCACCTTGTCTTCCCAGCTTGGGTGGACAAGGTCTGGCTTTCTCAAAGCCCTCTTTCTCTTTTTAGACTTTTTAGTGTTGTAGTGGGCTCCGCCCGACTTCCACCTCTTTATTTTTCCAGTGCGAGTTATCTTAAACCTCTTCTTTGCAGACCTGTTTGATTTCATCTTCACCTTAGCCATAGTGCTACTATTATACCATATCCTTTAGTTTTTCTCTTAACTTACTCAGGACGCTTTCCTTTATCTGTGAGACCCTTGCGGTGGAAACTTTAAGTAGCTTTGCTACTTCTTTGGCTGGGATCTCTTCATAAAAGATGAGCTGTAGAACCAACTTTTCCCTGTGGTCTAAATCCTCTATGGCTTTGAGGATTTTCCCTCTCAGGTTTTGTTTTATTGCTCTCTCTTCCGGGTTCTCTTCCACCGGGGAAGAAAAAACCTCTTCGTAGCTTCTTCCTTCTTTAAAAAGGTCATCCAAGGAAAGAAGATAGGAAGCGGAGATTTTCTGAAGGTCCGAGTAAAATTCATCCGGTTTGTAGCCGAGGGCTTTGATGAGTTCTTCGTCGGTGGGTTCCCTTCCCAACTGATTTGTAAGTTCCTCAAGCTTTGCTTTTATTTCCTTCTCTCTTTTTCTTAGAGACTTACTGCCAAAGTCAAGGCTTCGAAGATAATCATACGTAGCGCCTTTGATACGTAGTCTGAGGTAGGCCTCCGGATTTTTGCTTTCATCCAATTTTGGCAGGGCTTCCACCACCGCCAGTATGCCATAACCTATAAGGTCGTTTAAATCTACCGCGTCGGGCAGATGTTTGTATATTCTGTAGGCTATAGACTTTACCAGTGGGAGATACTTAAGGATTGCTTCTTTATCCTTTTCTTCTTTGCTGAGCATTTTTCTTTATTTTATCATTACATTTAAAGGATTGAATTAACACAAGTTCACGCTTAGAATACAAACCTATGAAAGTCAGCTTAAAAGTATCTGGTATGACCTGCGCCAACTGCGCCAGGGCAATAGAATTAACCCTTAAAAAACTTCACGGAGTTTCTGATGTAAAGGTGTCCTTTGAGCTGGGAAGGGTATGGGTAGAGTTTAACGAGGAACTTTTGAGTTCGGAAAATATAAAGGAAGCCATAGAGTCTTTGGGCTACACAGTGGAAAAGGATGATGTTAAACAGTATGAAACTTACATACTAGCCTTTTGCTGGCTGTCTGGTGCAGTTGTTATGCTTTCTATGTTTTGGCATAACCCTTGGAGTGTTTATTTGCAAGCCCTTTTGGCAACCCTTGGGCAGTTAGTGGGTGGTTTTAAATTCTACAGGTCAGCCTATTATTCCCTTAAAGCACGCACCGGGAATATGGACCTTCTTGTAGCTTTGGGTAGCACCTCTGCCCTGCTTTACAGCTACCTGGCACTGTTTAAGCTCATTCCTGAGGAACCCCAGGAACCTCTTTTTGAAACTTCCCTCTTTCTCATCACCTTTGTTAGAACGGGTAAATTTTTGGAAGAGAGGGCAAAGAGAAAGGCAACCGAGAGTCTCCGCAGGATGTTCGGTCTTCAGAGTTTAAGAGTAAAAATCCTAAAGGAAGGCAAAGAGGAGGAAAAGGAAGCGTATGAAGTTTTCATAGGAGACAAAATCGTGCTTAGGACTGGAGATATGGTTCCTTTAGATTGCAGGCTTGTGGAGGGAAAGGTGGTGGTAGATGAGTCCATGCTTACAGGGGAAAGCTTGCCCGTTCTTAAGAAGGAAGGGGACCTTTTGCTTTCGGGAAGCGTAGTGTTGAACGGATACGGAGTAGCCAAGGTGGAAAAGTCCTTTTCCAAAAGCTATGTGTCTTTGCTTATAAAGTTGGTGGAATCCGCCCTTGTTAAAAAGCCAAAGGTTCAACGCCTTGCAGACAGAGTATCCCACTACTTTGTGCAGTTTGTTATAGCCCTGTCTTTTTTGGTTTTCCTGCTTTGGTTTTTCAAGACGGGAGACATCCAAAGGGCTATTACCTTCTCTCTGGCTGTTATGGTAATATCCTGTCCCTGTGCCTTTGGCATAGCGGTGCCCTTAGCTATAATGGTAGGGTTGACAAGGGCTTACCAAAGGGGTGTGCTCATTAAAAATCCGGAAGCCTTTGAAAAGAAGGTTGATATTCTGCTTATGGATAAAACGGGCACATTAACGGAAGGAAAGCCCAAAGTAAAAGAGGTGCGTTCCTACGGAGATTACTTGGACCTTGCCTACAGCCTTTTTTTAAAGTCTAACCATCCATACTCTGTTGCCATAAGGGAATACTGCCAAAGCCTTGGGGCAAAACAGCTTTCACTAAAAGACTGTAGGGGAGAGGTGGGCGTGGGCGTCTTTTGCGAGGGCTATATGTTGGGAAAGGGCAAAAACGGTCAAACGGTGTTGGTACAGGACGGCAAAGTCTTGGCAGAGTTTTACTTTGAGGAATCCATAAAAGAATCTGCCAAAGAGGTGCTGGAATACTTCAAAAGGATGGGAATTGAGGTTATTTTGGTAAGCGGGGACGATGAGGAGAGGGTAAAGAGAGTGGCAGAGCAATTAAACATTGAAAAATAGTTTGCCAAAAGGGACCCACAGGGAAAGCTGGAAATTTCGGAGGAGTTGCAGGCTAAGGGTTATAGGGTTGCAATGGTTGGAGACGGGACAAACGATGCACCCGTGCTCGCAAAGGCGGACCTATCCTTTGCCATGGGTTCTGGCACTGATGTGGCAAAGTTTTCCACCAATGTGATCCTAAACTCAGGCTTGGTTGGACTTAAGGAGTTTTTTGAGCTCTCCCAATGGGTAAGGAGAAGAGTAAAGCAAAACCTCCTGTGGGCTTTTGGCTACAATATCTTGGCTATACCTATTGCAGACGGAGTTTTTTATCCTCACCTGTTTATAAAACCGGAGTTTGCGGGATTGCTTATGGCTCTTTCTTCCTTGAGCGTGGTCATAAACTCCCTGAGGCGGTAAATTAATATTTAGGACTATGGAATTTTTTAAGAACTTTTATTCCTATCTTGTGGAAATAGTTCCCTTCTTTGTGCTGGCCATGTTTGTTAGCGCCTTCCTAAAGGCAATGGTTAAACCTTCCTTTTTCCTAAAGTTCCTTTCCAAAAGGCGTTCCGCACCTATATTTACAGCCCTTTTGGGTGCAGTTTCACCTATGTGTTCCTGCTCCATGCTACCCTTTGCTAACTTTATCAACAGCCACTCTAAAGGCTATGGTCCCGTTCTTGCCTTCTTGATAACTGCACCTACCTTGTCCCCTGTGATTCTGCTATTGACCTATGGACTATTTGGGTTGGATGTATTCATCTATAGACTTGTGTTTTCTTTGGCTTACGCGTTGTTGGTAGCCTTTGCGGTTGAATACTTCTTTAAAAAACCGCCTACCCTTCAGATGAAAATAAGAGATAGCTCTTCCAAAAGGTCCGCCTTTTTGGAGGGCTTAAGAGAACAGTTGCCAGTGGTAAAGTATCTACTCATTGGCATTGCGATAGCATCTCTGATAAAAACCTTTACTCCTACGTGGCTCACTGCCAGCCTTTCCAAAACGCCCTTGGCTTATCCTCTGATCTCTTTAGTGGCAGTGCCTATATATGTGTGCTCCGGTGAGGATGTGGTTTTAGGAAAGGCAATGTTGGATGTGGGTTTTACCACCGGTCAGGCGATAGCCTTTATGCTTGGTAGTAGTGGTGTTTGTCTGCCCACCATCTTTGCCCTTTTCTCCTTTCTTCCCAGAAAGGTGGTTTTTGCATACTCTGCAGGATGGTTTATATTTTCTATACTAACCGGGCTAATTTATGATACACTATTTTACAAATAAGATTTTATAAATAAGGTAAGGAGGGAAATATGGATAGGTATTCACAGATCCTTCAGGAATTGATTAAAAACACAGGGCTTGAGGGGGCATCTTTAGTATCTGCAGATGGCTTGCCTATATCCTCCGTGCTTAAGCCTGGTATGGAAGAAGACAGAATAGCGGCTATGAGCGCTGCCATTTTGTCCCTGGGCGAAAGGGTAGCTGAGGAGCTGGCCAAGGGGACCTTAGAGCAGATAACCATAAAAGGTAGCGACGGATATGTTATACTGACCGGCGTTGGAACTGATGCGGTGATGGTGGTCCTCGCAGACAACAACGCAAAGCTGGGTCTCCTTCTTATGGAGATCAAGAAGGCTCAAGAGAAACTTAAGGAATTCTTTTGAAGTGTCATGGCTCTGACGGGGGACCTAAGAAATTTTAACTTTGTGGACATTTTCCAGGTAATTGGAAGAGATCGGAAGAGCGGAATTCTTTTCGTAGAGTGGAAAGACCTAACCTGTGCCTATTATGTAAAGGATGGAGAGATTGTTTTTGCAAGACCCATAGATAAGGTTTATAGAGTTTACACAGATAAGGATTTTGACCTTTTACTCAGCAAATTGCGCATGAACGCGGAGAGCTTACCAAAAACAATAGAGCGCTTCCTAATTTCACGACTGAATATGAAGGAAGGCATTTTTTCCTTTATGCCGGGGTTCATAAAATACGGAAGGGAATATCCAGTGGTGTATCCAATAGAACAGCTTATAGTTCTTGCATCGCGTAATTTAACTCCAGAGGAGGTTGAAAGGAAAATATCGGACGAAATGCTACTTTTTGAGAGGGTTCCCGGTAAGGAAGAAGTATTGCAGAAAGCAAAACTGAACCAGATGGAAGAGCATATTCTTTCCCTAATTGATGGCGAAAGGACAGTCCTGCAGATAAGGCAAATGGTCAATCAGGACAGCTTACTTGTAGATAGGGCACTGTATGCCTTTCTAGCTCTGGGTTTGATAAGACGTAAGAAGAAGGAAGTTAAACAAAAACAAGTACCTATAACCCTCGAACTTCTTGCAAAAATAATAGAAAGGATAAAGTCGCTATGAAGCAAATAAAGAAGATCAAAGTTGTTATAGCTGGACCTTTCGCAGCAGGGAAAACTCAGTTTATAAACACAGTTAGTGAGATTAAAACTGTTAAAACTGAGAAAAGAATATGGCGTTCAAGCGAAAAGCAGGTTAAAGATTATACAACCGTTGCAATGGACTTTGGAAAGATTCGCATAGATGATGAGCACGAACTGTACCTTTTTGGTACCCCCGGACAGTTTCGTTTTGATTTCATGTGGGAAATCTTAGGTGAGGGGGCTTTGGGAGTTATCGTGCTGGTGGATAGCACAGACCCAACAACCTTCCATGAGGCAAGAAAGATCATAAACTTCTTTCAATCAAGGTTTCCCGTTCCCATTGTGGTTGGTGCGAACAAACAGGACCTACCCAATGCCTGGAGCCCTGAGGATATCCGAATAGCCCTTGATATAGATGAGGAGGAGGGTATACCCGTTATTCCAGTCTCCGCTATAGACAAAGAAAGCGTCAAAAACGCCCTTCTTACTCTCTTTGAGATTATCAAAGCTAATCTTACACGCTAATCAAGGAAAGTTTGGACTAAGGTTCAAGCCCATCGTCTCTTCAAAGCCCATCATTAAGTTAAAGTTCTGGATTGCCTGAGAGGAGGCACCTTTGCCTAAGTTATCAATAATAGATACCACCTGCAAACAACCAACTCGGTGGTCCCATAGGGGGTAAACAAAACAAAGATTGGTACCAACCACCCACTTCGTGTGGGGTGGCTTAGAGACAACTTTCACAAAGGGTTCCTCTCTGTAGGTTTCCATATAAAGTTCTCTTGGATTTAGCTTCTCGCAGAATACGCTTATACTTGAAAGCATTCCCCTTGAGGTAGGCACAACTATCGGTGAAAACCTCAACGGTACATCCATTCCGTAAAGGTCTTTGATAACCCCCTCCATCTCTGGTATATGCCTGTGTTTTTCCAAAGAGTAAGCAAAAAAGTCTCCAAACATTTCAGGAAAGTGAAAATGCTGTACGGGTTTTCTTCCTGCACCAGACACACCCGAAAGGGAGGTGATGACAATTTTTTCTATCTTTATACCTTCCTTTAGAAGTGGATAAATTGCCAAAAGCACGGAGGTAGGATAACACCCTGGGTTGGCGATCAAGTTTGCGCCTTTTATCTTTTCTCTGTATATCTCTGACAGGCCATAGACTGCCTTTTCCAAAAGTTCTGGATGTTTGTGCTCAAAGGAATAATAGTGAGGATAAAGGGAGGGATCCTTTAACCTGTAGGCGCCGGAGAGGTCTATCACCTTTTTACCCTCTTCCAAAAGTCTTGGCACCAGTTCTAATGAACCTTCGTGGGGCAAGCACAGAAAGGCTAATTCATAGTCCTTTTCTGGTTCCTCTGTGAACGTTAAGTTTCCAAGTTCTCCGTAAAAGAAAGGAAAGACCTCACTTAACCTTTTACCAGCGTGGGACTGGGAGATTAGGGCAGTAACCTTTACCTTGGGGTGGTTTTGAAGTAGTCTTAAAAGCTCTACACCGGTGTATCCGGTAGCTCCGTATATGGCAACTTTTATTATCTCTTGCTCCACCTGTAGCCTTTCCTTGCCTTCATCAAGCCATACTTCTTGCGCTCCTTCTCCCTTGCGTCCCGTGTCAACAGACCCGCCTTCTTCAGCGTTTGTCTGAGCTCTGGGTTATATTTCAGAAGGGCTTTGGCGATTCCATACATTATGGCTTCCGCTTGCCCAGATATACCTCCACCCTCAACGGTGGCATATATACCAAACTTATCCTCCAAACCAGTTAGCTTTAGAGGGAACATTACCTTTCTATAAAGGGTCTCCCTCTGAAGATACTCCCTCAGGTCAAACTCTTTGCCACTGTCTTTTGCCTTAACTATTTGTTTGTTTGTATCTTTGACCAACCAAACCCGGGCTATGCTCTCCTTTCTCTTGCCGGTACCATAGAAGGCATTGTCAGGGCCTATCTTGAAGTCCCTTAACTGCTTTATCATGCTTTAACCTCCAAGGGCTGTGGTTTTTGGGCTTGATAGGGATGGTTAGGTCCTACCACTATCTTAAGCCTTTTTAGCATTCTGTGCCCCAATTTGTTTTTAGGAAGCATACGCTTAACCGCAAGTCTTATCACTTCCTCTGGCTTGTGTTCCAACATCCACCGTAGGCTCCTCTCTTTGAGTCCGCCCGGATAGTTGGTGTGGGAATAGTAGATCTTATTTTCCAGCTTTTTGCCAGTAACCCTTATTTTCTCTGCGTTTATTATCACCACAAAATCTCCACAATCAACATCTGGCTGATAATAGACCTTGTGCTTGCCCCTCAAAAGCTTTGCCACCTCGCTGGCAAGCCTTCCAAGAATTTTACCTTCTGCATCTATCAGCCACCATTTTCTGACCACATCCTCAGGTCTTACCCTGTAAGTCTTCATCCTTTTACCTCTCCAAAGTGATTTTAAGGTATTTATTATACCATATCAAAGTGGAAGCTTAGGTGAACTACTTCTCAACATAGCTCAATACGAGCCTTTTAAAGACTTCTCCCCTCTCTTTGTAATCCTTAAACATATCAAAGGATGCACAGGCGGGCGAAAAGAGGATAATGTCTCCTTCCTTTGCCAACTCAAAGGCCTTCTCTACCGCATCCTCAAGTCCGTTGCAGAGGTAAGCCTCATTCCAAGCCTTTGCCATTTTCTCCTTTGCCTCCCCTATCAAAAGGCAAGCCTTTGTTTTTTTCTTAACTAGCGGTAGGAGTTCCTCAAAGTTAAATCCCTTATCCTTGCCTCCTGCGATGAGAATAACCTTGCCATCGGGCATGCTTTCCAAAGCAGACTGAAGGGCATGAGGTGTAGTAGCCTTAGAGTCGTTATAAACCTTCACGCCCCTTATCTCTCCCACATACTCTAAACGGTGAGGAAGTCCTTTGAAAGTGTAGGCAACCTCCCGGATGTTCTCGGTAGGTACCCCCATCCTCTTTGCTATGGCGGAGGCAAACAGAAGATTGTATGCGTTATGAAGACCAAAGAGCTTGAGTTTTTCCAACTCAAAGAGCGGTTCCCCAAAAAGGTAAGCTTTGCCATCCTTGATGAAGGCATCCCTCTGCCCTATAAAAATCCTTTGCGCCCTTGTGGGTGTTTTTGCTACTTCCTTTTGGAACTCGTTTAACACTACAAAATCCTCTTCCGTTTGCCTTGCAAAGATGTTGTATTTACTATGTAGATAGTCTTCTAGGGTGTGGTGCCAATCTAAGTGGTCTGGAGAGAAGTTCAAAAAGGCTCCTCCCACAGGGCGGAAGGTGTTTAAGGTTTTACCCTGAAAGGAAGAAACCTCCAATACCGCCAAGCTCTTTGGGTTTTTTAGGACTATATCCGAAAAGGGGACGCCAATGTTTCCACCCTCCTCCACATTGTCAAAATAGGAGCTCAGCATAAGGTAGGTTAGCCTGGTAGTTGTGGATTTCCCATCAGTGCCCGTGATGGCAATTGCCCTCCCCTCAAAGAACCTCCATGCCAGCTCTAACTCTCCGATAACTTCTATCTCCTTTTTTTGTGCTTCCGTCCAAAGGGGATGGCTTGGGGGAATACCCGGTGAGAGAACAACTGTATCCACAACCTCCAAAAACTCCCTAAAGTCCACCTTGTCTTTATCATCACCCCAATAAACTTCAATACCTTTACTCTTTAAAAGTTCAATGGCAGACCTTCCGCTTACTCCTAAGCCCCAAACCAAGACTTTTTTCATGTGTGATAATATTTTACCTTGATGAATTTAGAGAACTTTCTTCAGGTGGCAAAGGAAGCTTCCTTGATTGGCGGTCTAGTGATAAAGGAGTACTTCCGCAAACTTTTATCTAACCAGGTTTATTTCAAGGGCGAAAAGGATGTGGTAAGCGAGGCAGACAAGAAAGCAGAAGAGAGAATAAGAGATTATATCCTAAAGCACTTCCCCAGCCACTCGGTGGTAGGAGAGGAAAACGGCGGATCTACCTTTGGAGAGGCGGTCTGGTATATAGATCCCCTGGATGGCACAAAGAACTTTTTGTGTGGGTTTCCCATCTTTGGTGTGTCGGTGGGTTTGGTGTTGGAAGGAAAACCCGCCGTGGGTGCGGTCTATCTCCCTTACTTTAACAGTCTCTATTACGCGGGAGAGGGACTTGGTGCCTACAAAGATGGCAAAAGGATCCAGGTGAGTACGAGGGAAGAAATGCGGAGGATGTCTGTCTCTTATGGTTTTCCCTCAAGGGCAAAAAGGAACTTAAACCTTTACTGGGAGGTCTTTAAGGAGGTTTTTGAAAAGGTAGGGTCTATGAGAAGACCGGGCGCAGCGGCTGTGGATCTGTGCTTTCTGGCGGAGGGAGTTTTTGACGGGCTTATTGAGTTTGAGTTGAACCCTTGGGATGTGGTTGCGGGAATGGTTATCGTGAAGGAAGCGGGAGGTATAGCGGAGCTTACAAAGGGTTTAAACAACGGTACTGACGTTGTGGCGGGCACTCCAAACCTCTTTCCTTATCTATGGGAGGTGGTAAAATTAAAACTGGGAGTGTGAAAATGAAATTTTTAGTTCCCGTGGATTTTACCGACATAACGAACCCTCTCTTGAAACTAGCCAAATCCCTAGCCCTTAAGCACAACGCCAGCGTGATCCTGCTGCACGCGGTATCTCCCCTTATCTACCTTCCATACCCTGAGAGCTTCGGAATTAGTCCCATTGACCTTTCCAAATTGGCAGAGTTAGAAGCCCAAAGCATTGAATCCGCCAAAAGGCGCCTTGAAGCCCTGAGGGATTTCTTAGCAGAACTGTCCGTGGAGGTGGTGGTAGATGTGGGAGAACCGTCGGAGGTTATACTGGCAAAGGAAGATATAGCAGACCTTATAATCTTGGGAAGCCACAGCAAGGGTTTGGTGGAGAGGATTTTGATAGGTTCCACCTCCGAGAGGGTGGCAAGGTATTGCCACAAGCCCCTTTTGGTCTTGAAGGGTAAAGCCCCAGAGAGCTTTAAAAATGTATGCCTCGCCCACGACCTTTCAAAGCATGCCCAATCTGCCTTTGAATTTTTCCTCAACTTAATTCCACCAGAAGAGGATGGAAAGCTAACCCTCTTGCATGTGGAAGAAACCATAGAGCTACCCATGGTGGATGCCCTAACGAAGGGGCTAGTCAAAAAGATAGAAGAAGAGAAAATTAACTATCTCAATTCCCTTTTGGAAATGGCTAAGGAAAAGGGATGGAAGGCAGAGCTTGTGGTAAAAAAGCACAGCAATACCGTCGATGGCATAGTGGAGTTTGTAAAGGAGGGCGATTACGACCTTGTGGTGATGGGCAGTAGAGGACTTTCGGGTCTCAAGCGTGTGCTACTTGGTAGCACATCTTCTCAGGTTCTTAGGAGAGTGGAAGTTCCTGTGCTGATCCATAAAGGTATGCCCTTATGAAGCTTTTGTTTTTTCTCTCTTTTTTTCTATACTTTGCCTTTGCCTACAATCCATACAGGGATTATGTCTTCTGCAGGTATCTGCAAGAGAATAAGCCCCAAGAGGCACTCAACTTCTGCCTTAGGGCACTGCAGAAGGCTCCTACTCCCACCCTGTATGTGGATACCATAAGGCTTTTGGCGGTACGGAAACGATTCCAAGAAGCCCTTGTTTATGCGGAAAAGTTTAAAAGGGAATATCCTCAAGATAAAGAGCCCTACTTGGCGCTTCACAGCATCTATGTTCTCAAAGGAGACCGTCAAAAAGCATTGGAAGCTTTGGAGGAGGGCTACAGAGCGAACCCAAACTCTAAGGAGATTATGATTTTCTTGGCAGACGAATACATAAGGAGAAACCGCCTACAGGATGCAAAAGAAGTGTTGGAAAGGTTGGCAAATTTGGCGGTTGATAACCCCTTGCCCTACTATATGTTAGCTCGGATTTATCTGACTGAGGGTAAAAAGGAAAAGGCCATAGAGTATTTAAACAAGTCCCTGCAAATAAAAAAAACTTTTGAGGCAGGCTTTACTACCTTGGGAAGCATCTACGAAGGTGAAAAGGAGTTTTCAAAGGCTGAAAGTCTTTATTTGAGTGTGCTGAAGGAGGAACCCACCAACCGCACTGCCCTTGAAAGGCTCGCAAACCTTTACACAATAACCGGACGCTTTCAGGATGCTAAGGATGTTTATAAAAAGCTCATTGACTACTACCCAGAGAAGGGCTACAAGCTAAGATACATTTATCTGCTAATAAAGACTTCAGACTTTAACGAAGCGGAGGAATTGGCAAGGGAGCTTTACTCTCAAGAGCCCGATAACTTAGACGTAGCCTTTGCTTACGGCGTATCCCTTGAAGCCAACAAAAAGACAGACCAAGCCTTAAAGGTTTATGAAAAGCTATTGGAACAGCACCCTAACAACCCCAAAATCATGGAAAGGCTCGCAGTGGCTTATATGGACCAGAAGGACTACAAAAAGGCTGAGGCTTTGGTTAAGAAGGCTTTGGAGTTAGAACCAAACAATCCAGACCTTAATCTGCTTATGGCGAACCTTCTAAGCGAGCAGGAGAAGAACGCAGAAGCCTTGCACTTTGTGGATAAGGCAATAGAGCTAAACCCAAGGGATTACAGAGGATACTTCTTAAAAGCTATCATCTTGGACAAGTTGGGAAAGATCATAGATGCGGAAAGGAGCCTAAGGGAAGCAATAAAGCTAAACCCCGACGACCCTAAGCTCTATAACCATCTTGGATACTCCCTCCTTTTGTGGTATGAGGATGCAAGGCTATCAGAGGCAGAAGAGCTCATACTAAAGGCACTTAGCAAGGACCCAGAAAATCCTGCATACATTGACAGCTACGCATGGGTACTTTACTACAAAGGACAATACCGAAGGGCATACGAGCTTTTGCTAAAAGCCCTAGAAAAGGAAAAGGAAGACCCTGTAATATGGGAACACATAGGGGATGTTCTGATGAAGTTAAACAAAAAAGATCAGGCACTGGACGCTTACAGGAAAGCCTGGCAACTTTTGGAAGAGGGCAAAAGGAGTGAGCCGGGGCAAAAAGAGAGACTAAAGAAAAAATTAGAGCCCTGATGCTGTACAGCTTTCTAAGCTGGAAGGTAGTAAAGTTATCCCTTTTAATAAGCATAATTTTGTCTTTTCTCTTTTTATTCGTTCAGCTTGTTCAAATAGACCAAGTTCTTTTTAAAACTCCCTTCATAGAATCCTTCACCTTTTTGGGTCTTTGGTTTTTGTATTTTGTTAGCTACTTCTCACCATCCTCCTTTTTCGTTTCCTCCAGTTGGCTAATTTTTGAACTAAAAGAGTCTAAAAAATTGGGCGTTTTGGCTTCCTTTGGTATAGACCCAAAGGTTTTATTTTTCAAGCTTTTTTTGATGTCTTCTCCTTTGCTATTTTCTGTTTTGCTTGTAGGCTACTTTATAAGGCAAGAGGACGTGTCTTACATGAGAAAGCTTTTTGTTTATAAGTATTACACGGAGGTTGTGAGAACAATACCTGAGAAGAGCTTTTACACCTTTGGCGCAATAACTATAAGAATTGAGAAGAGAGAAGGGGACCTTTTAAAGGGTGTTTTTCTCAAAATTGATGACTTTTCGGTAAGCGCAGGACAGGCTCAGTTTAAAGGTGATAAACTGATTTTAAAGGACGGTTCTTTGGTTGTTAAAAAGGACGATAAATACTATCTTACCAAGTTTAAGACTTACGAATTAACCGTATCAAAACTCTTTGTTCCTGAGGAAAAAAAGAGAGAATCTTACCTTTTGCAAGTGATGAATGTAGTTTTTGCTGTTCTGTTTGCATTCTTACTTTTTCAAATCATACTGCGATGGATAGACAAACATATCAAGCTATACTACACCTTGGGTTTGATTTTGCTCATTCATCATATAACATTGATCCTTTTAAAAACCATGCTATCTTAGATTCTCTTTTTTCTACGGAGATAAGCAGGTAACTCCTCTATATCAGGTTGGACGGGTTCCACCGTAGACTCAGGAACTACCTTTTGGAGGGGCTTTTGTTCCTTCTTGACAACGCGGAATTGCGTCTGCTGGACTGCGTTTTCAAAGTCCGTAGCCACGACTGCTACGCGCATAAAGTCTTCTTTATCCTTTTCTAATACAGCACCAAATATGATCAGTGCATCATCATGAGCAGACTCTCTTATTCTGCTTATAGTCTCCTCTACATCTTTGAAAGGCACGTCCTCGCTTACCCAGAGGGTTACCAGCAGTCTTCTTGCTCCTGCGACTGTGTTTCCTTCCAAAAGTGGGCTGGCAATAGCCTGTTCTATGGCATTATCTTTTCTTCCTTCACCCATACCTATAAGGGCTAGCCCTCCCCTCTCCATCACAGTGCGCACATCTGCAAAATCCACATTTATCAGAGCTGGTGTTACCACTATGCTGGTTATACCTCTAACTGCCTTAGAAAGCACATCATCAACCATTTTAAAGGCATCCTTTATGCTAAAGTTCTTTTCCGCTATCTCCACCAATTTTTGGTTATTTATGACTATGTATGTGTCCACTACCTCCTTCAGCTTTTCTAGACCCTCTAGGGCGACTTGCATGCGTCTTTGTCCCTCAAAGTTAAAGGGCTTTGTAACTACTGCCACTGTAAGAATACCCATTTCCTTAGCTGTCTCCGCAATCACTGGCGCGGCGCCCGTTCCAGTTCCACCACCCAAGCCCACCGCCAAAAATAGCATGTCCGTGTTTCTTAGCACCTCTTTTATCTTGTCAATATCCTCCAAAGCTGCTTGCTCTCCTACCTCAGGTTTTGCTCCTGCACCCAAACCCCGAGTAACCTTCTCTCCTATCTGTATTTTGTTGGGTACAGAGAGGGAAGCAAGATGTTGTATATCCGTATTGATTGCAAAAAGCTCCACCCCCTCAATACCATCCAAGTACATTCTATTTACCGCATTGGACCCACCGCCTCCTATCCCAAAGACCTTTATCCTTGTTGGATTCACTATTTCCATCACAACACCTCCTTAAAGAAGGATTTTATTTTTTCTAGTAGAGAGCCAAGCTTAACTATACCCTTCCTACCCAAACTTTCTGAGTTCTGGTTAAAAGAATAGCCATGTACCAATTGGGGTTTTAGCTTAAGCAGGCCTACTGCAGTAGCGTAAGCAGGATCCTGAACTCTTTCCCTCAAACCTATAACACCCGTTGGATTACCTATCCTAACCGGTAGGTCCATGTATCTTTCGAAAAATTCTTTTATGCCCGCAAGCTTTGAAGAACCACCAGTTAAAACAATCCCTGCGTTTATTGCGGACAAATTTATTCCCTGATTGCTTATATGTTCAAGAACTTTGTCTGCTATCTCCTCCAATCTTATCTGTATAACCTCAGAAACTTCCCTTTTCCCCACCATAATTTCTTTATCCTCTCCCCTTGGTTTTACCTTTATTTTTTCTGACTCATTGACCATGTCCGCTAAGGCAAAACCGTGTTCTATTTTTATCCTCTCTGCTTGTTCTATGTTTATTTTCATAAAGTGGGCTATGTCCTTGGTTATGCTGTTCCCACCCATAGGTACTGTGCCAGTTAGCAGGGGGGAGCCTTCCACAAACAGTATAAAGTCCGTAAGTCCTGCCCCTATGTCTAAGAGCAATATGCCCTCTTCCTTCTCTTCCTGTGATAAAACTGCCTCAGCACTGGCAAGAATAGAAGGATATCTATCCGCTATGGTTAAACCACTTGAGAGGACAGCTTTTTCAACGTTTTTTAGAAGGCTTGTGCCTACCTTTATAAGGTGCACCTCTGCAGTTAGTTTTGAGCCTAAAAGCCCTACTGGATTTAGAACTCCCTCCTGGTCATCCAATATGAACTTTCTTGGAATGGCACTTATTATCTCATATCCTTCTTCCTTTGCCCTTGTGGTAGCCCTTTCTAAAAGCCTTTCTATTTGACTTTCATCTATCTCTACAGGCTGTGGCGATACGTTTATTGTGTCCCTTTCGTTTTGACTTTTTAGAACAGGGGAGGATATTCCAAGGTTTACGGAGGTTAACTTGACACCAGCCATTTCTTGGGCTTCTTTCATAGCCTTTAGTATAGAGGCAACCGCCAGGTCCAACCGTGTTATTTGTCCCTTCTCTATGCCCTTGCTTGGCACCTCTCCTACACCTATAATGTGCATATCTCCGTAGCTGTCTATCTCTGCAAGGAGGGCCACGGTTTTACTGGTTCCAAGGTCTAATGAAGCTACAAACTTCATACCTTTATTTTTCCTCCTTTATTACTGCCATATTTTCAGAAGTTATAAAAACATCCACTTTTCCCATCCCAATTTTATTATAAATTTTTTTCATCCTATCAAGAACTAACGGAGATATCTGGCCAAGTTGGGGCAGAACCATTCTCCCGCCCGATACATAAATAATGGTATTCCTATCGGTAACATATACTTCATTAATGCTAAAACCCATGTTTTTAATTGACTCTACTAAATTGTTTAAATTGGTGTAATGTTTCTTTACATACTCAAAGGAAAATGTGTATATGGTGGGTAACTTGCTTTCCATAGCTGGGTTGTAAAAGAGCTCTCCGTGCTTGTCTATCATCATAAGACTATTTTCATGCACTACATAGGCTATGGGAATCCTCTCCTGAACGTGAACATTCACACGGGCACCATCCAAAGAAGGTATTCTTTCTATTTTTACACTCTCCAGAGAATTGTTTGTTAATTCGTTGGCTATTGCCAAAAGCCTCTTGGAGTCCAAAAAGAGCCAGTTGTTTTTTGAAACCTGATAAACGCTTGAGGAAATGGCAGAAGGAGGGATGCTGTTAGTGCCGTATATATGAATTTCCTTTATTTTGAACGTTGGAAGGGCGGTCAAAAAACCAGGGAAGAAAAAACCGGCAAGTGCCATAGCAATTAACCATACTAAAGCTAATGTGATCTCAAGGACTGCTACCCACCTTCTTTTCCTTTCCTTTTTCATAGCCACAGGTTTAAATATTAGCATATTAAAATATCAGCATATATTAAAATATACGTCAGATGAGAAATTACCCCCTTGGTGGATTTCGGGGGTATTATATGCCCTTTCCCTGCCAAGACTTTTTTCTCAAAAGGTTCTTAGCTTCTCGGAATATCTCATCCGAGGTGTACTAAAATATTAATGTAGATATCATTCTTTTAAAGTCAATACCTTTCTTTCTGCAAGCCATAGGGAAAAGGCTAAGCTCTGTCATACCTGGTATGGTGTTGATTTCTAAAACAAAGGGTTTACCTTCATCAGACACCCTAAAATCAATCCGGGACATGTCCTTGAGCTCCAGGGCTCTATGGGAACGCAGTGCCAACTCTTGTAATTCTCTCGCCAGTGTTTCGTCTTCCAAGAATTCATACTGGCTCATTCCCTTTGTGTACTTGCTTTCATAGTCGTATATACCCTTTTTGGGCTTTATCTCTATGGGAGGTAACGCTTCATCTTTTAATATAGCTACGGTGATATCTCTACCTTTTATGAACTCTTCCACCAGAACCTTTTGAGTTATACTCCAGAGTTTTTCTATAGCAGTTTCTAACTCTTTTCTATCATTTACCACGAACAGTCCAATGCTCGAGCCTTGGTCGGCGGGCTTAACCACCGCAGGAAAGCGGTCCCAAGATACCTCTTCTCCTCTCCTCACTGCTACCCAATCGGGTGTAGGAATTTGATGAAACCTGAGAATTTTCTTTGTAAAGTCCTTGTCCATAGCTAAGGCGCTACCCAGCACACCAGAACCCACGTAGGGAATGCCCAGAATGTCCAAAAGCCCCTGCACCCTTCCATCCTCTCCGTAAGGACCGTGTAATGCTATAAAAACCTTGTCGGGCTTTATTTCTCTTAGCCTTTCACAGAGGTTTTCATCTAAATCTAGAGCTATAGCCTCACAACCTAACTCTTTTAGGGCTTTTAAGACGGCTTCGCCAGTTCTCAAAGATATTTCACGCTCCGCTGACCTTCCACCCATAAGCACTACTACTTTCAATTAGCCTCACCTCCTCTTCAAGCTCAATGCCGAACTCTTCAAAAACCCTTCTCTTTGCGTGATTGATAATTTTAACAACATCCTCAAAGACAGCCCCACCTAAGTTTATTAAAAAGTTTGCATGCTTTTCCGAAAAGGCAACTTGCCCAACCCTGTAGCCCTTCATTCCTACCTTTTCCAAAAGTCGTCCTGCACTGTCAGTGGGTGGATTTTTAAAGGTAGAACCCGCAGTGGGCATTTGAATGGGCTGACTTTCTTTCCTTTTGCTTTTTATCCTCTCATACTCTTCGTAAACACTACAATTCAGTTTGGGAAAGAAAAAGACTGCTTCCAAGATTATACCCATAGAAGGGAAAGGAGAGCTTCTGTAGGAAAAGTTAAGATCTTCTCTTTCTAAAAGAATTTCTTCACCTTCATAGGAGAGAAATTTCACCGCTTTTAAATGCTGGGAAATTTCATAGCCAAAGGCTCCTGCGTTCATGGCTATTGCTCCGCCTACGGTAGCAGGAAAGCCTACCAGTCTGTATATACCCTCCAAGTTTTCCTTGACCCCGAGCTCTACCAAAGTGTTTAAAGGAACACCTGCCTGGGCTGTGATCTCCAAACCTCCATTTTGCTCCCTTATTTTCAAATCTCTCAACATCTTTGTATTGATCACTATGCCTTCAAAATCCCCAAAGATGGTGTTTGCACCCCTACCCAAAACAAAGAGAGGGATACCTTCCCATTGGGCTACTTTGAGGCATTCCTTTACCTGCTTTGCGTTTTCTGGAAAAGCCATGTACTTTGCTACCCCCCCGATCCCTATGGTGGTATATTTGGAAAGCGCAATTTCTTTTTCCAGCCTCATGTCGTATAATTATAGAACAGGGAATTCTAAATGTTTGATATAAAAACTTGTCCTCCTCAATAAAAGCTAAGTAGAGGGGAGCCTCTGAAAAACCAAATACCGCCCACACCCAAAAACTATGAAAGAAGGTTTTAATATATTTTTTTAGCTAGTAATCCTTTTGTAAGCGAGCAAAAGCTCGAAGACAGGGTTTTAATGAGGCTTTGTAACAGAAGAAAGGTAAACTACAACTATGGGTACCATGTGGAAAACCCTGTGTTAGCGAAAGTAGCAAAGGTTTTAAGAACAAGCATGCGTGCAAAGGATATAGTGGGTCGTTGGGGTGGAGATGAGTTTGTGGTTGTAATGCCAAACAAGGGTTTGGAAAATGCAAAAAAGGTTGTTGAAAGTATAAAGTTCCAACTAGGGAAAATGGAAATACGAAGATGTCAACTTTTGGCATTAATAGACTGGGCTGATACGCTTAGAGATATGAAGGCGATACAAGTAATAGAAGAAATACTAAGCAAAGCTTTTAAGCGACATAGGTTTCCCGTAAGCCTAAAAGCAGAAGCTGTGCTCCTCTACTTTAAGGGACTTTCTCTAAGAGCAGTAAGGGAGTTCCTACTTCACAAGGGTTATTAGGGAAAGCTCTTCAGGCAATATATACAATTGCTATTAAGGCAAAGGGATGCACCACTGACAAGGGACCTTGGTATGTGAGTGCGGTCAAAGGGCTTGCAATGGAATGGCTACATGAGACTTTTGGGAAGAGGAATGAGGTTTCCTTGGAATGCTAAGTATGAAACCGTCTATAGATGGTTAGCCTCCTTTATTGTTATTTATACGATTATGAACCTGAAAAGTTGACATCCTCGGAAATACTTGCAGAAGGCAAGAGGTTTAAGGTATCTATAAGCGCGGGTGTTGTACAATGTGGAGAAAACTTTCAAAGCTGGTTGGATATGGTTAAAGAAGCAGACAGACTTATGTATAGGATAAAAAGAAAAAAGCCCTATAATATCCTTCTATGAAAGCGGTTATTTTAGAGAACTTTGGAGACGAAAAGAACTTAAAGTATGTAGAGGATTTTCCCATCCCGGATATAAGGGAGGATGAAGTCCTTGTTAGGGTAAAGGCGGTTGCCCTTAATCATCTGGATATATGGGTCAGAATGGGTGCTTTGGCGGTCAAGCCAGAACTTCCTCACATACTTGGTTCAGATGTTAGCGGTGTGGTGGAAAGGGTTGGTTCCTTGGTGAAGAATGTAAAGGTGGGAGAGGAGGTGATAGTTGCTCCCGGTCTATCCTGTGGTGTGTGTTATGAGTGTCAGTCTGGAAGGGACAACCTCTGTAAAGATTACGATATACTTGGGCTAAGAAGCAAAGGTGGTTATGCGGAGTTTGTAAAGGTGCCCGCAAGGAATGTTCTGCCAAAGCCAAAAAGCTTGAGCTTTGAAGAGTCCGCCAGCTATCCCCTTACCTTTTTAACCGTTTGGAATGCCCTGGTTAGAAAGGGAGGTATAAAGCCCCACAGTAGGGTTTTAATATGGGCTGGCTCCTCGGGTGTAGGTGTTGCAGGTATTCAAATAGCCAAGCTTTTTGGTGCTTTTGTGATAGCCACTGCGGGGGACGAAAGGAAGGCGAAGATGTGCAAAGACCTTGGGGCGGATGTGGTCATAAACCACTATGAGGAGGATGTGGTAAAGAAGGTTAGAGAAATGTTTAAAGAGGGAGTGGATATTGTTATGGACCATGTGGGGGAGGCGACCTTTTGGAGAAGCGTGGAATGTCTTAAAAAGGGTGGAAGGCTTGTTTTCTTTGGCACTACCACGGGCTCAAAGGCGGAGATAGATATAAGGTATGTTTTTGTTAGGGAAATTGAACTTTTGGGTGTTTACATGGGACCAAGGGCAGACCTCTTTGAGATCACCGAACTCTTTGAGAAGAGGCTTTTAAAGCCAGTGGTGGATAAAGTTTTTGACCTCAAGGATGCCCAGGAAGCCCACAGATACTTGGAAAGCTCTAAGCATTTCGGAAAGGTTGTGCTGAAGGTTGAATGAAGGCTATTCCCTCCCTCTCGTAGGTCTTTTTGAGCCTTTTTATAAACTCGTGGCGAATAAGAAATTGACTATCTGGGTTAAGAACTCTGAGCGTGGTGTTTAAGGTAATCCCAAGCTCTGTAAAGGCACTGTAGCGCACAAGGGGCTCAAAGCTTGGGTCCGCACCCTCAACAGTTTTTTGCACCTCCCTTGCAACCTCTGAGGCGAGCTTTTCTGCTTTTTCAAGGTCCGAAGAATATGAGATCACAATGGAAACTGTAATGTTCATTGAGGGTATTGGTTTTCCGTAGTTTATTACTATGGAGTTAACAAGCCGGGAGTTTGGCACCAACACAAGGTTGTTGTCTCGCCTCCTAATGATTGTGTTCATCCATGTTATGTCCTCCACATAACCTTCTTCACCGTTTTCTAACCTAACAAGATCTCCCACTTCAATCTGTCTGCTGGCAATTAGGTTAAGCCCGGAAAGGATGTTGGAAAGCGTGCCCTGAAGGGCAAGGGATACCGCAAGTCCAGCAATGCCTAAGGTAGTTATAAAATGGGCTACCTGAATGCCAAGATAAGATAGGATGGTTATAATACCCAAAATATAGACGAACAATTTTATTATCACAAACGCAATCCCAGTCCTGGGGAATTTTAAGTTTGCCTTTGAGATATAAACCTGTAAAAGTTCAGGAAGCAGATTAGAAAAGAAAGAAGTTATGGAAAGGATCAATAGGGATATTAAAACCTTTTCTACTACCGAGGAGTACCCCAAAAGTTGTCTAGGGCTGAGCTCTACCGTAAGGTAAAGGCTAATAACAATTGCCCAAAACAGAGAAGGTAGGCGGAGCACCCGAAGAAGCATTACCGCATAGTTTTGGGAAGATTTTTTAATGAAGCCAAAAAACAGCCTTCTAACGAACAGCAAAACTAACAGTGATCCTAAGAATATCAAACCGCTTAACAAAAGCCCATGCCTCACCAATACAATCTCCTCCTGTAAAACACTCTAACGAGTTTGTAGCCTACAAAAAATCCACCTATGTGGGCAAACCAAGCCACTCCGCCCATACCTGCAAAGGGCAGTGTAATCAGCCCGTTTATAATCTGAATAAACACCCACATGCCTATAAAAAACACTGCCGGTAATTCCGTAAAGGTTAGGAAAAAGAAAATGGGCACAAGGGCAAGAATACGGGCATGTGGGAAAAGATAAAGGTATGCCCCCAGTACCCCGCTTATAGCCCCGCTAGCACCCACCATAGGCACATGCACAGCACCCGTTAAAAAACTAACAAGGGATTGAATAAATGCAGCACCAAGACCACACAGCACATAAAACAGCAGATACTTAAACTTTCCCAAACGATCCTCCACATTATCTCCAAAAACCCACAAAAACCACATATTGCCAATGATATGAAGCCAGCTTCCGTGTAAAAACATGTGGGTAAACAACTGGTAAGGTTTGGAGAAGACCTCCGCCGGCACCAAACCAAAGTTATAGATAAAGTCGTTAAACTCGTACTCCCCCAAATTTACTTCATACAGCCATACCACAGAGCAAGCAAGGATGATGGCTAAATTGGCAATTGGAAAGCTTCTGCTTGGGTTTATATCCTTTAAGGGGATCATGCCAACCAAAGATTATAACAGACTGCCTGTTCTTTAAAATATGCTTATATTAATTTTATAAGCTAATCTAATTTTTGGAGGTGTGCCATGAGCAAGCATGTAGTTATACTAGGTGGTGGTATAGGTGGTTTAGCAACCGCCTACAACCTAAGGAAGATGGACAAAAGCCTGAGGATCACGGTAGTCTCAGGCAGGCCCTACTTTGGTTTTACGCCCTCTTGGCCGCATTTAGCGTTGGGCTGGAGGAAGCTTGAAGACCTAACTATTCCCTTGGGAAGCTTACTGCCGAAGCACGGTATTGAGTATGTGCCGGAGAACGGAGAGAGAATAGACCCAGATGCCAACAAACTCTGGACCACATCCGGTAAAGAGATTGAGTACGATTACTTGGTAATTGCCACTGGTCCAAAGCTGGTCTTTGGTGCAGAGGGGCAAGAGCAAAACTCCACCTCTGTATGCACCGCAGAGCACGCCCTGGAACTTCAGAAAAAGCTTGAGGAATTTTATAAGAACCCAGGACCTGTTGTGATTGGTGCAATACCAGGCGTCAGCTGTTTCGGACCAGCTTACGAATTTGCCTTTATGCTACATTATGAGCTTAAAAGGAGAGGAATAAGACACAAGGTACCCATAACCTTTATCACTTCAGAGCCCTATGTGGGTCATATGGGGCTTGGTGGTGTGGGACCTTCAAGAAGAATGATGGAAGACCTTTTTGCGGAGAGAAGCATAAAATGGATTGCTAACGTAAAGATCACCAAGGTAGAAGCGGACAAGGTAATTTACGAGGACCTAAACGGCAACACCTATGAGGTGCCTTGTAAGCTATCCATGCTGATGCCAAGGTTCATGGGTCCCGAGGTGGTCGCGTCCGCTGGAGACAAGGTGGCAAACCCTGCCAACAAGATGGTGATCGTCAACAGGTGTTTTCAAAACCCCACTTACAAAAACATCTACGGTGTGGGCGTCGTAACTGCCATACCCCCTGTGGAGCAAACACCTATACCTACTGGTGCACCCAAGACGGGTATGATGATAGAACAGATGGCTATGGCGGTGGCAAAGAACATAATCAATGACATAAGGAACTCTACAGATAGATATGCACCAGAGCTCTCTGCCATATGCATTGCAGACATGGGAAAGGATGCTGCCTTCTTCTATGCAAACCCAGTTATACCCCCAAGGGCTGAGGTAAGGTCTGGCAAAGGCATGTGGGCACACTACATAAAATCTGCCTTTGAAAAGTATTTCATGTGGAAGATAAAGAGCGGAAACATTGCCCCCTTCTTTGAAGAGGAAGGTCTCAAGCTGTTCTTTGGCGCCAAGGGAGTTGTTCTCTGTTCAGATTGTTCAGGAGCGCCTGGTAGCGCGTGTTAAAGGAAGGGGGCATTGCCCCCTTTTTAAAAATTACTTAAAAGAGAGAACCCACTCCGCAAGCTTCTTGGCTTCTTCGTCGGTTACATTTTGAGGAGGCATGGGCACATTACCCCATACACCAACGCCACCTTTCTTGATCTTTCCTGTCAGGTAATCCACTGCGTCAGCTTTGCCTGCATACTTGTTTGCCACATCCTTATATGCTGGTCCCACCTTCTTGGCGTTTACCTCGTGGCAGGCATAACAGCCCTTAGCCTTAGCTAAAGCTTCCGCATCTGCCGCTGCAGTAGTCTGGGCTGGCTTTGCCTCAGACTTTGGTTGCTCGGCGGGTTTTTGCTCCCCTGCAGGTTGCTGGGCGGGTTGTTGTTGCTGTTGCTGCTGTTGCTCGCCAGCAGGTTGTTGTTGCTGCTGCTGTTGTTGCTGGGCTGGCTGTTGTTGCTGTTCAGCGGGCTTTTGTTCCCCTGCAGGCTGTTCTGCAGGCTTTTGCTGGCAGGACACCGCCAAAAAGCCCAAGCTGAAAAGTCCCAAAAGCAGCGTCTTCTTCATGGCGCACCTCCTTAAAGTGTATTACAAAGGATTATTTTATTAATTTTATTATAAAGGATTATTGTGGTATAATTTTTATGAAAATTAGATTAAAATCCTTGCTGGAGGTTTTGTATGCCGAACACTAGGCAGGCTAAAAAGCGTATGAGAAGGGACGCCAAGAGAAGGTTGAGAAACAGGTATCACCTTTCGCGTATGAAGACCTACATAAGGAACTTTAAAAAGCTTATAGAGGAAGGTAGGCTGGAGGAGGCAAAGGAGTTTCTACCAAAGGTAATATCTATCATACAGCATACCGCCTCAAAGGGCGTGATCCACAAAAACGAGGCAAGCAGAAGGTGTTCAAGGGTTCAAAAACTTCTTAACAAAGCCCTTGCCAAGGCTCAGGAAGGCAACCAATAGTTCCTCCCTAAAAAGAACCAAAAGGCTAAAGTAAAGAATAATACACATAGGTATAGCTAAAAGCAGGTGTATTTTGTCTTTCAAAAATAGACCAAACAGTCCCATCAGAAGGCTGGCAAGGGCTACCTTTACCGAACTTTCCATTAAAGTCTGCCAATCTATCAATTGGTAAGTTTTTCTCAGGAGGTATCCAAAGGAGAAGACGGAGGAGGTGGCGGTGCCCAAAGCCAAACCCACTGCACCAAGCTTTAACACAAAGGCATAAATAAAGGCACTCGTGCCCTCAGACAAAATAGCCAACAGGCTAGCTTTCATGGGTGTGAGGGTGTCCCCTTTGGCAAAAAATACACTGCTGAGGGCTTTTTGGAGGGAAAATAAGACAAGCCCCAAGCTGTAAGCCTTTAGCACATAAGAGACCATCAAAACATCAGTTCCAGAGAAGTTTCCTCTACCGTATAAAAGCCTTACAATTGGCTCTGAGAAGACAAGAAGACCTACCACTGCAGGAAAGGATAGCAAAAACAGAAAACGCATAGCCAAGGTTATGTTTTTGCTTCTGTTTTCACCCAAAGAGAGGGCAGAAAGCAAAGAGTTTGCCACTCCCACCGATATGGCGCCCAAAGGTAGCTGGAATATCCTGTTGGCATAATAAAGGTAAGATATAGCGCCCAAAGCCAGAAAGGAAGCCAGAAAGGTGTCTATAAAAAAAGAGAGCTGGGCAACGCCAAAGCCCATAAGGGCTGGTATCAGCCTTTTGAACAAAATCTTAACCTCAGGATGAAGCCTAAGGTTAAAACCTAAGGGAACGCCCCTTAAGAAGGGTAGATGAAAGGCAAACTGTAAAAATCCTCCCACCAGAACACCACCTATCAGTGCGTAATAGCCAAAACTCTGGGCAAAAAGGGCAATAACCAAAGAAAAGCCTGTGTTAAAAATTGCCTGAGCAAAGGCAGGCACAAAAAACACACCGCGGGTGTTCAAAAGGGCCATAAAAAAGGCAGATAGACCCACAAACAGAAGGTATATAAACACCCATCTACCCATAAAAACTGCCAGATCAAAGTAAGGCTTAGCCCTCAAGCCTGGTGCGATAATACTTATGAGATATTCAGCAAACAACACTCCCAAAAGAACTACCGATAGGTTTATGAGTAAATAGTAGCCCAAAGCAGATTTCAAAAACTCCTTTTCCTTGCCCTCCTTTACCTGCTTAGCGTATATTGGCACAAAGGCGGCGTTGAACCCACCTTCCCCAAAGAGCCTTCTGAAGGTGTTGGGTAGTCTAAAGGCAACAAAAAAGGCATCCGTTATCTGGGAGACGCCAAAGTGGTATGCTATGAGGGTATCTCTAACATAACCTAAAATCCTGCTCAGAAGGGTTGCTAAGGAAAAGGAAAGGCTGTGTTTTATGAGCTTCATTGTCTGTTGGTGCCGGAGGCGGGACTCGAACCCGCACGCCCTTTCGGGCACTGCCCCCTCAAGACAGCGCGTCTGCCAATTCCGCCACTCCGGCTTTACTATTTATTATAACACACCTTTGGGCTTTTGGGTTTGTGATATAAGTTATATCCAGTTTTAGTTTGTTATCTTTACTCCTTACTTCTTGCTTTTTACGCATTATATTAACACCCGCACCAAACCCTTGCCTTGCTTGGTTTGTCTGCTTAGCTCCCTTGCTTTGCTTGTTAGCTTAGCACCCACCACCGCACAGCACCTAAACCTTGCACCCTACCATTGCACCCACACCGCACCTAACCAAGCACCAAGCCTTTGCTTATCCACCTTGCTTAGCACCCGCACCGCCACCGCACCCGCACCGCATCCTGAACTGCCCACAGCCCGCCCGCCCGACCTGTATTCTTGTTCCTACAGAAATGCTTTATCTACTGGGAACCCGCACCTTATCCTTGTTTGGCACCTTTGCTTAGCACCCTACACCCAGCACCAAGCCCTTGCTTGTTTGCTTAGCACCCTTGCTTTGCTTATCCGTTTAGCACCAAACCAAGCACCAAACTTAACACTAACTGAAATTGATACTTAATCTCAAAACCTGCCCCCCACCACCAAACCAAGCATTTGCTTGTTATATATACACCCGCACCACCTTAACCTTGCTTGGTTGCCTATCCTTACTTGTTTGCTTTGCACCCTTGCTTTGCATCCTTGCTTAGCACCCACACCAAGCACCCTACACTAAACCAAACCTTTTGCACCCTTGCTTAGCACCAAACCAAACACCAAACCAAGCCACCTTATCCCTTGCTTAACACCCCACCCCCAGCACTGCAAAGATGCATAAAACCGTTGAAAATCAGGCACTTGCTTGATGTTGGCAAAGCGTTGAAAATCAAGGATTTTCTTAGCACCGAAAAGGCACCGAAAAACTACCGAAAAGCGTCAAACCGTTGAAAATCAAGCACTTGCTAAAATTCTTTTCGGTTTTTCGGTTTTACCACCCAAACCCGCCTACCCGACCCACCCCCACCCCCTTGGCACGATTTTTGCAGGCAGGAAGCCCAGCATTTCTATACATTTCTCTATCACCGAAAAACCGAAAAACAAAAAATAAAAAATCAATCAAATCATTGATAGAGTAGCATTTGAAAGCTTTTCGGTTTTCTTTTCGGTTGCTTTTCGTTTCCTTTTCGGTTTATTGACAATTGCTAAAAACTGTGTTATAACCAAGCCCCGCCCCGCACCCTTGAGCATGCTTAAAACCGTTGAGATACAAGCACCTGCTTGATGCTAATCAAACCCCTGAAACTCAAGCACTTGATAAGGTTCTTTCTAAGTTAAAGAATGCCCTTCGTTTTTTCCGAGCATTGAAAGACAAGCACTTAAGACCTGTCCGTAAATCAAATACACCCCCTCACTTTTTGAAAGGTTTTAGCAAAGCCCCGCCCATGCTTGCTAAGATAGACCAAGCCCTTGCTTAGCTTGTTTGCTTAGCACCCACACTTTGCACCACCGCATAGCACAAAACCAAACACCTAACCAATGCTCGGATAAACTACCGCGCCCTTGCTTTGCTAACTCTCTAACCGCCTTCTTTTCTTTCTCTTACCGCCACCAGCTAAAGCATACTCCAAGCCTTGCCCTATCTCTTGGCTTGGTTCTTGGCTTAATGTTTGGCTTGGTTCCAAGCTTTGGCTTATCTCTTTGCTCAGTTCTTGGCTTTGGTTTTGTTCCAAGCTTTGACTTGGTTCTAAGCAAGTAGAAGAATAAGGTAGATGCCCCGCCAAGCCCCCATCCAAAGCCAAGCCATCGGACTTGGCTCCTTCTGGGGACTTGTCGGGAATATCTTCACACCTTCCCACCTTGCTTAAAACCAAGTCCCAAGCTTGTTTATTCAATGTGATGTTTTCATACTCCCAGCCTAAAAGACTTGCCTTCTCTTGGTTCCCTTGCTCCCTTGCTCTCTCTAACTGGCTTCTTAGCCTTGCCTTTTCCCTCTCTAACTCCTTAACTTTCCAAGCCACCGCTTGGCTAAAGCTTAGTCTATACTTCAAAGCATAATAAACAAGCTCCAGCAAGTCCGTTAAAAACTTGATATACCTTTTCTTTTGGTTATTCCCACCGCCAAGCCTTGACCTAAGCAAGTCAATTAATGGCTTGTATGGACTGTTATCTTTGTGGGACTGAAGGAAAAGCATAAAAAACTTGCCCTTAACTTCTGACCTTGCCTTATCCGTTTTCATTCTGTTAAGTGAAGTTCCTGAAACTTCAGGATTTGCACCCATAACCATGTAGCCAATGAAACTATCCACATCCTTAAACCGTTCTATGTCCCAGTAGTAAGCTATCAAGGTAGCAATCAGAATATCGTTCAAACCATGAAAAGACTTGAGAATTTCATAATCTTTATGGTTCCTTGCTATGCTTGTTATCTCAGCTTCAAGTTTGCTATGCCAATCTAACACAAGCTTAAGCTTGTTTAGTTCCATCAAAGCCAAGCCACTTAAAGCATGTGGAGTTTGCTTTAGCTCTTGTTCTATCTCATCCAAAACCTTTAAAAACTTCTTTCTGTCCAAATCACAATAGTTTTTAGTGGGAAAGATAACCGCCAAGTATTGGCTTAATCTGTTTGCATGCTTGGTTATGTCCTTTTCATTTCTCATATGTTGCCTAATCAAAGCCCTAAGATGAGCCAATTCCTCGTTAAACCGCCAAACTCTTTTAGGTCTTTCAAAGAAGAAAAGCCTAAGATAGTATGCATCCGTGTAATCATCTTTTTTCTTTACCGCTTGGTAGAGCTTGAAGTTCTTAAAGTCTTTGCCATCGGCTATATAGACCTTTGCTCCCAAGTCTTCTAAGACTTGCCCCCACCTAAGCCCGTATGCACCCGTTTGCTCCATAACCACAATGCTATTATTGACCAGCTTTTAGATGCTTTGGAAGTTCTCAAGGCTAAGCTTGTATGCTTGACTGCCATCGTGAAGTATGATATAATCTTTGCTAACATCACAGCCTAAGACTTTCTCCCGCATTGCTTATCCCTCCTCGCCTTTCCCTTTTTTTTACCACATTTCACCCAAAAAGTCAAGTGGTTTTAAAACCGCTTGCAAATGATACTCAATTTCAAAAAAACTTTAAAAAAGACACACTAACCCCTTAGCAAGCTAAAGCTTGTCGGGATTATATCACTCCCCGCCTGTAAAAGTCAGGATAATAATAACTTCCCGCCAAGCCTTAGCTTGCTTGGAAAAGTTTAACACAAGCTTTTTAAACCGCTTGACTTTTTTAAAAAGATGTAAGATAATAATACAAACACCATAAGTAAGGAGGTTTGATTATGGACCTAGAAACTAGAGTTAAGGAAATAATCGCAGACCAGCTTGGTGTGGAGATTGAAAAACTTAGAGATGATGCAAATTTTGTGCAGGACCTTGGGGCGGACTCTTTGGATGTGGTGGAGCTTGTAATGGCTTTTGAGGAGGAGTTTGGTATAGAAATACCCGACGAGGACGCAGAAAAGATAAGAACGGTGGGGGATGTCATCAACTATCTAAAAGAGAGAGTGCAGACTTGAAAAGGAGGGTTGTTGTTACGGGCCTTGGGGTAGTAAGCCCTATAGGCACTGGAGTTGAAAAATTCTGGAAGAATTTAGTAGCTGGCGTAAGCGGAGTAGATATAATAAAAAGGTTTGATCCAGTAGAAATAGGTCTAAGCGTTCATATAGCGGCGGAGGTAAAGGACTTTAACCCAGAGCTGTACTTTGACAAAAAGGAAGCCCAAAAGGTCTCCGACTTCATAAAGTTTGCGGTGGCATCGGCGGAGGAAGCTATAAAGGACAGCGGGCTTTTGGAGGACAAGTTTGACCCTTACAGGGTGGGTGTGATAATTGGCACGGGTATAGGTGGTCTCAGGGACATTGAAGAACAGCAAAAGGTCCTTATGGAAAAGGGTCCCAGAAGAGTGTCTCCTTTCTTTATTCCCTATGGCATATCCAACATGGCAAGTGGGCTTATAGCCATTCGCTTTGGGTTTAAGGGTCCCAACTACTGCGTAGTCTCTGCCTGTGCTACGGGCAACCATTCCATAGGGGATGCCTTTAGGCTTATTCAAAGGGGAGATATAGATGTAGCCATAGTGGGTGGGTGCGAAAGCGCCATCACACCCTTGGGAGTGGCTGGCTTTGCATCCATGAGGGCACTATCCACCAGGAATCATGAGCCCCAGAAGGCATCAAGACCCTTTGACTTGGAAAGGGATGGCTTTGTTATGGGAGAGGGTGCGGCGGTGCTCGTTTTAGAGGAGTACGAAAGGGCAAAGGCCAGAGGGGCAAAGATATACGCAGAGCTTGTGGGCTACGGTGCTACCGACGACGCCTATCACATAACCGCTCCCTGTGCGGATGGTGAGGGGGCATACATGTGCATGAAGTTGGCTTTGGAGGATGCAGGCATTCCACCCACGGAGGTAGATTACATAAACGCCCACGGAACATCTACCCCATTAAACGATAAATCTGAAACACTGGCAATAAAAAGGCTCTTTGGAGAGCATGCCTACAGGCTAAAGATCAGTTCCAACAAATCTATGGTGGGGCACCTTTTGGGTGCAGCGGGTGCCCTGGAGGCGGTGGCAACCGTAAAGACCATTCAAGAGGGAATTATTCCACCCACCATAAACTTAGAACATCCAGACCCAGAGTGCGACCTAGATTACACTCCCAACGTGGCAGTCAAAAAAGAGGTGGTGGTGGCAATCTCTAACTCCTTCGGCTTTGGAGGCACCAATGCATGCCTTGTCTTCAGAAAACTATAAGGAACTTGAAGATAAAATAGGTTATCACTTTAAAAACCCACATTATCTGCAAACAGCCCTCACTCATAGGTCTTACCAAAACAGCAGAGAAAACTACGAGCTTTTGGAATTTTTAGGAGACTCCATAGTAAATTTTTTGGTGGTTAGCTTTTTGGTGGAAAACTACCCCCATTACAAAGAGGGAGTTTTGGCAAGCATTAAGGCTTATTTGGTTAGCGAAGAGTTTTTGGCTTCTATGGCAGAAGAGCTTGAACTGGATAAGTACGTCAGAATATCGGGCAAGAGAAGAACTGTTAGCAGTTCGGTACTATCGGACCTCTTTGAGGCTCTCTTGGGTGCCATATACATGGATTCGGGCGGAGATATGAATATCTTAAAAAAGCTATTCCTTGAAAGGTATGGAGAAAGAATAAAGGAAGTCGTGGAAAAGGACGCATACAAAAAGGATTACAAAACATTACTACAGGAACTAACCCAAGGCAGATGGAAAGACAGACCCATCTACAGGTTGGTAAGTGTGAGCGGTAAAGAGCATGAGAAAATCTTTGAGGTGGAGTGTCAGATAAGGGAATACAGGGCAATAGGAAGGGGAAGGAGCAAAAAAGAAGCCCAGCAAGAGGCTGCTAAAAAGGTCTATGAAATGCTTCAGAATACGTAAGCTCCCCCTGCCAACTTTTGATTAAAGGCCATACCATGTTCCAAAACCTCTCTGTAAACCAGAAGGGGCGTGAGTATAACTTTTATTTTCTCATCCCGATCTGCCAGGCTTACTATATCTTCTAATGCTTTGGCAAGGGTCTCTAAGTTTTTGTTTATACTGTTTACTGCGTCCAATCTCTCTATTTCTCTGCCCAGCTCCTCGGGTATGTTTGAGAGAAAGGTGATGTCAAAGTTGAAAATCTCGTAAAGGTCGTATATATAGTCTAAAGCTTGGACTATCAGATTTTTAAAGTTAGCCTCAAAGTCCGCCAAAGTTCTTAATAGGCTTTCCTTTTCTTCTCCCTCAAGGCAGGATTCCACAAGGATCTTTATCTCCTCTATGTCTGCCCTTATTTCTCTGAGAAGCCCCTCCAAAAGGTCCAAGTTAAACTTAATCATCCTATCCTGAACCAGCAGGTTTTTTAGCACCTCTAACTTTCCCATACAAATCCTCCACGTGTATCACTCCGTACTCTTTGAGCTTTTCCCTAAACTCATCTATCAAAATATAACCCTGAGAGGACAAAATTGCCACTACCTTTTTATGGATTCTCTCTCCGTGTTCATCCAGGTCAAAAAGGGGGATGACCTGCGGGGTGCCCTCAAGTATGTCTGCCAAGTCTGTTAGCCTTTTGCCCGCAATGGTGATCACGTTTTCTATTCCAAGCTTTTTTAGGGCTTCTTTGTCCCTTTTACCCTCCACCACTACCACTGCTGTCTTTGAAAGCTCTCTGAGCTTATCTAAAAGCTCACTCAGACCCATTTAAGTAGCTATTTTTGTATGCTATGTAGTTTTGGGCAGACTGTTTTATGTATTCTATCTCTTCGGGTTTTAGGTCTCTTACCACTTTAGCGGGAAAGCCAGCCACTAAGACGCCGGAAGGGAATTTTTTGTTAGGGGTTAGTAGGGCACCAGCGCCCACAAGCACGTAATCCCCTATTTCCACACCGTCCATAACTATAGCCCCCATGCCTATCAACACATAGCTTCCCACTTTACATCCATGCAATATAACCCTATGTCCCACCGTTGTGTAGTCTCCTATGATGGTGGGATGGGTATCGTGAGTAACATGGATCACCGAGTTATCTTGGATGTTTGTTCCCTTCCCTATACGAATGTAATTGACATCTCCTCTAACTACAGTACCGAACCACAGGCTTGAGTCTTCACCTATTTCCACATCTCCCACTACCACCACATTCTCGGACATATAAACAGATGGATGAATTTTTGGAAATATGCCCTTGTAAGGTTTTATAATAGCCATTAGGGCACCTCCTTCACCTTTGGTTGTTCTGGTGTTCTTCGTTGTTCTGGTAAAAACTCTGGTTCCACTATGCCTTCAAGCTCGTCCTTGGGTTTTTCCTGTTCTTGTTGTTCCGGCTTTTGAAAACATATTTCCTCTGTACCGGCGACAAAAGCCATTGGGGTGGGACAATTTACAAAGATAACACCCTCCGGTACTGGAAAGTCCTCCTTTGGAAACATGTATGCGGCCACAGACATAAAATCAATCCAAATAGGCAAGGCTACCCGGGCACCAGCCATACCTTTGCCCATGCTTCTCTTTATGTCAAAGCCCACCCAAACACCAGCGACTATTTGAGGAGTAAAACCTACAAACCACGCATCCATGTATTCGTTGGTTGTGCCCGTTTTTCCTGCTACAAACCTGTCTATGGAAGATGCGGACACTGCGGTTCCATTCAAAACCACAGCCCTAAGCATATCAACGAGCACCCTTGTTTCTTGTGGTGGCAAAACCTGTTCACATTGGGGGCTGTTCTCCTCCAAAACCCGCCCGTCCGAAGAGACTATCTTGACTATAAAGTAAGGCTTACACCAAACACCAAGGTTTGCAAAGGCTTGGTAGGCAGAGGTTAGCTGTAAAGGTGTTGTTTCTATGCTACCAAGAGCCATGGAGTAGTAAGGTTTTAGCTCCAATCCCAAACTTTTTCCCACCTGAATTGGCAAATCAAAGCCTATGTCTGCCAACAGATTTACAGTGGCGGTGTTTATACTTTTGGCTAAAGCAGTTCTCAAGGACACGTATCCATACTCAGCTCCCTCGTAGTTCCTTGGTGTCCAATCTTTGCCCGTGGATGGGTCGTAAAAACTTCTGGGTGTGGCGTCTATTAAACTGGCCTGTGTGTAGCCCTTCATAAGGGCAGAGAGATATATGATCGGTTTTATAGCAGAGCCCGGTTGCCTTTTGGCATACACCGCCCTATTGTAAGGGCTCCTCATGTAAGAATATCCCCCAACCATTGCCCTTATGGCACCTGTCTTTGCATCCAAAGCTACCAAAGCACCCTGAAGGTCCGGCAGAACCTCCCACCTTAGCTCCTTTTTTACCTGATAAAACCTAACAAAAACATAGTCTCCCTTTTCAAAGGGAAGCTCCCCCTTCTCTGCCTTAAACTCTTTGTCTCCTATTTCCACCACATACTCACCACCCTGCACGTCTTTTATCTTTCCTATGAGCACTTTGCCTGGTTTTATATCCACCTTTTGCTCTTTGTAGAGCTTTTCTGCGGTAGAGTAATCCGCCGGAAGGGCTGGTATGCCGTTTGCCTTTGCCACCCGGTATATTCCTTTTTCTAATACTTGTCTTGCGTGCTCTTGAAGGTCCTTGTCTATGGTGGTGTATATGGCGTAGCCCCCTGCTAAAATGGCTTCGCCGTATTTTTCCACTACGTAATCCTTTACATAATCCAAGAAGTAATCCATGCCGTAATATTTGTTTTCAAGCCTTAGTCTTAGTGGTTTCTTTGAGTAGGTTTCATACTCCTCTTGGGTTATGTAGCCGTCTTCTAACATTCTTAAGAGCACATAGTTGCGCCTTTCTAAGATCCTCTCTGGATTTCTAAAGGGGTTATACTTGGTGGGTGCCTTTGGCAGGCTCGCCAATACTGCGGACTCATCCACCGTTAAGTCCTTTACCGATTTGCCAAAGTATATGCGGGATGCTGCTTCCACCCCGTAGGCTCCCTGTCCAAGGTATATGTAATTAAGGTAAAGTTCCAAGATTTTGTCCTTTGAAAACTCCCTCTCTATTTTTATCGCCAAGAGGGCTTCCTTTATCTTCCTTGTTAGGCTTCTTTCGGGTGTTAAGAAGAGGTTTCTTGCCAACTGTTGGGTAATGGTGGAACCGCCCTGTTTGATGTCTTTTCTGGAGATGTTTACGATAAGTGCCCTTAGAATGGCTATGGGGTCTACGCCAAAGTGTTTGTAAAAGTTTTTGTCTTCTGCGGCTATAAAAGCGTACCTTGTGTGGGCGGGTATTTTATCAAGAGTAACGTAGTACCTTCTCTGGAGGGCTATGTCTCCAAAGGGTCTTCCTTTGTAGTCGTATATGACCGTTGCCTCTGGGGGTTTCCAGTCTTTTAATGCCTTAGGTGAAGGTAAGCTGTTGTATAAGGCTACCAGGATGACGAAAAGCACAAGAAGTGGAACACCAAAAAAGATAGCCAGAATTAATCCAATTTTACGCACCGCTTTTATAGACTATTTTACCATCCTTAATGGTTATAACTACCCGGCCTTTGAGGGTTTTTCCCCAGAGGGGTGTGTTTTGGGATTTGGAGAGGTTCGTTTCCTCGTTGAGGACCCATTCTTGGTCTGGGTTAAAAAGCACCAAGTTTGCTGGGGCACCTATCCTTATGCCTCTTTCCAATCCCAACAGCTTGGCAGGGTTTATGGAGAGCAGTTCCACCATTCTTTTTAGGTTTATGATCCCCCTTCTTACCAACTCTAAAGCCATAGGTAGTGCAGTCTGCAGACCTATCATGCCGGACATGGCGCTTTCCAACAGACCCTTTTCCTTTTTGGCGTGTGGGGCATGGTCTGTGGCTATGCAATCTATAGTGCGGTCCTTTATGCCCTCCAAAAGGGCCTGTATGTCCTCCTCCCTTCTTAAAGGCGGATTAACCTTGGCGTTGGCACCGCTTTTTAAAAGTTCATCCTCCTCAAAGAGAAGATGATAAGGGTTCACTTCGCAGGATATAGGTGCGGATTTTTCCTTAAAGAACCTTATTATCTCCACAGAGAGCTTGGAAGATAGGTGTTGGATGTGTATTCTTCCTTTGGTATGATAGGAGAGGATACAATCCCTTGCCACCAAAACATCCTCTGCGCTTGGACTTCTGTGGGCAATGCCGAGCAAAGAGCTAACATACCCTTCATTTATGTGCCCTCTTGCCAAGCCATCGTCCTCGCAGTGGTTCATCACCAAAAGCCCAAGCTGTCTTGCCAACCTCAGGGCTTTCTCCATAAGCCTTGAGTCCATCAAAGTAGAGCCGTCATCGGTAAGTGCCACACAGCCTGCGTTCTTTAAGGCAAAAAAGTCTGTCAGTTCCTTTCCTTGCCTTCCCTTGGTTAAAGCGCCGGCGGGCAAAACTTCGCACAATCCCACCTCCTTCGCCCTTTGGATCACATACTGGGCAACCTCCGGGCTATCTATGGCTGGCTGTGTGTTGGGCATACACACCACCGTGGTAAATCCCCCCGCTACCGCACACTTGCTACCGCTTTCTATGTCCTCTTTGTAAGTTTGTCCCGGCTCCCTAAAATGCACGTGCACATCCACAAAGGATGGACAAAGGATCAGACCCCTCCCATCTATTATTTCCGCATAAGGAAAGTTTAAGTTGTTGCCCACCGCTTTTATTTTTCCGTCTTCTATTAATAGATCTCCCACTGTGTCCAGATCTTGGCTTGGGTCTATTAGCCGGCTTCCTTTTATAAGGAGTGGTTTCATGTTTTTAAGCTCTCAATTGCCCATTTTAAGGCATCCAACACTTGGTCTATGTGTTCCTTTTCCACTACCAAAGGCATCATCAAAACCATCACATCCCCTAATGGTCTGAGGAATACGCCTTTTTCCCTGCACTTGTAAGCTACCTTAAAGCCCGTCCTTTCTCCGTAGGGAAAGGGTATTCCCTTTTCCTTGTCCTTTACCAGCTCTATGCCTGCCATAAAGCCAAGCTGTCTGACATCTCCCACAAAGTCCAACTCCCAAAACTCCTTTAGCCTTTGGCTCAGGTATTCAATCTTTGGCTGAAGCTTTTCTAAGGTTTTTTCTTCTTCAAAGACCTCAAGGTTTGCCAGGGCTACCGCACAGGCTAGATTGTTGCCCGTGTAGGTGTGCCCATGGTAAAAGTGTTTCATCTCTCCAAACTCACCAAGGAATGCATTGAAGACCTCCTCCGTGGTCAAGGTTGCCGCCAAAGGAAGATAGCCCCCCGTTAAGCCCTTCCCCAAGCACATAAAGTCTGGGCACACATCCTCTTGCTCGCAGTAAAACATAGTACCCGTCCTTCCAAAGCCCGTGGCAACCTCATCCACGATCATTAAAACCCCATACTTTTTAGTCAGTTCCCTAACGCCCTTAAGGAAGCCCTTCGGAAAGGGCAACATACCCGCTGCACCCTGAATGCCCGCCTCCAAGCTAACCGCCACTATATCGTCCCTGCTTTTTAGAATTCCTTCCAAGATTTCCAAGAGGGCATTCTTGCATTCTTCGGAGAGCCCTCCGTAGTTCTTTTTGCAAAAGATATAAGGAGAAGGAAGTTTTATGGTTTCAAAGAGTATGTCTTTGTAGGTGCCATGGAAGAGGTCAATTCCGCCCAAGCTGACCGCACCGAGGGTGTCTCCGTGATAAGCCTCAGAGAGGGTGATAAAGATCTTTCTCTTTTCTCCCTTGTTTCTCCAATACTGGTAGGCAAGCTTTATGGCAATTTCTACCGCCTCTGCACCGTCTTCGGAGTAAAAAACCTTGGTTAGGCATTTGGGAGATATCTCCACCAACCTTTTGGCTAACAGAATAGCGGGCACGTTGGAACTGCCCAGCGTGGTGGTGTGGGCAACCTTTTTAAGCTGGTCTATTAGGGCTTGGTTTAGCTTTGGATGATTGTGTCCATGCACATTGCACCAAAGGGAAGATATGGCATCTATAAACTTTCTGCCCTTTACATCGTAAAGATAAACACCCTCTCCCCTCTCAAAGATCAGGTTTTCTTCTTCCCTATAGACCTTCATCTGGGTGAAAGGATGCCAGAAGTATTCCTTATCCCACTGCTCCAAAGTGCGCCAATCCATAAGAAAAGAATTTTACATTAAAGGTGCCCTTCTAAGAACATTAATGAGGACAAACTTCGTTCCTCTCATCTACCTCATTCCAACAGTAAGGACAAAACCAACGAACCATAGGGTATCATGGAAGATATTTAAGCCTTTCCCTGAGAAATTTTTGAGGACGTCAGCGGACAGTCAGCTTAACAAAAACTTAACAATTTTCTGCTAAACTGCATTCCCACGGAGGTTTAGCATGAGAAGAACTGCTATTCTACTTTCTGCACTGTTTGGTAGCTTGGCTTTTTCTCAGGAGACACTAATAAAAGTTAGAGTAGAAGAAGAGGGTGGAAAGGAAGCTATCCTGCCGGTGGAAGTAAAAAGAAGAACTCCAAAGACGGAGACCACTGTAAAGGAGGAGGAGCTAAAAGTCAGGTCTGGTGCGGGAAGTGTAAATATCTTCAAAGCCATAGAACTCACGCCCTCCTTGAACATCCAAACGGATGATGCTTACGGTCTTGGTGGCGGAAGCATAAGACTGAGAGGCTTTGACGATACTCAAATCGGAGTAACCATTGATGACATGCCCCTGAACGACTCTGGAAACTTCAGGCTTTATCCTCATGAGTACGCAGACGTGGAAAATTTAGAGAGCATCACGGTGGAAAGAGGTGCGGTGAGCAAAAGGAACCCCTTCTACGTGGAAATAGGAGGTGCCATAAGGATCAGAACAAGACCGCCCGCCAACAAGTTTGGGATCACTCTCAGCGGAAAGTACGGTTCCTTTGACTTCAAGAGGTACTTTATAAGACTTGATACGGGATACCTTTTAGGAAACAGAAACCTTCCCAAACTGTTTGTATCTTACTCTCACACCGAAGCGGACAAATGGAAGGGTCCGGGCAAAAACCCCGAATACAGAGACCACTACACAGTAGGCATATCCCACAAAGTAGGCAGGCTCTTTTGGGAGTTTTACTACGACAAGAACGTCCAGCTAAACTACAAATACAGAGGGTTTAAATTTAGTGAACTGAGCGACGATAGAATATTCAGAAGGAGAGACTATAATGATAGACTGCTCTTTCCAAATACAGGACGTAACCTAAATGAAAACGTAAATTACTTCGAGTTTTGGAAAAACCCCTACACCAACCAACAGCTCAGGGCTAACATAGAGCTGAACATAACAAACAGTGTAAAGCTGAGCCTAAAGCCCTACATGTGGATAGGTAGAGGTTCGGGAACGAGTGCCATAATAAGCGGTGGGAACTTATTCTTCAGAGAATTCTTCAACTACACGGACAGACCGGGTGCCATAGCAGAATTGAAGTTTGAACTGCCAAAGGACTCAAGACTATTTCTGGGATACTGGTATGAGTATGCGGACCTAAAGGAGTGGCGACCATCCCGCAGAGTCGAAGTAAATCCGGACGGCACCTTCACCTTGAATAATGTAGCTAACTTTAGATACGACTTCATCCAACGCACAAAGACCACCACAAACACACCTTATTTATTCTTTGAGTCCAAGGGGCTTTTGGATAAAATGGACATCAACCTCGGAGTAAGATTTGCAAGCGTAAAGAGAGACTTTAAAAGTTACCGAACTACAGGACTCCCTTATTACCCAGAAGATGGCGTTTATGACGACCCAAGGTTAACTCTGGATCCAAGACTCTCCTACGAAAAGACCTACAGAAAGACACTTCCCAGCTTCGGGGTTGGCTATCAATTTACAAACTTTGCCTACGGTTATTTTGCCTATGCAAAGAACTATAGGGTGCCCCAGAACTTTTTAGGCGATATACCCGCAGGCGTCTCTGCACAGTTTGTGGCGGACCAGCTAAAGCCAGAAGAGGCGGACAACTACGACTTGGGCGTAAGGTTTGACTTTGATAAGTTCTACATAGCACCTTCTGTGTACTATGTGAAATACAAAAACAGGCTTATACGTATTGCTGACCCCACAGACCCGAACCTCATATACCTTAGGAACGCAGGAAAGGTGGATGCTTACGGTGCGGAGCTGGAACTGGGTTTTGTGCCCGTAAGGAGGGTAAGCATATATACATCCTTCTCCTACAACGAAGCCAAGTTTAAGGATGAGAGCTTTTACGATGGAAATAAAAAGTATAACATAAAGGATAAAACAGTGCCCGACACTCCCAAATATATGGTAAAGCTTGGCGGTAGGTTTGAACTAATGGGCTTTAGAATAAGCCCAAGCGTGCAGTACATTGGCTCAAGGTACGGAAACCTTATCAACACGGAAAAGGTATCTTCATACACTCTGGTAAATCTTAACGTGCAGAGGAGGATATACAAGGGCATAGACTTACTCGTGGATGTGGTGAATTTAACGGATAAGAAGTATGTGGGAAGGATATCTACCGGAACCACTTCCGGAACCTACTATGCTGGAGCACCCTTCACCATCTCTGTGGGACTTAGCGGGAGGTTTTAAGTATGCAAACGGTTAAGATAGCGGTCTTTATACTGATGTTCCTTGTCTTTTTCTATGGAAACTACATAGTGTTTTTAAAGCTGTTGAGCCTGAGAAAAAAGCCAAACACAGAACCTGTGGATTTGATGCGTTGGCTCTTAGACTTTAAAAAGGGTCTTTGGTTTTTGGACTTTTCTGCCACCACCTCCCCTCTCCTGGGACTTTTGGGAACGGTAATAGGCTTAATAATAGCTTTTGTGGAATTGGGAAGGAAGGGAGTGGCGGGTGCGGGTGAGATAAGCGGTGCCATAGGCTTGGCGTTGGTGGCTACTGCGGTGGGTATAGCCATGTCCCTTTGGTTTTATCTGTGGTATAAGTTCTTCATCTCAAAGCACCACCAGATAAAGGAAGAGCTAAAGATCAAGCTTTTGGAGGAGGAGTATGAAGAGACAAAGGCTTCTGTCAATGCTTGAGGAACCCGAGCAAGAAAGGGAAGAGATACAAATAATCCCAATGATAGACATAATGCTCTTTTTGCTCACCTTCTTTATTCTCTACACTTTGAACGTCTTTCCCATGCTCTTTCAAAACCTAAATCTTCCCGTCTCTTCCACCCTTGAAACCGCCCAAGTGAAAGAGCCCCTTAAGGTTTACATAAGCAAAGACGGGGACGTAGAAACTGAGAAGGTAGGGAAGGGACTTCAAGCCCTAAAGTCCCACCTAAAGGGTATAACCCAAAAGGATCAACTGGTGGTGGTTATAGTGGCAGATAGAGATTCAAAGGCTCAGCACCTTATGAATGTAATAGATGTATTAAAGGAGGAGGGAATCTCCAAGATTGCCATAGCGGGTGAGAGAAAATGAACGCGGAGCTAAAAAGAGAGAGGTTGTTTACCCTTTTTAGTTCTTTTGTTTTTTCTTCCTTTTCAGCTGTGGCGGTAGCGTTCCTCTTCTCAAGGCTCACCCTTTACTCTTTGCCAGAAACTCCTCAGCAGGTGGTGGAGGTGATAAGCCTCCCCATTCTGGAGCAAAAGCCCCAAAGCCCACCTCAACAACAAAGGGTTGAAAGACAAACACAGCGGGAACCAAAGAGGGAAAAGATGGAAAGAAAAACCCAAGAGAAATCTCCACAACAGCCACCAAAAGCGCAGGAGCAAAAGTTAAAAGAAGAGCCAAAGAGAGAGACCCCAGTCCAAGAGAGCCCAGTGGCGCAGGAGGTTAAACCTTTGACCACTCAGGAGGTAGGCACAAGAGAAACTCCAAGGGAGGAGAAGGGGATAACTGGTGGAGAGGCTAACAGGCAGGTGGAAGCTCCTCACAGTGGAGAGGCTCAAAGACAGGAGGTAGCTCCTCGCGAAAGGGTGGAGAGCCAACCGCAGGTTCAAGAAAAAAAGTCCACCTCGTCCCCTCCTGCAGACCAACTGAGCGGATACTTTGCCCTGGTGAAGGTTATAATAGAGTCCGAAAAACGCTACCCAGAAGAGGCAAAGAGGAGGGGAGAGGAGGGCACAGTGGTGGTTAGCTTTACCATAGATGAATCTGGAAATCCCGTCAATGTAAGGCTTGTAAGCTCCAGCGGAAGTCCCTCCATAGACAACGAAACCCTCAGGCTCATAAGGAGTCTAAAGTTTCCTCCTCCTCCAACTGGAAAGCCCGTCAACCTGAGGGTGGAAGTAGAGTATCAGCTAAGGAGGTAAAGACATGCTTACAAGAAGAGAGTTCGTAAGCGTACCCCTGCTGTACTTAATTGCCAGGAACTTAGAAGCCTTTGCCAGCGACACACCCGAAGTCTTTCCCCAGGGCGTTGCAAGCGGAGACCCTACCCAGGACAGTGTGGTGTTATGGACGAGGATTGAGCCGAGGGTCCACGAAAGCATGAAAAGGGACCTGGTGCTTGAGATATCCACAAAGCCTGATTTTTCAGAGGTGGTCCAAGTTCGTGTCCCTGCAGACAGAATAAACCCCTCAAGGGACTACACGGTAAAGCTTACCATAGATGGATTAAAGCCAGGGGGCACTTACTATTACCGCTTTGTGTACGCAGATGTTCCATCTTTGACGGGAAGGTTCAAAACACTGCCCGCTGGAAGCCCGGAGGAGTTTAGGTTTGCCTTTGTTGTCTGCCAAAACTATGCGGACGGCTACTTCTCCGCCTTTAGGCACATTTCCCAAGAGGACGTAGGTTTTGTGGTGCATCTGGGAGACCAAATTTACGAGAAAATCTACGGACCGCCAAGGGTGCCCGGAAGGGACCTGAACCTTCCCTCCGGTGGGAAAATAGCCCTCACCTTAGAGGACTACCTTTACCTTTACAGAACCTATCTTTCTGACAAGGACTACCAGCTTGCCCGTGCTATGCATCCTTTTATATACATCTGGGATGACCACGAGTACGCCAACGATTACTCCTACGACTACGAGGGAGGCTACTACCTGTTGCCCGGACACCCCTTTTACAGGAAAAAAGCCCAGAGCTTGGCACTAAGGAGGATAGCCATACAGGCATGGCTTACCTACACACCCGCCAAGGTAAAGTTAGACCTAAACTCAAGGGATCCATTGAAGTGGATAACCATATACAGGGACTTCAAGGTAGGAGACCTCCTTCACTTGATATGCACCGACGAGAGGTCCTACAGGACACCTCAACCTTGTAATAGGAGGTATGCGGACCCAGGCTGTCCCGAACAGAGAAAAACCTCCATGCTGGGAAAGGAACAAAAGGCTTGGTTTTTCAGAAAGCTGGAAGAAAGAGGCTACCACTGGAAAGTTTGGGCAAACGAGGTTCAGTTCGTTCAGGGTAGGGTCAACGGACTCTTTGGTTCTTTGGATGCTTGGGATGGCTACGCAGGAGAGAGGGAAGAGATCCTCAGGTTTTTAGAGTCAAAGGCTATAGACAATCTGGTTATCATAACGGGGGACAGGCATGCGGGGCTGGTGGCAGAGGTCCCAGACAAGTTTGAAGGAGACTATCAAAAGGTTCTTGCGATGGAGTTTATGGCGCCAGCCATTTCCTCCATCAGTGCCGCAGAGACCACCTGGTGGAAAGATTACGGCGTGTCAAACCACGTGGAGTTTGCCCAAGCGGAAAAGAACCAAAACCCTTGGACTAAGTATCTAGAGCATAAAATATGGGGCTACTCGGTCCTTACGCTTACAAAGGATAGGGCTGTGGGAGAGATGTTCTTCGTGGATAAGTACAGGAAGGATGCGGAAAAAGAGAGGGCAGTTAGGGCAGTTTATGAAAGAGGAAAGCGGATAACTTTGCTGTAAACTGATTTTTGCTATAGCACAAAAGGAAGGCAAGGGATTATAATTTTTCCTGTGCGTATTAGGATTGCCCATAGCCCAGATTCAGACGATGCTTTTATGTTCTATCCTCTCACTGCGGGGGTCATAGACACGGAAGGTTTAGAGATAGAGCACGTTTTGGCGGATATTGAGACCCTCAATCAACGTGCCCTGGAGGGGACCTACGAAGTTTCTGCGGTTTCTTTTCATGCATACCCATACATAGCGGACAAATACTTAGTGCTTCCGAGCGGTGGTAGTGTGGGGGATGGCTACGGTCCCTTGGTTGTGGCAAAGGAGGAGTTAAAGAGCTTGAAGGGGGAAAGGGTCGCAGTGCCGGGGAAATTGACCACTGCCTACTTGGTTTTAAAGCTTTATGAACCGGACTTTGAGCCGGTGGTTATACCCTTTGACAAAGTGCTTGACGCAGTGCTTTCGGGGGAGGTAAAGGCGGGCTTGGTGATCCACGAAGGACAACTGAGCTATAAAGATAAGGGACTAAGCAAGGTGGTTGATTTGGGTGAGTGGTGGAAGGAAAGCTTTGGTTTGCCTTTGCCCTTGGGTGGCAATGTGGTTAGGAAGGACTTGGGAAAGGAGGTCATCCAAAAGATAGAAAGGCTTATGAGAAAGAGCGTAGAGTACGCCTTGTCCCACCCGGAGGAAGCCCTAAAATACGCAAGGGAGTACGCAAGGGACATAAAGGAAGACACAGAAAAAACAAAAAAATTTGTAAGCATGTATGTGAATGAGAGGACAATAGATTACGGAGAGGATGGCAGGAGGGCGGTGAGGCTACTTTTGAGCCTTGGCTACCAAAGGGGGATTATAGAGGTCCCTCCACCGGAGGTGATATTTTCCGACGAGGTTTAAATTTTAAAGAATGCCCATAGACCAGCTTGGAAGAGAGCTAAAGGACCTGCGAGTATCGGTAACAGACCGGTGCAACTTTAGATGTCAGTTTTGTATGCCAGAGGGGGAACATTATGAGTTCTTCAAAAGGGAAGAGATTCTGAGCTTTGAGGAGATCGCAAGGGTGGTGCGTATAGTCAAAGGGCTTGGGGTTAAAAAGGTAAGGCTTACCGGCGGAGAGCCACTTCTTAGAAGGCATTTAGAAAAATTATTAGCCCTCATAAGCCAAGAGGTAGAAGACATAGCCCTTACCACCAACGGCTTTTTGTTAGGAGACAAGGTCCAAGATTTAGCTTTGGCAGGGTTAAAGAGAGTAACTGTGAGCCTTCCTTCTTTGAGGGATCAGACCCTTTCTAAGCTTGTGGGAAGGGATGTTAAAGTGGGTCAGATTTTAGAGGGCATACACAGAAGCTTGGAGCTTGGGCTTTCGGTCAAGGTAAACGTATGCGTGGTGAGGGATATAAACGACGATGAAATTTTAGACTTTATAGAGTTTTTCAGACCCTTGGGGGTGGAAGTTAGGTTTATAGAGTTTATGGATGTGGGAACTTTAAACGGATGGTCCCTTGAACGGGTCTTTTCCGCCAAGGATATTATCAACGCCATCTCCCAAAGGTACAGAGTAAAACCCATCGGAAGGCAAAGGAAGGGAGAAACTGCAGAGAGGCTTATGCTGGAGGATGGCTACAAGTTTGGGATAATAGCGTCTGTAACCCAGCCCTTCTGTGGGGAGTGCAATCGTTTGAGGCTAACCGCAGATGGCAAGCTTTTCACGTGCCTCTTTGCAAGCGACGGCTATGACCTAAAGAGCCTTCTAAGGGGTGGCGCAAGGGACGAGAAAATAAGGGATTTTATAGTGGCCCTTTGGGAAAAAAGAAAGGACAGGTATTCAGAGGAAAGGCTTGAGCTTTTGGAAAAGGGCATAAAGCCCAAAAAAGTGGAGATGTTTAAGTTAGGGGGATGAAGAAGGAAAAGACAGTCTTCGTTTGTCAGGAGTGTGGATACTCCTCCACCAAGTGGTTTGGAAGGTGTCCTTCCTGCGGTGCTTGGAACAGTATGGTGGAAGAGAGGGAAAGGGTTGCCACCAAGACCCTTGGTCCTGCCATGACCTACAAGCCCTTACCCATGTGGGTGGAGGAGGACCTAAAAAGGCTATCTACTGGCTTTGAACAGATGGACTTAGCATTGGGTGGAGGGCTTGTAAAGGGGCAGGTTTTGCTGATTGCAGGGGAGCCAGGTATAGGAAAATCTACCCTGCTTTTGCAGTTGGCGGAAAAATACTCAAAGGCTTACGGAAAGGTGCTGTATGTATCTGGGGAAGAGTCGGGCAGTCAGATAGGAACGAGGGCAAAAAGGCTAAAAGTGGAAGGGGAAAACCTCTACCTTTTGCCCGAGACTGAGCTTGAGTATATTTTGGAAACCATCCAAGAGCTAAAGCCAAGCCTTTTGGTGGTGGATTCTATACAGACCATTCATTCTTCCCAGTTGGAATCTGCACCCGGTTCAGTGGCACAGGTTAGGGAGTGTGCATACAAGCTGGCAGAGTTTTGCAAAAGAAGGGACATCCCAGTGTTCATAGTAGGACAGATCACCAAGGAGGGAAGCATTGCAGGTCCGAAGGTTCTGGAACATCTGGTGGATACAGTCCTTTATTTTGAAGGAGAAAGGTTCAGCTTTTACCGAGTTTTAAAGGTGGTTAAGAATCGCTTTGGTGCAAGTGGGGAGATGGTAGTTTTTAAGATGACGGAAAGGGGATTGGAGGAGGTGCCCGAGCCCTCAGCCCTATTTTTGCAAGAGAGAAGGGCAAGCCCGGGCAGTGTGGTATTTCCTCACACGGAGGGCAACAAGCCGGTGCTTTTGGAGGTGCAAGCCTTAGTCATAGACGCCCTGTACACAACACCTCAGAGAAGGACCCAGGGCTATGATATAAACCGCCTTGCCCTCATCCTTGCGGTCCTTGAGAAGGAGGCTAAAATATTCACAAGGGATAAAGATGTCTTTGTGAACGTGGTGGGAGGTATGCAGATCGTGGAGCCTGCGGGGGACCTGGCGGTAGCCTTAGCCATAGCATCCTCCGTGAAAGGAAAAGAGCTGGGGGATGTGGTGGTCTTTGGAGAGCTGGGCTTGGGTGGAGAGGTCAGGGCGGTGCATTTTCCGGAGATGAGACTAAAAGAGGGCAAACGCTTTGGCTTTAAAAGGGCAATGGTTCCAAAGGGCAACATCCTTGAGATGGATGATATGGAAATATACGCAGTTTCCCACATAAAAGAAGCCCTTGAGCTTTTGCTATGAAGGTGCTTTTGGTGGAAGATGACCGGCTTTTGGGGGAGAGCCTAACAGAGTACTTGCAGTCGGAGGGATTTATTACAGATTGGGTGTATGACCCAAGGGAGGTTATGGACCTCTTGGAGGTATCTCGCTACGACGTGATCGTCCTTGACCTGATGATGCCACACATAGGGGGTGAGGAGCTTATAAAGGCTATCAGAGAAAAGGACAAAGAAACTCCCATCCTTGTTCTTACCGCCAAGCAAAGGCTTGAAGACAAACGCACCTGTTTTGAGCTTGGGGCAGATGACTATCTAACAAAGCCCTTTGAGATGGAGGAGCTGATCTTGAGGCTAAAAGCCCTATACAGAAGGAAAAACCCGCAGGATGTGGTGGTTATTGACGAAGTGGAGGTCTGCTTTAGCAAAGAGATGGTAAAGGTGAAGGGAAAGCCCATTTCTTTGAGCAAAAAGGACTGGCTTGTTTTGAAGTTTTTGGTGGAAAACAGGGGGCGCTTTGTCTCCCAAGAAGAAATCCTTAACTATGTGTGGGGTGACGAACCGGTGGGGGAAGATGTAGTGAGGGCACACGTAAAGAACCTTAGAAAGTTGCTACCGGAAGGATTTATAAAGACCATGAAAGGAAGGGGATACCGCGTTGGGTGAAAGGCTAAAGCTTATGCTAATTTTCCTTTCCCTGATCACCGTCGGCTTTATAGCGTTGAACATTCTTGTGTTCTTTGAACTAAAAAGAACAGTAGAGGAAGGCATCTACTTTAGGGCATACTCCCATTATCTTCTTTACACCATAAGCAAAAACCATAGGGGAGATGAATACTTCCTTGTCTCCGAGGAAATTCCAACGGGCTTTTCCTTTTCCTTTAGGGACCCTTCCGACCCTTCTAAAAATGTCTATGTGGCTGTGAGGGAAGAGTATTTAAAGGAGAGCATAAAGCCGAGCCTAAAGAGATTATTCTTTTTTCAGTTTTTGCTGATCTTTTCTTTGATTTTGGTCTATCAGTTGGCTTTGGAAAAACTTTGGAGAAATGTAGAAGAGGGCAGGGAGTTTGGTAGGTTTTTAATAAAGTCCATAAGCCACAAGCTTGGGAACTTTCTGGCGGTTCAAAAGACAAACCTTAACCTTTTGCAAAAAACCAACTCTCCTCAAGCCTTAGGTAGGATGCAAAGGAGTATAAAGAGGCTTGAGAAGGACGTTAGCTTGATCCTCAGGCTATCGGAGGAAGAACTAAAGCCTGTCAAGGTTTGGGTGGATTTCTGGAGTGTTCTGGAGAATGTGCTTAGCTTTTTTGAGGATGAGGTAAAGGAAAAAAAATTTATCTTTAGGAAAGGAAAAGATCTTTACTTGCATACGGACGAACGAATTCTGGAGGACGTGCTTTATAACCTCCTTAGCAACGCCATAAAGTATTCAAAGAGCTTTATACATTTGAGGATCTCCGTGGGCAAGGACCGAGTGCTCTTCAGCGTAAGAAATGACTTTGTGGAAAATGCTAAGAGAGGCATGGGCTTAGGGCTAAGGCTTTTGCAAAGGCATGCCCAAAGGATGGACAGTGAGTTATTTATCCGCATAAAAAAGCACTACAGTGCCCACCTCTGCTTTAGGGAGTTTAGAGTAATTTAAGTCTTTCCTCTTGACCTATAACAGAGGATGTAAGATAATCTTTTAAGTGAAAAGCGTAAGGAAAGGTCGGTGCCTAAAGGGTGAGCTAAGGGTTCCCTCTGACAAATCCATCTCCCACAGGGCGGTTATACTGCCAGCTTTGGCGGAGGGAGAAAGCTACGTTCAAGAGTGGCTTTTGTCCAAAGACACCTTGGCAACCCTTAACATAATAAGAGCTTTGGGTGTTAAAGTCCGGTACAAAAATGGCACTTTAAGGATAAAGGGTTCAAACTTTGAGCTTTTGGAACCTCAAAGGGTTCTTGACGCAAAGAACTCGGGCACCACAGCCCGGCTCATGCTCGGCGTCTTGGCTACTCAGAGGTTTTTTGCGGTCCTCACGGGAGACCAAAGCCTAAGAAGAAGACCTATGCTCAGGGTGGTGGAACCTCTAAGAAGGATGGGTGCCCACTTGGATGGCAGAGAAGGGGGAGACAAGCTACCCATTGCCATAAGGGGTGGAGCACTAAAGGGCATATCCCTCTTTAACAAAAAGGCATCTGCCCAGGTAAAATCCTGCGTACTTCTAGCTGGGTTAAGGGCAGAGGGTATTACAGAGGTGTATGAGCCCTACCTCTCTCGGGACCACACTGAAAGGCTACTTTCTGCAATGGGTGTAAAGCTCATCTCCTACGATGGAAAGGATGGCAGGGTTGTAAAGCTGGAGGGAGGGCAGACCTTGAAGGCTACGGAGATCCTTTGTCCTGCGGACCCATCCTCCGCCGCCTTTTTCACTGCGGGTGCGGTCCTCTTGGAAGGTAGCGAGATTCTGCTTAAAGATGTCCTTGTAAATCCTACAAGGGATGGCTTTTTTAGAAAGCTAAGACAGATGGGTGCCCATGTGCAGTATGAAAACCTGAGGGAAATATCCGGCGAGCCCGTTGCAGATGTGTATGTCAAATACTCGGGAGGGCTAAGGGCGGTGGATGTTCATCCTGAAGAGGTCCCAAGCCTTATTGACGAAATCCCTATACTTGCAATAGTTATGGCCCACGCACAGGGTGTTTCTACCGTCAGGGGAGCGGGAGAGCTTAGGGTAAAAGAGAGCGACCGTATAAAGGCAATCGTGGAGAACCTAAGAAGGATGGGTGCCAAGGTAGAGGAGTACGAAGATGGCTTTTCTATTGAGGGAGGAACTCCCTTACGAGGTGCCCTCATAAAAACCTACGGAGACCACAGAATAGCCATGAGCTTCACCATCGCTGGGCTTACCGCAGAGGGAGAAACCCAAATAGACGATCCAGAGTGTGTGGCGGTCTCATACCCTAACTTCTTCCAAGACTTAGAAAGGCTGACATGCTGAGGAAACTACTCTTTGAAGATATTCAATACAAAGTCGTATCCCTCATTGTGGGCTTTTTACTGTGGTCTGCGGTAAATTTTGGAACGAGGGCAAGCCTATCTATGGAAAAAGAGGTAGAGCTGAAAAACGCCCAAAACAACTATGCCTACAAGCTATCAAGAAAAAAGGTCAGGATGAAGGTTAGCTTTGTGGAAAGACTCGTTTCAGAGACTGCCTTGGAAAACCTACAGCCCTTTGTGGATGTTAGGGGTTTGAAAACCGGAAGGTATTTGTTAAAGGTAGAAGTGAGGAACCCTTATAAATTCTTAATGCTTGTGGATAAAGTGGAGCCGGAAAGGATTGAAGTTATTATTCAGGAAGCCCCCCAAAGGGGGGAAAGATAGTTTTATCCGCAGGAGAAGCTGTTTCCGCAACCGCAGGTGCCAGTGACGTTGGGGTTCCTGATGGTGAATCCACCGCCCATAAAGTCCATAACATAGTCCAGCTCTGCGTTATTTACATAGGGCATGGAGAATTGGTCTATGGCTATCTTAAGCCCGGGGTATTCAAAGACGAAGTCTGTTTCTTCTATGGTGTCGTCAAAGCCCATGGCATACTGAAAGCCAGAGCATCCGCCGGGAACGACCCTTATCCTGAGGATGGGCTCCTCTATGTTGTTTTCCTTTGCTATGCGTGTTACCTCCTGAACAGCCCTTTCGGTGGCAAAAAAGTTGTAGGTTACGTTTTGCATGACTTACCTCCTTAAAGGTTTTAGTTATAAGATAATATCACTTTCATAGAATGCAATATGATGGTTATCACCTAATCCCTGCCAAGCTTTCCAATATGTATCTAAAACTCTTTGGATCTATAAGCTTTATGCCCACCCTATCTGCCCACCGATGCAGCCCTTCATCTCCCGTTACCAGGATGGCGTCCAGTTCGTAAGCGAGCAGTAAAACATCCGCATCCTCCTTGCTGTCTATTATGCCAACCCTCAGGGCTTCTCTGTATTTTTCCCTGAGTTTGGTTATTACTCTACCCGTTTCGGTTTCTGTTAGCCTTCCTGCCTCTCTTGTGTGCTCTTCTGCCACCCTCAAGCCCTTGTTTATTCTGTATCTGACCTCCTCTATGAATTCATACAAAAACTCCGCCGGGATCATAAGGTTATATCTCCTTGGGGAACGTATTCGCACCACCAATTCAAACTTGGGCTTTAGCTCTCCAAGAGAGACCATCTTGTTGAACTCTTCATAAACCGAAAGGGGCATATAAAACTGAGCCTTTGAGTGATAAGCCAAAGAGAGAAAGTTCTCTATGGCACCCAGCTGATCTCTTTCAAACTGAGAATACACATCCGGGTTTGTAAATACGCTTGTATCAAGCACGAAAATTTCCATGTCTGATTAAAATTATACCTAAAACCCTATGAAGGTATTTGGCAGGATAAGGCATGGGCTGTTTTATAGGTTTTTTAGCAGGGTTCAACTTCTGTAGTTAAGAAGTTGAAGCTTTGAGAGTAAAGGAGATGAATAGGGGACAGCAAGAGGGTTCTTGAAAATCAGGGGTTTTAAAGAGCTGGTAAGAAACTAACAGAGTTTTGCAAGAGTGGTAAAATAAAAGGTATGAACAGGGGAGAGGTAATTTATACAGCTGGTTGGGTGGTTGGCTATGTAATAGCCTGCGTCTTTTATATCTACATTTCTAAGGATAATGAGTATACCATGGCACAATACATAGACAATTTTAAATCGCTAGGGGCAGTTTATATACTTGCTTATCTTTTGTCTTTAGTGTTGTTTTCAGACGTTTTTAATAACTATTTTGAAAAAACAAAATGGGTTGGACTAAAAGGGCATTTTTGAGTGTTTACGTGATGGGGTTTTTGATTGCTATTTTGGTGACCTTTTTTGGCGCTTCGTTCTTTCCATTTAACCTTTTTGGCAACAATTTCCTTTCCATTTTATTTTCGGCATGGACCTTAATTGCTATACCTGTTGCTGTAGGCCTGTTTATTGTGCAACTATTTGCAGAAGCTCTGGGAGTAGAATACAGTTGATTAAGAGATTTGCTTATTGTGGTTGGCTACCAAAAGAGGGTTTAAAATAAAAGCATGCGTTTTTATGGTATTCCATCCGAAGACCGGGCTTTGGAGCTTTTGGCAGGGATGCCAGGGGGAAGGTGGGTGTTTGTGGAGAACTCCACACAGACGGAGTTAGATTTAGAGCAGGCGAGGGAAAAACTGAGGGAGGTCTTTTTGCTAATAAAGGGCTGGAAAGAGAGCAACAAATACATTCCGCAAACTACTACCTTTATTTTTGTGCATACGCCCGATCAGCCCAAGCACTTTAAGATCTATGACCTTTCTTCCCTTGGCTGTAGTGTCAGTCTCAACCCGCCAAGGTGGGAATGCTATCTCCTTGAGAACAAATAAAAGAATATCCCAACCACAGGAAAGACAACCATCAAGAGGGCGGAGAGCTTGTAGTCGTTGCCCGTCAGGAGCATAAAAAGGCTCCAGACCCAAAGCCCGGTGGTGGATGCTATACGCTCGCTCAGAGAAAGAAAGGACATACGAAGGGAGACAGTTTCCAAAGGAAAAAGCTCCAAAAGTAGAACCCTTGAGGTAGTCCAAAGGTGAGAAAGGGAAAGTCCACCTAAAAAGCCTACAAAGAGTAGCAGTTCCCTTGGTGTTGAATATAAAACAATCAAAAACAAAGACCAAAGGATGAAACCCAGGGGAAATAACCGCCTTGCCTTTAGTCTGTCCGTTAGTTTTCCAAAGAGCAGTCCGCCAAAGACACCACCCAAGGCAGAAAGCCCGATCACTCTGTATATTTCCCGCTCCTCCAGACCATAGGCATGCTTTAGGTATATGCCCATCATAGCAATTAACATGTTTGCCACTTCCGTCAGGCTAAGAATGGCAAGGACCAAAAGCAAAAACCTCCTGTCCTTTAGCTCTTTTCGTAGGCTTATGGTGGTTTTTTGGGGTGGGTTTGGAAGAAGAAAGATGGCTGGCAAGGAGAGGAAGAGAAAAATTAGGGCGGTTTGGTAAAAGACCTCCGGCACCTCTAAAAATTCTGCCAGAAAGAGAAGGCTAAGGGCAGAGCCAAGGTATCCAAAGGCAACGCCCACGCCAGAGGCAGTTCCCTTGCTTTCAAAACCACCAAGCAGTGAATTGTAAAAGACCATAGCCTGCTGGTGAAAGACCGCCATCAAAAGATAGAGAAAAAGGTTCAAAGCGGGCATGTGGAGGGTAAAGCTAAGAAGGATGCCAAGGACTGTGGTCAAGAGGGTAAAGAGAACAAAAAACCGCTTGCGGTATGCCCTGCTGTCTGCAAGCTTTGCAAGGGGGACCGCCATAAGAAAGGAGAGAAAAAAGGCAAAGCCATAGAGGGTAGAGTAAAGCTTGGGGTCTATATGCTTGGTAATGTACAGTGGATAAAAGGTAGAAAAGACAATTGCACCAAGGATGGTTTCTCCTATATCATAGAGGGCAAAGGAAAGAACTCTTCTCAAGTTGAATATATTATAAAGGTTTTCCTTTTTCCCTTTACCTTGCTTGCGGGAATGTCTTCGCCCTTGAGGAGTTTTTCATAAACCTTTCTTTTTTCTTCGCTCTTTAGGGCAAAGACCACCACGCAGGAGGAGTTTAGGTATTGGTAGCTCAAGGAAACTCTTTGGGTGCCATCTGGAGCAATGGAGGTGCAAACCCTTGGAGTTATGGTAAGGCAGGGGGAGTTGGGAAAGAGGGATGCGGTGTGTCCGTCCTCTCCCACTCCAAGCAGGCACATATCCAAGCTCTGGGGAAGCTTTTGGGAGTAATCTACGCAGGCGTCCCTCAAGGGCAGTTCTGTATTCACATAGATTATCTTTGCCTTAGCTCCGAGGTTTTCCCGAATGTTTTTATAGTTGCTTTGGGGAGAATTTAGGGGCACAAACCTTTCGTCAGTTAAATAAAAGTAAAGCCTTTCCCAAGGAAGGCATTCAAGGGAGAGCATCCTGTAAAAGGGCATGGGTGTTTTTCCGCCCGCAAGGGCAATATGCACATCTTCCTTATTCTTCAAAAAGATTTTTATCAGTCTAACAAATAACCTTAAAAGCTTTTTCTCCATCAGAGGAACCAACTTCTCCCATCCCTCTGTATAAACTCTATGGCAAAGTCTGGCAGTTTGCCACGGGGATAGATTTGTGGGTTTTCTTCGGAAGAAATCATAGGTTCCACCTTTTCCCACATTGTTTCTATCTCGTCCGCCCTTATGAAAAGACTCTGGTCTGAGTCAAGGATGTCTTCCAAGAGGGTCTCGTAAGCCTCCGGTAGGGGCTGTCCTAGGGATTCTTCCAAGTCATACTTCATGGTGGTTTCCACGGGGCAGGCTATAAAGCGACCAGTGGGTGGTCTCAGCTCAAAGGATATGCTGAGGAAGTTTCTGGGTGCCACCTGAAAAACTATTCTGTTCTGCTTGGGCATACAGTCCAGGAGGGAGACAAAGCTCTTGGGTATCTCCCTAAAGACTATAGTTATTTGGGTTAGCTTTCTGCCGAGGGCTTTTCCAGTCATAAAGTAAAAGGGAACGCCCTGCCATCTTAAGTTTTCAATGTATCCCTTTGCTACCACTAAGGTTTTGGTCTTTGAGTCCTCCTTTGAGTATCCTTCATACTGTCCTTTTATAAACTCAGAAAAGCTTAAACTTCTCAACAGCTTGACTTTTTCATCCCTTATGAATTGGAGAGCCATGGCACAGGGTGGTTCCATGGTGGTAAAGGCAAGTATCTGCAAAAGATGATTTTGGAGCATGTCCCTTATGGCTCCCACCTTGTCGTAAAATTCTATGCGATTGTCTGCATCCACATCTTCCAAAGCCACGATCTGCACGTGGTTTATAAAGTTTCTGTTCCATACGCCCTCAAAGATTATGTTGGAAAACCTCAAGGAAAATATGTTTTGCACCGTGTCCTTTCCCAAGAAGTGGTCTATTCGGTATATTTCCTCCTCCACAAAAAACCTGTAGAGAAGGCTGTTTAGCCTTCTGGCAGATTGCAGGTCAAAGCCAAAGGGCTTTTCCACCACCACCTTTCTTGGGTTTGAAAAGTTCCTGAGGAGCCTTCCAAGGTTGAGTATGGTATCCTCGTAAAGAAAGGGAGAGAGGAAAAGGTAAAAGATCAGCTCATAGCCTTTTAGCTTTTGTAGTTCTTCACCGAGTTTTTTGTAATCTTCCCAATTGACCGCGTCAAGGGGTATAAAATGGCAGAGTTTGGTAAAGCCCGCGTCCAAATTACAGGCAACGCTCTCCCAGTCCTCCCTCTTGGAACGGGCTATGGAATAGACCACCTTTAGGTCATCCCTACGCTTTACGATCTTTGCTAAGGCAGGAAAGAGCTTTTTTCTTGCCAAATCTCCCGTGCCACCAAATATAAAAAGGGCTTTGAGCTTACTCATTCTTCTTTATATCATGCCTTCCAAACTGATACCTAAGCACCGCCAAGAGCCTGTCTCTGAAGGAGTTTTCTTGCCTTGACCTAAAACGCATAAAAAGGGAAAGGGCTATAACAGGCACCGGCACTTCCAACTCCACCGCTGATAAGGTGGTCCATCTTCCTTCGCCCATGTCCTCCACATAGGGCTTTATGTCCTCCAGCGTGCCAAATTCCTCAAAGGACCTTTGGGTTAACTCCATAAGCCAAGACCTTATCACACTGCCCGTGTTGTAGATGCGTGCCACCTCCTTTAGGTCGTAGTCAAAAGGGCTTTCCTTCAACAGTTCAAAGCCCTCACCTATGGCTTGCATCATAGCATACTCTATGCCGTTATGTACCATCTTTGCAAAGTGTCCCGCACCAGATATGCCCAAATAGGCATAACCCTCTCCTTGGTAGGAAAGTTCTTTCAGTATTGGTTCCACAAAGTCAAAGGCTGGCTTGTCTCCTCCCACCATCAGGCAGTATCCAAGCTCTTCTCCATAAACGCCACCGCTCACTCCCACGTCCAAAAAGTGTATTCCCTTAGCCTTAAGGCTCTCATACCTCCTTTGGGATTCTTTGTAGTGGGAGTTCCCGCCATCTATGACTATGTCTCCCCCTTCCAAAAAATCTTCAAGCTGTCTTAAAACATCATCCACCGCAGAGTGGGGAACCATAATCCAAACTACCCTCCTGCCCTCAAAGAAGTCCTTTACCTTGGAAAGGCTGTCAAAGGTCAAAAAGTGCTGGCTTGCAATCTTGCGGTTTTCTTCCTTTGGGTCGTAGCCTCCCACCTTATGCCCTCTTTGGGCTAACCGCTTTCCCAAACCTTTTCCCATCCTCCCAAGTCCTACAAAAAATATCTCCGCCATAGGAGCCCTCCCGCCCTTATTTTAGCTTTTCCACCTCTTGAAAAGCTCATGCTCTATCCTTAGGGCATCCAATACCTTACCCACTACAAAATCCACCATTTCCTGCACGCTTTTGGGTTTGTGATAAAAAGCGGGGCTTGCGGGGATGATTATGCCACCCGCCCTTGCTACCCGTAGCATGTTCTCTATGTGGATGACCGAGTAGGGAGCCTCCCTTATGAGCAGAACAAGGGGCACCCTCTCCTTGAGGGCGGTTTCGCAGACCCGGTGGATAAGGTTTTGATTTATGCCATTGGCAACGGAGGAAAGGGTGCTCATAGAGCAGGGTGCCACCACCACACCTTTATATTTGATGAGCCTAGAACCGCTGGCTATTCTGTCTCCCACAGCCCTTTCAGAAACGAGCCTTACCTTGGGAAACTTCTCTTGGAGGTCCCTAACGGAGAGCTCAAGCTCCTCCTTTAGCACCAAAGCACCCGCACTGGATACTATGAGGTCTATTTGAAAGCCCTTTTCGTACAGAACCTCCAAAAGCCTGAGCCCGTATATGCTTCCGCTGGCACCTGTGATGCAAAGGACTATACTTTCCAACCTTCAGCCTGCCTTAAAGCCCAAGAAAAACCCACCCGCAAAGGCTGACGAAAAGGCAACGGTCTTTAGGGCACCTTTTACAAAGGCATCAACACCGTGAAAGAGGGATTTAAAGAGCACCCAAAACTGCTCCCAGTTTATGTCAATAATTCCCTTGCTCTGAAGCCAAAGAAGGGAAAGAAGGTAGAGCCCGACGAACATGAGAAATAGGTTTATGAGTTTTTTTACCGCGAAGCCCACCACAAAGCCCGCAAAGCCCGCATAACCCAAGTCTGTAAGCAAGTTTTCCCAGTTCATTGGTACCTAAAGACGCTAGGATTAAGTATGTCCGGATAGTTGGTGGTCATCTCATAGTCAAAGAGCTGTTTCCTGATACGCTCCAAATCCCTCTTTTCTGGCTTGAAGGGATAGCTCTTTATATCTGTGGGGGAGCTGTCTCCGAAGGGCCTGTTGCAGGCAACCTCTGTGGTCTTTCCTCTGCAGCCGGAGGTCATGAAGGGTCTTCCGCTCCAAAAGAGCTCTTCAAAGGTGTCTTTGTCAATGCCAAAGTCTATAACCTGACCCTTCTCGTTGAACTTCATATCCTCGTATCGGGCTATTCTGTTGTCTATTAAATACCTTGCAAACTGAACCCTTCTGTATTGAGGTGCAGGACAGGGCTTTTCTTTTTCCATCATAGAACCTTCCTCTAGCCAGAAGGAGAAAAGGTGCGTCCTTGCTCCCAAATCCCTGACCTTTTGTATGGTTTCTATCATCTCCTGTTCTGTTTCTCCCAAGCCCACAATCAGATGACATCCCACGTAGCCATCACCCATAACCTCACAAGCCCACTCCAAGACCTTCCAGAAGGTTTCCCACTTGTGAGGGCTGTTCATGGGTTTGCCCCTCAACCTTTCAAAGATCTCTGGCGTCGCACAGTCTATGGCAACGGTAACGGTGTCTGCACCCAACTTTTTATAATCCAGTATATCCTGATAGGTAGTTCCCGTGGCATTTATGAGTAAAGAGACAAATATCCTATCTCCCAGCCTCCTTAAAACCCTTTCTAAGACCTCTTTGGTGTCCCTTATAGCCCTCGGGTGGGTGATCTGGGCTATACAGAGCCTCTCCACATGCACTACTTTTTCTGCCCTGTCTATGATCTCATCCAAGGCAACTGTAGGCCACTCAACCCTTATGAAGTTCTTCTTTGAATACTCCACTTCCCTTGCCTTTTGAAGCCCACAGTAGGCACAGGTAGCATGACATCCGGAAGGATAGGTCAAAAGGGTGTTTATGCAACTGAGCTTAGTGTTTCTGTAAAACTGCCCGGGCACAAGCCCTAAGGTCATGGCGGCAGCCATGCTTATCTGAAGGTATTCTGGGCTCTCCTTTCGAACGGTAAGGCTCTCCAAAAGACTCCTGTGCATCCTTCACCTCCTGTGAAGTAATTATAACCCGTCTTATAATTTATCTACGTGGCACGTGAATGTTTAATACTGCTTGACTTATACAAAATAAACAAACAGGGCTTTTACATAGGCAGACCCGAGGTGCTGACTTGAAGGACTTTCTGATCCCAGCCATTGACCTAAAGGAAGGGCGCTTGGTAAGGCTATACAGAGGGCAGGAGGACCATACAAAGGTCTATTCGGAAAAGCCAGAAGAGATGGCAAGGTTCTTTGAAGGGCTCGGTTTTTCTCGGCTCCATGTGGTGGATTTGGACGGTGCCTTTGGAGGTGTGCCAAGGAACCTACAGGCAATAAGAAACATCAGAAAAGTTTTTTCTGGAACCATTCAGGTGGGCGGTGGCATAAGGTCTATGGAAACCCTGAAAATCCTTGACGAAGAAGGTATAAACCTTTTTGTGGTTGGCACTGTAGCCCTCAAGAACCCTCAGCTTTTTGAAGAGATGCTAACAGCCTTTCCCGGCAGGTTGATACTCTCGGTAGATAGCAAGGGAGGAAAGGTTTCCGTAGGTGGATGGAAGGAGGAGAGTCCATATACACCTCAGGATTTGGCTAAGGTGTGGGATCCAAAGCCCATATGGGGCTATCTTTATACGGTGGTGGAAAGGGATGGCACCCTGGAGGGTGTGGACCCAAAGCCCTACGAGGAGTTCAAAAGGGTTTCAAAAAAACCACTCCTCGCCAGCGGTGGGGTGGCAAGCCTTGAGGATCTGAAAAAACTTTACGGTTTGGTGGAAGGAGTAGTGGTTGGAAAGGCAATCTACGAGGGTAAAATAGACCTGAGGGAACTAAAATAAAGCTATGGGAAAAATTGCGGTTCTGCTTTTAAACATGGGAGGACCAGACTCCTTGGAGGCCATCAGACCTTTCTTATACAATCTATTCTCGGACCACGACATCGTAGAAATACCAAGACTCATCCAAAAACCTGTAGCCTTCTTTATATCCTTCTTCAGGGCCAAAAAGACGAGGCACTACTACGAGCTAATGGGAGGCAAATCTCCACAGAGGGAACAGACAGAAGCCCAAGCAAAAGCCCTGCAAAAAATTCTGCCCGAAAACTTCATCGTAAAGCCCGCCATGAGATATTGGAAGCCCTTTATAGAAACTGCAGTAAAGGAATCTATAGAAGAAGGAGTAAAGGCCTTCGTGCTCCTTCCTATGTATCCCCAATACAGCAAGACCACCACCGGCTCTTCCTTTAATGAATTCGAAAGGGTCTATAAAAGGCTTGGCTTGAACCTTCCCGTCGTAAAAATCCACTCTTATCACAACCACCCCCTTTACATAAGGGCAATGGTGGAGAGGATCAAAGAGAGGGTAAAAGAACCCGAAAAATACTTTTTCCTCTTCAGTGCCCACAGCCTGCCGGTAAAAGTCATAGAGAGGGGAGACCCCTACAAGGATCAAACGGAGGAGACGGTAAGGCTAATAATGGAACATTTTCCCGGAGTTAAGTACGCCTTGGGTTATCAGAGTAAGATTGGACCTGTTAAGTGGTTGGAGCCAGAGACACAAAGGCTTTTAGAGGAGGTAATAAAAGCTGGCCATAAAAGGATCGTTGTGGTGCCCGTTTCCTTTACCTGCGAGCACTCGGAAACCCTTTACGAACTTGACCATCAGTATGGCAGTCTTGCCAAAGAGTTAGGGGTGGAGGAGTATGTGAGGATTCCCACTTTGCAGGACCATCCCACCTACATAGCCCTTCTCAAAGAGTTAGTTTTAGATGCTCAGAAAGGGCTTGAAGGGCAACCTTCGGGCTTGGCTCACAGCCAGTCCATAACCTAAAGCTCTCCAATCCCTGATATACGAGCATCTTCAGACCATCTGAGTATATAGCTCCCCTTTTTTCCGCCCACTCCTTTAGAAGGGTTTGCCTGTTGTAGAGCAGTTCAAAGACCACTTGTCCCTCTCTTATGAGGGAATAATCAAAGAGCATGTAGTCTTCCGTCAAGCCCACCGAGGTGGTGTTCACTATTAGGTCTACGTTTGGCACAACCTCCTCTGGTGATTCCACCACATCCACCCCAAAGCTCTGGGAAAGCAGTTTAGCCTTTTCCTTTGTTCTGTTCCACAGAAAGACCTGCGCTCCCTCTTGCTTTAGGGCATAGAGCACCGCCCGGGCAGAACCACCAGCTCCCAAAACTAAAACCTTTTTACCCTTTAGCTCTGGGAGAATCTCTTTAAGGCTTTTTAAAAAGCCAACCCAGTCAGTGTTGTAGCCTTCTGTTCTCTCTCCAAACTTGACCGTATTTACCGCCCCAATATTTTTGGCATGCTCGTCTGCGTAATCAACGAGCTCAAGGACCTTCTCTTTGTGTGGGATAGTAACATTCACACCTTTTATTCCCAGTGCCTTTAGCCCTTCAAGGGCAGTTTTTAGGCTCTCGGGTTTTACCTCAAAGGGAACATACACCGCCTTTAAGCCCAAATGCTCAAAGATTCTGTTTTGAAAGACAGGAGAAAGGGAGTGGCTTATAGGATATCCGACGACGCCGTAGAGGGCGGTCTTTCCGGAGATTTTCATAAAAGATTGTGCTTGGGAACGGAGATTTCCACCTTCTTTACCCAGTCTAGATTGCCCTTGAGGGCAATGCCCACCACTTCCTTTACGCTAACGTCCACTATGGGACAGTCGGTGCATCCACCCTCAAACTGTAAATACACCTCACCCCCTTTGATGTCCACAACCTTTAGGTTTCCGTGATGTTCCTTAAGGGCTGGTCTGATTTTTTCAAGGATCAGTTCAACTTCTTTTAGCTTTTCTCTTTCCATGATGGGTCCTCCAGCTCTCTAATTAAATTTTGGATTTTCATCCAGAGCTTTCCCTGATCTTCCTCATCCAACTCCATCAACCTAAAAAAGCCCTTTAGGGTTAGCTTGTCTGCCACTACGTCAAGAAGGTCTTCCTCTTCCAACTTACCAAGTCCATAATCCCACAGTATTTCCTTAGTCTCCGGGTATCTCTCCAAAAGCTCTTTGAGGTTTATGTCTAAGGTGATCCTCTCCCTCATAGTTCTTTTACTTTTCTGATAAAGAGATGAAACTCGCCGTCTTCTTCGTACATGCCCAAGAACTCTTGCCCTGTAGCCTTGCACCAGGCGGGAATGTCCTCCACCACGCCCGGGTCATCCGCTATCAACTCTAAAATCTGCCCTATTTGCATCTGTTTGATCATTTTAGAGGTTTCTGCCACGGGCACAGGGCAAAAGGTTCCCACTACATCATGAACCACATCGGGCTTTATCTTATCCAACTCCATGGGACGCTCCTTTGAGTATTTTAAAGCTTTCTAAGATCTCATCCTCCAAAGGCTCCCCTAGTATCACCCTCTCCTCGTCTTTTACCTTTATTATCACCTCTGCAGGTTCCCTCTTTGAGTACCTGCAGACCACGCCCGCTATTAGGGAGTACTCTTCCTCCTTTGGAACTCCTTTAATTATAACAAGGGTGCCCTGTTGGTCCTTTCTCTGGGCATAGCCATAACGGTTTTTGAAACCACTCAGAAAACTAACCTCTCCCTCGTTCCTTGCTACTACAAGCTTGACGCCGGAGGGAAGTCTTAGGTGCCTTCCTACAGATAAAAGGACAAGGTCTTCTCTTGTTATGGAGCCTTCCCTTGCTAAAGCCTCTTTAAACTTTAAGGCATAGTTGGGGTCTGTTAGGTAGCAACATCCTCCAGCGGGCTGTTCGTAGTCTAGGCCATACTTTTTTGCAAGGCTTATCTGCACCTTCCTGCCCCTTCCACTTATGTCCAGTAGCTTCTCCCGGTCTATCCAACCCATCTTTTCCGGCACCGTTGGTGGAAGTAACTTAGCGGATAAAGGTCTAAGGACATAGCCTTCCAAGCCCGCCTCTTTTTCTATAAGCTTTAGTATGGGTAGCCTCTGGCTCATGGGTCTTTGACCCACCACCTCCCCGGTGATCACAAAGTGATAGCCCTCCCTGTACATTATTTCCTTTGCCTTTCTCAGCATCATTATCCGGCAGTCTATGCACGGATTTACGCTTTTACCGTAGCCGTACTTTGGGTTCAGCACTACATTAAAGTATTCTTCGGAGATATCCACAATCTCTACGGGAACACCCAACTGCGCCGCAGCCTTTAGGGCTGGGTTCATATACTGGAAACCGTCCTCTTTTTTTATTCCCAACCTTCTCTTTTGTTCAGTTATACAAAAGCCTGTGTAAAAGTGCAGGGCACGGACAAAAATGCCCTGCTCCTGCACTAACTTTATTGCCAGCGTGCTATCTAATCCACCCGAAAGCAGTGCCAAAGCTTTTATTTGGCTCACAGGGATAGGAACTCAAACTCGGTCTTTTCTTCTTCTTGCTCTTCGTAGCAGTCGGGAATCTTTTCCGCCTCTTCAAGCCTACCCTGCTTTATGAGGTAATCCTTGATGGCCACATGCAGGGTTTCCAAGCCCAAGTTGGTGCAATGGATCTTTTGAGGAGGAAGTCCGCCCAGCTCTTCAAAGATGTCCTTGTAGGTTAGGTTGAGGGCATAGTCTATGGTCTTGCCTTTGACCATCTCTGTAAGCATAGAAGAAACCGCTATGGCAGAGCCACAGCCGAAGGTTTTAAACCTCACATCCTCTATAACGTCCGTCTCGGGGTTTACCTTTATGGTAAATAGCATAGCGTCTCCGCAGGCGGGGTTTCCACACTGCCCAATGCCGTTGGCATCTTCCAAAACACCCACATTCCTTGGGTTCAAAAAGTGATCTAATACTTTTTCGCTGTATTCAAACATGGCTTACACCTCCTAGGTTTGATGGATTTTATTTTAGGGAAAAAACAAAAGATAACAATGATAATTATCAAGAAGTAAGCTCAGAGATTTTAGCTTTCAAAAGCTCCACGGGATCCTCCAAACTCAGTCCCAAATACTCCAAGAACTTCTCAATGCTTACCCACCTTTTTAGCACCATACCTTGGGTAATTAGCCTTTCAAAGGGCTCCGGATCCTTCACAAGCCCCAGGTCAAAGAGAAACTTCTGGAAGAACCGGGCATACAGGAGGTGCAAGACCGCATGCTCTATGCCACCTATGTAGTAATCCACTGGCATCCAGCTTTCCACCTTCTTGGGGTCAAAGGGCAGTTTGTCGTTCTTCGGGTCGCAGTAGCGAAGGAAATACCAAGAAGAATCAAAGAAGGTGTCCATGGTGTCCGTTTCCCTTTTGGCTGGACCTCCGCATTGGGGACAGGTGGTATTTACCCAATCCTCCACCTTCTCTAAAGGATTTCCGTGTCCGGTGATCTCCACCTTTTCTGGCAGTAAAACAGGGAGTTGATCCTCTGGAACTGGTACAGTGCCACAGCTTGGACAGTAAATTATAGGAATGGGTGTACCCCAGTATCTTTGGCGGGATATGTTCCAATCTCTCAGCCTGTATGTGATTTTGAAGTCTGCCAGACCCTTCTCCTTTAGCCATTGGGTTATTTCTATTTTTGCCCTCTCAGAGTCCATTCCGTCAAAGGGTCCGGAGTTTATGAGAATGCCAGGATCTTTGTAGGCTTTGCCCTCTGGCAATTCTGAGTCTTTGGGTTTGACTACCACCTTTATGGGAAGGTTGTACTTTTGGGCAAACTCATAGTCCCTTTGGTCGTGGGCGGGCACGCACATGATCGCCCCAGTGCCATACTCATAGAGCACATAGTTGGCGGTCCATACGGGGATCAGCTCACCGTTGGCAGGGTTTTTCGCATACACTCCAAGAAATACGCCCTCCTTTTCCTCTTGGGTCCCTCTCTCCCTTGAGGACATGTGCTTCATTTTGTTGACAAACCCTTCCACCTCTTTCAGCTTACCCCCCCTCTTGGCAAGGGGTAAAGTTAGTGGATGCTCGGGTGCTAGCACCAAAAAGGTGGCACCAAAAACCGTGTCCGGTCTCGTGGTAAAGACCTCTATAGGCACTTCGTCCACATAGAACTTTATTACCGCACCTTCGGACCTACCTATCCAGTTTCTTTGCTGAAGGATCACCCTTTCGGGCCACTTTCCCTCCAAGAGCTTTAGGTCTTCCAAAAGCCTCTCCGCATAATCGGTGATCTTTATGTACCAAGAGGGCACGTTTTTCCTTATCACGGGCGTTCCACAACGCCAACACTTGCCCTCTATAACCTGCTCGTTTGCAAGGACCGTCTCATCGTTAGGGCACCAATTAACCTCCGCATCCTTTCTATAAACCAAGCCCTTTTCATAAAGCTTTAAAAAGATCCACTGGTTCCATTTGTAATACTCTGGTTCGCAGGTAGCAATCTCCCTGTCCCAATCGTAGGAAAAGCCCATACTTTTGAGTTGCTCTCTCATGTAATTTATATTTTCCTTGGTCCATTGGGCGGGATGCACTCCGTGTTTTAGCGCGGCGTTTTCCGCAGGCAAACCAAAGGCGTCCCATCCCATGGGATGCAAAACCCTTTTTCCCTTCATCCTCAAAAAGCGCGCCAGGGCATCCCCAATGGTGTAGTTTCTAACATGACCCATGTGAATGCGCCCCGACGGGTATGGAAACATCTCAAGCACATAGACCTTGTTCTCTCCTTCCTCCACCTTAAAAACTCCAAGCTCCTCCCAGCGCCTTTGCCACTTCTGCTCTATATCCCTTGGATTGTAGCTTTTTTCCATAGGCTAAAATTATAAAATAGCAATTGAACTAATTATTACCAGAGTAAAGCCTTTTGGCTACATCCCGAGCAAAGTAAGGGTCTCCCGTTCCCAAAGCAAGCTCCAAAAGGAAGTTCCTGTATTCAAGGCTTTGACTCAGGTATAGGTTTTCAAGGATCAGCCTTTTCAAAGTTTCATAATCCTTTGCCCAAAGGGCGCGCTTCATAACCTCCTTTTCCAAGTATAGCCTTTCCTCGGGTGTCAAAGGAAAGTTTTTCTTCATGTACTCCCTAAAGGAAAGATAGTTTTCTGTGGTAAGCCCTACTTCTATGAGCCTTTTTATCAAACTGTGCCTTTCCGCTGGTGGAAGTTCCCGATAGTAGCTTCTTGCATAGTCAAAAGCCTTTTGTAGATTTCCCGAAAGCAGTGCAAGGTTAATGGCGTCTTTTACAAAAGCTTTACCCTTCTTTTCTACCAACAAATCCGCAAACCTTGAAGCCATGGCATAGTTTTTGAAGGCTATTGAATAGTAAAAGGCCTTTTCAACCCAAAAAAGGTTTCCCGTTCTTTCCGCCAATACAGTGGAAGTTCTGTATGCAATCTCAGGAATGTTCATACTCTCCGCTTCCTTGAGGGCTTTTTCCAAGGAGGCTGTGTCCGTTTTTAGTTTTATGTAAAGACTCAAGAGCTTTTCTATCTCGTTTTTTATACTCTTCTTTTGTTCTTCATCTTTGGCGGAGAAATACTCTGCCTTTAGCAGTTGATACTTTAAAAACAATATCTCCGGGTCATTGGGATGTTTCCTCTCCATTTCTGAAACTATTTCTATGGCGTCTTTAGTCCTACCTACCCTAATGTAGGACTTGACTAGGGCGTCGTATATATCCACCGAAGGGTTCGTCCTTAAAAGGGCTCTGTAGTAAGCAAGAGCTAGGTCTGTGTTTATCTCCGCAGACTCTGGCAGATATCCTTCTAACTTGCCTTTTGGAAAAAGCGGGATCGCCGCCAGCAGTGCGGTCAGAATTATTCCCACATAATCCCTTATTGAAAAGGCTTTAATCAGTGCATACCGCTTTGATGTCTGCATGTTTTCCTCCTTTAAACTCAACCACCCCAGGGTCGTAGGCTTTTCCGTTTATGAACACTTTGCAAGAGGTTTCCAAACGAACCTCCAAAGGTAAGTAGGAGCTTAGCCTGAGGCTATACTCTTTTCCCTTTCTTTCAAAGCTTTCCACGTAGCCGTTTGAGTATAAAAGTGCAAGCTTTGGCTTTTGGGAGGAAAAGACCAGATAGTAGTCCCCCGAACCATCCAAGAAGAGATAGTTGTAGCCATCTTTTCCTTCCCTGTAGCCCACCACTCCCTTGCTCTTTTCTGTGTCCGGATAGCCCCATTCCTTTGGATACCTCAGGGTCCTCAATCCGCCCGCGTTTTTTACCCTAAAGCCTTCTTCCCATCTCATTACTGCAGTCTGTCTGAAGTCCAAAACCCACCTACTATACTCGGACAAAAACGTGGGACTTACTTCCCTTGATAGAGCCCAATCGTAAACCTTTTTCAAAGCGTTCAAAGAAGCCATCTTTTGCCCTGAATAAAAGTGATAATAAATAGAGATGGGCTTTAGCCTTCTTGGGTTTTCTGTAAGCTCAAAGGTCTGTATAACGTTTAAATAGCCCCAGAAGGGACTCGTCCAAAGGTTTGTGTATATGTTTTCGTTCTGCACGGGAGCATAGACCTGAAAGTAGGGTCCGTAATTGACACCGGAGGGACCTATGTTCTTCAGAAAGGGCTCCTGCTGGGTTATGGTGGTCAAACCCCCATTAACGTTAAAAATGCCAAGCTGGTAGGTTTGCCTTAGCTGTTCTCTGTTTGGGTTGCATTCGCCCGTCCAGAGGAAAACTCTAACTTTTTTTCCAAGGTCATTCAAAACCTCTCTGTTGATCCATTCTATTGAACCCTTTATTTCACTGTCCCAGTTGAGGTTATAGCCTTTTATTGGGAGGTTGTAGCCGTAAGGTAGCTCCCTTTTTCTGTATTTGGGTTGCCAGTCAAAGGGATGGGAAAAGCTGTGGCTTGCGGGTTCAACCCACTCAAGTGAGAATATGCTCTTTGCTATGTTTATTAACCTCTCTGACTTATCCGGATACAGTCCATCCTTGGAAACCTCTCCCACTATTATGGAAACAGTATGCGGAATGGGATATCTTTTTATTATTTCGTCCCTTATTACCTCTCCCGTGGTTTTGGAAGGGTCAAAGTCTGCGTTTCCAAAGAAGGCATCTCCATCTATATGGGTGGTAAGTATTCTTCCACCGTTTTGGGTGGTAAGGTCAGGAATCAAAAGGGTGGTCCCAAAGACCTTTTTAAACACCTCAAAAGGGTCAAAGCTCCACAATTCTCGTTCGTTCAAAAGGGACTCATTAACTGCGTATCCTCCCCAATCAAAGAGGGCAAAAGGATGGTGTTTTTGTCCGAGGGAGTTTTCCACCTCAACCATGGGTGTTCCCTTTTCTGCAATTAACAGAGTATCCGTGTAGGATACCTTTATTGGTGCCTCAAAGCCCCTGTTTTCCTTCGGTCTTATCAGCCTAAAAGGATTTATAGACCTCTCTCTGTTCCTTTCCGCCCTTATGCCAAAAACTCTATAAAATTTTTCATCGTAGGGCAATGAATTCAAAAAGAATAGCTTTAAACCCTCTTCCTTTGCCTTTATCAACCAATCGATTAATTTTTCGTCAATCTTTCTTAAAAAACCCACCATTACGCCCGCATAGCCAAGCTCTGGGTAAATTTCGGGCAACCCCTCTTCTATGTCAAACATCTCTGGCACAAAGCCCAGGTATTCAAGCACCATAGATGTGAGCCTGTGGGTGGGTTCATACTGGGCTACCGGATTTTCTTTTGAACTATAGAGGATGGCAACCTTTCTTGGAATTAAAGAACAGAGAGAATATCCAACCCTTGAAAGCTCCTTGTCTGCCACGTATGGAACAAACCCAAGCTCTGCGATCTTTCTAACGAGCTCCTTTGCCTTCTTTTTGTCCCTTGGGTCTGCGTAATCCACCACTATGACAGGAATGCCATAGGACTTTATCCTGTTTAGCCGGTCCAATAGCCACTTTCTTTCCTCCTCAGAAATTGCCCTGTATCTTTTTTTTGCATCAAGCCCACTAAAAAGGCTTTCTACCAAAACGCCATTTACGTCATCTTTTACCCTATCTATAAACTCAAAGCCTCTGTTTAAAACTATCAGCTTGTCGGGATACCTTTTCCTTAGCTCCTTTACAAAATCCACAAGGGCGTCTTGAAAGTCTTTCCACTCTTCTTTTTTGGCGGAAAGCTGGTATGAATCTAAGGTGTCCAAAAGAAACCCATCAAAACCTCTGTCCGCAATCCTTTTTGCCACCACTTCCAAAAGGAACCGTCTATATTCTTTATTCCTCACATCAGCCACCAAAGACTTCCACATGGGATTTGTCCCAATGGAATACTTTTTAAGGTCTTTGTAGTAATCCCTGTAGGTTTCTATCTCTCCTACGCTCATATAACCTATGAGTTTTGCCCTCTTTTTTTGATAAAAGCCCTTTTCCTTCAAAACCTCCATATAAGGGTTGTCCGCATCCAGCACCACCCAATCGTAGGCATAGAGCACATCATCGGGCAAAGGTTTGTGATGATAGTAAAGTAGCACACATTTTAGTTCCTGCGCCAACAAACTACTCACGAAGAACAAAAGTCCTATAATGAACATCATTCAAGAACCTCCTTAGGTATTCCATACCCAATATCATAGAAAATATTAAAGCAAACATATAGCCATAACCGTAAAAGTATGCTCCCAGAAATTGAGTTAGGAGTGTAAAGACAAAGTTTAGCAAGGCAAAAGTAAAAGTCGTTTTAACCAGCTCCCTCCTTAGGTCAAAGTAAGAAAGAAGGGCATAAATAACTATGTATCCCATCAGGAATACTTTGGCAACGAGAAAGATCTCAAACAGTGGAATGTAGGCGGTGGGCAGTTTGAGAAACCTAAATATGTACTCGTGAATGAAGATGAGCAGTATGGCGGTAAGGGCTTGAAACCTCAAAGTTTCAAAAAGGGCTGAGCGGGCACTTTCTATCATCTTGTTTGCGAGCCTGTAAAGGTCATCCAACCTTCCCCAAGTTCTTACCGCCTTGTAGTACGCGTCGTAGTTATCAAAAAACTCCAGCTCAATCTTCAGAAAAGCCACCGCAAAACCGGGCACTATTGAAATGAGAGCCAGGGTAAAGGGCACATCGTAAATGACAGACGCCTTCATGTTCCCCAGCACATGGCTCCCCGTTATTGGGCTGTACCAAAACACATACTTGTCTATCCAAATACCTAAGTTAAAGAAAAACCCAATCAGCATCAAGCTTTTGTAAAGCCTGTCCTTTCTCAAAAAATCAAACTCCAGAAGTTTTGAAGACCTATAGTCCCTTGCAACTCTGAAAAGTATTAAAGATAGCAGTAAGGTCTGACTAAAATAAAAGCTAAGCATAAGCCAGATTAATCCAAGGTTTGATAGAAAAATTACCCCAAGCCCTGCTATTGAGTACGAGATAGCAAAAGATACGAATATGTGCTTGTAGCTCTTCAATCCAGTAAGTAAGGCGTTCACTACCCAAAGAACGGAAAGGGTAGCAACGGTAAAGCTGAATAGCACATGGTAATAGTACGGATATCCCTCAAAGAAGAAAAAAGACAGCAAAAGGGCTATCAAGAAGCTGTAGCTTGCGGTCAGTATTGCCACACCGTTGGTGTTTGGAAGAACCCTTTCAAACTCCTTTTCAAAGAGTCTGTCGGATATATACCTTGTAAAGGAAAGCTGGAAAAAGCCCGAGAGAATCAGGCTCAAGGAAACGCTGTAGGTGACGTAGATCTGGTATTTGATTAAAGTTTCGCTCACTCCCCAAAGTTTTTCTGCTATATAAGCAGATACAAAGATGCTGAGTATGGCAAAGAGCCAATTGCCTGTTCCCAAAACCGCAGAGTAGCCCACCGCCAAAAGGACTCTTCCCAGCTTTCCCTCTCTGTAAAGCCTTCTTAACTCTAAAGAAATACCCGCCATGGCTATTTTCCTAAATATTTTCTATACACACTTCTGTAGTTCTCTATAAATTTGTCAAAGCGGTAAAACCTTTGGACCCTCTCAAGCCCAGCCCTTTGACAGTTTTTCCAAATTTCTTCGTTAGTCAAAAGTTCGTAGTATGCCTTTGCAAGCCCTGTTGCATCACCCACAGGAACCACCTCTCCCGCCTTACCTATTTCTGCATCTTCTTGACTCAGCCCTCCATAGATAAGTTGCCTGCAGGAACCAACATCAGTAGTGACACAGGGCACACCGCTTGCCATAGCTTCCAAAACCGTCATGGGCATGCCCTCGCTTATGGAGGTCAGTGTAAATACCCCCGTTTTGAGCAAAATATCATCTATTTTCTGAAAGCCTAAGAATTTTACCCTATTTTCAACTCCAAGTATTTCTGCAAGCTCTTTGCACTCTTGGACGTACTCGGGCTCCTCGTCCTCGGGACCCACCACCCAACCCTCCGCCTCGGGTAGCTGTTGGCACAGCAAACTCATAGCCTTTATAAAGGTTATTATATCCTTTATGGCCACAACCCTTCCTATCAGAGAAACCACCTTCGGAATTTCCTTTGGTCTTTTTTCTAAAAGCTTTGAAAGTCTATCCACATCCACGCCGTTTGGTATAACCCTTGTCTTTTCAGGCGGACAGCCCCAGCCTATCTGCTGTTTTCTTGCATCTTCAAATAGAGAAAGGACCTCTACAGCGGTGTAGTATGAAATTTTCCCAAGGTTTACGAACATCTTTATCCAAAGCTTTTTGAGGGTATCTATGTCGTATTTCTTGGATAGGTACCTGTATTGAACTCCTATCCACTTTGCGCTTAGAATGTCTATCTTTCTTTCTTTTGTGTAGATCCCGTGTTCCGTAAGGACAAAGGGTATTTTGTATTCTCTGCTCATTAAACTTCCCAAAAAGCCCGCATAACCCGTTGATGGACTGTGGATTAAGCCTATTTCTTTTTTGTCCAGGCTCATTCCAAGCCTTGCCACCACAAACAGAGGTGCAAAAAGGTTTCTCATGGTCCAAAAGTAATCCACAAAGGGAACATCAATTTCCAACTCTTCGTAGAGTTCCTCTATGAGCTCCCAAGAGCTTTTGCTATACAAAAAGTCCTCGTAAGAAACTTCATTAAAGTAAGAAAAGCTAACAACCTCCTGCCAATGCTCTTCAAAGGCTTTGTCGTCAAGAAATATCCTTAGAAGTTTTACCCCTTCACTTTCCCTTTTGGCTTTTTTTGTTTGAACATTTTCCTCCTCCGAAAACAAATACACAGCCTCAAGATAAACCAGGTTGTCCGGAAGCTCGTAGCCAACACCTTTGTAATCTTCGGGTCTTGAACCAAGAAAGAGCACTCCAAAGTTTAGGTCCCTCATCCCGGTGATTATTTGATGGATCCAAGTGGATACTCCTCCCTTCATAAAGGGATAGGTTCCCTCCGCTATAAAGAGCACATCTATATTGGTTTGTTTATCTACGAGCTTTATACCCATGCGGAGATCAGAGCCATTCTTTTGGGATTAACTGAATAGGTTCCTATGTATTTTTCTGAAACTTGTTTTAACTCTTTAAAATCACGGAGTTTGTAAAGAGCTTCCAACAGGTAAGGTAAAACCTTGACGGGTTCCATACCCAAATTCAAAGCCCTCTTGAAATGTTCATACGCCCTTTGATACTCTCTTGAACTCAGCTCCGTTCTTCCCATCAGTAGATAAAGACTGGGATCTTCTTTGATTTCTAAAGCTTTTATGACGTACTCTTTAGCATTATCCAAATACTTTTTTGCTATTTGTTCTTCCATAAAACCTAAGTAATAAACATCCCAATTTAGAAATGCCAGTGCTCTGCACACAAAAAATTTAACATCTCTCCCTAGCTCTTGACTTTCCAGAACTCTCTCTAATTCGTATATTAGCTCCTGAAGGTATTTTTCAGCGTTTTTTAGATAACTGTTGGCAAGCAATCTTAGTTCGTCGTTATCAGAAAATAGAAGTTGTTTAAAAAATCTTACCGTCAGAGGATGGTAGAACTTGGTGAAATATACCACTTCTTCTAAGCTCTTTACTTTTGAAAATCTTAAGCTTCCTTCTCCGAGCCTTCTTTTCTCGGAAAAAACCCTAACACTGAAGAGTATTTCGTAATCAACCTCTTTTACAGGAGCGGGCACTTTTGAAATTTTTGTATAGATCAAAACGCTTATCACACCAAACAAAATTGCAAAAGGTCCGAGAAAGAAAAATATGGAAAAGTTAAGTATTAAAGCATGTATGTAAGGGTATTTATAAAAGATTTTTAAAATCCCTGCCACTGTTATGGCAAGCAAGTAGGACGCAATAGAGTGAGAAAAAAGATAGATTATAAATCCGAACACGGTTGGATATTGCATTAACGTATACAATCCTGTCGTTTCTAACAATATAGCGAGTAGTAATTTTATATAATCACTGACCATTGCAAAACTCCCCTATGGGTTTTATCTCTTCTACTTCCAAAAAGTCCATGTGTTTTGTTATCCTTTCTAAAAATCTTTCAACTCCTTCCTTTGGCGTTATGGGTAAAAGGACAAAAACTTTGTCTTCGTTTATACAAACCCTGTCTAAACCTTTAACCATGCTCTTTAGTTTAACCACTTCTTCCCTTCTTTCGGGAGGATATTCAAAAACAACCACAAAGGAGTCTATTCCGAGGCGTTCTTTTAGCAATTGCATCCTGTAAGCTTGTAGTTCAAACTCCCTATCGCAAAACTTTGTGCATGAAAAACCTGAAGTTTCAAAGGCTATGCTGTCTCCATAATGTTCCAGAAGAACCGTTATGTAGGATAGCACTTCCTCGTTTATGTATAGGAAATCCATATCCTTTATTGCGAGTAAAAACTTGCCCGCGTAAGACTCTGCCACCACAAGGGCTATAAAGTTAACCTCTTCGCTCATAAGATTTCTCAGTATGTCTTTGGGTGGGATGTAAAAGGATTTTTTCAGCTCCAAGGCTTCCTGAATCAAAGGGTCTTCTTTATCTACCTTCACACCGCCACCCCACTTTTCCAAAGAAATAAGCTTTCCATCTTCGTACTTGTAAAGCTCTGCGGATATAACGCCGAAGAAGTCTGATATCAGCTCCATGAAAGCCTTTGAAGAGGGAACGTTAAACCATTCCAAAATATTCCTTAAGCTGTAAGGAGAAAGCACAAACTGTCTTTCCAGCAGGTCGTATTCAAACTTTAGGCTAAAGAGCTCTCTCCGATAAAGCTCTATCATCTGCTCTGCATAGGTTTTATCTGCAAGTGCAAGCTTTATTTTTTTGTCCCATATGTGTCTGAATTCAGAAGACAAAAGGGCAAAAAGGAGATTCTGCAAGAAGGTATTTAGAGGAAACGGTTGGTAAAAGAAAAAGTATCCCGCGGAGAGAAAAGATATTAGCACAATAGCCCCAAAATACCCATAGTAAAGGGAAAGAGCAACCACTAAAAGGTTTATTAAGTCGTATTCACTTTTTATAAAGAATGGGTCCTCTCGGTTAAAATACCAACCCACAGCTAAAAACAAAGCAGTTAATAAAAAAATCTCTACAAATATAACACTCGTATAGTAATCAAACTTTAGGCTAAAGAGCTGTCTTTGATGGAACTCTTTCATCTGCTCTGTGTAAGTTTTATCTTTATCTGCAAGTGCAAGCTTTATTTTTTTGTCCCATATGTGTCTGAATTCAGAAGACAAAAGGGCAAAAAGGAGATTCTGCAAGAAGGTATTTAGAGGAAACGGTTGGTAAAAGAAAAAGTATCCCGCGGAGAGAAAAGATATTAGCACAATAGCCCCAAAATACCCATAGTAAAGGGAAAGAGCAACCACTAAAAGGTTTATTAAGTCGTATTCACTTTTTATAAAGAATGGGTCCTCTCGGTTAAAATACCAACCCACAGCTAACAAAAGAGTGGTTAATAGGAAAATTTCTGCGAATATAACCTTTTCAATCGTTATTCTTTCACCAAGCCTAAAAGCACGCATCAGAAAGCCCGGTTTAAAAGCTTTTGGGCGAGTGTTCCCAATGATTCATGCACCCAACCACTACCAGATACCGCAACATTTTTAACAAATCTGTTTTCTTTTGCGTCATAGACAAAGACGGTTATACTTACCGCCGGTTCGCCGTCCAAGCCTGTTTTGTATCTGAACTCATTGACGGAACCATACACTATGTATCTTGCCCCGTTCCTTACTGCACTTTCCTTTAACTTTTCAATCTCCTCTCCTGCAAGTTCCCTTTCCTTTATGGACCAAACCCTTGGGATCAGGTTGTAGCCCTTGCTTGCAAGCACTCCCTCTAGGATGGATGCCACTCTGTAGCCTGCGTAGGGTGTCTCTGTGTAGTTTTCAAAGGGTAGTACCGCATAGGGCTCTCCCTTCATAGGGAGAGTAGGCGTTTGATTTACAACCCGTGCACAGCCTACAATCAGGAAGAGAACCAAGACTGCAAAATATACCCTTCTCATTTTCACCTCCTTCTACAGTTTAAATAATAAAGCTTTTCTTTGCGGTGGCGAAATGTCTGCGTTAGACTATAACGGTTAAAGGCGCGCATAAACAAATAAAAGCTTTTTTTCATGCCATCCACTTCCTTTAATAAATAAATTATAACACATAACTCTGCCACTAAATATTATCTTAAGGGTCATTATCTACTCTCCTCTACTTTTCTTAGCTTTGGAGTGTGAATAAAGTAGTATCTGTAGATAAGATAGGGACCTATTACAGTTTCCTTTGTCCCACCCGTATTCTTACTGAAGGATAGTCCCACAGAGAAATTGTCTCTTCCAAAAACCGCACCACCCAAACCTATTTCTGTGGATATACCCAAACTGCCAAGGGAATTGTATGCTAAACTTGCATCAAAGAAAGGTCTCCAAAAGCGTGTGTATGAGTATTTGTGTTCAAAGCCAAAGGAAAATCCTAGACCAATGGTATAGTAGTTCTCCGGTAGCACCCTAAAAGCGGTAAAAGGAGAAAGTTGCTCTATAACTCCCTTGCTACCCGCTTTTTCCCTGTAATTGCCATAGCTATAGAACACTCTTAGTGTGTAATCAGGATAGCCAAACCTTAGCTTATATTGAGCTTGATTGTACGTGTAAAAGCCCGTTCCCAACCTTTTTATATCCTGTGAGTAAAACTCACTTAACTCTAAGCTGGAGTAAAAGCTAAACCTGCTGTAAGGAGTAAATGTTAGGCTAAGCTTAGCGTAGTTTTTTAAACCGCCAAGCTCAAGGTAAAGGCTTTCTGTGCTGGGCTGTCTGTATCCTACCTCAAAACCCGCCGATAATCCGCTAAATAGGTAGGACTCTCCAAAGAGACGGAAATTCGCCACCGACCTGAGCCTTTCCAACTGTCCTATTCCAAAGCCAAGGTATCCCCTATCAAACCGCCTGCGTAGGTAGATCTCTGCTTGATAACCCCCTACCTTTTGTCTTATGACTTGATCATCTTTATATGTGGGTTGAAAGGTGGAAGACCTAAACCCAACGGAGTAATTGGTGTCTCCCAATTTAGTTTCTACCTCTAGTCTTTCAACAAACTGTCCGTAAGCGTCTCTCTTTTGATGGGATACTTCCAAGCTTGCTTTGTTTGATTCTTGTACCGCCAAGTCTCTGAACTGTTTATAAAGCTGGTAGTCATATGGGTTTTCCTCCAGGCCCTTGAAGGCAAGCTCTAAGGCTCTCCTTGGCTGACCTACTCGTTTTAGGGCTTCCACCCTATCCCTTATGGGAAGGGCTTCTAACTTACTTTCTAAGAGTTGCAGTGCCAGATACCTATCGTCCTGCCAGAGGGCTAAATTTAGCCACATCCAAGGCTTTAGTGGATATTTGTATAACCTTTGCTGTATAATTGCCTTCTCCCTTTGCTCTTTTGAAAAGAGATAGGCAAAATATATATCTTTCCAAACTGCATCAGAGAGAACTCTCTTCGCCCTTTGGAGTTTTTTCTCAAAGACCTCTGGATTTTCAAACTCCATAGCCAAAGAGAGGTATAACCTCACTTTCTCAAGGTCATCCAGAGGTAATTCACTGCTCGTTAGCTCTCTGTACGCTTTTAGCTTTATAGCTTTGGCTTCCTCCTCCAGACCCATCACGTTAATAATGTCTGCATAGAGTAATGGATCCTTGGAACCGGATAGTTTGTAATAGCTTAGGGCGGTTTGACCCTGCTGTAAGAATATGTACGCTACTGCATAAGCTTGGGCTACTGAAGGATTCCTTGCGTATGCTTCATACTCCTTTAGGGCACTTTTTAGCTTTTCCACCCGTTGGGCTTCCACCAGGGAGTAGATGTAGAAGGAGACAAGCTCAGGAGTTTTAGCCTTTGCCAAAATTTTTTCTAACTCTTCAAGGGCTTCTTCCTTTTTACCAAGCTGTTGTAGAGCAAGCAGATAGGAAAGCACAGTGTTTACGTCATCCTGTAGCTTGTCTCTGTGGTCTTTAAAGATGGCAACGGTTTGATCGTATAATCCCAAAGCGTAAGAATAGTAAAAAGCGGTTTTCAAAAGTATTAGATCCTCAAACTTTTTGTAGCCCTCCAGCGCAAGGGAAACCGCCCTTTTTGAACCTCTTCTAAAGTATATTTCAGATAGTCTGATGTAATCCGCCACCTCACCCTTGGAAAGGCTAATTAACTGTTCGGAAGCTAAAGCTGTGGCGTCGTAATCTTGTAGCATCCAGGCAAGGTCGCTTAGGGTTCTGTAAAATTCCACATTATCCTCTTTGACACTTGGCAAAAAGTCCTTTAAAACCTTTAAGGCTTGTTCAAACCTCCTGCCCGAATAATAGATGTTTGCCAGAAGTAGCACACTTTTTTCATCCTTTCCATATAGTTTTATATATTCATCAATAGTTTCTTCTGCCTCTCTTTTTCTTCCCAACGCATTGAGTATTTGTGCCCTCATTAAAAGCATGTCTTTGGTTTTTAGAGTGTATAAAAGCTTTAAAAGCCCTTCCACATCTCCCAATTGGTCGTAGATATAGACCTTTACATTGGGAGGAACGGAAACTACTTCCATAAGTTCCTTGGCAATATCTATCCTATTAAAGGCGAGGGAGATTTCAAAGGCTTTTTTGGCAAGTTCTTTGTTTTTTGTGTTTTTGTAACCTTCGTAAAAAGCTTCCCCCGCTTTGTCTCCCATATTGTTCCAAATTAGCACCTGTCCGTATAGCTCCCACCACTTGGGATTTTGTGGAAATCTTTTAACCGCATCCTCAAGCACCCTTAGGGCGTTTTGTAGGTCGTTGGCACCCAAAAGGCTCTGAACTAAAGACTGGTAGTATTTTTCCTCTGTTTTGTATGGAGCACCTCTTTGGTAAGTTGGGCTTTTTTCTTTAGCAAAAAGGATCGCTGATGGCAAAAGGGAAAACACGATAATTAACTTACCCTGCACTATCTTTCCTGCAAGCTTATAAGTATTCATCCCATCCTCCCTGTTATACTTTCATTATATCATATCGTATTATACCCCGGGGGTTTTATTTGTTAAAATTACAGTCATGGAGCCGGGTGTCATTAACCCCATATACAGCCTTATATACAGCCTTCTGAGCCTTATCTTTTGGTTCATATTCCTTTTCCTCTTTTTGATGCCCGCTTTACGCAGGTACAGCCTTAACAAGGCAAGGGAAGCCCTCATCTCCACCCTTGAGGAGAAAAGAAACAGCAGGGTGATAACCCTCATACACCGACAAGAGAGCGTAGGCTTTTTTGGAATACCTTTCATAAGGTATATAAACATTGAGGACTCAGAGCAGGTTCTGAGGGCTATAAGGCTTACACCGCCAGATATGCCCATAGACCTTATCATTCACACGCCTGGAGGTTTAGCCCTTGCATCCACCCAGATCGCCAACGCCCTCGTCAGGCACAAAGGTCCCGTGAGGGTAATAGTTCCCCACTATGCCATGTCTGGTGGCACTCTAATAGCCCTCGCAGCGGACGAAATCATAATGGACCCCAACGCGGTGCTCGGTCCCGTGGACCCACAACTGCAGGGCATACCCGCTGCGTCCATACTAAAGGTTTTGGAGAAGAAGGATATAAAAGACATAGAAGACCATACCTTGATAATGGCAGACGTAGCCCAAAAGGCAATAGAGCAGATGGTGAATTATGTGGTTTGGCTTTTGATGGAAAATGGTATGGAGGAGGAAAGGGCTAAGGCTATAGCCCAAGAGCTCGCCACTGGCAAGTACACCCACGATTTTCCCCTAGGGGTTGATAAACTGAGGGAGCTTGGCTTGAATGTATCCACCGAAGTGCCAGAAGAGGTTTATCAACTGATGGAGCTTTACCCTCAGCCTATGGGTGCTCAGGTGCCTTCTGTGCAGTATATACCCGTGCCCTACAAAACAGAAAAGAAGTTATAATTTTATCCCATGGCAAAGGTGAAGGGTTTAAAGTGCAGGGAGTGTGGAAAGGAGTATCCTGCTGAACCTATCCATGTTTGTGAGTTTTGCTTTGGGCCCTTGGAGGTGGTTTATGATTACGAAGAAATAAAGAAGAACATCTCCAGAGAGAAGATAGAAAGAGGACCAAAGAGCCTTTGGAGATACATAGACCTTTTGCCCGTGGAGGAGCCCAAGGTAGGGCTTACCGCTGGATACACACCTCTGAAGAAGGCTGAAAATTTAGGTAAAGTCCTCGGTCTTAAGAACCTCTACATAAAGGATGACTCTGTGAACCATCCTACCCTTTCCTTCAAAGACAGGGTGGTCTCCGTTGCCCTTTCAAAGGCGGTGGAGTTCGGCTTTGACACCGCAGCGTGTGCCTCTACGGGCAACCTTGCCAACTCAGTTGCAGCGCACTGTGCCCAAGCTGGACTGAACTGTTTTGTGTTCATACCTGCAAACCTTGAATCTCAAAAGATCTATGGTAGCTTGGTTTTCTCCCCCACGGTGGTGGCGGTGGAGGGCAACTACGACGATGTGAATAGGCTGTGTTCTGAGATCGCCAACGAGCTATACTGGGCTTTTGTCAACATAAACATAAGACCATACTATGCGGAGGGTTCCAAGACCCTTGCCTTTGAGGTGGTAGAACAGCTGGGTTGGAGGGCACCGGATGCGGTAGTTGCTCCTGCTGCATCTGGCTCTTTAGTAACAAAAATATGGAAAGGGCTGAAGGAGTTAAAGCTCGTGGGTCTAATAGATGAAATGAACACCAGAGTGTATGGTGCCCAGGCGGAAGGTTGTAGTCCCATTGCCCAAGCTTGGAAGGAAGGCAGAGATTACATAAAGCCCGTAAAACCCAACACCATAGCTAAGTCCATAGCTATAGGCAACCCGGCGGACGGCATCTATGCCCTTCAAGTTACCAAAGAAAGCAGGGGAGATTGGGAAACTGCCACAGACGAAGAGATCATAGAAGGCATTAAATTGCTGGCGGAAACGGAGGGTATCTTCACCGAAACCGCAGGAGGAACTACCATTGCGGTCCTCAAGAAGTTGGCAGAAAGGGGTGCCTTCAAAGAGGATGAGGTAGTAGTAGCATACATCACGGGCAACGGCTACAAAACCTTGGAGGTCTTGGAAGGACATGTAAAGGAAACAATAAGGATCAAGCCGACCCTTTCGGACTTCAAAGAGAAGATTTTGGTTAGGGCTTGAGACTACTTGGGCTTTTTTTGACCTTGCTTTTTGTTTCTTGTGCCCAAAGGGAGGTTATTCCTCCCCTCTCCCTTGAGACCTTAGACGGGAGTGAGTTATCTCTAAATAAGTTTAAGGGAAAGAAGGTAGTTCTCTACGTGTGGAGTAGGACCTGTGCGGGACACTCGGAGCAGTTAAAACTTCTCAACGAGCTCACAGAGAAGAGAAAGGACCTTTACATCATATCTTATGCGGTAGCCATGGTGCGGGAGGATGTGGTCAAGTCTTACAGAGATATAGGCATAAGCCCTAAATTTATTACCGTTCTTGACCCGGAGGTGAAGTTCAACGATTACTACCGGATCGTTTTTCTTCCCTCCACCTATCTTTTTGACGAAAAGGGTAGGTTCATAAAGGCTTATCCAGGATTGCCAGAAGCTATTCTTTCTAACCTCAATAGTTCCTCCTCTAACTCCCTTCTTTTATCTTCTAAAGTGTCTTCTGGATTTACCTTTATCTCTTTGCCCACTAAAAGTTGGGCTTTTGTGAAGGGATAGGGAATTACAAGTCTGTCCCAGGTGTTGAGGCGGAAGAACTTTTCAAACTTTACACAGGCGGGGAGTATCACCGCACCGGTCTTTTGGGCTAAGAAAATGACCCCATCCTTTGCCTTGAAGGGCGGTCCCTTGGGACCATCTACCGTTATGGCTACGTTTTTACCCTCTTTCAATAGCTTCATTAGCTTTAAAAGTGCAGACCTTCCTCCCTTTTCCTCCCTTCCTTCCTCCGTGGAACCCCTAACAGTCTCAAAGCCAAATCTCTTTAGAAGACCGTCCGCTATGTCTCCATCCCTGAACCGGCTAACCAAGACCACTATACCCCTGTCTATGCCAAAAAAAGCCAAGGCTAAGGCGTATCCGTGCCAAAGGGCGTATATTTTCCTTTTGTCCTTATCAAAGTCGTGCCTGTTTTGCCACCTTATGGTCCTTGCCCACAACCTGAGAAGTAAGGATATGAAGGGCAAAAGAAGTATAACAAGTTCCCTTCTAAGTTTTCTTATCATTTTTCAAAGGCAATGTCTATGTTGTTTTTGAGCCACTTGGGATCAAACCAGTAGATAGGGTCCACCTCTTGCCCATGCACCAAGATCCCAAAGTGAAGATGGTCCCCCAACGCAAGCCCCGTTCTGCCCGTCCTTCCTATGACGTCCCCCTTCTTTACATACTGTCCTTCCTTGACGGAACTCTCCGAAAGGTGTCCGTAAAGGCTAAAGAGCCCAAGCCCGTGGTCTATCAAAACCACGTTGCCGTATATACCCAATGTGCCTACAAAGACCACAACGCCATCGTTGGAAGCTAGAACAGGTGCCCTTTCTACCGAGGCAAAATCGTAACCCATGTGCCTGCTCTGGCTAACCAGTTCTCCTTTGTAGTAATAGAATCTCTCAACGCCATAGGTTGAGAGCACCTTACTATTGGTTAGCCGTAAAAAGGCACCCTTCCAGAGTTTTACAGGCTCGCTCTTTTGAGTTATCTCAGAGAGCTTCTTTACATCCTTCTTTCTCCACTCTTCGTTTACCATCTTAAAGGCGGAGATGGGGTCTAACCCTTTGGCTTGTTCTCCCAAGAGAGGATAGATCACCGAGTTTATAAAGTCATCAGTTATCTCTATCCTTTCCTTTTTAAAGTTTGCCCTTTTGATGGCTATCCTTAAAGTTTTTTGGGCTGAGTTGCCCACCTGGTCTTTGGCAGTTATGAGTAGGTCTATGCCCCCCGCATCTAGAGGAGCAGGGAAAAGGGCAACATAACCCTCCGGAGAAACTGGAGTCATTAAAACCTTTTTACCATTCCATTCCAAAGATACCTCCACACCATTGCTTTTTACCCTCAAAACGCCCACGGAACCTTCCTTCAAGCTTGCAGGATAGGAAAGAATTTCAAGAGAAGGCGGGGTTAGGTCTACCTTTGCGTCAATGGTGTATTCCCTTTCTCTAAGGAAGCCTGCGCTTACCCATAGCTTGACCTTGGCATCTCCCTCCTTTATTCCCAAGGCTTTGGCGTTTATGCTTATCTTCAAAGAATCTGTCCCCTCTGGGAAATTTCCCTCAAAAACTTTGCAGTTCTTTCCTTCCTGCTCTACATAGAGCCTGGCGGATTTTACTTTGCCGTTTTTCACCTTTAGGTTATACTCGCCCTCCGCTGGGATGAACTTTAAAGACTCCACACCCTCCAACTGAGGTCTTCCCCCAAGGGAGAAAAAGAGGGCATAGAAGCTCAAAAGTAGCAAAGAGAGGATCGCGAGCCTTCTTATGAGTTTTAAGAAAAGGGGTCTTTTAGGACGCTCATAGGAGTAAGGTCTATACCTATACCTCACCAAAAACCTCCTGCAGGGAATAGACCTCAAGGCTTTTGTTGTGTTCTAAATAGCACCCTATCGCCTCTAACATAGCGTAGCCTCCTCTTACGGTGGTAGTGTAGGGAATGCCCTGCTGGACTGTCGCCCTGCGGATGTGGTAGGCATCAGACCTTGCCCTTCTGCCGGTGGGTGTGTTTATAACCGCCTGTACCTCTCCGTTTTTGATCATATCCACTATGTTTGGTCTTCCCTCGGAGACCTTTAAAACCTGCTTAACATTCAACCCCCTTTCCTTTAAAAATCTGTAGGTTCCTGCAGTTGCAAGTACCTCAAAGCCAAGGTCCAAAAATCCCTTTGCCAGCTCAAACACTTTGGGCTTGTCTCTGTCTGCCACGCTTATGAAAACTCTGCCCTCTGTGGGCAACCTACTACCGGCTGCAAGCTGGGCTTTGTAATATGCAAGACCAAACTTTCTGTCTATGCCCATCACCTCCCCCGTGCTCCTCATCTCCGGACCCAAAAGGGGGTCCACCTCAGGAAACCTGTTCCATGGAAAAACCACTTCCTTAACGGTGTAGTAATTCCAATCCTTTGGCAGGAAATCACTGCAGTAATGGACATTGCCTTTTTCAAGCCTTTCAAACACCTCTGGCACAAGTTCCCTTAGTTTTCTTCCCACGCACACCTTGGCAGCAAGCTTTGCCAAAGAATACCCTATGCTTTTGCTAACAAAGGGCACAGTCCGAGAAGCCCTCGGATTAACCTCCAAAACATACACCTCTCCATCCTTTACCGCGAACTGAAGGTTAATAAGCCCCTTTACCTTTAGGGCTTTGGCTATTAGTCTGGTTTGCCTCTTTATCTCCTCCACCGTATCCTTTCCAAGGGTGTAGGGAGGAATAGAGGCGGCGCTATCTCCCGAATGGACACCAGCTTCTTCTATATGTTCCATAACCGCACCTATCAAAAAGTCTTCACCATCCCCGATGGCATCCACATCCACTTCCACGCTGTCGGAGAGATACCTGTCCAAAAGGATGGGTCTTTGGTAGCTAACCTCCACCGCCTCTTGCAAATACTCAACTAGCTCCCCCTCTTCATAGACGATCCTCATGGCCCTGCCTCCGAGTACATAGGAAGGTCGCACAAGCAGTGGGTAGCCCAGCTCCTTTGCACGCGTCAGGGCTTCTTCTTTAGTTCTTGCAGTCAGGCTCTCGGGTTGCTTTAATCCAAGTTGGTTTATAAGGTCCCTGAACCTTTCCCTGTCCTCTGCTATGTCTATGCTCTCTGGGTCCGTACCCAAGATGGGAACTTTTAAGTTTCTCAAAGGTATGGAAAGCTTTAAGGGTGTTTGCCCTCCAAACTGGATCAGAAGTCCGTCAGGCTTTTCCCTCCTTATTATCTCAAGGACATTTTCCAGGACTATGGGCTCAAAATACAGCCTGTCTGCGGTATCGTAGTCGGTGGAGACGGTCTCCGGGTTGCAATTTACCATAACCGTCTGAACACCCTCTTCCTTTAGGGCGAAGATGGCTTGGACGCAGGCATAGTCAAACTCTATACCCTGACCTATTCGGTTTGGACCACTGCCAAGAATGATAACTTTCATTAAAAGGAAGATTTTAAACCAAAATGTTCCATCAACTCCTCAAGGCTATCAAAGGTAAGGTCTGGCTCAAAGTTCGCCCTCTTTAACTCATCCCTTGTATATTTGCCTGTGGTCATAAAGATGGTCTTTATACCTAACGCCTTGGCACCCAAGAGGTCTGTGTATATGTCGTCGCTTATGAGATAAACTTCCTCTCCCTCAAGCCCATCTAGGGCATAGTCTATAAATTCCCTTGAAGGTTTTCCAAGGTTTGGAAGTTCATCTGGGTAGTTGGTGGCGTGCTTTAGCATTAATGCCACACTGCCCGCACCGGGGAAATAAAGCCCATCGTCATCCTTTACGATCCTGCTCAGGTTCACTGGAATGATCTTGGCGGATGCCAAAAAGACCGCAGAGACAGCCAGCTTTAGCTTATGAAAGTCAAGGCTCCTGTCCTGGGCTACCACGACTCCTTGAACCCGATGGTCTTCAACTACCTCAATACCCTCTTCCATAAGATACCTCTTCACTGGTTCCATACCTATGAGTAAGACCCTTTTGATGTTCATTGACATCAGATACTTTGGCAGAACTTTAAGGGGGCTCACAAGGCGCCCCTCTTCCAACTCTAAACCCTTTTCCCTTAAAATCTTCATAATTTCAGAGGGTGGCCTTGTGGAGTTGTTGGATACTACCCTAAAAGGGATACCTTCGGACCTTAATACTTCAAGGAACTCCTTTGCCCCTTTTATAGGGTTAAGCTTTTTGTCTCCTACCAGAACGCCATCAAGGTCTATCAAAAAAATCTTCCCCTTCATTGCTTGAAAGGTATGCCGATCCAGACCTCTTCAAAGTCATCATTTCCCTCTTTTATATCTATTTCAATTCTACTAACATCAAATTGGGGGTATTTAGAGAAAATATAAACCAATTCATCTTTCAGCCTTTCTATAAAATTGGGCGGTAGTCCTTTCCTTTCGTAGGCAAGCACAAGGGTAAGCCTCCTTTTTGCCTCGTCTTTGCTTTTACTGTTTCCAAATGAAAAGTCCAAGATCATTGTCATCCTCCAAACAATTTTTGAAGAATTCCCTTCTTCTGCCCATAATATACCATGGGAACCTCTTCTCCCGCTATTCTTCTTGCTATATCCATGAGTGCCCTTGACGCGGGATAGTCTTCCAAAACAATGGGTTCTCCTCTGTTGGTAAAATCTACAAGCTTTGGTTCTTCGGGCACAACACCCAAGAGGGGTACCCTTAGAATTTCTACTATGTCCTCTACAGAAAGCATTTCACCCTTTTCCACCGCATCCCATCTTATTCGGTTTATTATAAGCTTGTAGTCGGTCTTTCCCATGTTTTCCAACAGTCCTATTACCCTATCCGCATCCCTTACAGAGGATACGTCAGGATTTACCACCACTAATGCAGTGTCTGCTGGGGAAGCTGCGAGCTGAAAGCCCTTCTCTATTCCCGCTGGAGAGTCTATGAATATGTAATCATACTGCACTGAACTTTTTATACCCTTAACAAGCATTAGCCACTTTTCTGGGTCCACAGCATCCTTGTTTTTGGTTTGATTGGCGGGCAAAAGCCACAGGCTAAAGCCCCTTTTGTCCTTGACCAAAGCCTTTTGAAAAGCTACCCTTCCTTCAAGGACATCCAGCACATCATAGACAATCCTGTTTTCCAGACCCAGGATCATGTCCAGGTTTCTCAACCCTATGTCTGCATCAATGCATAAGACCTTCTTTCCCATTTTTGCAAGTGCTACCGAGATGTTTGCGACCATGGTTGTCTTTCCTACACCGCCTTTGCCTGATGTAACCACAAAAACCTTTGTCATCTCTACACCCTTTCAAGAATTATAGCACCATCTTCCACTTTTGCAATCTCAGGATAGCCGGGGGATATCCTCTCCTCCTCGTTAGATATGGCTATCTTTCTACCTATTCTTATCTGTTGTGGTTCCATCCTTAAGGCCACCACCACTGCGCTTTCATCTCCGAGGGCTCCAGCTATAGCAATGCCTCTGAGAGTACCCATGACTATTATGTTTCCCGTTGCCACAATTTGGGCGTCCTTATTCACATTCCCAAGCACTAACACGTCCCCATTGTGCTCTATCCTTTGCCCCGACCGGAGATGCTTTTCTATGACCAAAAGCCTTGGTTCCGGAGCCCTCTTTTCTAAAGCCTTTTCAAGCTTCTTAATGTTCCTTACATCCTTCTTCGTTAAATACTCTTCAACTTTCTTTACCAAGGGGGAGTTCCCCTCCACCAAGAAGTAGGCACCCTCAGAGAGTTTAGAGTTGAACAATTTTTCTAACTGTTCAAAAACTACCGATTCCTCAGCCCCCTCAGAGATCCTGATCAAGAGCACTGGTAAAGTTATACCCTTTATCTCAATCATCTTTTTTTCAATGCTCCGGGGGAGGGACTCGAACCCCCAACCTGGTGGTTAACAGCCACCCGCTCTGCCCGTTGAGCTACCCCGGATGCAATATAAAATTATACCAAATTTTCCAAACCGTACTCCCTCATCTTACGCCAGAGAGTGGTTCGGTGTATGCCAAGTATTTTCGCCGCCAAACTCTTGTTTCCTCCCACTTGCTCTAAAACCCTTTTGATCCTCTCCTTTTCCTCTTCTTCCTTACCTTGGTGGTCCAACTGGAGGTCCTCCACCCTTATCATAGAACCCTTTGCGGTAATAACCGCCCTCTCTATTATGTTCTCCAGCTCCCTTACGTTTCCGTAAAAGGGATAAGAAAGTAGCATTTTCATTGCCTCGGGGGAGATGCCCTTTAGCCTTCCGTTGTATTTTTTTGGAGAACTTCTGAAGAAAGTGTTCCACCAATATGGGAATGTCCTCCCTTCTATCCCTCAGAGGTGGAATGGTTATCTTTATCACGCTCAGCCTGTAGTATAGGTCTTCCCTAAATTTGCCCCTTCGAACCAACTCCCATAGGTTTTTGTTGGTGCTGGCTATGATCCGGACGTTGGCTTTGCGAAATTTGGTGTCTCCGAGCCTCTCAAACTCCCTGTCTTGAACTAAATGCAAAATCTTTGCCTGAAGGCTCAGGGGCATGTCTCCTATTTCATCCAAAAGTAGCGTTCCTCCCTCTGCCAATTCTACCTTTCCGGACTTGTCCTTTAGAGCTCCGCCTCTAAGAGTCCCTCCGGTATTGCACTGCAGTTGATCTTCACAAAGGGTTTGTCCCTTCTGGGAGAGAGGTAATGTATGTATTTAGCCAGAAGGTTTTTACCCGTTCCCGTCTCTCCCTCTATTAACACGTTGGTATCGTACTCCGCCACGCTTTGGGCAAGCTCAAGGACCTTTTGCATAGCCTTGCTTTTGAAAACAATAGCGTTTTCTTCCCCGATGGTACAGCTCAGTACCTCCTGAATGGGATGCAAAGATACTACATACCCAAAGCCGGAGCTCATGGGGGACACCAGCACAGAAGCCTTCTGCTTTCCGCAGGGTGTTTCCACATAAACATCCGCCCTTTCACCCTCCGGCGGTAACTCCTCCAAGGAGAGTTCTATAAGCTCCTTTATGTTCTTACCTACCAAGCTCTCTTCCTCTTGCCTGCATAGCATCCTATGGGCTGTTTTGTTGTGCTCCAGCACATAGCCCTCCTTATCCACCACAAGGATTGCTTCCACTATGGAGTTAAGTATGGCTTCCTTGTGCGCCCTTTGCCTTTCTGCCTCCACTATACAATGGACCACATTGCTAACATCCCTGAAGGTTTCCACAAAGTAGGCATTCTTTACAAAGCTCATGCTCCAGCACACATGCCTGCCAGAGGCAGTCTCCACATCATAAACCTGAACACCCTCTCCCTCCTCCTTTACAAACTTTGCAGGACAGCTTTCGCAGATAGAAAAGAGCCCCCTGCACCCTTCCCCTATTTTTAACTTGTCTCCTAAAATCTCTTTGGCAGATGGGTTTGCATAAACGACCCTAAACTTTTGGTCTATAACAAGGACCCCCTCAAAAAAGTTTTCAAAGACCTCAAAGTCCATCAGGTTTTATTTTATGTCCCAGTCGGTGGGAATGTTGCCCATCATCTTTAAACTACCCTCAAAGGCGGACATATACTTCATGGCGGTGATCATGGAGCCCTTGAACTTTAGCCTTTTTGTTAGCAGGGCAGCCTTTGGTCCTATATCTCCTGTTGCAAGCTTCTTCCAGTTATCCAAGCTTGCCCAAAGTTCAAAGTCGTAATCCTTTGAGTCCGCCTTCCCTGCTTCAACAGCCTCTCCGTTTTTCACTATAAGATGAACTGCGTCTCCTTCTTTCCCCTCTATGTAATACTTTATGCTGGCGGAAAAGTCCTTCAATTCCTCTTTGAGCTTTTGGTTTTTGTTCCACTCCTCTTTGTAAGCCTTTATCCAATCTTCCGAAAGGAACTTGTACATTTTCTCCTCCTTTAAAAAGGGGGCGGGCGTGCCCCCGCATGGTTTTATTTACCTGCCACTTCCCTTAAAACCTTAAATACTTCGTTAAAGGACACCTCCTCGTTGTTAACAAAGACGCCCACATTGCCCACCACGCAAACCGAATACTTGGGACCGGTCAGAGCCCAGCCTATCAGAGGTGTCCATTCTTGACCAGAGAAAGCTGTCCAGCCCTGAGTTTCCATCTCTGCCATCAGTGTGTTAGCTGCACACATCATCGCAGCCATCGCTGCGTGCTCTTCAGATATGTTGCCCTTGTAGGCAATTAGCTTACCATCGGGAGAAAACTCTCCCGCAGCCCAAACGCCCTTTACGCTCATAAGCCTGTCCAAGTCTGCCATGGCACTCACCTCCTTTTAAATATATTTGGACAATACTTCAAAAGTTTTGTCAAAGTCTGCCTTATCAAGCTCCACAAAAACACCCACATTGCCCATTATGCAGGCGGCGTATTTTCCACCGGCTACCGCAAAGCCGTACACAGGGTAAAAGCCTTCTTGACCGGTGTATGCACTCCAGCCCTTTGCCTGCATGTTGGCCATGAGCTTGTTGGCAGCGCACATCATGGCTGCTATCTCCGCAGCCTTTTCGTTAATGTCGCCGTAGTAGGCAATCAGCCTACCATCATCTGAAAATATCCCAGCTGCAACAGCGCCGGGTATGGACATAAGCTCTTTTAGCTTGATTAGTGTTGCCTTGGCTTACACCTCCCTAAAGGTTTTTCACTTAATATACATGTACATGCAAAAATGGTGCCAAAAGGGTACAGTTTTAAAAGGCTTTATTTTCAAGCCTTTTAAGAGGGCACCCTTTCAGATAGTGTTGCATTTTGCAACATATGATGCAACAGCCTTTTAGGTGAAAATATTCATTATGAAACTGCGGGTTCAGTACAGAGGAAAGGAGTTGGAGTTGGAGTTTGAAGGGGACAAGGTAAAGGCAAGAGACCTTTTAAAGGCTATGAATCTCTCAAGGGAGTATGCCTTTGTGGTGGTCAATGGAGAAGTGGTGGAGGAGGACTATTACATAAAAGAGGGAGACCAAGTGCGGGTGATAAATGCCATTTCGGGAGGGTGGGGTTAAGATTAAAAACTTATGAAAAGATGTGCTAAGTGTTCCCAAAAGGCGGTTGTTTATTTGCCCCACCATAGGATTGCCCTGTGTAAAGAGCATTACATTGAGTGGTTTGAAAGGAGGGTGGAAAGGACAATAAGAGAGTTTAGGATGTTTTCAAAAGATGATAGGGTTTTAGTGGCGGTATCTGGTGGAAAAGACAGCCTTTCCCTCTGGCATGCCCTTCATAGACTCGGCTACCAAGCGGATGGGCTCTACATAAACTTGGGCATAGGAGAGTATTCCAACCTATCGGAGGAAAAAGCCAAAAAGTTTGCCCAGAGCTTAGGAAGGACCCTGCATGTAATAAGGCTCAAGGATTTGGTGGAGGATATACCAACCATAAAAGAGATAGAGAAAAGGCCTGCCTGTTCTGTGTGTGGAAATCTCAAAAGGTATTACATGAACAAAAGTGCCAAAGAGCTTGGTTTTTCGGTGATCGCCACAGGGCATAACTTAGATGACGAAAGCGCCACCCTCATGGGAAACGTCCTCTCTTGGAACTTAGGCTACCTGCAAAGGCAGTATCCGGTTTTAAAAGAGGGCAATGGCTTTGTGAAAAAGGTAAAACCACTGTGCCTTATTACAGAGAAGGAAAGCGCCCTGTATGCCCTTCTTTCCGGCATAGACTTTGTGGAGGAAGAATGTCCCTACTCAGTAGATGCCTCTTCAATTGAGTATAAGCTTTTGCTCTCTCAGATAGAGGAAAAGAGTCCCGGCACCAAGCTTAGGTTCTACTTAGAGTTTTTGAGAAAAATCCAGCCCCTTCTCAGGCGGGAGGAAAAACTTGAGCTAAAGCCATGTTCTATTTGTGGTGAGCCCACTTCTGCAGACGTATGCACTGTTTGTAGGCTAAAACAAAGGCTCACCCTCTCTGGAAAAGGACAAGGTTCCTAAAGACTTTACACAGCTCAAGGACCCTCTCCCTTGTCCTTTCAAGGCTTTGGCTGTTGTCTATCACATAGTGGGCTCTTTTTAACTTCTCTTCGGGTGGAAGTTGCTTTTGCCACCTTCTTTCGAAGTCCTCCAAGTACATACCCTTGGCGAGGACCCTCTGTTTGCAAAGCTCATAGGGTGCATAAACCAAAACCACAAAGTGGTACCTGCCTTGTGTTTTTTTCTCCAAAACCAGGGAAGCCTCCACCACTGCTATGGCGTGCTCGGGAAGTTTTTTAAACTCCTCCTCCAATCGCTCATAAAGGGCAGAGTGGGTGATCCTTTCCAAAAGCAATAGCTTTTCTCTGTCTGCAAACACAATGTCCGCAAGCTTTTTCGTGTTTATGTTTCCCCCTTGGTCTAATATTTCATTCCCGAAGGCTTTCAGAACCTCTTCGTACACCTTTCCCCTCTCTTCATAAAATCCCTTTATTATGCGGTCTGCATCAAAAACATAAAAACCGCATTCTTTGAAAAACTCCGCTACAGTGGATTTTCCAGAGCCTATGTTGCCAGTTAGGGCTATCTTGAGCATTGAAAATATATTACAACGTCCTCAAGAGTGCCCATACACCTTTGAGCAGGTAATGGAGTATAAACCTTGGGTGGGATTAGCTTAGCAAAATATGACAAGACCTTTCCAGAACAGAAATAAGACTGTAGCCCTCTAAGGGATCGTTGCCTACGGAAAAGACGCCGTGTCCTCTTACTACCACAAGTTTTGAATTTTTTAGTTCTTCTGAGACCGCACGGGCAAGTTCAAGGCTACCCGAAGGATAATCGGGCAGAACTTTTACGCTACCTAACAGGGCTTTTCCTTCCGAATCAATGGGTTCTATCCGATCCAAAGACATGGAAAGGATCACCGCCCTTGGTGGATGGGCATGAACCACCGCCCTGTGGGAGGTTTGCAGGTATATTTCTCTGTGCACCACCCACTCAGAAGATGCCCTCTTCTCAAGGATGCTTTCGCCGTACAAGGGCAGTTCTATTATGTCCTCCAAAGAAAGTTCTCCCACATGCCTACCCGTTCTGGTTATTAACACACTCCCATCCAGCCTTACGGAAATGTTTCCCGCCCTTGCATCCACAAGCCCTTCTTTGTACAAAAGTTGTCCTGCTTTGATAATTTTTAGCTTGTAATACAGCATTTTTTGTATTATAATAAATAACACTAGAGCCGGTAGCTCAGCCTGGTAGAGCAACGGACTTTTAATCCGTGGGTCGAGGGTTCAAATCCCTCCCGGCTCACATTACAAAAGCTTTTCTTTGCCCTTACCCTTCAATATCCTAAGCTCTGCCCTTGCAATAGCCAAGTCTCCCTCTTCTATGTTCTTGTTGATAACCGAACCTCCCGCAATGTAGGAGTAATCGCCAAGGGTGACTGGTGCAATTATGAGGGAGTTGCTACCTATGAAGGCATTCTGACCTACCTTACTCCGGTGCTTTTGCTTTCCGTCGTAGTTGGCAAAGACCACTCCCGCCCCTATGTTGGTACGATCACCTATTTGGGCATCACCTATGTATGCCAAATGCTTAGCGTTTACATGGCTACCAATCTCGGAGGCTTTAACCTCCACGAAGTTTCCTATGTGGGAGCCTTCCCCTATCACGGAATGATTTCTGAGATGGGCAAAAGGTCCCACAATGGCCCCGCTCTTGATGTGAGAGTCTCTGATAATGCTGTAGGGTTCTATGACCGCGCCCTCTTCCACCACTGAGTTTTCTATAACGCTTCCCCTACCTATACGCACTCCTTTACCTATTTTTGTGTTTCCTCTTAGGGCTACGCCCGGCTCTATTTCCACCTCCCCCTCAAGCACCACGGAGGGCTCTATCCATACGGTTTCTGGCTGGTGGATAGTGTTGCCTTCCACTGCAAGCCTTTCTAAAATTCTCAGTCTTATCACGTTTTCTGCTATGGCGAGCTCCCATCGGTTGTTGACACCCATGACCTCCGCCTGATCTTCCGCCATAAAGCTCCTAACCACATAACCTTTTTTGTGCATCAAGGCTATTGCCTCTGTCAGGTATAACTCTCCACTCTTTGGGCTGGGCTGGACGGAAAAGATCACATCCAAAAGATGAGGGCAGTAAAAGAAATATACACCGCCGTTTATCTCCCCGATCTGCTTTTCTTCAATGGTAGCATCCTTTTCCTCCACTATTTTTATCACGTTCCCCCTCTGGTCCTTTATAACCCTGCCATAGCCCGTTGGATCCGGAAGAAAGCCCGACAGTAGCAGGGCACTTAATTTTATGTTCTCGTATTCTTCCACCAACTGTATGTATCTTTGCATGTTCTTTATGGTTTGAACTTTTACCAAAGGGCTGTCGCCGTTTATCACCAAAAGGTAGTCTTGGTAATCCCTCCAAAAGTCCAGGGCAGAGATCACTGCATCTGCGGTACCACCCTTTGGGTTTTCCTGATGAAAGAAGGAGATGCCATCCTCTCCCTCAAAGACCTTTTTTACCTCCTCCGCCTGATGACCAACCACCACGCCAATTTCCCGAAAGTTCAACTCCCTCAAGGTGCGTAGCACGTACCAGAGCATGGGTTTGCCAAGGATGGTGTGCAGAACCTTTGCCTTCTGGCTTTTGAACCTACTTCCCAACCCCGCTGCAAGAATCAAAGCTCGCATGTAAAAATTATAAGCTTAAGACAGCTCAAGCATCCTCTCTAGAGGTCTTCTTGCTTTGGCTATTATTTCCTCGTCCAGTACCACTTCGTTTAGCTCCTCCTTTAGGGTTTTGTAAACCAAGGGCAGTGTTATAGCCTTCATGGTACAACAATACACAGTTCCGCAATAGTTCATAGATTGGGGGAATATATACTCCTTGTTAGGGTTTTTCTTGATAAGGGTATGCTTTAGACCTACCTCAGTGATGACAATAACCCGGTCTGAATCGCAGGTGGTGGCGTAGTTTATGATCTGGGAGGTGGAGCCCACAAAATCTGCCATTTCAATGACTTTGGGGTGGCACTCGGGATGTACCGCCACTTTAGCATCTGGAAACTGTTGCTTTAGCCTTTCAAGCTCTTTGGCGGTAAATTCAAAGTGTGGGGGACAAAAACCCTGCCATATAACAAACTCCTTATCGGGCACATGTTTTTTTACCCAATTGCCCAAGGCTTGGTCTGGTATGAATATGATCTTTTTGCTCTGCAACTTTTGGACAACCTTTATTGCGTTAGCGGAGGTGACGCACACGTCGGACACCGCCTTTACATCTGCGGAGGTATTCACGTAAGCTACCACCTCGCCGTCGGGATGCTGTTCTTTCAGCTTTAAAACCTGTTCGGGTCTTATCATGTCCGCCATAGGACAGCCTGATTCGGGGTTTGGATGGAGCACCTTCTTTGTAGGGTTCAAGATCTTTGCGGTCTCGCACATGAACCTAACTCCGCAGAAAAGGATGATGTCCGCATCCGTTTGGCTTGCCTTTCTGGAAAGTTCTAAGGAATCTCCCACGAAGTCCGCAACGTCCTGCACCTCCGGTCTTTGGTAGTAATGGGCAAGGATCACTGCGTTCTTTTTCTTTGCTAAAGACCTTATCTCTTCCTGAAGTTCCTTTATATCCTTAGGGCTCAGTGTTTCCTCTTTGGCAATTTCAAAGGTAAGCATAGAAATTAAGTTAATCTCCTTGAGCCAGCTTGCAAGCCTTAAAGACCTCCCAAATAGCAATGGCACCAGCGGAGGACACGTTCAAGGAGTTGATCTTGCCCACTATGGGAATGGAGACCACCAGGTTTGCCCTTTCAAGGACGCTTTTGGAGACGCCTTCTCCCTCTGAACCGAGTACCAAAGCACAGGGCATAGGAAATTGCACCTTCCTTATGTCCTCTCCTCCTCTTTCCACAACCACCACTGAACCACCCATTCTTTGAAACTCTTCCAAAGCCCTCCTTAGGCTTGGCACCCTGCTAAAGGTAAGGTGAAAGACCGCACCAGAGCTTGCCTTTACCACTGTTTGATTTATGGGAACGCTCCGGTCCTTGGGCAAAAGCACGCCAACCCCACCAAAAACTTCGCATGTTCTTATGAGATTTCCTGCGTTCTGTGGGTCCGTTATGTGGTCCAAAACCAAAAAGAAGCTGTTCTTCTCAAAGGCTTTTTTAAAAAGTTCCTCCGGGGGAACCAAGGGCACAGGGCTGATAATGGCAACGATTCCCTGTGTCTTTTTTGTGCCAGCCAGCTCCTCAATCTTTTGCCTTGGCACCCTTTGGATCTTTATTCCCTTTTCTTTGCAGAGCTTTACCACCTGATGGGGAGGATGCCCATCATGGGCTACCAAAACCTTCTCAATGGGTCTGTTTGCCCTGAGGGCTTCCAAAATGGGATTTTTACCGTAAACGATCATATCTCCGAAAGCCTCTGCTTTATTGCGTCAATAAGCTTTTTGTAGTAGCCCTCTATCTCCTTGGCAAGATCCTCGTACCCCTCCTCTTCAGCCCTTTCCAGAAGAGGGGCAACAAAGTTTTCAAGCTGTAGGGTGTATTCCTTCAGGTCTCCTTCCAGCTCTTCCCGCGTGTAGTCCTCTATGGTTAAAACATACCTCTGATAGGTTATCTTAGCAAATCGGAGAATATCTTCCAGCTCCCTTTCCAGGTCTCCTCTGTTTGAGCCCGCCTGAGGCTGTTCTAAAAAATCCCTCATCGGGACGTCCCCCTAGCCTCAAAGGGAACTAACCCTTTCCTCACCCTATCCCACACCCCTTCCACCAACACAGGCTTCAGAGGAGAAAGGTCCCTTGGCAAGACCTTTCCAAGGATAGGGAAGAGAAGGGCTACCTTCAGAACTTGCCAAACACCTTGAAGGGTAGTTTTTGCTACCCTCCCCTGCTCGGGATTCCTTCCGTTGGCTTCCTCGCAGGAGCTTGGCTCACTCTGAAGGCTTTGTATGAGATTAGCTAAAAGTTTCTTTGAATTCTCTACACTCCTTAGTTCGCTTTTTAGTGCGTTTCTCTTGTATTCGTTGCTTTCCTTCTCTATGAGTTCCACAAGGTCCTTTTCCCCCTCTTCATACCTCTTTAGAGCAAACTCTAAATATACTTTGTCTTTCAAAAGCCTCTCGTAATTCTCAGGCATGTCCTCTTTAAAGCCCAGTGCTCTTCTCCCTATCACATAAGCACCAGCTACGTCTTTATCTACGCTTAACTGCGGTGCATACTTTAGCATGCCTATGACTGATGTATAGGCGGGATTTACCTCTATCACTTCCACTCCCTTTAACATTGCTACCCTCTTTAGCTTTTGCATAAACTTTTTGGCATTCCAGTGATGAAGCCTTTTTCTTAACTCAGCTTTCCCATCTCCACGCATTCCCTTTTTGAGTTTCTTTAGGTTCTCTATGGCTATAGCTTTACCTTTCTGAATGGCTAAATCTATTAACTGATGGGTTAATATCCACTCTTGGTGGTCTTTGCTGTTTTGGGAAAGTCCTAAAAGGTGGTGTAAGCTGATGGTTTGATAGCTTAGTAGTTCTCCAGTTTTTGAGACTCCCGCTATGGCTAAGTGTATGGGTGATGCGTTTGTGTCTATGGCTATTACTCCGTTTTCTTTGGTGTATCTAACTTCAGGCGTTGGGATTTCAAAGGATACACTTCCATAAACTTCTCCATCTCTTAGTTTTAACTCCACTGTGTAAGGAAAGTAGCTTTGAGTTTGCCAACTTTCTAAAAGCATAGCCATAAAGGTGAGCCACTTGTCTTTGCTGTTGCTTGGCTCTCTTAACACTTTTGCGTAGACAAACTCTCTGTTTCCTGTGGTAATTCTAAGGTAAATCTGTCCTTTTAGGTCTTCAAATCTCATTAGTCTGTTTCCTTTGTCTGCCTTTGACCCGATGCTTACAAGAGTTCCTTGTCTTAGTTCTCTCCACTGCTTTTTAAGTTTTTCTCTTGCCTTTCCTGAAAGATGATTTTTGCAAAGCTTTTCAAAAAGTCTTTTGCCTCCAAAGACCACTGGTTTATCTGTGGGATACTGCTTAGCTTTGTATATGGCTGAGTCAATATATCTGGTTGGTAGTTCAGGGAATAGTTGTCTTAGTCTTTGATATATTTGGGCATGTGGGTTTCTTGTTTTCTCTTTTTCCAACTCCTTTAGCATGTTGTATGCCACTCGGATGGCAGAGGATTGCTTACGCATCAGCTTTATGAGTTTTTCTCTATCTTCCCTTTTCAGTTCAAGCTTGAATTGAAGGCTAACAAACATCAGGGTTAAATTTTAACTTTAAAACTCTTGTGTGTCAATGGGTTTGGATTTTTAGAACAGTCTCAGCCTGCCCTGGTGATGTCTCCCATAGAGAATATAATATAGGGAGTTTTTGTGAAGTATTTGTGAAGCTTTGATTTTTTTGTTTTGCCTGGAATAAAATTAAACATAACCCTCTATGGGACCGGTCCCGGGAGGGAAAAACTTTATGGGAGGTGTAGCCATGAGGCAACGGAAGGGTTTCACCCTAATTGAGTTGCTTGTAGTTATAGCCATCATAGCCATTTTGGCATCCTTGGCAATACCGCAGTATCTCAGCTACCAAAGAAAGGCAAGGGTAAGCTCCTACGCGGAGCCGATAGCAAGGGGTTGTATGCTGGATATAGCATCATATTGTATGGAAAATGCAGGTCAAACCGTAAACACTAACCAGCTGGCTAACTGTGCAAACACTTCTATTACGGTAGCTGGAAGTCAGACGGTGAATCTTAATCGACCGGATACCGTTAACTGCCAACCTGATGGACAAGTTCCCGATACCGTTGAAGTAATCGCAACTATTCAAGGTATAGATGACTACCAGGCAAAGTGCAAACCAGAAAACCAATCCGTTAGATGCACGGTAGAGAAGAGGCCATAGTAAGATAACCTAACCCTCCAGCCCCCTTCTGGGGGCTTTTTTATGGAGGTAATTATGAGGAGGGGTTTTACCCTTGTAGAGCTTTTGGTGGTTATTGCCATTATTGCCATCCTTGTTAGCATTGCAGTTCCCCAATACCTAAACTACACAGAAAGGGCAAGGCTTGTGTCTTATGCCCTTCCGATGGCAAGGGCTTGTATGGCGGATGTGGCTTCCTATTGTTCTACAGACCCTCCCTCAGCTGGAACGGAGACCTACTCAATAATCGGAAATTCTGCATTTCCCAACTGTGTGGCAAACCGCACCACTCCGGGTGGGACTGTTTATTTTACTGTAGTTGAGGCTTTCCAATGCTCAAACACGGGACAGTTGGTTGCTGGAAAGCTACACGCTTACTTTTCTGCCACTGGGCAGAGGCTGGTGTGTCAGGTGGATGTTAGACCCTTTCGGTGCTTTGTTGAATGAAAGACTATCTCACCCAAACCGCCTCAACCCTTGACTTTGAGCTTTGAGGACCGTCAGCCTCAGAGATGATTAAGTATATGTATCCTCTTCCGCCCGTTTGAGGTCTGGAGTAAGCAACCCCAGCTACAACCTCTCCCGGTGGAGGAGCATAACCCTTCAGGCAGATTGTTATCTTGTTTGTAAAGGTTTGCGTTGTTCCCGAAAGGCGGTAGTTTAGGTTTGATGTGCAGCAGTTTCCATCAGAAGTCCAACCAGCAGGGCACCCAAGCCGGTCCATGGTATCAAAAAGACCGCTCTTTATCTGCAAAACTGCATAATTAACACCACCCGCTGCAGCCTCTCTTGTGGATGTATAGACCCTTACCCTTTCTCCGGTTAGCATTGTGCGTGTTAGTATATAGTAAAGCCCACCGATAACAATGGCTATCATTATGCCCGTGACCAAAACGGATATAAGTGCCACACCCCTTACTTTCTTATATTTCTTAGAGGTATGTCCTCTTCCACGAGCTTCCATCTATACCACCTCCACTCAGGGCTTATTGTTATATATCCACACTGCTCAAAGCGGTTAGGTGGGTCCATGGGTGTGTCCATCTTTCCACCCACCTGCATCAAAAGGCAGAGCCTTATGGCACGCAGATTGTTTATATCACCAATGGTTGTTGTGTAGCCTTGACCGTCAAAGTATCTAACCCTAAAGACCGCAATGCAGGATGCAATGGGTTGTCCAACCGCATCACCGTTTACTTGCTTTAGTAAATTGAAGGTGTTTGGTGCACATTCCTTTGGCAGGTTTGCACTGCTTAGATAGTATCTAACCGCAAAGTCGCCAACTGAAGCCCTGTTTCCCATGGTAAATATCAGTACGTTCGGTGAGTTGCAACTGGTGGTAGCCTTGCTTGCCATATTAAGACAAAGAAGATTTTCTCCTGTTGGTGGGTTGTTAGGACAGTTCTCAAAGGTCCATCTACGCCCTTGAGTTGCTACGTTTCCAGAACCATCCCTTACCCACCAACAGCCAGAATTTCTAAAGCTTCTGGTGGCAAGGTTCAAAAAGTAAAGTTCATCACTTCCAGAGAGACAGTTAAGGGCAATACCCACAACAGAGTTGGAACCAGCAAAAGCGGTAAGCCCATTGCAGGCGGGTGTGCCCAAGTTTAACCTATCCACAGGGACGCCAAAGCCTATACCCTCAAGGTCTTTCCTGAGGCTCGTCAAAAGCACTTCCACATCCTGCTCGTTCTTTGCAAAAAGAGACTGTCTTATGGTTTCTCTAACCAAGCTTCTGTAGGCAAAGAAAATTCCGCCCGCAGATAGGGCAACTATGGCTATAACCACCAGAAGTTCCACAAGGGTTATACCTTTTCTTCTCATCTTGTATCCCTCATAACCGGTAATGAAATATACTTGTATCTCCCCTTGGTATCAAAATACCAAACTATCACACCAGCAACCCTTCCCACCTCTAAATTGGTGGCAGGGTTAATAAGCTTCGCCAAAGTGGTTCCAGCATATATGAACCTTCCCCTATACTTCTCACCGCATGTAAAGGTGGCATTGTTAATTTGAGTGCCATCTGCATAACAACAACCACATCTACTCCCATCACAATTGCATGGTCTTATACGCAACCATCCTGCGGTATCGGTGGGGTTTGTTTTGAAATTCCCATTCAGCCCATTGTAGGGGTCATAAAAGTCCGCTATTCCATCACCGTCTAAGTCTTGCACCTCAAAGGTGCAGTTTCCACTGTCGCACCGAGCGAAGCCCCAGTTGTAGGGATAGGTGTATCGTGCATCGCAAAGAAAGGGATTTGTGCTGTTTGACAAGCAAGATGTGGCATTCGTATCTAACTTGGCAGTTTGTATTTGGGAGGACATCTTGACGGCAATTTCGCTTGCCTTGTTTTTTAGCCCGTTGTTTATTTGATAGTCCATGTAAAGCAGTATCCCCTTCAAAAAGCCCGTCATGAGTATAAAAAGGATCACAAAGGCAACCAAAAGCTCTATTATGGTAAAGCCTTTTTTATTCATACCTTATCCTCCCAACGCTATCTACGATCACGGTTCTACTTCCGTAGCTATTCCTTAGGGTAATGTTGCCAGCCCCTATGCCACAGCTCCAGTTTAGAGGATAACCCCTTCTATCAAAGAGAACATAAAAATCCGCCTGAGGCAAAACACCGGGTGGAAATGAGACCAATCTCTGCGTGGTTGCATCGTTTGTGCAAGATGGATTGGCGTCCCTTGGGCATCCACTACCGACGGTGGCAGGATCAACCGCAAAGATTTTGTATTGGCTTACACCCCCACAGAACCTCACACCCCAGATCATGTTGGAGGACATAGACCTAAACTGAGCCTCCTTTAGGTCGTTGGCAACTTGGGTCATCGCAGAATAAAGCCTTTGCCTCTCCACAAGATTTCTTAAACCCAATATGCTGGCGCTGGCAAGTATGGCAATTATAGCCATAACCACCAGCACCTCCATTATGGTTATACCTTTTACTTTTCTATCCATAGCAGGAACTTCTCCTCCGCAGTTGTAGCCTTTTGCTGTGTCATCCTAAGCACCACTCCAGTGGATATTTGGGCGAACTTCTCCAACTGTTGGCTTGCCTGAGAAGATTGCAAGGCTTGGAAGGGATTGCCTATGGGTGGAATCCCTTGACCCACCGAGATCTTCTGTAGTAATTGGGCAGACCGTCCTACTTCAATGGTTCCGCTCACCACGTTCGGAGAGAGCACAGAAGGTCTTGGGAAAGGTCTTCCTGTCTTGTAATAGACAGATATTAAGTTTGAACTGCCTTCCATCTGACAGATGTCCTGCGGTGGCACATAGGTTAGGGCATCCACTATACCACCTATAACAAGCGGTTGTGAGTAAATAGCCTCTCCCGTCAGCCTGTAATACCATCCTATTGGTGGTTCGGGAGGCACGCTACTACTATACGCATCATAGACTACATTTTGCATTCCACAACCGCTGGCATCACACATACAGACCTGTTTTACCTCGGTTATTGTTATCGTGAGGGGCTGGTTTGTTATATCTGTGAGCTGGGCTCTTGTGTATGCAGTAGGACATGTGCCACTGTTCCAGTTCTCATCCTTGAAGCCTATGAGGTAGTTATCGTAAGATATAGCCTTATCGGAACTGTCCATTACATACCTACCCGTTCCAAAGAATACCCACAGTTTGCCGTTTTCATCTTTCGTAAAGCTGGGGGCACCAAAGACAGGAGGAGTGTTGCCCGCGGTCGCAAAGGTGCTAAGGTCTATTGCGGTGCATATATCGCTTGAGGTCAGGGCAGACACAGATTTGTAGACGGTTCCAGACTTCAAACTCAGTCTGTAGAAATTGCCCCAGACATTGCCCGTGTTGGTCTTTCCATAAGCTCCAAAGTAAATTAAATCGTCCTGATAATCGTTATCCACATCCACCACCGCAATATCTCCCACTGCAAAGCTCACACCACCAGTGGCTGGAATGTTTATCTGATTAACAATGTTCCCGCTCCTCAAGTCTATAAAGTACAGCTTGGGCTGACTTGTAAAGCTTGTTCCTTCAGGGTTTAACGGCCCGCTACCTATAACTACATACCACTCGCCGTTTTTGTTGGGGTCTCCAAGACGCACCACTGCGGGGTAAGAGGTGGTTAGCGTTCCATCAGGAAGAGATACTTCCCACAGAAGGGTAGGTTGGGCGCTTGTGCCGTTTAGCCAATCGGTCAGGTCAAGGGCAAAGACAGAGGAAGAGAAGGTCCCTGCACTTGTTGTTATAGCCTTGCCACCAAAGCCCATTGTGCCGATCAGGATGGTTCTCCAACTGCTTACCGTTTTGTCTGCGTTAGCAGGACCGCCTATTGATGCATCAAATATCACGGTTCTATAATCCACCGTTGGGACCCTGCAATAGCTTGGATTACCATACCATACCAAATAGGGCAAAGCATTCCTTGGAATAAATGCCCACTCTTCCCTGCCCACTAAATCACTGGACATATCATTGTAGGCATTTACCACCCTTGTTGGTCTGTTTGTGTCCCCCGTTTGGACTGTTCTGCCCACCCTAAAGGCGTGGAGCATACCATCGTTGGCACCCACAAACAAAAAGCTTGTTCTGTTTTTGTATGCGTCTGTGCGTATGTATTGAAGGTAGGTAGTGTCGTTATAGCGTAGGTGGTAGATATTCACTGGCTCATAGCTAACCACCGAGGGGGTGGAGTTTATTATATCTCCAATCTTCCAAGTCTTCAATCCACTCGCACCTGGGCAGAAGTTGGCTATATCCACCTCCCTTGTCCTTTTTACATAATCAGGGTAAGAACAATTCTTGGGGTCTGGACATAGATTTTCACCTCTTAGATATCTTATGATGTAGCTGGCGTCGGCTGGTTGGCAAGTCCCACCACCACAATCTCCATTGTTGGTGCAAAGCACCGCTGGGTTGTTGGAACAAACCTTCCATATGTTGCTAAGGTAGCTTGACTCTGAGGTGGTAAAGGAAGTAAGAGTTCCATCTTTGTTATAGAGAATTTTCCTGTCTGATGGGTCTCTGTTGGCAAGCTGACAACCCGCATCAAAGACAGGGATAAGTTGATTTATGGATTTTGTTCCTTCCATCACACAAGAGGAGGTTGTGTCTGAGCCTTGCAGTATGGCAACTTTTGTTTCATTTGCGTTTGGATCAAAGAAGAATTGGAATATTTTGTCAATAACGGCGCCAGCTATGTTCAAGATTCTGTCCTTTGTGGTGTCTTCCCTCAGGTTTTGCGTCGTATCTATCCAAAAAGACCTGAGAAAGCCAAGCCAAGAGACCTCTTTGCCATCCTGCATTATGTATTTGGGATAGTAGTAAGGTTGGACTATAAGGGAGGATACACTAGTTCTTGAGGTAAGGGTGGCAACGGTGGCACCAGAGGACGCACGGCGGAGGATGTCAGTAAGTGCGCTTATAAGTGCGCTTTTCAAAGTGGGCGCATCGCTTGCTTCGTAAAAGTTATAAGGAAGTCCGTCTTTAGGAGAATTGAACGCAGTATCCCACTCTGCACATTGGCTATTCCAGGTGCCAGAGGGATTACACTCAGGAAGAGGATAAACAACACCCCTGCTGTTGCAATAGGTTGTTGTGGGAGTTTGGATGTTGATGCTAACAGTACCTTCTAAACTGCTACAAATGCCAGAGCCGTTTGGATATTGTATATTGATAAAGGGATAAGGCCATGTGTTGCCATCTTTGTCGTCAAAACCTCCGAATATGGCGGTGGTGATCATCGCCTGTTTGCCCTGCAGGGCAGTAGTTGGGTCTGTGTCGCCAAAGGCATAAATTGCGTAGGTATATACATCTTGCTTGCCCGGAATGTCAGCCCTTAGGTCTTGGGTTGCCATAATTCTGGCAGGCACCACCGGGTCTACTCTTCCGTTCCAAGCTCCGTCAGAGATCAAAAGCACAAAACCCTTTCTACAGGGAACAGGTTTGCTGTTTCCACCACTACCGTCGTAGTATGGGTCCGCGTTGGCGTTTCCTCTGTTTATGTGGTTACTGTTTGATGCATAGGGGTAGTCATTGCTTTGCTTGTAATAATCGTAGGCTTCCCATAGGGCTTCACCGGTAGGTGTCCCCCAGTATGGAGTTTCCCTGTTTATACCGTTTATTAAGTCTGAGATTGTAGCGTTTTTCCCTACTCTAATTAATCCATATCTTGAATCACTCGCAAAAACCATAAATTCCATGATGAGCTGACACTTTTCACTTATCTGTCCGTTTAGGTCGGAAGTGTCGCAGAAAGAGTGTATGACTCCTTTTATTGAGCTTGGGTCAGATGGGCGGATTCTTATGTTGGCGTTTGTTATTGAAATAGGGCAAGCGCCATTATAGTTCGAGATGGTAAGTACTCTGCTGGTTGTGGTGGACGCACTTACGGTAAAGCTACACTTTAAATTATTGTCATATATGGTATATGTTGCACCTTCACTTTCCAAGGTGTTTGGATTCGAGGGACTTGTTCTCCCACCCGTTAGCACCCACCTTGCTATATCAATACGTGTGGTTGTTATCCAGTTAAGCAGATTGCCAGAGATACAACTAGATGTCCCAATTCTATTGGAGCAGTTGCAACTGTTTTCTTGGAAAGCTCCGAGAGACCCATTATACGTATAGCATCTGTTTGGGTCAAAGTATCCATAGTAAGTCTTTGAAGGGTCATACTTCCAAGAGGAAGAAGATGTTGCTGTGTTTGCTCCACACAGGGCTACATTAAGCGTTCTATTTGTTGTACTATAATTTGAGTATCCGTAGAAATTGCATGGCACATAAGCTGGAAACTGCATTGAACCTGAGAAGTCCATAACGATCAAGACATTGGGTTTAACCTGTAGCCCTGCGATCGGTGGGATGTAGCAATAGTCAGTCATGTTGGCGCTGTAAGACCTTTGCAGTCCAAAGGACATCAAAATTACAAGCACCAACAATAGTAGTTTTCGCATCTTTAATCCTCCCAGCCGAGAATCCTAATTTTGATAATGTTTCCCGCAGGGTCCTTTTCTATTTCCACAATTCTGGCGAACTGAAGGGATTCTGGGTTTACCGCAGACCCGTCGATCTTTATAATTGCCACACTCTTTGCCAAGGTTCCAACCAGTTTATCCCTTGCATAAAGATGATTCCCCTTTATTGCAAAAGGACCCTGAAGGATCTCTCCAGCTAAGGAGAAAGTAAATAGTATTAGCCCAAGCATCAACCTTCTCATCTTCTCCTCCTTCTTCAATTTTTAGATTAACCCACCCTCCTGCCCTTTGCGTGAAGTTTCTGTGAAATATGCAGATTTACCCTTTGTCCTCTCTGTGAGGAATTTCTAGAACTCTGTAAAGAAGGGCCTTGATCTCTGTGATCTCCTTTCTCATTCCCTTTAGTTCGGTTCTTATGTCCCTTATGTCCTGCTCAATACGGAAAGAACTTGCCAGCTTTTTTGTAGGGTCTTTGCCCTACCCCTCATCGGTTTCCGCCAGCGATTGACCGCTTGTTGGGTAGCTGGCTCACTCTTCCCGCTGTCCCGTGTATAGAAAAGCAATAACTTTAAATACTTCCTTAACCGCTTAACCCTCTCCTTGAGTGCGTTCTTTTTGTATTCATTCTTCTCCTTCTTTAACTCACTCTTCAGCTTATTAATCCGTTCATCTACCTTGGCAATAGCGCACGCCAAAAACTCCTTGTCCTTTAGTAGTTCTCTGTAATGAGGTTGTCGTGGATCTCCGGAAGGTATATAACCTCTGCCTCTTGCAAAGAAGGAGAACCAGAGGCAAAAAGGCTAAAGACCATCAAAGCTATACTCCATCTGAATAGCATTTTCGCCATCGGAATAATAATGCCTCCTTTCTCCTACGATGTAAAAGTTTAAAGCCTGATAGAGCCTAATAGCCCTTATGTTTGACTTTCTAACGTCCAATTGCACCTTTTTAACCTTGCCCTTAAGCCTGTTTAAAACTTCCCTTAAAAACTCCTTTCCTATACCTCTTCCCCAGTAAGCCCGGTCTATTGCAAAGGTCATAACGTGGGCGCAGTCTTCTATCAGCCAAAGGATGCAGTATCCTACAAGCTTGCCCTCCACCTCCGCCACAAACCTAACCGAGTAAGGAAGCTTAAACTCCCTTTCAAAGCCCTCCATAGTCCACGCATCGGTGGTAAAGTTCTCTTTGTTGATTCTGAAGACCTCCGGTAGGTCTTCCTTTTCCATTTCCCTTACCTTTATCATCACCATATAATTTTAGCTATGCGCATTGGAATAATAGGCTTTGGAAATATGGGAAGTGCCTTTGGAGAGGGATTAAAAAAGTCCGCAGAGGTGGTAGCCTTTGACACGGACGCAAGCAAAAAAGAGAAGGCTTTGGAGATGGGAATAGGATGGGCAAAGGACTTGGAATTTTTGGTGGCAAACTCGGACCTTTTACTGCTTGCGGTTAAACCCAAAGATGCGGGAAAGGTCCTTGAAAACCTAAGGGGGAAGATGGAGGGAAAGATCCTAGTTAGCATTGTGGCAGGGCTATCTCTAAAAAAGATTGAGGAGCTTTTGGGAAGGGAAAAGGTCATAAGATGCATGCCCAACTTGGCTGTAGCGGTGGGTAAAGGTGCCATCGCCTATGTGTGCAACGAGCTTGTGGAAGAAAGGGATGAAGAGAATTTCAAGGAGAGCTTTTCTAAGTGTGGAAGTTTGCACAAGGTGGAAGAGGGCTTGATGGATGCCTTTACCGCCCTGGCGGGTTCTGGTCCTGCCTTTGTGATGAAGTTTATATCTGCCCTCTGCTTGGCGGGAGTCAGAGAGGGCTTTAGCTACCAACAGGCAATGGACGTAGTCTTGGACACCATAGAGGGAACAGTCCTTATGCTTAGGACCTTTGGAGGGCATCCGGAGGAGTGGATCAGCAAGGTGGCCTCTCCCTCTGGCACCACCATAGAGGGCATAAAGGTTTTGGAAGAAAAGGCTTTCTCAGGGATCTTAATGGAATGCATAAGGGAAACCACCAACAGATGCAAACAGCTTGGCTAAGCTTTAGGTTCAAGAATGCCTTGGTAGGGCTAAAACTCTACGACCCAAGGGATGGCATATTCACACTTAGGCAAATTCATTCGGACAGGGTGGTCCTCTTGGATGAAGAAATACAAGAGGAGGGAGATGCCATTATAACCACGAGAAAGAATTTTCCTATAGGTGTGAGGACCGCAGACTGTGTGCCCTTGGCCTTTTTGGGGGAGAGGGCGGTGGGTGTGGTGCATGCGGGTTGGAGGGGCATAAAGGCGGGCATTGTGGAGAGATTTTTAGAAAGGTTCTTGCCCATTGAGAAGGAACCCTTTGTTTTTGTGGGACCTTCCGCTAAAGCTTGCTGTTATGAGGTAGGTAAGGAATTCAAAGAGTACTTTAGAATACTGCACTACAAGAATGGAAAGTTCTACATGGACACCCAACTGGAGGTCCTAAAAAGGCTAAAGGACTACGGACTAAAAAGGCTCTTTGTTTACCGCGAATGCACCATATGTAATGAAAAGTTTCCCTCCCACCGAAGGGACAAAACCTCTCAAAGAATGATCCTCTTTGCCCTGCTGACATGATAGGAGACTTTATGCTCTGGCTTGAGGAGACAGGTTCAACACAAAACGTTCTCAAAGAGTTCCCTTTTCCCTACCGCACTGTGGTGGTGGCAAACAGGCAAAGGGAGGGCAGGGGAAGGTTTGGAAGAAAGTGGCACTCACAAGAGGGTGGGCTTTATTTTAGCTTTCTTTTGAGGGCGAAAGATTTTAAAGAGCTTTTGCCACTGCCCTTGGTGGTGGGCTACGGTGTCCTTTTGCAAATTGAAAGAAAAGGATTTAAACCCATGCTGAAGTGGGTCAATGATGTGTATATATCGGGTAAAAAGGTCTGCGGTGTGCTCGTGGAAAGGTCTAAAGAAAAGATAGTGGTAGGCGTGGGCATAAACCTAAATCAGAAGGAATTTCCCTCGGACCTTATGGCAACATCTCTATACATGCTGAGGAATGAAGTCTTTGAAAAAAGAGACTTTCTCCTTGAGACGTTGGAAATCCTTAACAGGGTTTTGGAGGAGTTCAAGAACTTTGGCTTTGAAAAATTTAGACCTGCCATAAGGCAAAGGCTTATGTTCTTAGGGGAGGAGGTGGTTGTCTATTCTCAGGAGCCCATAGTGGGCATCTTTGAGGACATAGACCAAGAGGGTAGCCTACTGCTAAGAACCGCCCAAGGGCTTTTAAAGTTCAACGCAGGAGAGGTTAGCCTTAGAGGTTCAAAGATACTTTAGCGTTGTATAGCTTATCTTCTAAACCCAAAAGCCCTGAAGTTCCCTTAGCTTTTTTACGGGGTCTTGGCTCTTCATTAAGCTTGTGCCTATCAAAAAGGCGTCCGCACCAAGGTTTTCAAACTCAAGCACCTGCTCCCTTGTTTCTATTCCGCTCTCCACCACCACAAACTTGGCACCGAGTTCCTTAAGTTTTGGCACCAAAGTCCTTGATAGGTTAAGGTCTATCTTCAAAGTTTCCAAATCCCTGTTGTTTATGCCAATAATGTGAGCGCCAGCCTTTAAAGCCCTCTCTGCTTCCCTCAGATCAAAGACCTCCACAAGGGCAGACATACCAAGCTCCTTTGTATAGTTAATAAGCTCCTCCAAAGCTTTTTGCTCAAGGGCTCTGACGATCAGCAAAACCGCATCCGCACCAAAGGCTTTTGCCTCAAGCACTTGCAATGGGTCAAAGATAAAGTCCTTCCTCAGCAGTGGCAGTGGGCAACTTTGTCTTACCTCCCACAGGTCCTCCAAGGAACCCTTGAAGTACTTATCCTCAGTTAGAACCGATATGGCAACAGCGCCACCCTCCCAGTAAAGTTTTGCCTGCTCCTTTGGAGAGACCTCCTTTATAAGCCCAGCGGAGGGAGATGCCTTTTTAACCTCCGCTATGATCCTTGTCCTACAGCTCCTTAGTGCATCCTCAAAGCTATAAAATCTTTCCCTTTTCTTAACCTTCTCCCAAAGAAATTCTTCGTATTCTTTATCCTTTCTGAGGGTTTGCCTTTTGTAGGAGAGTACTTCTTCGAGAAAGCTCAGGGATAAACCCTCCTGTAGTTTTTACCTTCCTTTTTGTAGATGGCTTCCACAAAAAAGCCATTCTCTTGTAGCTCCTTGTAGATTTCCCTTGCCTTTTCCTCTCCCTTTACAGCAAGAACTACACCGCATCTCGGGTCTATTTCGTCCGGAATTGGGATAAGCTTAGCCCTTCCCTTTAGATATTTCTCAGCCCTCGTACCCTCCGATATGGTAGAAAAGGTTATAAAGTGATCTGGCTTTTCCGCAAATGGGTTCAACATCATCAAAATGTGCCTTAGGTGTAGCTTCACTCCAAGAGAGTGGAACTTTATCCAATACCAGAGGGAGGGCTCAACTGCGGTGGAGACCTTTTTAACCTGCGCTATGACCTTGTCCCCTTCCTTTTTCAAGCTAAGAAGTTGATTACCCGTTTGCTTGCACCAGTTGAATATGTCCCTCTCAAAGCCCGGGTCAGTGGATATCACTGTTATAACCTCGCCATCCTTTAGCCTCTTTATGTTCTCGGATGTGATCACTATTGGCAAAGGGCACATAAGACCAGACAGGTCTAAAACCTTTTCCTTTTCCCTTTCCAAAACCTCCATGGCAACACCTCACACTGCGATCTTTACTGCCTGTTCTTTGTCTTCAAAGCCTGCTATATAAAGCTTTAACATCTTGGCACATCTACTTAAATTCTCCTTTAGCTCCGCATCCATAAGTTCTGCAGGATGGTTAAGGTAGAAAACAACCAAGGCACTGCCCTCTTCTAAGCCCACTGGCACAGAGATGGTCAAACTGCCTTCGTCTATGAGGCACTCTTTTACAGAACCGTCCTTCAAAGAAAAAACTTTTATAGCTTTAAGCTTGAACATCTCCTTCACACCCTTAAGATATTCCTCCGGTCCATTACTGTCAAGCAACTCTAATAGTTTAAGTAGCGTTTCCTTCTGCCTTTTTTCCCTTTCAAGGGTTGAAAGTTCCTTCTGGATGCTTCTGTATGCCCTCCTCAGTTCCAGAAAATACCTTCTATCCTTTTGAAGGCTCCTAAGCAACTCCACAGAGGAGGGAGAGATCCCCAACGCCAAAGTTAAAGGAAAAACCAAAAGTCCCTTCAAGCCAAAGTTATAAACGCTAAGGGCAGTGGCAGAAAGAACAGATATAAAAAAGGGCACAAGATTTTTGGGAAAGCTAAAGAGGGAAGGCACCAAAAGGGAAAAAATAGCCAAGGGTTCTTCCAAAAGTAAAGCCGAAGGTATGAGGAAGAAAAAGTCTATGTAATCGTTTAGCCTTCTAAGCTTGAAAGAGTAAAAATAATTCACCAGGGCAGTAGAAAGATAAAGGGAAGATATAACCACTACCACCGCCTTTTGGGCGTATCCCGGAAGGTAGAGGAGGGCATGGAGCATAAAAAACAGAAAAAGCAAAAACCTTAAAAAGGTGATTAAAAACACCTTGTTTAGCCACACAATGCTAATATTATATCCTTGATGGAAAAAAAGATAAACATAAGCCTCCTTTTGGAAAGCTTCCACAATTTAGAGAAGGCTTACGCAAACCTAAAAAAGCTTCTCTCTTTAGGCAAGGAAGAGTTTGTTAAGAACAAACTTATCCAGGATAAGGTTAGGGTAGATTTCAACTTAGCCTTTGAAAGCTGTATGAGACCCTGTAGGCATCTCTCAGTAGTTCTTGGTCTAAAGACCTCTTCAAAGGATTGTTTGGTAAAACTTGGAGAGAGGGTGGGCTACGAGGACCTTGAAACCCTCCAAGCCTTTACAGATTTTTACTTTAAATACAGGGACCTAAAGGAGGCAGTCCAGCCGGAGGAACTGTACGATTTCTTGGAAAAGAACCTACATGTTTTTAAGGATTATGCAAGGGCGGTGGTAGAGTATGTTAAACAAACTACCGGTAATTATCTTCTCATAGACTTTGAACTTCTAAAGGAAAAGGCAAAGTTTGTTAAGGATTCTGTAAATAAAATAAACTTCGTCCTATCGGTGGGCTTGGAAGAGTTCAAAAAAAAGCCCATGTATCACGACAGGGTCAAATACTTTTATCAGGTGGCTTACGATTCCCTCTTTGACATTTGCAAACACCTTGCACCAAAGTTTGGCATAAAAAAATTCGGTGATGATTGCCTTTTAAAGATGGTGGAAGGCGGTATAATCTCTCCTCAGTATTACCCAGTTCTGCTTAAGATGATGAACCTAAAAAACAAGCTTATAAGCACTTGGGAGATAGATTTGGAAAGCCTATACAGAGAGTTAATGGAACTCAAAGACTATTTTGAACCAGTGCTAAAGGAAATATCCTCTTCTCTCAAAAGCCTGTTAGATAAAATCGCCAGCCATCAAAAACAACTCCAACAAAACAGCCAAGGGCAAGAAAGGGACCAAAGGGAATAGCAAAGTTCACGCTTTTATGTTTTATCAGTATAGGAAGCACATAAAGGAGCCCAAAGAGGGAGCCCAAAAAGACCGCACTAATCACACCCCATATGCCCGTCCAACTACCTATGAGAGCCATAAGCTCCACATCTCCAAACCCAAGCCCCTCAAACTTTCTGACTTTTTTGTAGTAAAGGTATATAAGCAAAAAGGGCAAAGCACCCGCCAATATTCCCAAAAGGCTCTCATAGAGGCTAAAGTCCTCCCTAAAGACGGAGGTAATCACACCAAGGACTGTTCCACCCAACATCAACGGCTCCGGTAGGCTAAAGGTATCCCAATCTATCAGGCTAAGTACCAGCAGTAGGGAAAAGAATACATAAAGCCCAAGGGCGGTAATACTAAAGCCCCACTTGTAATAGGAGAGAACCGCCAGAAAACCGCTAAAAGCCTCCACAAGAGGGTATCTGATGGATATTTTGGCAGAGCAGTTTGGACACTTTCCCCTCAAGAGGACGTAGGAAATTATTGGGATGTTGTTATACCACTTTATGGGTGTTTTACAGCTTGGACAGTGGGAAGGTGGATTAACAATGGACATACCACGAGGGATTCTGTATATGAGCACGTTATAAAAGGAACCAAGCACCGCACCAAGCAGAAAGAGGAGAATGTAAATCATAGTATCATTTTATCCTTTGTGTACCAATGAGTTTGTATTTTTAGAACAACCTTTTCCACTCTTGACGCCTTTGGAATACAAGAATATATTTTAATATTATGATTAAAATCATGAAAGGAGGTGTTGTCATGAGGAGAGGTTTGTTAGTTGCAAGTGTTTTGCTTGGCTTTGTAGCGGTAGGTTTTTCCTACGATGCGGAACTCGCCAAAAAGCTTGACGCCATGTTCTCCCAGATGACGCCGGAAGTATTAAAGCAAAGACCTTGTCAGATTGACGCAAACCAGCTCTTTGAGATGATCAAGAAAAAGGAGGACTTTGTAATCCTTGATGTTAGAACTCCGCAAGAGCAAAGTATCACGGGAATTACTTGGAAGAACACACTGAATATTCCCATGCATGAGGTTTTCAAACCAGAAAACCTAAACAGACTACCTAAAGACAAGAAAATAGTGGTAGTATGCCACTCCGGAGACAGGGCAGCAGCAGTAGTAACTGGTTTGAGGGCTATTGGCTTTAACAATGCATATCAGTTCAAAGGTGGAATAAAAGAACTTGCGGACAAAGTGGCAAGGAATGTGATAGATATTGTGAAGTAAGTTCTTTGGGCGGGGCTTTTGCCCTGCCTTTATTCAAGTCCAAAATTAATAAGCAATTTTACCACTAAGTTCTTCACAGGCTACGGAAAGAAGTTAAATTTAAAATTGTTTGAGAAAAGCATGCGGACGCTTGAGGAAATAAAGAGGATAATTGCAGAACATAAAAAGGCAAAAGTATGGCATAGTGATCCTTGGAGTTTTTGGCTCTTACGCAAGGGGAGAACAAAAGGAAACAAGCGATGTGGATATTCTTGTAAAAGTTGAGCGTCCTCTGGGTTTAAAGTTCATCACCGCAAAGCTTGAATTAGAACGTTTGCTTAGACTTAAGATGGATTTGGTATCCATTAATGCAATCAAACAAAAGCCGTTGTTATGGGAGAGTATAGAAGAAGATTTGATCTATGTCTAAGAAGAGAAAAGATTGGAGGCTTTATATTTTAGATGTGCTGGAATGCATAAAAAGGATAGAAAATTATGTGGAAGGGTTGAGCTACGAGCAATTTCTGATGGATAACAAAGCGAAGGATTGGGAAAGTTGGAACTTCCGCCCTTTTTTCCATAATCTTATGTCCTTTCTTTTCCAAGCCTGTTCTAAAAGAGTTGCAAAAGTTCAAGGTCTATTGCCCTTGCCATGGCTTTAAAAATATATCACTTTATCACTCTTAAAACTTTCAACAAAAACTCAAGGGCGTTTTGATTAACGAGTATCAGGGTAAAAGAGAGAATGATAAACAGTATGGTAAATTTACGGTCAAGCCTCAGGATCTCTTTTTCAATTTTGGCTTCAAGCCTTGCTTCCATTGCTTGTACTTCTGCCCTAACTGCCTGGATTTCTGCCTTTAAGACTTGAATGTCCGCCTTGCTTGCCAACTCTTTGGTAAGCTCATCTTTAAGCTCAAGCTTTTTCTGGATGGCAAGCTCTTCTGCCCTCTTTTCCATAATCTCAAGTCCTAATTCTATTGCCTGTGCTACTTTTCTCGCCTCCCCTTTCCCAAGCTTGTCCTCAAGGAGTTGCAAAAGTTCAAGGTCTATTGCCTTTGGCATAGTTTTAAAAATATATCATCACTCAAATAAGGCTACTATTTTTTAAACCTTTGCTTACCTTTGCTTATAATTATCCTTGTGGAGTTCAGGGATTACGTTGCGATACTTGGTGGGCTTATTGGGATATTGGCTACCTTTACGGGGATTATGTGGATGCTTGTTCAACAGATAAACAAAAGAATTGATACGGTGGATAAGAGAATTGATGAACTCAGAGAAGATATGGATAGAAGGTTTGGTGAATTGAGAGAGGAAATTAAAGAAATCAAGCTTCTTCTCTACAAAGTTTTAGAGGTTCCTCACAAGCAAAGGGAATAAGGGTTTATTTTTATATCTTCACAAAATGGCAGGACAGGGCTATAGTTTTTAAAACTTTTGCCTATAATTATCCTTATGGAGTTCAGGGATTACGTTGCAATGCTTAGCGGGCTTATTGGGATATTGGCTACCTTTACAGGGATTATGTGGATGTTTGTTCAGCAGATAAATAAGAGAATTGATACGGTGGAAAAAGGAATTGATTCAGTGGAAAAGAGAATTGACGAACAGAGAGAGGAGATTAAGGGTTTGAGAGAAGAAGTCAAAGAGATAAGCAGGAGAGTTGATGGCTTGAAGGAAGATGTGAATAAAAAGTTTAGTGAGTTAAAAGAAGAAATCAGAGAATTCAAGGACTACATGGCTTTAGAAGTCCCTCACAAGCGAAAGCTTTACAGGGTAAGTGTTATAAAACTTCCTCACAAGCAAAGGGAGTAAGGGTTTGTTTTCATATCTTCACAAAATGACAGGATAGGACTATTCTTTTTAAAACTTTTACCTATAATTATCCTTGTGGAGTTCAGGGATTACGTTGCGATACTTGGTGGGCTTATTGGGATATTGGCTACCTTTACGGGGATTATGTGGATGCTTGTTCAACAGATAAACAAAAGAACTGATACGGTGGAAAAAAGAATTGATTCAGTGGAAAAGAGAATTGGTGAACTGAGAGAAGATATGGATAGAAGGTTTAATGAATTGAAAGAGTACATTAAGGATTTGAGGGAAGAGATTAAAGAAATCAGGCTTCTTCTTTACAAGGTTTTGGAAGTTCCTCACAAGCAGGGGGAGTAAGGGGTTAGTTTTATCCCTTCACAAAATGGCGGGGCAGGGCTATCGTTTTTAAAACTTTCGCCTATAATTATCCTTGTGGAATTCAGGGATTACATTGCAATACTTAGCGGGCTTGTTGGGATATTGGCTATCTTTATATGGGTTATGGGAATGCTTGTTCAACAGATAAATAAGAGAATTGATACGGTGGATAAGAGAATTGATGACTTTAGGGATAATATGGATAAAAGGCTTGGTGAGTTGAGGAATGATATGGATACAAAGTTTGAGGATGTATACAGAAGACTCGGTGAGTTAAAGAGTGATATGGATAGAAGATTTAGTGAGTTAAGGGGTGATGTGGATGGAAAGCTTGGTGAGTTAAGAGGAGAGATTAGCGGTCTGAAGGAAGAGATCAAAGAAATCAGGCTCCTTCTCTACAAGGTTTTAGAGGTTCCTCACAAGCAGGGGGAGTAAGGGGTTAGTTTGATTCTATTATTTTTATCTTTTCACGAATTGCATTTGTTTTTGTTCAGTGTAAAGGTTAGCCCTTTCTTTCTCAAGGATTTCATCAATTTTAATAGCTATTCTTTCAGTCCTTTTTAGAATGGATAATATTAGTTTAGGATCCATCCGCAACGATTCTTTAAGAACTTCAAATTCCTTGTTAAGCTCGTTAATTTCATACCATATATAAAATATATCTTCTGCAAAATCTTTATCCAAAGCTGATAGGTTATTTAGTATTGAATTTAATAGTGTCATGTGAATAGGTTTAACGCTTGGCTTGTTTTCTTTACATATAGATTTCTGCTTTTCAAAGTAGCGTTGCACGTCTTCCATTGTAGGATATTGCGACCCTAATTGTATTTCCATTATAATTTCTTCTATAATCCTAATACTTCTCTCAATATCTTTTGGTTCCAATTTTCCAAAGTTTTCATAGATAGCCATACATACTTTTATCTCTTTCATTAAATGCTCAGTGAAATGTTTTCTATATTTTTCGGTTAGTTCATAAAACCATTTTAAATCAAATTTAAAAAGTCTTATAACTGCAAAATAAGCTACATAAAATCGTGCAAAGTTTTCAATCAATGAAATAAGAACATACCTCAATTCCAATAAAATAGCCGGTTTCAATTCCCTAATTTTTCTCTCGGATTTGATCTCTTCCGAGTATATACCAACAAGCATACTCAAAATTGCACCAAATAAAGTTGTTAAAACGCCCTCAATTAGTGAAGGTTTTAAAATCCAATAGGTTAATAGTAGAAATATCACTATTGCTATTAATCTATTTGTGGTAGTGTCAACCAAATTAACTAAATTTTTTAGCCTTGTTTTTAAGCTTTTCATTTTTCCAATTCTATAGTCCTTATCTCCTCCTCCGTTAAGCCATAAAGCTTATAAACAAGCTGGTCTATTTCTCTTTCAAGTTCTTTGACTTTTTTCTGTTTTTCTTGGCTGGTCTCAAAATCGGGGGATTGGGTAAGCGTGAGGATTTCTTGGACTTTTTGGACTATTTGGTCTGCGAGGGGTTGGGTTTGGGGGGTGATGGGAGGGATGGGAATACGTTCAACATATTGATTGGATAATAAAAATCCTGTATCACCATATAAATGAACATAAGTCTTAACATAAAAGTCTATAAGCTTGGAATTTAAAATTCCTAAGATATATTTCAGATTTTCACCTACCAAGAAAGCCATTGAATCTAAAATATATAAACCTGCTGGAACTAAACAAAAAGAGAACTGCTTAGTTACCCTTTGCCACACTATCTTTTCCTTTTCAAATTCTGGGTAGTAAGCAATATTATCCTGTGTTTCATACCATTTATGAGGTGTCTTTTTACGATGTCCAGGTTTCCCATCTTGCAAAAGCCTTTCTCCAAAGCTTGCCAAATATTCCTTAAGGGCTGGATATTGCTCTATATCTATTTTCTTAGATGGAAAAGTGCATATTACCCACAATCCCGCCCACTTATACCTATACCTCTCAATATCCCTACCTCTCAAAACTGGCTTTATTATTTCCTCTGTTCTCTTTCTCTCCTCTTCATCCTTGCAATTTGCCAAAATCCTGTTCCGTGTTTCCGTGTCTATGATAAAAGCGTCGTTGTAGCCCGTTAAAACTCCTCTGTAAATCTTTACATCCCACTCTTTTAAGGGTTTTCCTACTTTTTCAATCTTTTCTTTTAAGCTTAAAACTTTGTCATCTCCAAGCGTCCAGCCGTTGTTGGAGAGTTTTTCTTGCAACATAGTTTGCCAGTTTCCAACATAAGCGGTCTGCCAGTCCCTAAGCTCTTGCCAAGTTTCAACATCACTCCAAGACTCCACCCTTTTAAGCACTGTTTCAGTTTCTTGTTCTATTAAATACTTGCTTCTTTTTCTCAAATAGCTTTCTAAGTCTTTCACATCGCTTGGCACTGTTAAAAACTCAAAGGTGTGTCCCTTTGGTGGTTTTTCTTTTTTGAATAGAAGGATGCACGTATCCACTGTTTGCTCAAAAACTCTATAACCGCCGAAGTCTATAAGCTTTATGATGGTGGTTTTTTCTTTTAAAAACTTCCTCAGATTTTCTCCATACTTTGCCCTCATCCATTTATTGCTTGTTATGTATGCCAAAACGCCCTGTTGTTTCAAAAGCTGATAACCCTTTTCGTAAAAATACACATAAAGGTCTGCGGTGGATGTGAAAACTTCGTAGTTTTGTTTTTGGAGTAATGGTTTATCTTTCTTAATTTTCTCTTGCCTCACATACGGCGGATTTCCAATCACTACATCAAACCCATCCACCACTCCAAACATCCACTCGGGGTCAAACCAATCTGCCTTTGCGGTTGGATCCAAAATGTCAAAGCTTATTATTTTTTGGATATCTTTGCTGTCCCATCCCTGCTTTTTCAAAAGCTCCGCTAACTTTTCCCTTAACTCTCTGTCTTTTTCTTCCAATTCTTGCTTTTGTTTTCTGTTTCTAACTCTGAAGTATTTTTCCCTTATCCTCTTTAGCTCGCGTTCTATTTTCATCACCTCTTGGCTTTTTATACTTATTTGCTTTGAACTTTCCAGACCTATTAGTGTGTTGGCACATACAAACTTTGTCTCAAGGTGGGGCAATGGGAGTATGCCAAAGTTGTTGTTTTTGTCGTTGCTGGGCTTTTGGTCAAGGATCAAAGACAGGAAAAACCTTAGCTTTGTCAGTTGCACCGCTATGGGCTGGATATCCACTCCGTATATGCAGTTTTGGATGAGATAAAGCTTTCTTCCGTAGTCGGGGTAATTCCTTTGCTCGTTGAAGACTTCCAAAAGGTATGCCCTTTCTTCGTTTCTTTCCTCTTGGGTCATCTCTTCCCATCGCTCGGAGAGTTCGTTGGGCAGTCTTCTTTGCTGTTCTGACTTCCAAAGTTCGTTGTATGGGTCTATTTTGTTAAGAAGTTCCACAAGCTTGTGCAAGGCTCCCATGCAAAAGGCACCACTGCCACAGGCGGGGTCTATGATTTTTACGTCCGCTATAGCTTGGACAAGCTCCTTTCTTTCTTCATCGGAAAGCTGGGGTTCCTCTCGGTAAAATAGTTTTTCAATCTTTTCTTCGCTTAAGCTCGTTTTTGTTTTGAAGTACTCCTTTAGGCTTTCTTCCACCATGTAATCTACTATCTCTTTGGGGGTGTAATAGCTTCCTGTTGCCTTGCGGGCGGTGGTGGCGGTCTCTGGATTGTAGGACGCAAGCAGGTTTTCAAAGACCTTTCCCAAAAGCTCTGGGTCAAGGGCTATCTCTTGGTCTATGGGGCTTGACTCATCTGTAGTCCAGTTGTAGTCTTTGAAGATGGATATTAGTCCTCTGAACTTTGCCTTTCCAAGTCCATGTTTTGAAAGGTCTGTTTCTTGCTCCTCCTCTTGGAAGAAGTATTTATCGGGCACTTTGGCTTGTTTGTCGGGTCTTCTTGAAAAGCCGTCTATGTATTGGCTGTCTTTGTCCAAACACTCAAAAAGTCCTCCGTTTATGAAGGGAATGTTTTCAAAAAGCCCTAAGACTTCCTCCGGCGTTATCAAAAATTTGTCTTCATACCTGTATAGGCTCTTTATTCCAAAGGTGTTCCTGTTTTTGAGAAATCCCTCGTCCTTTGCCCATCCTCTTTCGTTTATGGGTCTGTTCAAAGTGGCAAAAAATAGGTTTTGAAGGATGGCGTTGTAGTAGTTGTGCCCGTTTCCAAAGTCCTTGACTATGTTTTTTAACTCCTTTGGGTCAAAAAGCTTTTCGGGGACAAGTCCCATCTGTTTGATGAACCACACAAACATTAGCCTTGTGATAAGGCGGATAAGGTTTTCTTCCTTTTGTCCTCCGGGGAAGAATATTTCCTTTTCGTAGTTTTCCAACGCATGATAAAACCAAGTTTGAATTTCTTTGTAAAACTCCTTTGTTAGCGGTTGGATGCTAAAGGCGGATTTTATTTCCTTTAGGTCTTTGAATCCACACCCACCCACTTGCTTTATAAAGGTCTTGTTGGGTAGCCCTGGGCTCACAAAGTAGGTGTATCTTTTGTATGGGCTATACTCTCTCCTTGTGCCATAGGGTTCTGTAAAGACCAAAGAAAAGCGGAAGGATTTTCCCTCCTGCGGGTAAAAAACAAAAAGCCCTGCGGTTGCTGGGGACGATTTTAGAATTTCCTTGGCGATTTCAAACTGTCTTTTTTTACTGCTCCTTTCTGTGATGTTTTCTTTTAGCTCTATTGCGTAGACATTGAAGTTTCCCACGTCCTCAAGCTTTTTGTATGCTACCTGCCTTATGGAACGGACTTGTTCTTTTAATTTCTCTTTTAGCTCAATGGGAGGCTGACTTTCCTCTACTGTAAAGTCCTTCTCAAAGAGAAAGTCCTTTAATCTTTCAAGGGAAAAGTCCTCTGCCAGCCTTTGGGCTAACCTTTCTCCCTCACTCATGCTGGTTTTCTACTGCTATTATAACCTCTTGGCTTTCTTCCTTAAAGCGTGCTTTGGTTTTTTCCAAGAAGTCCTCTCCGAGGTCTGCCTTTAGCTCTTGTATTTTCTTTTTCAACTCCTCTGGCTTGTTTAAGACCGTCTCCCAACTTGTGATTTCCGAAAGCACATACTCGGGGAGGGTTCGGTATTCGGTTAGGTCCTCCATCAAAGCGTTTAAAAATTTTCTCTCCTCTTTGAGTTCATCCATCTTCAAAAGGGTAGAGACCATGTTAAATGCCCTACTTTCCAGGCTGTTTTCACTTCTTGCCCTTTTGATTACAAAGGAAGGGCTTGTAAGCACCTTTTGGTAATGCTCCCAAAACTCCGGAGAAAGCTCCCTTCCCTTTTCCTCTGGGCTTGCCTTTATTTTTTCATAAACCTCCTCAAAGCTAACCTCTACAGGCATGTTTTGGCTGTAGTCCTTGTATCCTACAAAAAGGTCTTTTCCTCTTCTTATGAACACCATAAGCTCGTCCTTTTCTCCCTTTTTGGCTACCTTTACCCTGCGTGGCATTTCTTCAAGCTCCTGTTTTATCCAAGGATGTTTTTCAAGGATCTCTTCGTATTCCTTTTTGACCTTTGAGAAAAAGCTTTCTTCTTCTTCTTGGTAGGTGTTTAGCTTTTTGTATAGCTCGGATGGTTTGGGCTCCTCTTCGGGAGAAAAGATTTTGGCATCCTCTCCCAAAACATGGTGGATCATAAACATCTTTGTTTGGGCTATCTCCCTTGATTTGGCTATGTCTGCTCCCTTCTCCGTGGGGAAGAAATTAACGATGAATATCTCATCATAAACCTTTTTGCCTATGCGGTTGATCCTTCCCACCCTTTGGATCACGCGCACGGGGTTCCAAGGTATGTCGTAATTTATCACCACTCCAGCCCTGTTTAGGTTTATGCCTTCCGAAAGCTTGTCGGTGGTTATAAGGATGTGGTATTTGTCCTCTTGGTCTTTGTATTGGGCGTCAAAGTTTTTGAGGATTTCTTCCTGTGTTCTTTTGCTTATTTGTCCTATGGCGGAAAGGACTTTGCCGTTGAACTCCCTTTCCAGCAACTCCTTTAGGTGCTTTGCGGTATCCACATACTCGGTAAAGACCACCACCTTTATGTTGTTTTTCAAAAACTCTTTTATACCTTCAATAAGCCTTTTTGCCTTTGGGTCCTCTTCCAAAAGCCTTAACTCTTCCACCTTTTGCCTTAGCTCTTCTAAAAGCTCTATGTCCTCCTGTATGTGCCGGAAGAACTTTTCCTTTTCTTTGAATTTGTCAATTTCGTAGATTTTGTGGTATTTCTTGTTGATCTCTCCACTTTCAAGTGCCTGTCTATAATCATTAAGGGCTTTTTCTATTTCCTCGTCGGTTGCATCTGCCAGCTTTTCCATTAGCTTTCTGTCAAGGATGAACTTTCCTGTTTTCTCGGCAAATTTCAAAGCCCTCTGGTGCACGTCTTTAAAGTTTTTCAAGCTTTCATAAAAGGCCTTAAAACTGCTTTCAAAACGCTTTACCAAAAGTCTTCTCATAAAGTCGTAGAGGTTTTTCTGATAAAGGTATATAAAGCTCTCTTCGGGAGACCCTGCGTTATCCTCTTCGGGCACATAGCCCTTTTCATACTTTATGGGAATGTATATGGCTCCGTGAAATCTTCCGCCCTCCTCCGGCTCATAGAAAGCCTTTATCACCTCGTCGTAAAAGTCAAGCTGTTTTTTGTCCAACTCAAAAAACCACTCCTGCGGGTCCCTCACCTTTGGCATTTCAATTTTGTCTTTGTAGTATTTAAGGTCCAGGCGGTTCCTTCTGATGACCACCTTTTCAATGACCGCCTTTATCTTTCGCGAAAGCTCCTTTGCCCTTTTGGAGACCTTTTCAATATCTATTTCCCTTTCTCCAAAAAGCTCCTTGTAATACTTTTTAGCCTTCTCTCTTTTTTTACTGTCGGGTGAATTGTGATAGTTGTTGATGTATGCCAGTTTTTTGAACTCGTTGTCGTATTCGTCAAACCTGTCTGCGAGGTTTCCGTCCAAGGTCAGTGTGGATTTTTTGGGAATGGTGAAAAGCTTTAAGAGGGCAAAGATGTCTGCGGGTCTGTTGTTAAAGGGTGTGGCGGTCAAAAGTATAACAGTCTTTCCTCTGCATATTTCACTAAGGTAAAAATAGCTTTCTGTCCTTTGGTTCCTAAAGCGGTGGGCTTCGTCTATGATGACCACTTCTATGTTTTTATCTTTTACATACTCTTTAACCTCCTCCAGCTTTCCCAAAGAAAAGACTTTCCAGCCATGAAGTTCAAAGTCCTCTATATACTTTTTCCACCCGGATTTTTCGTAATCGTCTCCCACAAGGTGCGGAGGGCATATAACAATGCCTCTCTTTCCCAAAGCTTTGGCGGTAAGGCATGCGATGACGGTTTTTCCAAGTCCCACCACGTCCGCAAGTATTACGCCTCCGTGGTCTTCACAGCAGGCAACCGCCTGGGCTACCGCAGAAAGCTGATAGTCGTAGGGCTCGTATCCTGCCCTTTTCATTATCTCCTCAAGCTCAGACATGGGGATCTTTCCCTGATGGAGTTCTAAGTAGTTTTTCAGAAGGTAAGCGTATGCCACAAAGGGTGTGATCTCCTTAAAGAAGGTCCGAGTTTTGAAAACTTTTATGATGTCCTCCGGGGATAGAGGGACCGCCCTTTCCCATCTTTCGTCAAAGTATTTTTCTGCGCTTTCAAAGCCGTAATCCTTTATTTCTACGTTGAACTCCTCTTGCCCTTTCAGTCCCGCCAGGGTTAGGTTGGAACTGCCCGTGATAAAGGTGTGCTGTAGAAGGTCTCCCTCAAGCTTGAAAAGATAAAGCTTTGCATGGTTTGGCTCTCTGGTCTTTCTTATGACTAACTTTTTCTCCTCCAAAAGCTTTAGGAAAAACTCCACCTGCTCGTATATTTCCTTTTTGTCAAGCTCCTCCGATGTAAAGGCTTTCTCAAGGGACTGCAAAAAGCTGTTTTTCACCTCTTCCTTGCTTTTATTTCCATGCGCCAACTCGTAAAGTCCATAGACGCCCTTATCCACGCTCAAGCCTACAAGGACCTTTATGTGCTCTTCTTTTAGCCTTCCTTCCCTTTCCAACTCCTTTAGTGTCTCATACAGTGCCTGCACGCCGGAAAAGTAAAAGAAGCCCACCAAAAACTTAAGCTCTTTGCTGTGTTTTGTGAGAGTTTTCAGCCTCCCCTCTAAAGTCCTCTCTTGGGTGTTGGTGATGAAGTTCTGGCTCATTAAAGGGAGATTATATTATGCCCTATCCGACCGATTCGTATATTCTTGCCCTCCACTTGGCACCCAAGCTCTTTGCCAGCTCTTCTGTTTTTTTCATATCCACACCCGGGTAATCTACCGCAGTGGCGACCACTTCAAAGCCCAAGCTTTTTGCGGTCTTTATAAACTCTATTACCTTTTCAAAGGCATCCGGTCGGGTGGGTCTGCAGACCTTGTCGTATGTCTCTTTATCGGGGGCATTCAGGCTAACGGACCAAACATCCACAAGACCAACAAGCTCCTTTAGTCTCTCCTTTGGCATAAAGGTAAGCAAAAGACCGTTGGTATCTACGCGCACTTTTCCACCTTTGGACTTTACCCACCTTGCGATCTCCTTGAGGGCAGAGAACCTCAAGGTGGGCTCTCCGTATCCACAAAAAACTATCTCCTCATACTTGGTGGGGTCTCCTATCTCTCTTATTACCTCTTCCACCGATGGGTCCCTTTCCACCCACACCCAGTAGCCCTTTACCATAAAGTTCCTTTCCCTCTCCCTTTGACAAAAGGCACAGTGAAGGTTGCACTTGTTGGTTAGGTTGATGTAAAGCTTGTTGTTGATTACGTATGTTATGGTTTCCCTTTTACCGTTGGTGTTCAAGTTGAAGATCAGCTTGGCGTTCTCTGAGGTCATCCTATCCACATCCTCCAGGTTGGTGTTTGGGATCAGTTTAGCCATAACTTCTGCGGTATGCCAGATGTTGGTGGGTTTGTTGGGCTTGCCTCTGACGGGCTGAGGTGCCAAAAAGGGGCTGTCTGTTTCCAAAAGTATGCGTTGGGTGGGGGTCCTCTTTACCACCTCCCTGAGAGCGTCTGCGTTTGGGTAGGTAATTATGCCCGAGTAAGATATGTAAAAGCCAAGGTCCACGCATTTTTTCATAAACTCGTAGCTTCCGGTAAAGCAATGCATCACACCGCCCACCTCATAGGCTTTCTCTTCCTTAAGTATCCTATAAGTTTCCTCTTCCGCATTCCTTGAGTGCACAACTATAGGAATGCCCAGCTCCCTCGCTATCTGAATTTGCTTTCTGAAGATATCCTCTTGCTTTTTCCTGTTGGAGTATTCTTTGTAAAAGTCCAGTCCCATCTCACCAAGGGCTTTTACCTTTGGGTTCTTTTGTACCAGCTCCTTTAGCCAGTCTAAGTCCTCGTCCTTTACGTTATCCGCGGTGTGGGGATGGAAGCCTATGGCACAGTAGACCTTTTCCACCTCTTGGGAAATTCTGAGGGCGTTCTGTATGGTTTTCCGATCATAACCCACCGTTATCAAATACTCTAAGGAGTTATCCTTTATAGCTTCCTCGTAGTCTTCCTTTTTGAGAAGGTCCAAATGGCAATGGGTGTCTATCATAAGTTAATGAGTTTAATCCTTCTATGTGTCCTTTTCAAGAGTCTTTGGGTACGGTTCAAACAGCGTTTGGGACTGAAGATATTCCTCCTCAAACCTAAAGCTCCAGTTTTTGAGAAGTTCAAGGATCACATTCTCTTCAATAAGGTCTTTCCTAAAGTCCTCCAGAAGGCTAAAAAAGTGCTCCTTTTCCTTTTGGTTTAGCCTGCTTGAGAAGTATCCAAAGATGTGGGTAAAGGTGTTGACCCATTGTCCTTTGGAGGGGGAGCGCTTTAGGGCAAGTCTAAAAAGCTTTGCGTACTCCTTGAGGGTCTCTTGGAAGTTTTTGGAGGTTGCCACCAGCCTTCCCATCTCCTTTAGTTTTACCTGAGAGTGTAGCATCAAAAGGTATTTGTTTCTTTTGTGAAAGTCCATAAGCTGGCTTATGTGCTGGGCGGTTTCCATAAATTCCCTGAGTCTTGCCAAGGAAAAGAGTCTAATCAGAAAGTGTCTTCTTATATGTTCATTCCTAAGCCTTTTTTCGTCCTCTACGGGCAGGTCCTCAAACCTTTCCAAAACCTTCTTCGCAAAAAGTCCTTTTGTGCGGTGGGAAAAGACCTTTCCCTCGGGGTCCTTGTAGGATAAAGTGCTGTTGGACACTCCGCAGGAGGGGGATTTAGCCTTTAGCAAAAAGCCATCCACCTGTGGGAGGCTACTTAGAAATTCCTCGGAAAACTTCTCCATCTCTTCCGTTAGGTCCCTCTGGGTGAAGGGTTGAAAGAGTCTTGGATAGCCATCCTTCCAGTAGATCAAAACCTTTGCCCTTGGCACTCCCAGACCTATGGAAACCTCCGGGCATACACTGATAGGTTGGCAGTAGTTTAAAAGCTTTTCCACGAAGGGGTCTTCAACGCTGCCACCGTTATAACGGACAAACTCACCGTTAAGACAGGCGCTTACAACAAGCTTGGGTTTTGGATGGTTCATAACTCCTGAAGGAGTTTTTGGACATGTCCCTTTGCCTTTACGTTGTAGTATGCCTTTTTTATGGTTCCGTCTGGGTTTATAACAAAGGTGCTCCTTATTATGCCTGTGGTTTCTTTACCGTACATCTTTTTGGTGCCGTAGGCTCCGTACAGCTTTGCCACCGTGCAGTCGGGGTCGCTCAAAAGGGGAAAGTTCAGCTGGTATTTTTCTTTGAACTTTTTGTGGGAGGAGATGGGGTCCGGGCTTATACCCAGGACCCTGTAGCCTTTTGATATAAGGGTTTGCAGGTTATCCCTAAAATCGCAAGCCTCTTGGGTGCAACCGGGAGTGTTGTCCTTTGGGTAGAAGTATATTATCAGGTTCTGCCCAAGCAGATCCTTGAGGCATACCTTTACCTCTTTGCCCTCTTCGTCTATACCCTCCAGGCAAAAGTCCGGTGCCTTATCTCCTTCCTTCAGCATAGCCATAATTATAACCCATCAACCGTAGGTATCGGAATCACCTTTAACCGGTTCTATCCTCAAAATGGCATCCTCCGGTGTGACGTTGTCTCCCGGTTTTGCAAAGATCTTCTTTACCACTCCAGTTATGGGTGCGTGGATCTCGTTTTCCATCTTCATGGCTTCCACTATTGCCACCGTTTGCCCTTCTTGGACAGGCTGACCCTCTTCCACCAGGATCCTTACCACCCTACCGGGCATTGGCGCAGTTGCGTCTCCGGGCTGGGTAGCCTTGGGAATGCCCTTTTCTTCTAACTGCTGTGCTACCGCCTGAGATACTCCACCGGCGGGTATGGCTTCCAGTAGGGGAGTAAGTTGCACCTCTTCCAGCCTTCCATCCACTCTGATGTAGTACTTCCTTGGCTTTCCGGGCTCCTGGTGGGCGCTTACACCTTCCACCTTTACCTTGAACTTTTCGCCGTGATAGATGATCTCAAACTCTACAGGTGCTGCGCCGGGCACTGTGCCGGGCTTGACCTCTGCGGTTTCCGCCAGTTCTTCTATGGGCTCTGGATGGAGCTCTCCCTTCTCCCTTGCTATGAAGAAGTCCTTGGCTTGCATGGGGAAGAGGGCATAGAGCAGAACTTCTTCGTCGGTGGGCTCTCTACCAAGCAGGGCTTTTGTCTCTTCGTAAGCCTTGTCCCAGTCGTTGGGGTCTGCCAGGTCTGCAGCCCTAATAGAAAAGTCCGGCTCTTTTCCAGGACCGAGGATCTTCTCCACCAACTCTTTGGAGATGGGACCGGGTGGTCTTCCATACTTGCCTTCCACGTAGTCCCTCACTTCCTTGGTGATCACCTTGTACCTCTCTCCGCTTATCACGTTCAGAACTGCCTGCACGCCCACAATCTGAGAGGATGGTGTCAGCAAGGGTGGATAGCCAAGGTCCCTTTCCACGTTGGGCACTTCCTTTAGGGCTTCCTCTATCTTGTCAAGGGCGTTGGCTTCTATAAGCTGGGCTACCATGTTGGAGATCATACCACCGGGGATCTTGTGGATGAGAACCTTTGCATTGACGCCCGCATACTCGGTTTCATACTTTTTGTATTTTTTCTTTATCTGTCTGGCAATCTCTGCACATTCGTCAATGAGCTTTAGGTCAAGTCCTGTGTCAAAAGGTGTGCCCTCCAGCATGGCAACCACGGACTCGGTGGCAGGGTGGGAGGAACCAAAGGCTAATGGAGATAGCACCGTATCCACCATATCTACGCCAGCAAGGATCGCCATCATGTGGTTCACTATGGCAGTTCCGCTCATGTCGTGGTTGTGAAGTAGCACGGGGAGTTTTCCTTGGGTTGCCTCCTTTATACCCTTTATGATGGCATAGACTTCAAAGGGCATGATGATACCGGTGGCGTCCTTGAAGGACAGCCAGTCTGCACCCATCTCCGCGATCTCAAGGGCATACTCTATCCACTTCTGGTAGGTGTGTATGGGGCTTCTTGTGTAAGAGATCTCTGCGTGCACCTCACCGCCCAGCTCCTTTATTGCCTTAACTGCGGTTGCTATGTTCCTGTTGTCGTTCAAAGCGTCAAAGACCCTGAAGACGGTTATACCGTTGGCTATAGCCCTCTCCACGAACTTATAAACCAGCTTGTCGGACTTTGGTCTGTAGCCTACGATGTTTTGACCTCTAAAGAGCATCTGAAGTTTGGTGTTGGGCATTACCTCCTTTATACGCCTGAGCCTCTCCCAAGGGTCCTCCTTTAGGTACCTGAGACAGACGTCGTAGGTGGCACCGCCCCACACCTCCACCGCGTAAAAGCCCACCTTGTCCATCTTCTCACAGAGTGGCAGAAGGTCGTCGGTCCTCACCCTGGTTGCCAGCTTGCTCTGCTGTCCATCCCGGGGCGTAAGGTCTGTTATGAGTATCCTCTTCCTAAAGCCTCCCTTTTCAAGCTTTTTTAGGTCCTCTCTTATCTGTTCAATTATTTCAACTACGTGCATGTTAAACCTCCTTTTATAAACCGTGATAGCTTGCTATAGCAGAAGCAATTATAGCCACAAAGTCCTCTTTGTCCCTGTGTTCTGGGTAATCAAAGAGGTGTGGCTTTTCCTCTAAATACTTAGTGGTAAATTTGCCCGCCCTAAAGTCTGGGTCCTTCATTATGTTTATGAGCAACGGTATGGTGGTTTTTACGCCCGTGATCTCGTAAGTTTCAAGGGCTGCGCGCATTCTATCCACCGCATCCTCCCACGTGGGAGCCCAAACTATCAGCTTGGCAATCATAGAGTCGTAGTAGGGAGTTACCTCAAAACCGCGAGACGCAGCGTGCTCCACCCTTATGCCAAAGCCACCGGGCACATAGTAGCGCTCTATGGTACCTATGCTTGGGGCAAAGCCTTTTTTGGGGTCCTCCGCGTTAATCCTACACTCTATAGAGTAGCCATTGAACTTTATGTCCTCCTGCTTGTACGGTAGACGCTCTCCCGCTGCGATGAGTATTTGCCACTTGACTATATCCACGCCCGTGACCATTTCCGTTACAGGATGCTCCACCTGAATACGGGTATTCATCTCAATAAAGTAAAGGTTTCCCTTTTCGTCTGCTACAAACTCCATAGTACCTGCGTTGTAATAGCCGATCTCCTTTGCCGCCTTTACCACCAGCGAACCGTAGTACTCCCTTTGCTCTGGAGTTAGCAGTAGAGAGGGGGCAATTTCCACCAGTTTTTGGTTTCTCCTTTGAATGGAGCAGTCCCTCTCACCCAAGTGGATGACGTTTCCGTATTTGTCTCCGAGAACTTGAAATTCTATGTGTTTAGGGTTCTGTATGTACTTTTCCAGCAGGAGGTCTCCCCTTCCAAAAGCCTTTTGGGCTTCGTTGTAAGCAAGTTCGTAGTTCTTTAAGAGTTCTTCTTCATTTCTACAGATCCTTATACCCCTTCCACCGCCACCAGCGGAAGCCTTTAGCAGAACAGGAAAGCCTATTTCCCTTGCTATGTGAAGGGCTTCCTTTTCATCCTTCAAAATACCGTCGCTACCGGGCACAGTGGGAAGACCAGCCTTTTTGGCAACCTCCTTAGACCTTGCCTTATCTCCCATTAACTCAATAACCTTCCAGTGGGGACCTATAAAGGTAATACCCTTTTCCTCGCAGAGCCTTGCAAAGTGCTCGTTCTCCGCCAAAAAGCCATAACCCGGATGGATAGCTTCCGCCCCTACCTCCAGAGCCAGGTCCACGATCCGCTCCGCGTTCAGGTAGGTATCCAAGGGATTTACCCCTATCATGTACGCCTCGTCTGCCATCTTCACATGTCTTGCGGTGGGTTCAATCTCGTTGTATATGGCTACCGTTTGTATTCCCAGCTCCTTGCAAGCCCTTATGATCCTGCAGGCTATCTCTCCTCTGTTGGCAACCAAAACCTTCTTAAACATACCTGCCTCCTACCTCACAATCTCAATCTTGTATTCAATTGGTGCAACTTTGTTGATCATGTATGCAATGGAACATGTGCCCGGGTCAAAGATGGTCTTATCAAGGGCTTTTTTCACATCCTCCTCGGACACATCCCCTTTAACTTTTACAAAGAGATAAATTTTAGTGAATACCTTTGGATAGCCTTCTGTGATCCTCTCTGCGTCCGTTTCTATTTCTATGTGCTCCGTGTGTTTGCCCTCTTTGTGAAGGGCTTCATAAAGATGTATTCCCACACAACCCGCTATAGAATGAAAAAGCAGTTCAGGAGGTCTTATGCCTCTACCCTTACCACCCACATAACCCGCAGCGTCTATGGGCACTTCTCTTCCGGCCTCACCAATGCCTACAAAGTGAAAATCTTCCTTTTGGACCACCTTAACCTTCATACAAACCTCCTGAACGGGAAATTTTTAGAGACTAAATATTATACACCACACAAAACAAAAATGACTGTTCTTAATCATAAACTTTTGATCAGCGTCTATGCCCTGGGTAAGAAACGAGGTCTGTATCCAACAGTCAAAAACTGGTTTATAATAAAAGAAGGTTTTGTTTTGAGGGTTCCATTGGGACCCTTGTCAACTTGGCAACTGAATAGGGGTTAGTGTGCCCTCTCGGTGGGCTGTTTCAATTTTGAGAGGGAGGAAGTTTTGATTTTCAGGTTTTTTATGAGATGTTTTAAGCCCACCGTGTGGGATGGTGACATTTCCCCAGCCCGCTCTTCAAATGGATAGATGAATTCATGTTCTAAGCCCACCGTGTGGGATGGTGACATAAGTTTGATCACTTTCCTGACAGCCCAAACACTTACGAATTCCAAGCCCACCGTGTGGGATACCTTTTCCCTCTCTTAAACTTTTGAAAACAAAAAGAAAGGGCTTTAACATTTTGAAAGCATGGAAGACCGGTGGATAAAAGAGTGCCTAAGGCAGGCAAAGAGGGCTTTTGATGCGGGAGAGGTGCCGGTGGGTGCGGTGGTGGTCAAGGACGGAAAAGTTATCGCAAAAGCCCACAACAGGGTGGAGAGTTTGCGGGACCCTACTGCCCATGCGGAGCTTTTGGCAATAAAAAAAGCCCTAAAAAGGCTAAACCAAAAATATCTTCATGGTTGCACCATGTACGTTTCTTTGGAGCCGTGTGCTATGTGTGCTTACGCATTGGTTTTAGTCCGTATAGATAAGGTGGTATTTTTGGCACAGGATGAAAGGACGGGGGCGGTTATGAGTCAGTATAACCTTTTGGATGATCTTAGCTTTAATCATAGGGTAAAGTGGGTTTATAAGCCTCTGGAACCAGCCAAGCTTATGTTAAAAGAGTTCTTCAAAGGATTAAGATGAAAGCCCTTGGCATTGACTTGGCGGGTTCGGAAAGGAGAAACTCGGGAGTGGCATACTTAGAGGATGGCAAGCTAACCTGCTTTGTGTTGCACAAGGATGAGGAGATCTTGGAACTTTCTAAGGGTTTTTCCCATATCTTCATAGATGCTCCCTTGTCTTTGCCAAAGGGGAGGGTTAACCTGCAGGAGAGGGGTCCCCACTTTAGGGCTTGCGACCTGATGCTGAGGGAAAGGGGCATAAAGTTCTTTCCGGTTTCTTTGGGTCCCATGCGTCTTTTGACGGAGAGGGGCATAAGGCTAAAAACCGTGATGGAAGGGTGGGGAAAGGTGGTCTATGAGGTTTTTCCGGGGGCTTTTTATGATGTTATGGGGGTGGGGCGGAAGGATAAGAAGGCTATACTGGAGCTCTACAGAAGGCTTGGCTTTAACTTGGAGGACAGAAAATACACTAAGGATGAGATAGATGCCATAGCCTGTTTGCTTACGGGTATTATGTTTTTGGAGGGAAGGGCTGAGCTCTTGGAGGGAGAGGATGGTGCTATAATCATCCCCAAGGCTATTTAAGCTGGAGGATGGCTTTGCCTATCTGCGTGGATGCGTAGGCATACTTTAGGGCGTATTCATAGTCTCCTACCCTTCTGTTTTCCATAGCCACCACATGAAAAAGCTGTTGGTATGAATACAAAAGGGGATACTTTTTCTTGTATTTGGCGGTTTTTTGTAGCATAAGCAGTGAGTTTTTTGTGCGTTGGTCTGCCACCTTTTTTAACAGCTTGGAGTTAGCCTTAGCCTTCTCTTGGTAGATGGTCTCCAGTGCGTTGAGCAGGTAATCTAAGGCTAAAGGGTAGCTTTCGTTTTCTTGGCAGTTTTTCAACAGTCCCTCCGCATACTGAACTAACTCATCGTATATGTTATAAGTCTTTACCTTTTCCAGCCTGATGCCAAGCTCTTGGCAGTTGAGGGCAAAGCTAAGATTTACCAACAGCAGAAAAATCAAAAAAAGCATGTAAAAATTTTATGTGCAAAGTATGGACTACAGAGAGTATATTTACAGGTTGGGAAAGGAGGACTTTTACCAGTTCCTGCTGGACTATGGCAAGGGTGTGCGCCTTTTGGAGGAGAGGAAAGAGGATGTGGTCTTTGCGGTCTATGAGCCTTTGCAAGGGTTTGAGCCAATTGAGGTTAGGGAAATAAAAGTCATAACACCAAAGGAGAGCTTTAAGCCCATAATTTTGGGCGAGTTCGTGGTTCTACCCCCTTGGCTAAAGCCCATTTTTATAAACCCCGGCAGTGCCTTCGGCACAGGACTTCATCCCACCACCCAAATGTGTCTTAAGGCTATTGAGGATTTCTTTCTGGAGGGCTGGTCTGCCATTGACGTGGGCTGTGGGTCGGGCATACTTTCTATAGCCCTAAAGCTAAAGGGTGCAAACAAAGTGGTTGCCATAGACATAGACCCGCAGGCTATTCAGGAGTGCAAAGCCAACGCAGAGCTAAACCACGTGGAGTTGGAGGTTTATTGGGCACAGCCCAAAGATATAAACCAGACCTTTGACTTTATGGTGGCAAACTTGGAAACCCACATATTTTTTGAGGTAATGGAGGACCTGGTAAAACTCTTTGAAAAAAGGGCAGTGCTTTCCGGCATATACAAAAAAGACGAACTGAGGGAAGTACTTAAGCTTTTAAGGAACTATCCCCTAAAGGTCAAAAGGCGCATCTCAAAGAAGGGTTGGTTTTGCCTGGTGGTGGATAGGGTATAATAAAGGCATGGTTGAGGAAATTATAAAACGCCTTGAAAAGGTCTTCCCGGACAAGCTGGAGCTTAACTTTAGCACGCCCTTTGAGCTGGTGGTGGCGGTGGTTCTTTCCGCCCAAGAGAGGGACGCCAAAGTAAATGAAATCACGAAAGAGCTTTTTAAAAAGTTCAACACGCCCCAGCAGTTTGCCAACGCAAGCTTGGAGGAAATAGAAAAAGAAATAAGCAGTATAAGTTTTTACAGAAAGAAGGCAGAGTATATAAAACAGATAAGCCAAATATTGGTGGAAAAACATGGGGGCGAAGTGCCAAAGAGTATAGAAGAGTTAGAAAAGCTCCCTGGCATAGGCAGAAAGTCCGCCAATATGATCCTTTACAACGCCTTTGGTATAAACGAAGGGATAGCGGTGGATAGGCATGTTTTGAGGGTCAGCCAAAGGCTCGGTTTAACCAAACAGCAGAAACCAGAAAAGGCAGAGCAGGAGCTTATGAAACTGGTACCAAAGGCTCAGTGGGGCAAGTTCTCAAACCTACTCATTCTGCTCGGAAGATACATATGCACCGCCCAAAAGCCCAAGCACTCCGAATGCCCTCTTTACGACCTTTGCCCCTCTATAGAGCTATAACCTTGCCCGGGTTGAATAGATTTTTCGGGTCAAAGACCTTTTTTATGCCCCTTAGTATTTCCATGCCCACGGGACCGAACTGATACTCCAAAAACTTCCTCTTTGTTAAACCCACACCATGCTCGCCCGTAATAGAGCCGTTGTACCTTAAGGTGATCTCAAAGATCTCATCCACCGCCCTTTCTGCCCTCTCTTCCTCTTCCTTGTTTTTCTTATCGTAGAGCAGATTTACATGAAGATTACCGTCTCCAATATGTCCAAAGATCACCATCAAAAGCCCATACTTTTCTGCCACCTTCCGATAATCCCTTATGGCTTCCGAAAGATATACCCTTGGCACCACCACGTCCTCGTTGATCTTGCCAGTTCTCAGGTTCCCCAAGGCGGGTCCCAAACTCTTTCTGGCGGTCCAGAGTTTTTCCGCGGACTCCTCGTCCTCTGCCACCTTTACCTCCAAGCCCATAGCCTTTGCCAGCTCTTCCACCGCCTTTATGTCCTCTTTAACGCTCTGAGGAGAGCCATCCACCTCCACCAAAAGCAACGCAGAAACATCCTTTGGCAAACCAACGGGTTTAAACTCCTCCACCGCCCTTATGGCATCCCTGTCCATAAACTCCAAGGCAGATGGGAATATACCCGAGGTCATGATCTTCGTTACCACCCTTCCCACATCCTCCAAGTTATTAAAAAGGATCAGTGCGGTCCCCCTTGCCTTTGGCTTTGGTATGAGCTTTAGCACTGCGGAGGTTATAAGCCCAAGGGTTCCCTCCGACCCTACAAAAAGCTTGGTTATATCATACCCCGCCACATCCTTAATAACTGGGTTGCCCGTTTTTATAACCTCTCCCTCTTTTATAACTGCGGTCAAGCCCAAGACATACTCCCTTGTAACGCCGTACTTTAGACACCTTGGACCCCCTGCGTTCTCCGCAATGTTGCCCCCTATGGTGGAATACTTAAAGGAAGATGGGTCCGGTGGATAAAACAGACCAAACCTTTCCACCTCCTGCTGAAACTCGTAGGTTATAACGCCCGGCTCCACCACTGCGGTAGCATTATCCACGTCTATCTGAAAGCGGTTCATTCTCTCAAAGGAGACCACCACACCCTTTTCCAAAGTAGGTACTGCCCCACCCGTCAAACCAGAGCCCGCACCCCTGGGAAATATAGGGATCTCCTCCTCGTAGCACACCTTTACCAACTTCTGCACATCCTCCTGAGAGGTAGGAAAGACCACCGCGGAGGGCAAAGCCCTTTCTATAGGTATAGGCGTAGCATCGTAAGAGTAGAGCTTTCTCTCCACCAACGAAGTGGAGACCTTTTCCCTTCCAAGCACCTCTATCAGCTTATCCACCGGTTTTTTACTCAACAAACCAAACATGGGTTAAATTTTACTCCCTAATGGTCCTTGCGTGTATGATGTGGGGCAGGCAGGAGAGGGAAGGGTTTTCTCCGGAGAAAATTCTATGGCTTGTGGATAGCCCACATCCCCACTGGATAGAAACCCAAAAGGACAACCTAAAACTTGACTTCAAGGAAAGCGGTTTTAGACAGTTTGTGTCTTTGAGTTCAAAGTATCTAATTACCGATGCTATGCTCATGTTTGGGCTAGACTACGCCAACTCCAAAGCCAAACTCGTAGAAGCCCTAAACCCTTTGCGTCTAACCGTTAGGGTAAATCCCGGCAGCTATTTGGGTATAAGCCATCACTTTTTGGGCGCACCCTTTGAATTGGAACAGGACGAAATCCTAAGGGAATTTCTCAACTCCGCAAGGAAGACCTTAGAAGAGGAAGGCTTTGGCTTGAGTGTAGTTTTAATATCTTACAGCCCCTACTTGGAGGACCTTTTGCTCTCCAACTTAGAACGGATCAATGACTTGAGCTACAAATTTTACGGAGATACGCCATGAAAAACTATAGAGGTATCTTCAGCAAAATGGGAAAGCAGTTGCTGGAAAAATACATTGAAGACCTAAAAAAAGAGATCCAAGAAAAAGGAGAAGATCCTGAGCTTTTGTTCAAACTGGGCGTCTGCTATGTGAGGGTCAAGCAAACAGACAAAGCAAGGGAGATATACAAAAAGCTAAAGGAGATAGACCAAACCAAGGCAAAGGAGCTTTTGGATATGATCTATGAGGTTTAGAACGTGCAAAGGCTCATCCTTTTAACCACCCTTTTTATGCTCCTGTCCATATCTCTGTTTGAAGGGCTAATTATAATCCTGACCGCATATACCTTCTACTCCATCGCAAGAGGTGGGCTAAAGCCCTATGGAAAACTATTCTTCCCTCTGCTTCTTTACGCCATCCCCACCCTGTTATCAACCATTTTATACACCCCCTCCCACTTGGGAAAGGGTATAGAAAGGTCTCTGTTTTTGCTTGTGTATCCTTTGGGTGGCAAAGAAAAGCTCCGCTATGAGTTTTTTAAAAAGTTCAACCTCTTTTTGATAATGGCGGGCGTTCTTTTGATCCCTGTGGTTATCTATAAGTTCCTCAAAATAGGAGAGCCCGCTCCCCTTTGGGGTGGCTGGTTTGAAGTGGGTCTGCTCTATTCCTTTTTTTCTCTAAGTGCTTTTGCTATGCTTTTATATACCAAGAGAATCTATTACTTTTTACTCTACCTTTTACTCTTTTTGCTCTTTGTGGGCTTTGTGTTTTTTAGCATGAGAAGGTCTGCCATGCTTGGCTTGGTCATCACGCTGATTTTCCTTCTTTACCTACTCAGAGGTTTTGTCTCTAAAAAGGTCTTAGCCTTTGTTTTGCTTTCCTTTACCTTTGCGAGCTCTTCGACCTTTGGCATTTTGGTGGAAAAAGACCACCGCTTTGCTATTGCTTGGGAGCTAATAACGGGCAAAAGAGCCTTAGACGACCAAGCCCTCAACTCTATTTCAAGCTTAAGGTGGGAGATCTTCAAAAGGGGTTTAGAGGTGTTGCAAAAAGACATAAAGGAAAAGAACTACTTGGAGCTTTTGATAGGGCACGGCATAAACTCCGGCTACTATCTGGAGCCCAAATCTCCCGTGGGTGGCACCTACGAATCTGTGTTTTTACTTTCTGAACCCATAGAAAAGGGCGTTCTTGGTCTTGCGGGCATTCTGTGGCTCTGGTTTGCCTACTACTCCTTCTTCTTCCGCTTCAAAATAAGGCAAAGGGAGGACCTTTTACTCTTACCTTCCTTATCTTTCCTGTCCGTTTTGCTAATTGGTAGCATATTCACCGGCTTTTGGGATGCCATGCTTCCTTGGATCCTTATAATGTTTAGGGTAGTGGAAAGGCATGGAGAAGGACATTAAAAAAATACTTCTCATTATGGGACATTCTGCGGGCGTAGGAGACATGCTAAGGGCTTCCGCAAGCTGGAGGGCTCTAAAGAACAAATTCCCAACCGCAGACTTGCATCTTCTATTCCTCACCAAGGACCCCGGCTATGTGTCCGAAACATTAATATCAAAACACCACCTTTTAGCTTCCTTTCATACCTTAGATAAAAGGCTAAAAGGTCTGAAGGATTGGATAGAGTTTTTCAAAGGCTTTGATAAGCTAGTCAAAGGGCTAAATCCCGACCTGATCGTAGATATGGAGCCACACGGCTTAAAAAGTTCCATGCTATGCCTGTATGCAAGGCTAAAATACAAAATTCCATCCGTAGGCATTGCAGAATTCCCGGGCAGAGGTCTCTTTTACACCCACAAGGCTCCCTCCAGTAGGGTTGTGTTAAAGAGTAAAGACTATACAGACAGGTATTTTGTGGTTCTAAAGGCTTTTGGTATTGAAAGGGAAGGACTACCAATAGAGCTGGAGGAAACCGAGGAGGGTAGGCAATTTAGGGAAGCCATGAGAAGCAGATTTTCCATACCGGAGGATGTCCCCCTTTTGGGCTTGAACATAGGCTGTGGAACCCCCGACGCCCTCTGGAAAAGACCCAATTTAGAACTGCTCAGAGAAGCGGTGCACAAAGTCCAACAAGCTACCTCTTCCTTCTTAGTCCTAAGCGGAGCGGACTTTGAAGCGGATGTAAACGAAAGATTTTTGGAAGGCTACCACTTACCCGCCCTAAACTTGGCAGGAAAAACCAACATACTAGAGCTTGTGGGTCTTATAAAGGCATGCAAGCTTTTTATATCCTCCGACAGCGGACCCTATCATATGAGCGTAGCCCTCAAAGTTCCTACATTGGGCGTCTTCGTCAAAGACTTTCCCTACTCCTATCACAACCACCCTTGGGTGAGGAATGTTGTTCTACAAAGCCACCAAGATATAGAGAAATTTATCTCCTCTGCCCTTGAGCTGTGGAAATACCCTTCAGAATAAAATACATGCATGCTTAAACTAAAACCCGAATCAATAAGGCACGCCATAATCAAAACCTCCACCATAAACCTACTTGCAAGAGGCTTTGGATACCTAAGGCAGTTAGCTATAGCAATACTCCTTGGGTTTAGCTATCAAACGGACGCCTTCTTTATGGCTTTGTCCCTTCTTGGCATTTTCCTTATCTTTGTAGATGTCTTTGACTCCATCGGAGTTCCTCAGCTTGTTTTTGCAAGAATGAAAAGCGAAGAGGAGTTCAAAAAACTTGCAGGACTTCTCCTCACATTTACCACCATATTAGCCTTTTCTTTAACCTTTATAGCCTTAGTGGGCATTCCTCTACTTTCCAAAATAGCGGTTGGCTTTGATCAGAAGGCAAAAGAAGCAACAGAATTTCACCTTTTATTACTCCTTCCCTATCTTTTTTTAAACTTCTTCTTCCATCACTTTGGTGCGGTCTTAAGAAGCTTAAGGTATTTTACTCCATACTTTATCGGAGAGTTTATATTTTCTTTCTTCTCTTTTCTTTTTATAGCATTAGGGCTTTACCTTTTCCACAGTCCCTTTGTTCTCCCGATAAGCTTTAGCCTTTCACAGTTTGTGGCAACCCTTTACATGATCTTCGTTGGCAAGGAGTTCTTACACTTTAGCTTTTTTATAGACAAAAGGGCAAAGGAAATACTAAAGCACTTTGTTTTTCTCTCTGCCCTGTATGGAGTTTTCCACCTTTTTATCTTGGTAGATAGGGCTTTTGCCTCTTTGCTTGGAGAAAAGGGCGTGTCTGCATTAACTTATGGTTCAATGGTCGCCTTTGCCTTACGAAGTGTTCTAAGACTTGAACATATGGCTATTACATCCCTTTCTGAAACAAAGGCAAGCATTCAAACTTTGAACAAGTTTTTAAAGTTTTCCTTAGTTGTTTCCCTACCCGTCATGCTTTTTCTGTTCTTCTTCCCAGAGATTCCCGTAAAACTCCTCTTTGGACATGGAAAATTTACACTAACCGATGTAGAACTAACTGCAACAGCCACCAAATATTATGTAATTTCTTTGTTTTTAGTACTTGCTTGGACAATTTTATATAGAGCCTTTCAAATCATAAACTGGCTTTTGCCTGTTTTCTTTATTGCTTTGATTGGTATATTAATTAACGGCTTTTTTAACTACATGTTCGTAGTGGTTTATAAGCTTGGAATAGCTGGGATATGCTTGGGGACTTTTTTTGCTTATGCTTTTCTTTGCGGAGTATCCTATGTTATCTTAACACGGAAGCTAAAAGTAGGTTAAAATAAAAAGCAATGGATAAGGTCAAATGTCCCATATGCTACACAGAGGTTGAAGAACGGAATTTCAAAGAAACTTATGTTTCTCCTTATAACAATCAAGAGTATAAACGCTATGAGTGTCCAAACTGCGATGTTCATTGGTGGGAGCCACTAAAGATAATCCCGGAATTTTATGAAAGTGAAGTTTTTGAATACTACATTGCATTCCACGAGGTTATAGGAACAAAGCTTCGTGAATATCATAAAGCATTTTTTAAACACTTTCCTTCCAATGTAAGAGGTAAGCTTTTGGATGTGGGTTGTGGAGACGGAAGGTTTTTAAGACATGCTAAAGAACAAGGCTTTGAAATATGGGGAATAGATTTTGACAAAAAATCTGTAGAGAATGTAAAAAGAAGCCTTGGTATTGACACCGTTTTTGCCAAGAGCTTGGAAGAGTTCTATGAATATGCTAAGGAGAAAAATTTAAAGTTTGATGTAATCACCTTTTTTGAGGTTTTGGAACATCAGGACAAACCAAGGGAATTTCTGGAAATGGTAAAAGGACTTTTGAAGGAAGGAGGATACATAGCGGGAAGCGTGCCGAATAGGGAAAGATTTTTGAGAGAAGTAGATTGGAAAATTTCAGACGCTGATAAGCCACCTCATCATTTTTTGAGATTTTCTCAGAAATCTCTTGAAAATACTTTAAAACTATCTAATTTTGAAGATACTAATGTTTTTGTAGTAGAATTAACATACGATGAACTTTATCCTTATGTTGAAATGAAAATCTTTGGAAAATTGTATGAGTTGAGGAACTTAGTTAAAGGTCTTGTGCTTGGTGATAAAAGAAAAGCAACCGCTTATGTGGATGACATAGTGGCAAGTTCTACCTCGTATTCTGAAAAAATCAGAGCATATACTCTAAAAGGTATTAGACTAATGAGAAATGTTTTACTTTTTCCTTTTGCTTTTTGGTACATGAAAAAAGCCCAACACCAAGGACCCAATCTTTATTTTCAAGCAAGGAAGCCATACAATTAACCATGTGCCGAATAGTAGGCTTCATTGACTTTAATTTCAAAAACTCTTACTCCCTTGAAGAAACAATTACACTTATGCGTGATACTCTTGTTCATGGCGGACCAGATGATGCGGGAATTTTTATAGATAAAGACTTTCCCGTAGCTTTGGGACACAGGAGGCTTTCCATCCTTGACCTTTCTCCGCTTGGGCATCAACCCATGGAGTTTGAAAATTTAGTGATAACCTACAACGGAGAAGTGTATAACTTCAAAGAAATAAAAAGAGAGCTTGAAAAAGAAGGCTATAAATTTATCTCAAACTCAGACACGGAGGTCATCCTTAAGGCTTTCCACCGATGGGGCCTTTCTGCAGTCCATAAGTTCCGTGGCATGTTTGCCCTTGCCATGTGGGACAAAAAAGATAAAAAACTTATCCTTTGCAGGGATAGGATAGGAGTAAAGCCACTGTATTATTACTATAAAGATGGACTTTTTATGTTTGCGTCAGAGCTAAAAGCTTTTCACAGACACCCAAAGTTTGAAAAAAAGCTAAACATCACTGGGCTTTCTCTATACCTAAAATACGGCTACATACCAGCCCCCTATTCTATCTTTGAAAATGTCCGTAAACTAAAGCCCGGACACTTTTTAGCC